>JAEEGH010019328.1_pt1 | contig 14296 bp, 6 predicted proteins | sample 9134181 | NCBI WGS metagenome assembly JAEEGH01 (sample SAMN16246544, study PRJNA631951) | gut metagenome | biome: gut microbiome; feature: rumen; material: DP-attached | host: Bos | place: Iran: Karaj | collected 2018-10 | reverse complement strand
CGTGCGCCCGAAGGATTTTTACGGCAGCGCCGATCCGTACCCGAATCCCGTCAACTCCAACGGCGTGGAGCAGGTGTATGCGGTTATCGAGGGCGTGGGCATAGACGAGGGCGACTCCGTGAGCGTCATCGACGACCTGTGGCCGCACTACGCCGGAGTCGATGTCTACGCCGACGAGGAAGGCATGATCTGCATTTGGGGGGAGCGGACCAACGTGGTGCGTTCCGTGGAGATCCGCGGCGCCGGCATCGACGGCGGCACGGCCGTGTTCGACATCAGCGCGGCGAGCAACACGGTGCAGTCGGCCCGAAGCGGCGGGGTGCCTGATTCGCGTCAAATCGACGGCAAGACGTGCTGGCGCGTTGAAGTGCACGCCCTTCCGGCGAAAGCCCACTTGAACGTGACGGGCGTAGAGGCATACGTTCACGGCGTCGTCACCTCGGACTATACGGGGAAACTCAACATCTATCTGCCCGACGGCGAGTACGACTTCAAAGTCGGCGACTATTCGTACCATGCATCGGTGGCGGGCGCGACGACCGTCGCCACGTACGAAGTCGGCATACGCATAAACGGTGTCGACATCGGCACGGAAAGCGGCACGGGATGGACCTACAACGGAACGGAGGAGAGGCTGACACTGGAGAGCGGTGCGGCCAAATACGCGCTTTCAGGCACCAACTCGGAGCGAAGCGTGTCGGTGTACGTCACGGCTGCGGGCGTTGAGGTCCGCTTCGACCGCCTGTCCCTGAAGGCGGCGGACGCCGGGCCGTTCTGCCTTGAGAACGCGTCCGCCACGCTGGAGTTTTTGGGCGGCACGCTGTCCGCCGGGGACGTCTCTCCGCAGGTGACGGTTTCCGGGGCCACGTTCAACACGCGGCTGGAGAATGCCGTCGCCAAGACGGACTCGGGCGCGTACACGAACGCCTACCGCGTGACCGTGGGCGGCCTTGCGCCCAGCAGCCTGGTGGAGATCGAAGACATCGAGGGGCTTGACCGCTACGACACGTCTGGCATCTATTCCGATGCGTCGGGCGCGGTCCATCTCTACCTGCCCGATGGCGAATACTATTTCAGGGTCAGGTGCGGCGGCGTCGAGAAGGAGATGGTCGTCGTGGTTGAGGGGAACGACGAGACGGCGGTGGAATACATTCCGACGGGAGTCGTCATCAACGGACGGGACGCGGCGCGTCTCATTGGCGTGGGCTGGCGCAACGAGGACGGGCTGGTGCGGCTTCATTCCGCGACGAGCTATGTGGTGTCCGGCACGAACGACGGCGAGGCCGTCACGCTCTCGGTCGAAATGTCCGGCGCAACGCTCACGCTCGACAACCTCGTGATGACGAACGAGCTGATGCTGGCCTCTCCGATCGCATTTGGAGGGGCGTCGGCTTCGCGCTACGGGCTGGTGCTTGTCGGCACGAACGTGATCTGCGGCTCCAGTCTGAGTGCGGCCGCCATCGAACTCGGAGAAAAGTCAAGCGTGACCGTCTCGGGCGAGGGGCGGCTTGAGGCGAAGGGCATGGACGGGCAGGCCGGCATCGGTCTTTCAAGGGGCGCAGACGGAAGCTCCGCGGCGCTCACCGTCACCTCCGGCGAGATCGTCGCGACGGGCGGAGCGACCGCGGCCGGCATCGGAGGCGCCAACGGGCAAGACGGTTTTGCGGTGTACGTCTATGGCGGCACGGTGACGGCAACGGGCGGCGATTACGGTGCCGGCATCGGCGGCGGAAACAGCGCCGGCGCGGTCGGAGGCATGGTGGTCACGAACGGCGTCGTGAGCGCGACCGGCGGCAGCAAGGGAGCTGGCATCGGCGGCGGATGGCGGGGCAGGGCGGGGGCGTATCGGCAGTTCGGCGGTACGGTTGTCGCGCGCGGCGTCGACTACGGGGCGGACATCGGCCAGGGCCGCGAGGGCTATTCCGATCCCTCCTGCTACACGACGATCTACGGCGGGTCGCTCAACTCCGCATCGGACAGAATCACGAAACAGCCCCAGAACCTCACGGGCAATTCGGTCTACTGCGTGACGATCCAGACGAGCCGGCCGAACTTCGACGTCGGCGCGGTGATGGCCGATTATGACGGCTATCTGCTGACGGGCGTGAAGACGGACGACGAGGGCAAGATCTACATTTGGCTTCCCGACGGCACCTACTACTTCACCCTCGGCGGCGTTCCCTACAGGGCCGTGGTGGATGGCGCCGACACCGAGGCGGAGACGTGGGCCGTCGGCGTGACGGTGAACGGCGAGGACATCGCGTTGAGATTCGGCGAGGGCTGGACGTACGACGTCGAAAGCCATGCGCTTTCCGTCACGAACGACGGCTGCGTGGTGAGCGGCACGAACACGGCGGGCGAGGTGTTCATCGACTGCTCGAGCGACGTTGCGGTGACGGTCTCGAACCTCGTGCTGACCACGTCCTCGATAAATGCCTCTCCGATCCAGATCGCGTCCAACGTCGCCGTCGTCGTGACGCTTGCTGGCGAGAACGCGCTCACCAGCTCGTGGTCGGGCTCCCCCGCGATCCATGTCCCCTACTCGGCGACGCTCACGGTAACGAACATCGACTCCTACGTGGTCGTCCCCGACCTCGACAACATCAATTACTACACGAACACGATCGAAAGCATAGAAGAGGAAGATGACGGGCATGGCGGTGTCGTCGTTGTGACGAACTACGTGGACATCGTGACGGTCGTCACGAATTACGAAAACGTCCTGACCGCGCCCGTCCTGACGGCAAAAGGCGCCTACGAGGCTGCAGCCATCGGCGGCGGATACCTCGAGAGCTACGGGACGATCGAAATAGTCGGCGGAGACATCCGCGCGACAGGCGGCACGGGCGGCGCGGGCATCGGCAGCGGATCGTTCAGCGAAAGCCTTTCCGCAAGTGAAATTGCGGAGCAGGGGACTGTGAGAATCTCCGGCGGCAAGGTCAAGGCGACCGGCGGACGGTATGCGGCGGGCATCGGCGGCGGGAACTGGCATACGGGCGGAACGATATCCGTGTCGGGCGGAGAGGTCGAGGCGTATGGCGATCAGTACGGCGCGGGCATCGGTGGCGGATATCGCGCACACGGATATCGGGTGACGATCACAGGCGGCAAGGTCAAGGCGACCGGCGGAGAGCGTGGCGCAGGAATCGGCAACGGATACAGCAACCAGCTTAGGGATAGAGACACAGTGCGGGTTTCGATCTCCGGCGGGCAGATAACGGCTGTCGGTGGCGAAGCCGCCTCGGGAATTGGTGGCGGTTTCTGGGAACCCCAGTGCGCAGTAGTCAACATAACGGGCGGAACGGTCGTAGCCACAGGCGGAAACGAGGTGTCCGGTTACATTCCCGACGACATAGGCTATGGTGGATATAGCATATACGAAAATCAATTCGCCCCGCTCACGATCAAGGGCGCGTCCGTCCACGCGACGCACCGCACGGCCTCGAAAGAATACGTCTCGCCCGCGCCGTCGAACGGCACGGAGCGCGTCTGGTGCGTGACGGTCGAGACGTCGAAGACGAACGAACTGGTCCGCGTGGACTATCTCAACGGGTTTGGCGAAGACTCCGACATCTACGCCGACGCGGACGGCAGGATCTACCTCTGGCTCCCGGACGGAAGTTACGTGTTCTACGTCGCCGACTTGCCGGTTACGGCGACCGTCAACGGGGCGGACACGGTGGCTACGCCGTGGCTCACCGGCGTCACGGTGGACGGCGTAGACGTCTCGTTCAGGCGCGCAAAGAAGTGGGGCTACGACTATGAGTCCAAGACGCTCGGCATCATCGGCGACTGCGTGGTCTCGGGAAGGAATACCGCAGGTCTCGTCAACATCCTTGCCGTCCCGGATGGCGAGCTTTCGTTCACGATTTCGAACCTGTATTTGAAAGCGACGGAAGAGGCCACGGCTCCGCCGTTCGCAGTGACGAACGGCACCGTCACCATCCGCCTCGCGGGGGCGAACACGTTCGACGCCACGGAAACCGACGATTACGCCGGATTGAACGTCGTGTCGCCGGCCACGCTCGTCATCACCAATCTCGAGGAAACCGCCAGTCTCATCGCATACTCCGGCGAGGATGCTGCCGCCATCGGCGGAAACCAGAGAAAAAACAGCAGTGTAAATTACACAACTGGCACGATCCGCATCACTGGCGGCATGATCTACGCCAGAGCCAAGGATTCTGGCGCAGGCATCGGATCCGGCTACAAGGGGAGAAGCGGCGACATCTACATATCCGGCGGCCAGATTGAGGCGTATGGAGGCGAGTATTCTACAGCCTTCAGCACGTGCTGCGGCGCGGGCATCGGCGGCGGGGATAGTGCCTTCGTTGATTCAGGGCGCAACAAGATCGTGTTCTCGGGCGGCACCGTGATCGCACGGGGCGGTTATAGAAACAGCGCCAAATACGCTGCCGACATTGGAACAGGCTACGAGGGCAGCGGCGTGTACATCGTTGAGATTTCAGGCGGCAGCGTGCATCCTGGCGCTGACAGTGAAAATCAGAATTTCAACCAAAGCGAGAGGGGCAATATCTACCCGGTGAACAGTGCCGGCAGCCAGGTGTTCAAGATGACGCATGAGGGCTTTGCGCCGTACGCGAAGGTTGATCTGGTGATGGACGGCTACGGCTCGAACGACATCTATGCCGACGCGGCCGGCAAGGTGTATGTCTGGCTTGCGAACGGCGTGCACTACTACAGCATCGACGGGCAGCGCTACGCCACGAAGATGGAGGATGGAACCGCCACGACGGTGAGGGTCCCCGACGCATACGGCGTGGAGGTGGATGGTGTTGACGTGGTAAACTTCTCGGGTGACACGTGGAGCTACGACGTATTCTCGTGTCAGCTCTCCGTGACAAACGCCTGCGTGATATCCGGCACGAACACGGATGGCCAGGTCAACATATCCGTCGATGCGACGGAGGCATTCGCGCTCACGATCTCGAACCTGTACCTCAAGGCGACGGGCGGTTCGCCGATAACGGTTCTCCACGGCACGAACACGCTGTGCCTCGTCGGCACGAACGTCCTCGACGCAGCGGACGCGGCGGGGCACCCCGGACTGCACGTCGCCACCCTGTACGAAGGGGTCGTGATCACCAACCTCCACGACGGCGCGATGCTTGTCGCCAAGGGCGGTGAGAACGCCGCAGGCATCGGCGGCGACAATAGCGAGAACGCGGGCAAGATCGCGATTGCGGGCGGCATTATCGAGGCGACAGGCGGCTCGTACGGCGCGGGCATCGGCGGCGGCAGGAAATACGGCTTCGCTGAAATCAGCATAACCGCCGGCACGGTGACACCTGTTGGCGGGACGGGGGCGAAGGCGATCGGGTACGGGTCCGCCAATGAGTCCTACGTCGGCAGCGAAAAGATCGTGTTCACGGGCGGATCCATCGCGACATCCGCCGAGAACGTCGGTGCGCAAGGCACCACGAAGGCTGTCAATGCCGATGGCGACATGGTCTATCCGGTGGCCATTTCCGGTTTCACGCCCTACGCGAGGGCGGACATGGAGATTGAAGGGTATAACGCTTGCGGTGTTTACGCGGACGGCGAAGGCAAGATCTATCCCTGGCTCGTGGAAGGCGATTACATCTTCATCCTTGACGGCGTGCCGCATCTCGCCCACGTGACGAGTTCGGGCGCTGTCGCTGAACCGTGGCTCTCGGGCGTTACCGCGAACGGAACGGATCTCGCGTATCTGCACGACGAAAACGGCCAGTGGGCATACAACTTCAGAAAGCGGACGCTGTACATCCTCTCCGGCTCGTCGCCGGCCGACTGCGTGACGGTTTCCGGCACGAACACGGCGGACTACGTGTACGTGGTGGCGACAAACGACGTCTACTTCGCGATCTCGAACCTCAACCTCAAGACGACCAGCGCCGCTCCGATTGCGCTCGCGTGCGCCAACGCCACGGTGGCGTTCGCCGGCACCAACACGCTTGATGCCTCAGGCGCAAGTCAGTATGCGGCGTTGCAGACGCGCACGGCCCAGAGCGCATGGACAGGTCTTGTGCTCACGAACCTGGACGAGGGCGCGACTCTTGTGGCGAAGGGCGGTTCAGGCGGTGCCGGAATAGGTTGCAGAAGCACGTCCAGTTCCAGCTACTGCAAAGTGTACGTCTACGGCGGGAACATCACCGCCGAGGGTGGATTAAACGGTTCGGGAATCGGCGGAGGCTCAAACGGCTCGAGCGAAGTGTACGTCTACGGCGGGCGTGTAACGGCGGCGGGCGGAAGCTACGCAGCCGGCATCGGCGGGGGCAAGAACTCCCAAGGCACGGTCGAGATCCATGGCGGTACCGTGGACGCGACGGCGACCGCCGGTGGTGGCGCGGGCATCGGTGGCGGCGCCAACGGGGACGGTACGGTGAGTGTCATTGACGGTGCCGTCACGGCATGCGGTAACGGACTTGGCGCGGGCATCGGCGGCGGCTCCGGCGGCAAGGGATACGTCTACGTCAGAGGCGGAACGGTCAAGCCGATCGCGGGCACCTACGCAGCGTCGAAGAGCGTCGGCAACGGAAACACAACGAGAGGTGAAGTCCTCTTCACCGGCGGCTCGATCCATACGACGGTCGACTCCGTAAACCCCGCGGCATCGAACGCCAACCACGTCGCGGTGTGGCCTGTGACGGTGACGGGACTGAAGGCGGGCTCCGAGATAACATTCGACGGATTGCCGTCCTCCTACGGCACCAAGGGAATCTGCGCCGATGAAGATGGCAAGGTCAGACTCTGGTTGCCGAACGGAGACTATGCGCTCACGGCGACGGACGACGATGGCATCGCGCGCCTCTACGTGGCGCCTGTCGCCGACGCACCCGCAGACGCCACGTACAGCGCCATGACCGGGTTCACCGTGAACGGATGCGATGTGGCGTATCTTTCCGGCGAAGGGTGGAGCTACAACATCGGTGCGGTCAACGGCGGAATCACGCTTTCCGGACTCGACCACTACGAGTTGTCGGGCGCGCTCACCAACAAGTACCTCACCATCGGCAACTCCTGCTCGATCGTCTTCTCCAACGTCGTATTCAACTCCTTCAACGTCGATACGCAACATGGCATTGTCAACATCGCCGGGGCATACGACGTGAATCTGACGATCGAAGGGGTGAACAGCGTGAAGGCGCCGTCGGGCGGATACCTTGCCGGAATCAGGGTCCCGACGGGTGCGACGCTCACCATCGACGGCGGCGGTTCGCTCGAATCGACCGCGGGCCCCTACGCGGCGGGCATCGGCGGCGGACGCAATTCCGGGTGTGGTGCGATCACGATCAACGGCGGCACGGTGACGGCGACCGGCGGCAGCTATGCGGCGGGCATCGGCGGCGGAGGCGAGTCGGCCGGCGGTTCCGTTGAGATCACGGGCGGTCGAGTGACGGCCACTTCCGGAAGCGGTGGCGGCGCGTGCATCGGCGCGGGGAAGAACGGCACATACGGCGACGTCGTCATCTCCGGCGGCACGGTCATCGCAAGCACCGATGAATACAGAACGCACGCCATCGGCGATGGATTCGGCACGGATGGATTCGGCAAAGTGACCATCACGGGCGGTTCGGTCCATGCGGCTTACGCCGGGGTCGTGCCCGCACCGTCCAATGGAACAGCGGCCGTGTCGTGCGTGATTGTCTCGAATCTTGCCGCGAACGCCGCCGTCGCATTCGATGGCCTGCCCACCTACTACGGCACGTCTGGCATCTACGCCGACGCGGCAGGGAAGGTCTATCTGTGGCTGCCAGAAGGGGACTGGGAGGGCGTCACGCCGCATCTGCTCGGCGCCAGCCTGCACGCTTCGTCCGGCACGTCCCACGCATTTGCCGCGAATGGCTATCGCTACACCGTGACGATTCCCGCCGGCGGTGGCGAGGCCGTTGCGACGCAGGGAGCCCCTCTTGAGCTTGAGGGCTTCAGGATCAATGACTTTGCCGTTGAGGACGGCGTGTTGACGATCAACGTCTCCGCGAAGCCCGACACGTGGCTCTACGGTTTCTTCGACAGGGTCGCCATCTATTCCTCGGAGTCGTTGCCGATTCCAAGGACGTCTGCGACGCTTCTCGACACGTCCGCCGCATCGGTGACGCTTGAAGACGACGGATCCGCAACCTACACGCTCGCGTTGCCCCCCGCCGAAGGCTCCTCGCGCTTCTTCACGATCGGCAGCCGGTAGAAGGTGGCGGATCCTTGATCAAGGACGGACGGGATGACGGACGGCCTCATTTTCCCCATTATTTTTCCCCAATTTAAGCAATAGAAATGATATAATACTCGCTAAACATGCCCCTTCTATCGAAAGATTCGTCCCGAGACGGTCTTGCAGGGAAGACCGCAGTGGAGAAACTTGTCGCCGCCATCGGATATCCGGAACGGATATCTGGAGGTGGTGGTTCTGCTGTTCTTCGCGTGGACGGGATGGAAATTGTCGCGGAGGAGGCGGACCGGCGCATCAGGCTTTCGTACGTCTTGACGGACGACGAGGCCCTTCTGCCGACGCTTGCCGCATACGCCGCGGGGCGAATGCTCAAGGAGGAGGCTGTGCTTTCGTATGGCGACGGCCGGGCGTTCCTCTGGCAGGATGCATCGGCAGACGCCGATGCACGCGTGATGCTTCGGCTTTTCGAGACGTTCATGGATTCGTGCGACTGGTGGCGGGCAAGGGTTGACGCGCTGCGCGGGAACACGGAGGTCGCAGCGGCGGTGCCGGAAACGATGATGATACGGCCGTGAGGGAGAGTGCGGAAATGTGGAAGTGTGAAATTATGAAATTGTGGAAATGTGGAAATGCGTGGCGGACTGCGCGGGCATTGGCAGTTTGCACAGTTGCATATTTTCACGTTTTCACGTTTTCACATTCTACGGCCGAGGCCGCGCCGATTCCGTGGAAGCTGCCGAAATACACGCTCGTGGCGCGCGACATGGACCTCCGCGTGGCACTCGACACTTTCGCGGTGGCCGAGGGGCTTTCGGTCGTGATGTCGCCGGCCGTCGCGGGTGTGTTCTCCGGCGACTTCAAGGGCGTCACGCCGGATGCGTTTCTCGACAAGGTCGCGACGACCCACAACCTCATCTGGTATTACGACGGAGCGGCGCTTTACGTGTATGGCGCAGGCGAGATATCGACCCTGCTCATCGATCTTCAGTACATGAAGGCCGGCGAGGTACGGGCGATGCTCGCGGAGCTGGGCGTGGAGGATGCGAGGTTTCCGCTCAAGACGACGTCCAACGACGAGCTCATCATGGTGTCGGGCCCGCCGCGTTACGTCTCGCTCGTCTCGGAAATGGTCGCAAAGGCCGACAAGCTCAAGGAGACGCGCACGTTCAACGAGGTGGAGACGCGGGTGTTCCCGCTGACGTACACGTGGGCGGACGACGTGAGCTTTCGCGCGAACAGTCCGGAATCGACGCTGACGATACGCGGCGTGGCGCGGCTTCTCGAGGAGATGATGCACGCAAACACGGAGGGGAGGTCCCATGACGTGTCTAACACGAACGAGGTGTCAGTTCTCGAGTCGCGGCAGATGGCGGGATTCACCCCCGTGATCCGGGCGGAGAACCGTCTCAACGCCGTGCTCGTGCGTGACGCCGTCTCCCGCATGCCGATGTACGAAAGCCTCATCAAGCAGCTCGACGTGCCGCAGAAGCTCGTGGAGATCGACGTCACGGTGGTGGAACTTTCCCGGAAGGACGCCCTCGACTGGCAGCTGTCGCTGACGGTGAACGCGCGGCACGGCCATTCAGACATCGGAGCCGGACAGAACGCCGCGAACCTGTTCAGCCCCGAGGCCCTTGCCGGCAAGGGCCTCGCCGGCGCGCTCACGCACGTCCATTCGGCATACGCCATCGCGTCGTCGCTCACGGCGCTCCGCGAGAAGGGGAAGGCCCGCTCGATTTCGAAGACCTCGTTGCTTACGGTGAACAACATGGCGGCGGAGATGTCCGACACGCAGAGTTACCACGCCAAAGTGGTCGGCACGGAGGTGGCGACGCTCGAAGAGGTGTCTGCCGGCACGAAACTTCAGATCAAGCCCCGCATTCTTCCTTCAATCGCCACGAACGTGCCGAACCAGGTCTGGTTGTCGATCGAACTGGACGACGGCGGATTCGAGTCCATCTCGGTGGACTCGATGCCCATGAGCCGGTCCTCGACGTTGCAGACGCAGACCGCCGTCTTCGAGAGCGAGTCCATCATGCTTGCGGGCTATCTGCGCGACATCGAGGAGGACGCGGGGTGGGGCATTCCGTGGCTGCGCGACATTCCCTGGATCGGCTGGCTGTTCGGCGGGAAGTCCACGCGCAAGGAGACGGTGCAGCGCATGTTCGTGATGACTCCGCACATCGTCGACCTCGACCAGGAGATGCTCGCCCGCCTGCAGGCGACGCGCCTGAGGGACATCGTGGAGGGGGAGAAGATGCAGGACGACGCGGAGATGAGCGATGATGAGCGGAAGCGCCGCGATCTTGAGCGCAAGGACCAGAGCGAACGCCGTCACGAAAAGACCGAGGACCTCCTTGAACGTCTCAAGTCCGAGTTTGAACACGACAAGGAGATGCGCCAAATCGACCGCAAACGCGAAAAGAACCGTCTTGACGACGATAAGCGCGAGTGGAAGCGCATCGAGAAGGCCGAGAAGGAGAAGCTTGCCGCAGAGGAGGCTGATGCCAAGATGCTGCGCAAGAAGCAGGAAGAGGGAAGGGACGAGAAGAAAAGCGGATGGCTCTGGTGGTGAAAATAGAAGGCGGCTTTGCGGAGGTCGAGGCGGGTTCGTGGCTGATGAGCCACGGACAGCCTGCGGCTTTCTTCGGGAAGGCCGTCCGCCGCCGCCGCAAGGGCTGGCGCGTCTGCGACCGCGCGCGTCTCGATCTCGTCGAGGCGACGGGCGTCTCCAAATGCGCCGACTCCTCGCGTCCGTTCCTCACGCACATTCCCTGCGCCGCGCCGGTGTTCGCCGCGTCGGACAAGGTGCTTGTCGCTCCTGCCTCCGCGCGGAAGGACGCGCATCTCGTGAAGGCCGTCCCCATGAGCGCCCGGAGTGCGCTTTGCGTGACGGAGTTCGCCGAGGAGTGGGTCGTGATGGCGACGGCGGGCCGGACGGCGAGGGTTGCGCTCGCCGAGGAGGAGACGCTATCCGCGCGACCGGAGGCGGTTGTCGCCTGGACGGGGAAGCGGCCTACCGGTTTCTGTCCGAAGCTCTCGATCTGGGACATCCTGCTGCCGCGCGGCCCGCGCGACCTGCTGTTCACGTTCTACGGCCCGGGGATCGTCTGGGTCGAGGGTTCAAACTGTCGAACTCTCAAACCATCAAGCTATCAAACCGCATTCCGGAGGAGGGCCTATGGCGTTTGACGCGGCACAGATCCTCCGGCAGACGTACGCGGCCGGCGCGGAGGCGGCGAAGATGCGCGAGTTGGCCGAGCCCGCGCGTACGCAAGCTCCGGCCGTCCAGCGAGGCGAGCTGATGGGCACGGCGTTCACTGTCGAGGCGGATCCGATGGCGGAGCTGATGGACTCGATGGAGGAACTTTCCTTCCAGTTCGAGGAGAAGGAGGCGAAACGGGTCGGCGAGCGCAAGATGGGCGAGATGCAGGGGCCCCGTACGGCGCTCTTGAAGGCCGTCGAGTCGTGGATGGCGATGATGCCCGACATGCCGGGGCGCGAGTTCCTCGCGGGGGTTCTGCGCAACATGCGCGCGGCCCTGTCGGCGGGCAATCCCCTGTCGGAGCGCGAGCTTCTGAAGGAACTCTCGCGCGGGTCAACGGATCCGTCGCACCAGTTCGCGATGCTCGACATCCTGGAGCAGGCGCTGGGCGAGGGCGAGGACGCGCTGCGCGCACTGGTGCGCCAGGCCAAGGCGACGCTGACGGCCGAGAAGGGCGCCGAGATACGCGCCGGCATCAACCTCGCCGAAGAGGTCAATGCGCGCGCGACGACGCCCGAGGAGATGCGCGAGCTGCGCGACATGTACCGCAGCGAGGTCGTGGGGTTCACGAAGCCGCAGGAATGTTTCCGTTCACTTCTCGCCGCGCGCGGCGCGGAGGGGCTCAAGGACGCGATCGACTTCCTGATCGCGGGATGCGGCGCGGACCTGCAGTCGTCGTCTCCGTCGATGGAGGCGGCGGCGCTCGGCCGCATCCTGACGGACCTGCAGTGCGTGCAGGTGCTGCAGACGGTCCTGGACGCGTTGACCGCGCTTGGGAAGCGCATGGACAAGCAGTTCGGCGAGACGTGCCTTCTGGACGGCGAGCAGATGGCCGGACGCGTCCTCGACTTCACCGAGCAGTCGTTCGTCGCGTCGCCCGGAATCGCGGCGTTCATCGCCGACTGCGGGTTGAAGGCCCTGCTGGCCCGCATGGACTTCGCCCGCGAGCTGACCGGGCTGTTCAGGAAGCTTTCGCCGCGTCTCTTCGCCCGCGAGGGCGATCGGCAGAAACTCGTGGATGCCGCCCAGGAGCATCTCGACGAGCTGATCACAGAGGAGAACGATGCGCAAGGAGGTGCGTCATGACGGCGCCGGTGTGGATGAACGCCGTGATCGGCGATTTCGGCCGCGCCGCCGGCCTGAACGGTCTCGCGCTCAACGAGCGCGGCACGGCGGTGCTCAAGTTCGAGGACGGAACCGCGCTGCGCCTCGAGTACGCGGGCGCCGCGCTCGTGGTGGCCATGACAGTTCCCACCGCCGACCTCAGGCGGCTTCTCGCGCTTTCGCATCCAAGGGCCCGCTACGCCTTCCGCATCCGGACCGGGCTGCTCCCGAAGACGCACGAGGGGGTCATGGCAGTGCGGCTTGCGGAACGCGACGTGACGCTCCCGCGCGTCAGCGGGGCGTTTGAGCTGCTGTGGAGGCTTGCGCGGGAGATCGGAGGTGCGGCATGGGCATAAGCGTGTCGAGAACGACGGAACCGCTGCGCTTTGACGTCGGAATCGGGAGCGCCGGATATGCCGACGTGATCACGTCTCCCGACGCAGGAGAGCCGCAGAAGTCGCTTTTGCCGGGAACGACGACCGTGTCGCAGGCCCTTGACGAGCTGTTCCCGCCCGACCGCAGCGTCGGCGGGGAGATCATGCGGGCGCTCGTGGCCGGCAATCCCGCGTCGCTGCGAACGCCGGGCGGCTTTTCGGAAACCGCCCGGCAGACGGTCCGCGCGCTGCGCGGACGGGGCACGGAGGCCGCAGACAGGGCGGCGCATGAAATCGAGAACCTGCTCGCGGACGCCGACCTCCTCGAGCACTGCCGCCTGGCGCTACTGGAGACGTGAGGAGTTTGATAGTTTGACAGTTTGATAGTTTGATAGTTTTGAGAGAATGAAAAACAGAATGAAAAAGGTGAAGAGGTAGATGGCAGGAAGTCTGAAAAACTTCTCGAACGTGTTTTCGAGGTTCGGCGACCTTGTGCTCGCCTTCCTCGTCGTCGCGGTCATCGGCCTCCTGATCATCCCGCTGCCGACGCCGGTGGTGGATCTCCTGATCTCCATCAACCTCATGATCTCGACGGTGATGCTGATGCTCTCGCTCTACCTGCCGCGGGCGCTCGCATTCTCCACGTTCCCGTCGATGCTGCTCTTCACGACGTTGTACCGCCTCGCGCTGAACGTCACGACGACGCGCCTCATCCTGCTCAAGGCCGATGCCGGCGAGATCATCTACACGTTCGGCAACTTCGTGGTCGGCGGCAACTTCGTCGTGGGCGCGGTCATCTTCCTCATCATCACGATCGTCCAGTTCGTCGTGATCGCCAAGGGTTCGGAGCGCGTCTCGGAGGTCGCCGCGCGCTTCACGCTCGATGCCATGCCCGGCAAGCAGATGTCCATCGAGGCCGACATGCGCGCGGGCGCCATCGATCAGGACACGGCCACGCGGCGCCGCAACGAGCTGACCAAGGAGTCGCAGCTCTACGGCGCGATGGACGGCGCGATGAAGTTCGTGAAGGGCGACTCCATCGCCGGCCTCATCATGACCGCGATCAACATCATCGGCGGCATCTGCATCGGCGTGTTCATGAACGGCAAGGACGTGGGGTGGGCCGTCACGAAGTACGGCATCCTGACGGTCGGCGACGGACTTGTCTCGCAGATCCCGGCGCTGCTCGTCGCGATCACGTCCGGCGTGATCGTCACACGCGTCGGCGACGTGGACAACAAGCCGCTCGGGCAGGACATCGTCAACCAGTTCTTCGCGCAGCCGAAGGCGATTCTCCTGGGTGCGGCCATGCTTGTCTGCATCGGCCTCATCCCCGGATTTCCGAAACTCCAGATGTTCGGCCTTGCCGCTTTCGTCGGGATCGTC
>JAEEGH010019326.1_pt1 | contig 14297 bp, 10 predicted proteins | sample 9134181 | NCBI WGS metagenome assembly JAEEGH01 (sample SAMN16246544, study PRJNA631951) | gut metagenome | biome: gut microbiome; feature: rumen; material: DP-attached | host: Bos | place: Iran: Karaj | collected 2018-10 | reverse complement strand
TCTATAAAACTTTATTTTATTTTCCTTGCAGGCGTTTTCAAGGCTTGTTCTAAGTGCTGTGTTAGAAGCAACGCCTCCTGCTATAGCAAGCTTGTCGTAGCCGTATTCTTTGCAGGCTCTTATAGCATGCTCTGTGAGAACGTCCACAACAGCCTTCTGGAAGGATGCTGCAAGATCGTTTTTATTAAAGTCATCGCCCTGCATTCTCTGAATATTGATGTAGTTAAGAACGGCAGATTTAAGGCCGCTGAAACTAAAGTCGTATTCAGCATCTGCAATCTTAGCTGCAGGGAAAGATATTGCGTCAGGGTTACCTTCTCTTGCTGCCTTATCGATCTTGGGACCTCCGGGGTATCCAAGGCCTATTGCTCTAGCGACCTTGTCAAAGGCTTCGCCTGCTGCATCATCTCTTGTCTGGCCTATGATCTCATACTCGCCATAATCCTTAACGACTACAAGATGAGAATGTCCTCCTGATACTACAAGGCATACAAAAGGAGGTTCAAGGTCCTTATTCTCAATATAGTTGGCGCTTATATGGCCTTCTATATGATGAACTCCTACAAGCGGAATGCCTGTAGCAAAACTAAGGGCTTTAGCTTCAGATACGCCTACAAGAAGTGCTCCTACAAGTCCCGGGCCATAAGTTACTGCAATTGCATCTATATCTTCAAGCTTAAGATCTGCCTGAGACAGCGCCTCTCGTACGCAGTAGTTAACCTTTTCTACATGCTTTCTTGATGCTATTTCCGGAACAACTCCGCCATATACTGTGTGAAGTGCGATCTGTGAAGATATGATGTTGGACAGAACTTCTCTTCCATCACGAACTACAGCAGCTGCGGTTTCATCACAGCTGCTTTCTATTGCAAGGATAGTTACGTGCTTTTGGACGCTGCTATCCTCTGACTCTTTATTAGGCGAAGAAGCTTCTTCGCCGCTTTTAATTGACATCATTATGACGCCATCATCTTCTGTTTTCTTATCAATGATCATTGCATTACTTTCCTTTTTCTCCAAGGTCCTGTTCAGGTCTTGGAATTAGTATCTTTGAAGATTCATTACTTTTCTTCAATAATCTCCCAGCCATGAATCTTCCATCTGCCCTGGGAATCTTTAGTTAATATAAACTGATATGTCAGTATCTGTCTTTCACTTGTTCCCCTCATAGAGAACATGCAATTACCGGATGCACAGTAATCATCTAGCACGTATTTATATTTAAAATCATCTGCATCATCAACTACAAATGCAGCAACTACAACACCTGCATCTTTTTTGGCCAGGACTTCTGATTTGAGCTGGGCATCAACATCTGTCTGGTTAGCAAGAAGCTCGTCATCATAAAGGTAGGCTCTTGCTGCGCTCATCTTGGCAAACTCAGCATCGCTGTAGCTCTCATTATAGAGCGCTGTTGTGATATATGCAAAGTATTCAACTACGTCTTTGGGATTTTCAGGATAATCATTATCAAGATTTCTCTGGCATATGGCTGTAACCGGGTCTGTAGCCTCATCTTCAAGAGTGATCTCCCAGCCCAGAATCTTCCAGTTCTTGCCGGACTCAGTATCTTTTCTCATAGTAAAAAGATAATTGTAGGTCTCAGCCTTACTGTCTTCTCGCATAACGAACCTGCAGTTGACCTTGGCGTACTGATGTGAGTCGCCGTCTATTGTGTATATATCACTGCTTGCATTAAAGTCATCTACAAAATAGTTGGATATAGTGATGTTCTTATCTTTCTTATTCTTTGCTTCAGCCTTCATGGAAGCAAGGTATTGTTCCATTGAACCTTGAGCATCCTGAAGCTCTGAATCCATCAGTTGGTATCTCTTGGTGCAGAGCTTCTCCAGCTCTTTATCACTATATTCCTCGTTATATATTGCCTTAGTGATCCTTGCAAAAAGAGTAACTACGCCGTCCACGGTTCCGGGATAGGAATTATCAAGATTCATAGTTGCAAGTGTCTGAACCTCGCTAAGTGTTCCTACCTTTTCTTCAGGCTTTGTGGTAAGCACGGATGTAAAACGCGTAAGTATAGCCCAGGCAACAGCACACCCCAAAAGGAGCATTATCGCGCCCTGAAAAATACGGCTGTTTAAAATACCTTTACCCTTTTTTGCCATAATAGTGTTCCTTTCATGAATGCAAGGTTATCCATGTGCCAGAATCACGTATCCGATAAAATCACAAACTACGATGCAATTTACTCTTTATATTATGATGAAAGTGTCAAAAGTAACTTTTGTACTATTCTTCCGGAAATGCAAGTGTTACCATTCTTCCGTCTTTTGCAGCAACAGTATTTTTGAATATCTTTTTAGTGTCATGCAAATAATCTTTCGGACTATTTAAAGAAGGACTGTAGTGTGTAAGCCACATTTCTTTAACTTCAGCCTTCTTAGCCATATCTGCAGCTTCGTAGAAGGTCATGTGTTTCTTTTCTCTTGCCTTCTGAATCTTATCCGGCTCGCCGTACATACCTTCGCATATAAAAAGATCTGCACCCTCAGCATGTCTTACAATGCTATCTGTAGGTCTTGAATCAGTAACGTAGGTGAAGTGGATTCCAGTTCTAGCCTGTCCCATTACCATGTCAGGGGTAAAGGTCCTTCCGTCTTCATGAGTTATTGTTTCGCCGTTCTGGAGCCTGCTCCAATAATTTCTTGGAATCTCGAGGGCGTTGGCATTTTCTACATTAAAGCGGCCTTTTCTGGAGAGCCTGAAATCATAGCCATAGCACATAACGTTGTGATTAACTTTGAATGCCGTAACTTCAAAATCAGGCATTCCATCAAGAGTAAGCTTTTCTTCTGCACTTGAAAACTCGTGGAATACAATTGGGAAAGGGAGCTCCGGTGCTATAACTCTAAGAGAGTTGACCACCTTTTCAAGGCCCTTGGGACCTGCCATTATAAGTGGCTCTTTCCTTTCTGCATTGCCCATTGTAAGGAGCATTCCTGGAAGTCCTGATATATGGTCAGCGTGATAATGTGTGAAGCATATCATGCTGATGGGGTTAGGGCTCCAGCCGACTTTTCTAAGAGCCATCTGGGTTCCTTCACCGCAGTCTACAAGTATGCTGTATCCGTTGTAACGTACCATAAGAGACGTTAGGTATCTGTATGGAAGAGGCATCATTCCGCCAGTTCCAAGGAGACATAAATCGATCATAACTAATTCCTTACTATATTATTATTCCTCATCGGGTTTCTTTCGAAGCCAGTAGATCTCTGCATCATCCTTTGGATCATCATAAAATCCGGGGCGCTTGCCATCTGACTTAAATCCAAGCTTTTCATAAAGTCTTCTTGCTGCAGCGTTCTGAGAACGAACTTCCATAGTATAATTCTCTATACCAATGCCGCGGCCTCTTTCAAGGAGCTGACGCATCATCTTATATCCTACGCCTTCTCCTCTCATATCTTTAGCAACAGAAACATTGGTGATCTCGCCGTCGCCCTGAATATTCTGAACACCGCAAAGGCCTATGACTTTACCTTGTTTTTCTGCAACAAGGTATATTGTGTCATCTCTTGTACTTGCAGTAAGGAGCTGGTCAAGTGTCCATGCTTCACGACCAAGATTTTCTTTTTCAAGGGCTGCTGCCACGTCTATATCTTCAGCCTTCATAAGCCTTATAAATACGCGTTCTTTGACCTTTGGAATCTTCATTCCAAAAGTATTTTCACCAGCTGCTCCATTAGCACTATCAGAGTCATCAACTGCTCCTGCATTCGCGTCTTTTTGATTTTCCTTAGCAGTTCTTTCTGCCTGTGAAGGTCTTAAATATTCCGGGGCAAAAGAGTCTGCATCTACAACTTTACCTTCACGCATATACTGAGCTGCTACTGCGCAAAGAGCTGCTGCGTTCTGACGATCCTGTGATACTGACGCTACGCTAAACGGAACATGGAGCTTTTGTTCAAGGGCGTCAAGGTATACAGGCACGCCGTCTCCAAGTATCGTTACAGGCTTTCCTTGTGCATTAAGGTATTCTGCGATCTCGTCTATTGAAGCACACTTTTGATCCAGAATTGTCTTCATTACATATTTGTAAAGGGATGTGTCTTCTCTTTTTTCAGGAACAAATGTATATACGCCGGTGTAGACCTGAGACCTTCTTGCGTCCATCATAGGGCAGATGAGGCGCTCTACTCCGTATAAGTTATAGGCCATGGCATCCATGGTAGGTACTGCGATAAGCGGGACACCCAGCGCAAGGCAAAGGCCTTTAGCTGTTGCTGTTCCAATGCGAAGTCCGGTAAAAGAACCAGGGCCTGCTGCTAAGGCTATGGCATCTATACTCTTAAGATCCAGATTCGTGAGCTCTTTGATCTTTTCGATCATGGGCATAAGAATCTGGGAATGTGTTGTTTTGTACTGGATCGAGAACGTTGCAACAAGGCGGTCATCTTCGCAAACGGACACTGTTGCTGTAAGTCCCGATGTATCTATAGCTAAAATCTTCAAGGTTCATATCCTTTCATCGTCAAAACTGAGTCATACTGATAAGCCTGTAATCAAGGCCCTTAGACAGGTCTTTTTCTATACGTATCTCTGTATAGTGTTCAGGCAATATCTCTTCTACGAGGTTAGCCCATTCCACAAGGCTGATGCCGTTTCCATAGAAGCAGTCTTCGTATCCGATTTCATCCATTTCAGACACATCACCTATGCGATATACATCAAAGTGATAGAAGGGAATCCTTCCTCCTTCATATACCTGAAGTATAGTAAATGTCGGGCTGTTAACAGGTCCTTCTATTCCAAGCCCCTTGGCAACTCCTTGTGTAAAGACGGTCTTGCCAACACCAAGGTCGCCGATCAGTGTATATACCTGACCCGGCTGGGCATTTTCTCCTATTCTTTTTCCAAACTCAAATGTTTCCTGTGAGGAATTGGTTTCTATTTTTGTTGTATTCATATTTAACCTCATGTCGCGAGCAAAGCGAGTGACTAATGGTTGAAGTGGTGGAGCTCGCGACACCACTTTGTGAAGTTTGAAAATTTTATTTTCAAACTTCTTCTATAACCTTTTACCAACATCGCACATCTAATAAGTATTGAGCATCATCCTTTGACGCCGCCCTGATATGTGATACCCTCGATCAGGTACTCTTCACCATATAAAAAGACCAGCATCGGCAAAACCATATAAATAACCGCAACGGCGAAAGCAAGTGATATCTCCCCCGAATTGATCTTAGACAAAAATACCGAAAGCGGATGCAGATAATCATCTGAAAGAAGTATGATCGGCTGCTCAACCATATTCCAATAGTCAATAAAAATCAGAATTGCTATAGATACGATTCCGCCCTTACAAAGCGGCATTGCAACATTTGTAAAAATGCTCCACTCGTTGGCACCATCTATTCTTGCAGCTTCCAGAACCGAAACCGGAATCCTTCGCATGAACTTAGTCAGCATATAAACTGCAAATGGCGAAAAGATGCCCGGAAGCCATATCGACCATCTGGTGTCAAGAATATTAAGGTACTCAGATACCAGATAGTTAGGAACCAGAGTAACCTGATACGGCATCATCATGATGATAACGTAGAAGAAAAAGATCACTCCTTTAACTTTCCCTGTATATCTTGCAAAACCATATGAAGCAAGTGATGATACTGCAAGCTGGAATACTACGATCGGAACAACATATATTACCGAATTCCAAAACTTGAAAAGGTATGCAGGACTCTTAAAAAGCGCCACATAATACTGGGACAACGTAATTATGTCCGGTATAAATTTCAGGTTAACGGTCTTTGAAATAAACACCTTGCCACCTGTTGAAGTTGTCGCAAAGATGGCACCATAGTTGGAATTTATCTCACTTGAGGACATAAAGGAATTGGTAATCGTAAGTATGATCGGAAGCAGGAATATCACTGCAAAAATGCCGCATATCACAGTTCCGATAGCAATCTCTAAAACCTCGATCCTTTTTTTCCTCTTATGATCTCTTATAAACTTTCTGTACAGTGCAATCTCTTTTTTGATCTCTTCCTTGGAATAGGCTCGCTTTTCTTTTACCACCTTAGGAGGCTTACCGCCTTCTATGTCCATCCATCTGTTCTGAGGAGCTCTCTCGACAATGCACTCTCTATATTCAGTTGACGAATCATTATGCCTTATCATGAGTTCTCCACATCCTTGCCAACACGTTCTTCTATTGTAAAAAGAACTAATACGATAACAACCATAACGCCTGACATAAGGATGGCTGCCGCAGACAGATCCTGATAGTCAAGGTTTCTGAATTTATTGTTCATATAATGCTGAAGTATATAAAGCGCATCATACGGATAATCGCCTGTCATCAGATATATCTCTCTGAATACCTTGAAAGAATTAATAAGTGACATAAGCGCAACAAACACGATCGTAGATGACAGATATCTGAACTTAACATACCAGAATGTCTGCCATGCATTAGCATTTTCAAGCCTTGCAACCTCAAGCTGATCTTCAGGTACGCTTGAAAGAGCTGCCATAAAAAGTATCATATTGTAACCGAGATTCTTCCATAGAAAAAGAGCTATGATCACGAAATGGGCCTTATCAGATTTGAGCCAGTCGATCTTATCTATCCCAACAAGACCGATCACCTGATTAACAAGACCATTGTAATGAAACAAAACCTGCCAGATAAGAACAATGGACGCGATAGGAACCATCATAGGTGACAGGAACATACTTCTAAATGCACTTCTTCCAGGGATCTTATTCTCAAGTACTATAGCTAGCAGAAGTGACAACACTACTGCAAGCGGCACCGCAATGGCAGAAAACACCATAGTATGGCGAGCCGCCATCAAAAAAGCTGAATTATTAAGCACTCTTGAGAAATTAGAAAGACCCACGAACTCACATCTTGTCGGATTATCAACCAGTGAATAGAAAATAACCACGGCAAATGGAGCACCGAAGAACAGCACTACACCTATAAGACTTGGGATCATAAAAAGAAATGACAAAGCCATATCCTTAAATCTTACAGGCAGATATTTAGGTTGTGACAGTGATTTTTTTTGACGTTCTGAAGCATCCTTGGTCACCTTTTGGCGTGCATTTGCAGACAAAAGGTCATTCAGCGATCTTAAAGCTTTCAACTCTTCCCCTCTATGTTAACGAATTCACTTTCACGACAGCGAAATACTCCAGGAAGTCATCCTGAACTCAGTATTACTGAACATGTCGCAACTGCGTCCTGCAGTTCCATGAATTCGAAAACCTCTGTGTCAGATTTTAAAACCAGTGCTAGTCGAACCCTTATCCCTATTATATATTATTGAATCCATAATTCATATAACAAAAGATTCTACAAGCACTTATTTTCGTTACTGTTCCGACTTTTATTTGCGATCAGTCAGTGTTTTAGCACTTCCCGTCACCTCGAAACAGTATCTTTTTCAATAAGACCACTATACAACCACATTCTGAAAAATCACTTAAAGGAAAAAAATATTAGAATTTATCTACTCTGCGAGTACTTTCCCGCAGCATTACTTCGTAAGTTTTAAGCATACGATTCTGTACATCGCCGCCTTTTATCTTTTGCAAAAGAGTTCTTGCTGCTACTGCCCCAAGATTCCTGTCATTGAAATCAAGAGATGTAACTGCAGGCTCCAGACCGCTTAAAAGAGTCGAGTTGTAAAAAGAAGCAATGCGAAGATCTTCTGAAATGCGGATATGCTCATTCTTGCAAATGTCGATAACACGAAGCGCATATGTATCATCCATGCAGATCAGACAGTCAACATCAACTGTAAGAAGGTATGATAAAATATCTGAAATTCTTTTATCAGTATTAATATCAAGGAAGATGATCGATGTATCAAGGGTTACTCCGGCATCGTGAAAGGCCTTTACAAAGCCGCCATATCTGGTCTTGGTAATGATATGATTACTTGATCCACCGATAAGAGCGATCCTCTTATGTCCCTGATGAATTAGGGCACTTGTAAGCTCTCTGCAGGCCTCAAAGTGATCATTATCGATCTGGATAACATCCTTATCATCACTTGAACCAATACATACAAAAGGTATACCTGAGTTTTTCAGATATCTTGAAGGAATGTCATTTACAAGCGTTCTTGTAAGGATAACGCCATCTATCTTGCCCTTATCTACTACTCTTTTCAGATTCTCTATATGATCATTAACGATAAGGGAAATCATGACATCATAGCCCTCATCTGACATAACCGAGGCTATGCCGGTGAGGACATTCTGAAAATAGGGCATTTCAACAAGCTCGTAATCACCAGACCAGGAAACTGCGATATTATGAGTCTTCTTGAACGCGAGAGATTTGTCAGTACCGCCATATGGCTGATAATGATGCTGCTGAACATAATCATTAACTTTGTCGATGGTAGCTTTGCTGATACGGCCTTTACCAGAAAGCGCTCTTGAAACAGTAGTCTTGGAAACACCAAGAGCTTCCGCAATATCGCTGATTGTAAGCTTATCCTTGCCCATAAAATTTCACCTCGTTGGCTTCGCACATATGAAAGGGGTCAAGTGTTGGGCGGATTCCTGAGTATGGCAGTTGATAAATGATTTTGGGGTCATGAAAATTATATAAATTCAAGGCATGATATCTGGAACAATATATTCTGGGATTCAAACTCGCTTCGCTCAGACAGATGAATCCCAAACAGAATATATTGTTCCATCTATCAAGCTCTTGAATTTTTATATAATTTTCAAAGACCCCAAAATCATTTATCAACTGCCATACTCAGGAATCGTCAAGGTTTTAGCCAGCTTTTATATGTGCGAAGTTTAGTTGATTATTATTTGAAGCTCCGATTCAAAAATATCAGTAAATAGCAAATTGACTTCGACTTCGTCGAAGGCTCTTTTGTTAACTGGGGTATTTGATTACGAAGCAGGCAGTAAGTGCGCGTTTCTATATTCAGGGAGGGCGAAAACAAATGCTTTATAGGAACGAGCAACTCGTGTGCGCAACATTTTAGGAGTAAGTAAGTTTGATTTAAAAGCAAAATGTAAGCGCTTACTTGTACTATAAATGACTGAATAACAAATGACAAGTTGTATATATAAACAAAATATCTATACATTTTCTAACTAAAAGCGCACAAAGATAAGTGCTTTTTTGCGCAATATTTGCGCACATGTCCACAATCAGTCTTTCTTCATCCTATGTTAATTTTCAAAATGTTCATCACCCCATCAGCACTTTTCCGATCTTCTTCATCAACAGAATCAAAAACAGTATTGATTTCATTTATAAAGGTAATTCCAGTTGATCTTTTATCCAGGATTTTTGCGGCACATCATGGATTTTATCGCCTTCCATATAGTTTCCGATTAAGAATGGTGATTTTGGGTCATGAAGACGGCTTTGCGCAAGGACAATATCAGGCTGGGCGTTGGCATAACAGTATTTGCACAGGTGTTTGCAGGTATTATATGCTCCGATATCGCAGGAAAGGTAGCAGGCGCATTCTGCTCTGGCGCCTTTAATCTTAGGAGCATCGAGTTTTTGGCCTATAGCTTTTTCATAATCACTTATTCTCATGCATCCGCCGCAATCCGCACCATATTCTGCAAGTTCATCGCCTTCTGCGCAGGGCTTGACGGTCATTCCATTTTCAGAAGCAATCTGTATCATCTTTTGACCAAGTATTAGTCTTTGCTCTTTTTGAACTTCTCTTGCCTCCGGGAAGTTGCGCTTTACTTTTGGGTACAGATCTATGAAGCTGATAACGACAGTCTTTGTATATCCGCGAAGTGCTGTTGCAATCTGCTCAAATGCGTGAATATGGTATTCTTGCGTATATCTGTCTGATATGAATATCGGGTCAAAGCGCCAACCTACAGAATTTACGCCTACAATATCAGAAAGCGTCTTAAAATCTTCTATAAGCTTATGCTTATCCGGAACATTAGGCTCTATGTCTCTGCCATAGGGAGTGATCGTCACATACCAGTACTGCCCATAATCTTTAAGAAGGTCCATGTACTTAAACATTGGCGCCGGATTCTTGGTACAAAATCCGATCACATCAACCACATCCGGTGAAAGGCGATAACGACTGACCTGATTTTGATTATATGGATTCCGCACGCAAACAAAGCCTTCCTTCAGGCGGTTTGCAAACCAGTCTGAGTAGAAAGCAGGTATGTCTGTTCTTTGTCCGGTGTTGATGATCATATGTTGGTACTGCCTTTCTTGGAACGTTAGTAATATGATTATAGCATTAAGGTACAAATCAAGCGTAAGCCCGGAAAGTGGCCAATAAAATCATAAGCCTCATGTAAAAAATACCCAGGCTTTTCTAAGAGTCTTATCCGCTTTCGTGAACACGCAGTACTGCAGCTCCTAAGATTCTAAGAAAATCCAGGGTATTTTTTAAAATCGGCTTATGATTTTATTGGCCACTTTCCTAGTTATCGTTCATGCTAAGTATCATTTGTGAACCACTAGAAATATCATTGAAAGCCTTTTTTAATGAGGGAGATTTTAAAGAAAACTCTTTTCCTGACGATCCACTTCTAGAATCCATATATAAGTTAAATGCTACACAAAGGGAAAAATTAAAACAGTTCTTAGATTCTATTATATGATTTTTTTTATAGAAAAGGTGTGATGACGCAATTTCATCACACCTTTTAAACTTCCAGATATACTACTATTTCTGAGCTGCTAAGATATACTCTCTTGCTTTATCCTCGGTAAGCTCAAATTTTTCACATAGTTTTTGCAGGATTACATCCTCGGAAACATTATCTTCTAGCTTATCCTCTACAAAAATAAGTATTCCCCTTTCCAAACCACGATTATATTCTAAATCCATCTGTTCTTTATAAGTCATGTACTCTTTCCTCCACAGTTTCTTCTCTATGGCTTCCTTGACTTTCGCATCTATTCTGGATGTCAGAATGCTCCCAGCTTCTTTTCCCACGATATAATCTATAAGGGATTTCATATCTTCTGAGACGTCGTTCTTATCACCACCAGCGCAGATAAAAGTTCTGTCTGTACCATCGCAAAGCTCTAAATCATCAACTTCACGGCATTTGGGTACGAATGAATATTTGTGATATCCCTTTTTAAATAGATCAAATGTACACAGGAAGATAATATAGCTATCAGGTAATTCTTTATAACTTTTGCCTGTTTCCAAGTAATCCAGATCTATCATTCCTTGATAGTATCTGCTTCGAAGCGGTAACTCCAGTGTATCTGACCTTTGCATTTCAATGTCATAGACCTTCTGCTGATCATCTTCGAAATAGACATCAAATCTAACGCCATGGCCATCTGCCGTAATCTGAATCGCCTTCTGCTTTTCCATCTTTACGATGCTGCCAATTTTCCTTCCGATGACAAGCTCTGTAAGTTCTTTGCATAAATCCTCATTTTCCTGAAGAATCTTACAGAACATAAAGTCATCAGTAAACTTTAGTTCTTCATAGTCTTTCAATTATTCTGTACTCCTTTAATTATAAAATCTGGAAACATACATCGCAAGCAGGAAAGCCGCGATTGCCTTGACCAAGGCTCATGTAGAATTCCAATGTCAAAGACTATAGCACCATCATATATTTTTGTAAAGTAATTTGTACTCTCTGAAGAAAAGGCAATCGAATATATCTCGGCTGCTCAGAAGTAATAGTGAATCTGCTATATACCAAAAAAATACTTGCACCGCCTATTTTTATATGCTATATTTCACTTCGTGCTAATCAGCACAATGTTTGTGAATTCATTTCACAAATGGTAATTGCAGCTTATGTTGCATCCAAGATTACCAATTTCCCCAAATACAGTGTCAACACACAACGTAGGGTTATTAAGGATTGTTTTTTGAAAGGAGTCATTTTTTATTTATGTTCAGTACCATCAAAGCTGGTGCCATTAACGGCATTCACAGCTATCTTATGCAGGTCGAGGTCGATGTTTCGAACGGTCTGCCATCTTTCAACATGGTCGGTCTTCCCAGCACGGAAGTTCGCGAAGCCCAGGAACGAGTTAAGGTTGCCCTCAAGAATTCAGGAATTACTATTCCGTCATCGCATATAACTGTCAACTTCTCCCCTGCTGATGTCAGGAAAGAAGGCGTAAGCGTTGATCTTCCTGTCGCAATCGGAATACTGGCTTCTCTTGGCGAGATTGATGAGTCCAAGTTAAAAGACACTGTGATCATCGGGCAGCTTGGATTAAACGGTGAAGTCAAGGGAATCAAAGGAGTCCTTCCTATCGTCCGCACTGCAATAGAGAATGGTTGCAAAGTCTGTATCCTTCCTGAAGAAAATGCCAGAGAAGGCGCCGTCGCTGGAAACGGTATCAAGATTGTCGGTGTGTCATCTCTTGTTGAGTGCCTTACATATCTTAATTCAAAAGACTCGGAAAAAGATCTGCTGATAAAGCCAACTGTAATAAACATAGATGACCTTTTCGAAAAAGAGATCCAGTCACTGGATGTGGACTTTGCAGATATCAACGGACAAGCTGCTTTGAAGCGTGCAATGGAAGTAGCTGCAGCAGGCTTCCACCACGTTCTTATGGTAGGGCCTCCGGGATCAGGTAAAAGCATGATCGCAAAAAGATTACCTACTATTCTCCCACCTTTGTCCAAAGAAGAAAGTCTTGAAGTTTCAACGATCTATTCGGTTGCAGGTCTTCTGCCTGCTGGAAAAGCTTTGATCACTGAGCGTCCGTTTCAATCACCACATCATTCCATTACCACTTCTGCTCTTGCAGGAGGAGGAAGAGTTCCACAGCCGGGCGTAATATCCCTTGCCCACAGAGGAGTTCTTTTCCTGGATGAAATAGCTGAGTTTTCAAGAACAACTCTTGATCTTCTAAGGCAGCCTCTTGAAGATCAGGAAGTTCACATTTCAAGAGCTGGTGGAAACTTTACTTATCCTGCAAGCTTCATGCTGGTAGGTGCTATGAATCCGTGCCCCTGCGGATACTACCCTGACCGCGGAAGATGCAAATGTAGTGAAAAAGATATTGCGCATTACCTGTCTCACATTTCAGGCCCAATCCTGGACAGAATAGATATATGCATAGAAGCCCCCAAGATTGACTTTTCTGATCTATCAGCAGGAAGTAGTGCCAACGAATCAAGCAAGACCATAAGAGAACGTGTCATCAAAGCCCGCAACATTCAAAAAGAACGTTTCAAAGGCACAAGTATCAGATTCAACAGCGATATGACACCTGCAGATATTGCCAAGTACTGCCCCTTAGGTTTTAAAGAACAGCGCATACTTGAAAAGCTGTATAGCCAGCTAGGCCTTTCTGCCCGCTCCTATCACAGAATCATAAAGCTTGCCAGAACCATAGCGGATCTTGAAGAAAGTGAAAACATAAGAGACATACATATAACTGAAGCCGCATGTTATAAAATGGCCGACCAGAAATACTGGAGCTAACAATTCCAGAATTAATATATAAGTACGGAGTTCGGGATGAACTCCTGATGTACTATAGCAAATTACAGGACGTAATTAGTACCTAATTTAAAATTCGGAGTTCTGTAAAGAACTCTGTACTTTAAGGTACAGAACAGGAAAAACCAAATGATAGAACAGGAATTAATGGATTTTTACATGCTCACACGTGTTCGTGGACTTGGCAAAAAATCCATACATAAACTTATAAATACTTACCAAAATGCAAGCAATGTACTGGCCTTGTCTGATAGAGAGATTGATCAGATACTCGGCCCCAAAACAGCCGAAAGCTTCAAGTATATCAAAAGAAATTGGAATAAAGAAAAAGAATACAAGAAAATGCTAGATATGGGAATCCGTATCATCCCCTATGATGACGAAAACTTCCCTGAAAAGCTACGCACTATCCCAGACCCACCTGCATGTCTTTTTGTAAAAGGAAAACTCCCTGATAACAATAAGCCCTCCGTCTCAATAGTCGGAGCCAGAATGTGCAGTGAATACGGAAGATACGCATCAAGACAGTTTGGCCTTGGCCTTGCCGAAGCAGGTATCCAGATCATAAGCGGAATGGCTCTAGGTGTTGACGGCATCAGCCAAAAAGCTGCACTTAAAGCAGGTTACCCTTCTTATGCCGTTCTTGGCTGCAGCCCCGAATACTGCTACCCGGATGGCAACCGCGACGTATATGACATGCTCTGCCAAAACGGCGGTATCATCTCGGAATACGCACCAGGCACTCCCCCAGAAGCACGCCTTTTCCCCATGCGTAACCGAATTATTTCCGGCCTATCCGACATCGTGCTCGTAATAGAAGCAAGAAAAAAATCCGGCACCCAGATCACCGT
>JAEEGH010019323.1_pt1 | contig 14300 bp, 15 predicted proteins | sample 9134181 | NCBI WGS metagenome assembly JAEEGH01 (sample SAMN16246544, study PRJNA631951) | gut metagenome | biome: gut microbiome; feature: rumen; material: DP-attached | host: Bos | place: Iran: Karaj | collected 2018-10 | reverse complement strand
GAATAAACCTTGTGCGCAATACGAAACGGAAATTGCAAATGATGATAATCTCGTGCTTTTCCTATCTAAGAAATTAAAACGGCAAGACGAAAACTAATCTTACAAATTCCAGCTTGTCGGGATATCGCTACATCAAGATTTTGACAAAAGAAGAAACAGGAGGACGTTGTGAAAAGGGCAATCCGAATACTTTCGATACTGCTGGCGCTGATCGTCGTCGCAGCTGCCGGACTTCTGGTCAGGATGAAGATCCGGACCGACAGGATCCTGAACGACTACGGCTCGATCTATGGCGCTGAAAAATACAGAACGCCGGTATACGCGGAGGGCGTGGAGGTGATCACCCAGGACGTGTCCTGCGGATACGCCTGCATCGAGATGTTTTCCGCCTGGAACGGAGGGCATCTGACGGAGGAGGATCTGTACGCCGAATACGGCAAGGTCGTGACTTCCACCGGAGGCAGGTTCTGTGAGGAGATGAACAAGCGGTTCCCGGAGTATACCACGACCATGCACCGGTACATGACCAACACGGAGCTCATCGACGCTGCGTATGAAAACCTGTCGAACGGCATTCCGGTCCCCTTCGAGTGGGCGGCCAAATACGGCGACGTCTGGACCCTCCACTATTCCCTGATGACCGGGATGGATATCCCGAACGACAGGGTCACGGTAGCCAATCCCTATGGATATATGGAGGAAATAACGGTAGAGGAGTTCCTGCGGCGCACCAGCTTCGAAGCCTATGAGGGCATGCCGATTTATCTCAAGCTGGCGTTCGCAGCCGGCGTGTTCGAGAAAAACACCATCTTTACCGTCCGATGACGGAGCAGGATATCGGAATACAAAAAACGAGCAGGGAGGCGTCCCTGCTCGCGGTGTATGCCGGGCAAGCCCGTCCCCTACGATCGCCTGCCGAAGTGCTTGCGCAGGAAGGCCAGGATGTCGCTTTCGAAGGTGACGGTGAAGGGCGTTGGGGCGGCGGAGGACGGGGGCTCCGGGGAGGCGTCTGGGGCAGCAGCGTCCCGGGTGACGATGCACAGGGGCGGGAACAGGACGCACCACCAGTTGTGGCCCGCGCCCTCCCCCAGGACGATCTGGAGGGCGTCGTAGGGGCCCGCGGGGAACAGGGTCCCGTTATAGGTCCTATCGGGGAAGGGGCTGACGCCCAGAAGGAGCTGGGCCCCGTAGGGCATGCCCGCGGCGGTGAGGACGGTTTGGCACCGATCCAGCAGGGCCGCTCCGTGGTCGAGGACGAAGGAACGGGCGTCGTCGTAGGAGGCGGCGGTCTCGAAGAGGGGCAGCAGGGCGTCCCGGACCCGGAGCTTCACGGCCTGGTCCTCCTCTCTGTCGCTGTTGGCCAGGATGTGGAGGCGCAGCACCTCCGCCGCCGGGTCGGGCCGGGACGGGAGCAGGGGCAGCAGGGCCAGGAGCGTCAGGGCGGCGAGGAAAAACAGGATCGTTCGTTTCATGGGGACAGTATGGCCTCGTTCGCCCGGGCCTAAACCTTCCCTTGACAGGGCGGGGTTTTTTGGGTACGCTCTATGTATGGAAGATTTGTACACGACCCTGACGGAGGCCCTGGCCGCCTGGGTAACGGCCGTCACCGGGGCTAACGTGAAGGCGGCGGAGTTCCGCCTGCCTAGAAGCGAGGGGCAGCTGTCGGTGGGGACCTTCGTCCAAGGCGGGGCCCAGGAGGCGGCGGACAAGCTGAACGCTTCCCTGTGCCCCCAGGTCCGGGCAGTGAAGGCGAAAAACGGCTGGCTGCTGTTCTTTCTGTCCGATAGTTGGTTCGACGGGCTCATCCGCTGGGCCCAGGGGCTGGACACCCGGCCCAGCAGCAGCTATGTGGAGAACCGGATGGCCATCCTGGCCCGGAAGGGGGACGCCCCCTGCCCGGAATCGGAGGACGTGCGCCGGGCCCTGTGGGCGGCCTACCTCGCCTATCGCCGGGGCTTTTGGCGAGAGGCGGACGAGCGGGCGGTTTTGACCATGACCCACGCTCTCACGGGCGGGGAACGGATCGCGCTGGAGAACCGCTGCGGCGGCGCGGCGGCGGCCATATATAAACTCAAAGGAGAGGTGTGAAAAACAAGTTTTCACACTCGTAGTTTGTGCCTTTGCCGCGGACCGGCGCGGCAATTTTGCAGGCAAAACCGGCAAAACTACAGAAAGGAATGAGAATTGATATGAAGATCACCTATTTGGGCCACGCCAGCTTCCTGCTGGAGACGGCGGCCGGCACCCGGATCGTCACCGACCCCTACGCCCAGGACATCCTGCCCCATCCCGTCGTGAAGGCGCAGGTGGTCACCGCGTCCCACGAGCACCACGACCACTGCGATTTCTCCCAGGTGAAGGGGGACTACGTGATCGTGAACAACACGAGGACGACCACTTTCCTGGACGTGAAGATCACCTGTGCCCCCTGCTGGCACGACGAGGTCAAAGGCAAGAAGCGGGGTCCCAACCGGGCCTATATCTTCGAGGCCGAGGGGCTGAAGATCGTGCACCTGGGGGACCTGGGCGAAGCGCCCACCCCCGCCCTCGTGGCCGCCTGCGGCGGCGCGGACGTGCTCTTTATCCCCGTGGGCGGCTTCTACACCCTGTCCGGCCCCCAGGCGGCGGAGGCGGTGAAGGCCCTGCAGCCCAAGCTGGTGGTGCCCATGCATTACCGGTGCCCCGGCCACAGCTTCGAGGTGATCGCTACGGAGGAGCCCTTCCTCAAGGCCCTCGATCCCGCCGTCCCCGTCCAGCGGCTCAAGGAGCTCGCCTCCCCCTTCCCCGTGGGCGTGGCGGTGCTGACGCCGGCGGGTAAGGAATGATTGGAAGCTTCCAAACCTTTTCTTGAAAGAAAAGGTTTGACCAAAAGAACTTTAGGAAGGGAGCAGGCTTCCGTGCATAGCCCTGTTTCCTTCCTGTGCTTTTCTTTTTCGTGCACCTTTTTCTTTTCACCGAAAAGAAAAAGGTGCAAAAAACATCTCCTTCTGCTATACTAAAAAGGATGGAGACCAAATTCAACAAAAAGGTACAGAAGCATCGGCGGCGGCTCCTGCCCGACAACTGGCAGGAGAAGCTCCCCCTGCGCCCTGTGCTCTTTTTGCTGGGGATGCTGCTGGTGATCTTCGTGGCCATCTTGGTGAACCAGCCTGCGGACAGCTACATGAACAACGCGGAGATCGACGTGCTCCGGAAGAAGGGCACATTGCGGGTGGGCGTGGACGAGGACGTCTACGGCCTGAACCACAGCGGCAAAGGGCTGGAGATCGCGCTGTGCGACGCCCTGTCCCAGGTTATCTTCAACAGCGCCGACGGCTGCGAGCGGATCCCCGTCACCCGGCACACGGTGGCCTGGCAGATGAGCGAGGGGAACATCGACATCACGATCATGAGCCTGAACAAGCTCAGCGGCAAGGCCTACCTCGCCACCGAGAACCCCTTCTACCGGGACCCCTGCGTGCTCATGGGCTACTCCATCCCCGCCAAAGCGGACCTCTCCGGGAAGCGGATCGCCGTCCTCCACGACACCGCCTGCGACGCCGTGGTCACCAAGTACCAGCAGGACGAGGAGAACGGGCTCGTCGTCGTCCCCTTCGCCGCCTACTACGACATGCTGGTGGCGCTGCGAGCCGGGTCCGTGGACGCGGCGTGCATGCCCCGGACCGTGGCCCTAACGCATCAGGAGAAAGCCATGGTCCTGTCCGGCTACGCCCTGGGCACCGTGGACTACCACGTGATCGGCACCCGGGAGGAGAAGGATCTGCTGTCCCTCATCGACAGCCAGCTGTTGAAGTGGGCCAACGACGGCACCCTGCGCCAATGGTATGAGGCCTACGACCTGCTGTACGATGTAGGGTGATGGGGAGGAACGCACCTCATCCACCGTCTGCGGCGGTCCCCCTTCCCCTCCAGGGGAAAGCTGAAAAAGGTTGACGGGAACGGGATAATTCGATATAGTAAAGAATAGCGGTTTACTCCTACTTCACGGAGGTTTTTCTATGAATCAATACTACAGCATCCAGGGCGGACGGCGGCTGGAGGGGACGGTCACCATCAGCGGCGCGAAGAACGCAGCGGTGGCCATCATCCCGGCGGCGATCCTGGCCGGAGAATGCTGTATCCTGGAGAATCTGCCCGCCATCCAGGACGTGCAGACCCTGAAACACATCCTCTCCCGCATGGGCGCCCAGGTGGACTTCACCCGGGGCGACTGTATGCGGGTGGACCCCACCCATATCAGCACCGTGGACGCCACGTTCCCGGAGATCAGCGCCATGCGCGCCTCCTACTACCTGCTGGGCGCCATGCTGGGCGCCTACGGCGAGGTGGAGCTGGCGCTGCCCGGCGGCTGCGTCATCGGCCCCCGGCCCATCGACCAGCACATCAAGGGCCTTCGGGCCCTGGGCGCCAACGTGTACATCGACGAGAGCCGGAACGTGGTCCGGGCCCAGGCCAGCAAGCTCCACGGGGCAGAGATCTTCTTCGATCTCGTGTCCGTGGGCGCCACCATCAACCTGATGCTGGCTGCCTGCAAGGCTGAGGGGCAGACGGTACTCCAGAACGTGGCCAAGGAGCCCCACGTGGTGGACGTGGCCAACTTCCTCAACATGATGGGCGCGTCCATCAAGGGCGCGGGCACGGACGTGATCCGTATCCAGGGCCGCAAGAAGCTCCACGGCTGCAGCTACGCCGTGATCCCGGATCAGATCGAGACCGGCACCTATATGATCGCCGCCGCCGCCACCCGGGGCGACGTGATCATCAAGAACGTGATCCCCACCCATATGGAGGCCATCACGGCGAAGCTCCTCGAAAGCGGGGCCCAGATCGTGGAGGGTGACGACGGCCGGGAGTTCTACCTGAGGGTGAAGATGGACGGCCGGCCCCGGGGCGTGAACATCAAGACCGCCGTGTACCCCGGCTTCCCCACGGACCTGCAGCAGCCCATGATGGCCTATCTCACCACCGCCAGCAGCAACTCCGTGGTGGTGGAGAACATCTTCGAGAGCCGGTTCAACCACGTGAAGGAGCTCCGCAAGATGGGCGCTTCCATCAGCGTCAGCAAGCGCACCGCCCGGGTCCGGGGGGTGGAGAACCTGCGGGGCGCGGACATCCACGCCACCGACCTGAGGGCCGGGGCCGCGCTGATCGTGGCCGGGCTCTCCGCTATGGGCGAGACCAAGGTCCGGGGCATCGAGTACATCGACCGGGGCTACGAGCACCTGGAGCACAAGTTCAACGCCCTGGGCGCCAGCATCACCAGGATAGAGGAAGAATAAAAGTACGCACCCTTTCTTGAAAGAAAGGGTGCACCCAAAGAACTTTAAGAAGAAAATATGTTTTGTTGAGAAGCCCATGAAATCCCCATGTGCTTCTCTTTTTTGCGCCGCTTTTTTCTCTTCACGGAAGAGAAAAAAGCGGCAGTAAACAAATTCTTACTCCACTTCCCACACCCGATCGCTGATCTCGCGGACCCGGGGCCGGTGGGTCACGATCAGAACGGTCCTGTCGGTCATGCGCTTGAGGTTGTCCAGGAGCCGCGCCTCCGTGCCCTCGTCCAGGGCGCTGGTAGCCTCGTCCAAAAGCAGGATCGGGTGCTCCGAAAGCAGGGCCCGGGCGATGGCCAGCCGCTGCAGCTGCCCCTCGGACAGCCCCGCGCCCCGCTCGCCCAGCCTCGTTTCCAGCCCCTCGGGCAGCTCCCGCACGAAGTCCGCCGCGGCCACGTCCAGAGCCCGCCAAATGGCCTCGTCCCCCACGTCCCCGTCCCCGAAGGTCAGCGCCTCCCGGACGGTGCCGCTGAAGATCCGATTCCCCTGGGGCACATAGGCAAACAGCCCCCGGTGGGCCGCCCGCAGGGGCTCCTCCCCTGCGTCGGTCTGCAGCAGCCGCTGGCCCCCGTCCACCGGGTACAGGCACAGCAGGAGCTTCAGCAGCGTGCTCTTGCCCTGGCCGGAGGGCCCGACCACGGCCACGATCTCCCCCTTCTTCGCCTCCGCGCTCACGTCCTTCAGGACGCTGACGCGCTCCTCCCGGTCGGGATAGGCGAAGGACACGTTTTCAAACCGCAGCCCCCGGAACGAGCCATGATAGAGCCGGTCAATCTCCTCCTGGTCGAGCTGCCCCTCCGGGCAGTCGTCCGGGAACGATTCCGCCTCCATGAGCCGCTCCACGCTGGCCACCATGGCGTAATACTGGGGCAGGAAGGTGGAGAGGTTGGCAAAGGGCGTCTGTATCTGCCCCACCAGCTGCAGCACGGCGGCGAAGGTGCCGTAGCTCACGGTGCCCTTCAGGATGCCGTAGCCGCAGTAAATGGCCGCCCCGGCGTAGAGGCTCCGCATCATGAGCCCATAGGCGAAGTTCGCCAGGTTGGAAAACCGGTTCCGCCGCATCCGGGCCGCCCGGTGCTCCGCCATAGCCGCCTCCGCCTGCCGGACGGCGGTCTGCTCCCGGCGGAAGGAACGCACGATCATGAGCTCGCTCAACCGCTCCGAGATCAGCACCCGGACCTTCCCGTCCGCCTGGCGGATGTCCTTGTGCATGGCCTTCAGCTTCTTGCGGAACAGATACCCCATGAGGGAGATGATCACGCCCGCGGGGACGATGGCCCACATAGCTGCTTTCAGCATGACCAGCACCGCGCCTACGGCGCTCACCAGCATGACCAGCATGCCGCTCATCTGGGGCACGATGGACACGATGGCGTTGGCCGTCACGGTGGTGTCGGACACCAGCCGGTTCATCCACTCCCCCGAATGGAGCCGCGTCACCGACGCATAATCCTTATACAGCAGCGTCTCGAACAGCCGCTTCTTGAGCCGGTTCTCCAACGTGGCGGAGGCGTGCTCGTGGGTCCGGCGGATCAGGGCCCCCACCAGCAGCTGCAGCAGGATCACGCCCAGGAACAGCCCGCCCTGGCGAAGGAACCCGGCCCCGTCCCGGGCCACGGCTTTGTCGATCATGTTCCGAAGGGTCCAGGCCAGCGCCACGCCGCTGCCGCCGCTGATCACGTTCAGTATCAACAGCAACAACACCTCCCACCGGGTGCCGGCGCTGATGCGCCAGACCCAGCGGAGGGGACTGATCGCGGCTGATTTACGTTCCATGACTATACCTTCGTTCTCCCTATGCCCAAAGCTTTTTTGATCCCGGCCTTGACGCGCCATCCGACCTTCTTGAAGAAGACCCGCACCGGACCGCCATGGAGCTGCAGGAAGCTGTAGAGCCGATAGCCCCGCTCCGTGACGGTGTGCTGCTTCCCATCCCGAACGAAGCCGGTCATGATGCCCAGGATGTCGTCGTCGGTGATGCCGTATTCCCGGTTGACGCAGTTGTCCCCCAGGATCACGTAATCCTTCTCCCGGACCTCCACGATCCGGTGCAGCACGTACTTGTCCGGCGGCCGCCGGTACAGGACCACGTCCCCCGCCTTCAGCCGACCGGGGCCCCGCTTCTCCACCACGAACAGGTCCCGTCCCTGGCGCAGCAGGGGCAGCATGCTGACCCCTACGTTGGTCCGCACCAACCGCTGATACTTATCCAGGTATTCCTCGTAGCTGAGTCCCGTTTCCATGGCGCCTCCCTCAGCCCTCCGACGGGGCCATGGCCTGGAAGGCCACCTGGGCCGCCTCCAAGTCCATATTGCAGGAGAGCTCGTAGAACCGGACCTGTCGGGTCAGCTCCTGGATCAGCTCCATGGTCCGAGCGAACGCCTCCCGATCCTTGGGGCAGTAGACCTGCTGCATGAGCCGGGGGAACGCCTCCCGGGCACCGATGGGCCGGATGCTGTTCTCCGCCCCCCGCTGCAGCAGACACAGGGCCCGGAGGGGCACGGCGATGTTGCTGCTCAAATGATGCTTGCCGTCGTAGGGGGTGCCGTAGACCAGCGCCGCCTGATCCGTGATGCGCACGAGGGGCTTGTCGTCGTTCACGTAGACGAGCCGATCCCCCAGCAGCTGCTGCCAGAGCCGGGCATGGGTGCTCTTGCCCGTGCCGCTCCTCGCTGCGAACAGATACCCCCAGCCGTCCACCGCCACGGCGGACCCGTGGAACAGGAAGGTGCGGTAGGCGGGCATCCGCTCCGCGATCTGACGGTAGACGGCCAGCTCCTCCAGATACTCGTCGTTCCAGGCCCGGACGGGCAGCCCCTCCAGCCGATCCTCCCGGGCCGAGTTCTCCCGCTCCCGGTCGATATCCTCCCGGCTGGTCCGCACGACGAAATCCGGAGCGTCCTCCACCCGATACGCGGCGCAGCGGGTATGGACCCGCTCGTATAGGGCCTCGATGCCGATATTCCGTTCCGCTATGCGATAGACCCGCATCCCGCCTCCTGTTTACAGCACGCCAGCGCTGGTGAGCTTGTCCGCGAAGGAGCGCACGTTCTCCCGGGCAGTGGCTTCGTCCACCTCGTATTCCTCCATGAGCTCCTTGACCACGCCGTCCTGGTCCTGGCCCTCCATCAGCAGCTCGAAGATCCGCTTCCCGGTCTTGTTCATGCGGATCATGCCGGAAAACCGCTTGGCCGCCTCGCCCACGGGCACGGCGTACCATTCGCCCTCGATCTCGGTCAGGATCATATCCTTCAGCGTGTTCATGCTTTTCTCCTCCTTGGCCATACCTCTCCAATTATATAGATACAGCATACCACAGCCGGCCCCCATTTTCAAGGCAGCCCCGGTTTTTCCTGCGGCGGCGCAACCTCTGTCCGGGCTGCGAGGTGTTATGGGCAAAGAACGAAGGAGACACGAACATGAAGCGCATAGTAATCCTGCTGCTGGCCCTGACCCTGACGACGGGCTGCGCGGCGGACCCGGCCGCGGCCGAAGGGCGCAAGGACGAACCGACGGTGTGGAAGAAGCCCCCGGCCCTGACGGTGCAGGTGGGCGATCAGGCGGGGCAGGCCGCCCTGCCCACCTATTCCTGGACCTGGCCCAACGGCGACGGCACCCATACCGGCGTGGAGGCCGACGGGCTCCATTCCCTGGACATGGTGGACCGTGTGACGCCCCTCCCCCTGGGGGACGAACGGTCTGCGACGCTCACCTTCGAGCTGGACGGGCTCGCCCTGGACCAGCTGACGGTCCGCCGCTGGGCCCTGTCCTGCGCCGGGGACCCGGCCAAGTACGAAAGCGACTTTGAACTGCTGCCCTTCACCATGGACGGGGGCACCATCGCGATAGAACTGCCCGATGGCAGCGGCGGCGTCTTCGAGGTCCACGCCTACTTTACGGGTGAGAGCCACGGGGACGGCTACTACGCTTTCTGGATGGAGCCCCAGGCTCCAAAAGACATTGGATAAATACATCCATGGACAGCAAAAAGGACAGTCCGCAGACTGTCCTTTTCGTTTGTTCCGTTTACTCGGCTGAGGGCAGGGGCTCCTTCATGGCCCAGTCGAACAGGTCCTTGAGCTTGCCCTGGGTGTTGGTGAAGACGAAGGTCGCGCCGCCGTTGGTCTCGATGGTGAGGGTGGAGAAGAGGAACTTCTTATCGAAGCGGTACGTCTTCACCGACTCCCGCCGGATGATCTTCACGTCCCCCCCGCCCAAGGCGGTGAAGAGGACGATGATCCGCCGATCCGTGACGGCCACCATCTTCCGATTGCCCTCGTGGACGCCGGTGAGCAGGCAGTTGAGCCGCTCATACTCCCCCAGCATCTGCATCAGGGCTTTGAGCTCCTTGCGATAGTAGAAATCGCTGTAGATGCCCAGTTCCCGCAGCCGGTTGTCCAGGTCGTTCCGCTGCATGCCTTATTTCAGCACGGAGTCGGCCTTGACGAAGCCCAGCTTCTTGGCCACGCAGCAGGTGCAGGTCAAGTCGCCGGTGACGTTCAGGGCGGTACGGCCCATGTCGAGGATGGCGTCGATGCCCAGGATCATGGCGTAGGCACCGGCCAGGGTGGTACCGGCTTCGATGGGCAGGTCGATGCCCTGCATGACCATGGCCAGCATGATGGCGCCGGCGCCGGGCACGCCCGCGGTGCCGATGGAGGCCAACGTGGCCAGGAGCACGATCATGCCCATCTCACCGAAGGTCAGGCCGCGGCCGTAGCAGGACATAACAAGGAAGAACGCGCAGACGCCCTGATAGATGGCCGTGCCGTCCATGTTGATGGTGGCGCCCAGGGGCAGGGAGAAGGCGTATACTTCCTTGTCGACGCCCAGGTTCTCCGCCGCCGCGAAGGTGGTGGGCAGGGTGCCGTTGGAGGAACGGGTGACGAAAGCGGTGATGAAGGGCGTCCGGGCTTCCTTGAAGAAGGCGCCGATCTTGATGCGGAAGATAGCGAGCAGGCCGCCGTACACGCCGATGATGTGGATGGCATAGCCCAGGAAGCAGGCGATGGTCACGGTGAGCAGAGCACCGGCCACCTTGGCGCCGTTCTTAGCGAACACCTCGCAGATGAGGACGGCCACGCCGATGGGGGCGTACTGCATGATGCCGGAGACGATCCGCATCATGACCTCGGCCAGGCAGTCGAAGACGTTGTACATGGTGGTGGCGATGGTGCGGATGCGCTCATCCTCGGACACCTTCATGAAGGACAGGCAGAGGCCGAAGACCAGGGAGAAGAAGATGACCTGGAGCACGGTCTCGTTGACCAGGGACTGGAGGACGCTGGTGGGGATGATGTTGGCGATGACGTCCCACACGTTGGTCTCGGCAGTCTTGCCGGCGGCGTCGGCAGCGAGCTGGGTGACGGCAGCGAGCTCCGCATGGGGCTGGAAGATGTTGCCCATGACGAGGCCGATGATGACGCCCAGAGCGGAGGTCGCCAGGTAGATGATGATGACACGGATACCGACCTTGCCCACGTTAGCGGGGGAGACGGAGGACGCGCCCACCACCAGGGAGCCCACGATGATCGGGATGATGATCATCTTCAGCAACCGGGTGAAGATGGTGCCGAACATGCTGATCCACTTGGGCAGGGCCGTGACGCCGGTGGCGGCCAGGATGATGCCCGCGACCGCGCCGATGACGAGGCCGATGAGGATCTTGTACAGTACGTTGAAGTTCAGGTATGCCCGCAGGATACCGCCCTTCTTGGGTTCGTTGTTTGCCATAGATACCCCTCCTGAATTATTTTCTCCCCCACCCGGCCAAATCCGGGCAGATCGGGATGTTTATAGTATATCATGCAAAAACGGAATATGGAAGGGAAAATGAAAAATTATTCAAACAATTTGTATTTTTCGTGAACTTGAGCCAGAAAGCAAGAAATAAAAAGGAGGGCGCGAGCCCTCTCTTCCGTGAAAGACCATTATTGCAAAAAGCCGTTGATGATCTGCTCCTCGGCCTCCGCTTCCGTGAGGCCCAGGGTCATGAGCTTGGTGAGCTGCTCCCCGGCGATCTTGCCGATGGCGGCCTCGTGGACCAGCGCCGCGTCCAGGTCGTTGGCTTCCAGGCCCGGCACCGCCAGGATGCGGCCGTTGTCCATGATGATGGAGTCGCACTCCGTGTGGCCGGAGCAGGGGGCGTTGCCCACGATCTTGGCGTCGAACTTCTGATAGGAGGAGTCCCGGGCAACGGACCGGGAGACCACGTCCGCCGTGGCGCCGGCGCCGTTGAGCTCTACCACATAGGTGCTGATGGCCCGCTGCTCCCCGTGGGTCATGAGCCGCTCCCGGACCAGGAGCTTGGCGCCTGCCTTCAGTTCCGCGGTGGTGGTGCGGACGGTGTCGTCCACGCCCTTGATCTGCACCATCTCCATCTCCACGGTGCTGCCTTCGTCCTGATATACCTCGGTGCCCGGGTTCAGGATGCGCTTGCCCGCGCCCTCGCCGGAGCCGTAGTGCTTCTCCACGTACTTCACGTGGGCGTTCTTCCCCACGTAGAACCGGTGGACGCCGTCGTGCTCCGCGTCCTGGTTGCCGCAGTTATCGATGCCGCAGCCCGCCACGATCAGCACATCCGCCCCCTCGCCCACGAAGAAGTCGTTGTAGACCACCTCCTTGAGGCCCGTTTGTGTCAGGACCACGGGGATATGGACGCTCTCGTTCTTGGTGAAGGGTGCGATGCGGATGTCCATGCCGCTCACGTCCGTCTTCGAGGTGATCTCGATGTTGGCCGTGGACCGGCGGCCCGCCATCTGGCTGTTGGACCGGATGTTGTAGGCCCCCTCGGGCACGGCGTGCAGGTCCGCGATCTCCCGCAAAAGCCGCTTTTGTATCTCGTCCAGCTTCATGCCTGCGCGCCCCCTTTCCCGGAGATCATGTGGCATTCGGACACGGCGGAGGCGGTGCCCATGAGCTGGGGCAGGATCTTGTCCCGGGGCCCCTGCTTCTCCACCCGGCCGTCCTTGAGCACCACGATCTCGTCGGCGATGTTGAGGATCCGCTCCTGATGGGAGATGATGAGGATGGAGCTGTTTTGGATGGTCCGCCGCATGTTCTCGAAGACCTCTATGAGGTTCTGGAAGCTCCAGAGGTCGATGCCCGCCTCCGGCTCGTCGAAGACGGACAGGGCCGCGCCCCGGGCCAGGACCGTGGCGATCTCGATCCGCTTCAGCTCCCCGCCGGACAGGCTCGCATTGACCTCCCGGTCGATATAGTCCCGGGCGCAGAGGCCCACGGCGGACAGGTATTCGCAGGCCCCCGCCGCGGCCAGATGCTTCCCCGCCGCGATGCGTATCAGGTCCAGCACCTTGATGCCCTTGAACCGGACCGGCTGCTGAAAGGCGTAGGCGATGCCCAGCCGCGCCCGGTCGGTGATGCTCTTTTCGGTGATGTCCTCCCCCTGAAAGAGGATGCGGCCTTCGGTGGGCTTCTCGATGCCCGCGATGAGCCGAGCCAGGGTGCTCTTGCCGCCGCCGTTGGGGCCGGTGATGACCACCAGCTTGCTCTCGGGCACCGCCAGGCTCACCCCGCGGATGATCTCCTTGTCGCCCCTGTCCTCCGCAACCTGGAAGGACACGTTCTTCAATTCCAGCATATCGTTTCTCATGTTCTCGTTCCTATTGGGTAGTATGCCCGTTTCGGCCTATTCTCCCGCACCTACGGTCCCGCAGAGTTCGGAATAGCCCCAGGCCAGGCCCTCGGGCAGGGGGCGCTGCTGGTAGTCCACCACGCCTCCGGTACCGGCCTCGTCCCCGTGATGGTTCAGCTTCACGCCCAAGAAGAACAGGGCCGTGGAGATGCCGCCGTCCAGGTTGAAGGCCTCCACGCAGCCCTCCTCCTGGAGGAGCTTAGCTAGCTCGATCAGCTTGAAGCCGATGCTGTAGCCCGGCTGCCGGCCGTCCGCCACGATGATGACGAAGTGGCCCGGTTCCACCATGCCCACGGCGCAGCGGGGGTTCCGCTGGGTGGTGTTGGTGGCGCCGGAGGTGATCTGTCCCTCCATGATGAGGTCGGAGCCCCGGGGGAAGGAGAACACGTCCTGGGTACCGGATTCCCACAGGGTCAGGGCGTCCACGGTGCGTCGATCGAAGACCTTGAAGGACTGGGTCTCCGAATAGTAGGCCATGGCGTTGGAGGTCCTCAGCTGGCTGAATACCCGGCCGTCCCGGATCAGAATGCCCTTGGCGGAGGCTTCCGCCTGGATCAGGTTGTCGCCGGTGAACCAGATGACGCTCTTGTAGCGCAGGGCCATCTCCTGGGGCATGCACCGGGCGTAGCTGTTCTTCCGGTTGGAGGCGAAGGTGGGATAGAAGCTGTCGTAGTCCCGGGTGTACACGTGGGCCACGAAGTAGGTCACGGGCTGGCCCTGCTCCCGGCCGCCGGCCATCTCGAAGGGCTTCTGCATGACCTCTGCCTGCAGCAGCTCCGGCACGGTGTAGACCCGGCGATCGATCTCCACGCTCAGGATGTCGGAGCGATAGACCCACTTCCCGGCCTCGTTGTCGAAGGTCTCCACCTGCTCCTGGTCCCCGTAGGGCAGGAAGGGGTAGGGATCCGGGGTGGGCGTGGGCGTGGGCTCCGGCGTGGGCGTAGGCTCCTCCGTGGGCTCCGGCGTGTCCGTAGGCTCCGGCGTGTCCGTGGGCTCCGGACTGGGGGTAAAGGAGGGCGCGGGGGTGAACGTGGCCGCCGGCGTGGGCGTGGGCTCCGGCAGGACGGCGATGTACTTAAGATAGGAGAACCCGATGATGGTCACCACGGACAGCGCCATGGCGCCGATGGTTATGGCCAGCAGGGGCACGTCCCTGCCCCGGAAATGCAGGACGAATGCCGCCAGGCTGCCCAGGACGGCCAGGCCCAGCAGCGCCGCCATCACGATCTCCAGGGCGCCCTTGAAGGGGAGCCGGGCCACCTTCTCCGTCACCGTGGGGGTGGGGGTCGGTGTGGGCGTGGGCGTGGGCGTGGGCGTCG
>JAEEGH010019320.1_pt1 | contig 14300 bp, 11 predicted proteins | sample 9134181 | NCBI WGS metagenome assembly JAEEGH01 (sample SAMN16246544, study PRJNA631951) | gut metagenome | biome: gut microbiome; feature: rumen; material: DP-attached | host: Bos | place: Iran: Karaj | collected 2018-10 | reverse complement strand
AAGCTGCCGGTGGTGACGGTCGATAGGGAGCCTTTCCTTCGGAAGGAGCTAGCTCCGTATCTGGATCGGGAGACAATCGACAAGGTCATTCTTTACGGACCGAAAGGACTGGTCGACAAGAAGTTGATCAATCAGATCGCCAACGGTTGCATACGCTATCAGACGACGGCCGTCTGCTCAGTCTCAGCGCTCGCCGGCCTTCCGGGCGGATGGGCGATGGCAGGAACCATCCCGGCCGATGTCGCCCAGTTCTACGGCAACGCCATCGCCCTGGTCGAAAAACTGCTGTACTTGTACGGCTGGCCGGATATGCGCGATGATACCGGCGAAATCAACGACCAGACCGCCCACCTGATGATTCTTTGGATTGGTGTAATGATGGGCGCCCAAGGTGCTCAGGCCGCTGTCCGTACGCTGCTCGATGCCCTCCGGGTCCAAGTCGAAAGGCGTCTCCTGGAAGCCGCGCTCAACAAGGCCTGGGTTTACAGCATGGTCCAGCAGGTCTGCAAGTGGATCGGCGTAAAACTCTCCGAAAACGGCTTCGCCAAAGCCGTCGGCAAAGTGATCCCGCTGGCCGGTGCACCCATCTCGGCCGGCATCACCTACTTCACCTTCAAACCCATGTGCCGCAAACTCAAGAAAGAACTGGACTATCAATGGGAGGCCGGTGCGTGAAGTGCAGGGAGTAACGCTCAGGGAATCGCAGGAATCCCGCTATTCTATTGCCAAAGCCGGTTTTTCTTCGTATTTTTGCTGGATAAAATCGAAAGAAAATACGATAGATAATTATGCAGAACAAGTTGCAAGAACTGACGGACCGGCTGTATGAGGAAGGTCTGTCGAAAGGCAGGCAGGAAGCCGACCAATTGCTGGCCAAGGCACGGAAGGAGGCGCAGGAGATTGTTGCCAAAGCGCGTGAAGAGGCTGAGGCTATCCACGCTGCCGCCGAGAAAGAGGCGGCTGAGACCCGGACGATGGTGGAAGGAGACCTCAAGATGGCTTCCACGCAGACGATCGCCGCGCTCCGGCAGCAGGTAGAGAACATGGTCCTTACCCAGGCCGTGGCCAAACCCGTCGGCGCCGCCCTGTCGGACGGCAAGTTCGTCCAGGGACTCATCTCCACTGTCGTAAAGGCGTTCAACGCCGCCAACCCCGACGGTGTGGGACTCGACGTCATCCTGCCGGCCGCTAGCCAGAATGAACTGGAACAAGCCTTTACCAACGAAGCGGTCAAACAGCTTTCCAAGGGCATCGAGGTCAAGAACGTAAAAGGCCTGGCCAACGGTTTCAAGATCGGTCCGAAGGACGGCGGTTACCAACTGAGCTTCACGGCCGACGATTTCACCAATCTGGTCGGTGAGTATCTCCGTCCGGCGACCAAGAAGATCCTCTTCGGCAAATAATGGCCAATTATCCGTACATCATTGCCAGTTTCCCCGACCTGCTGCTTGATTTCGAGCAGCATCCGCTTGATGTGGCGGCGACAGTCGCCGAGGTGAAGGGACAGCTTTCCGAAAAAGACGGCAAGCTGGTGGACTGGCTGGAATTCGGCCTCGAAGGAAGCCATCTGACGCCGCACTTCTACCGGGGCATCCAACAGACCCGCAACCGCTTCCTCATCGACTGGTTCGACTTCGACCGGAAACTGCGACTGGCCAAAGTCGCCCACCTCGAAGGCATGCCGGTGACAGAAGAGTTTCCGGAACTCGACAAGGCGGAAATCATCTTCAAGGTGGAAGATCTTTTCCAACGCGAGAAACTGCTCGACCGGCTCGTCTGGAACAAGGCGGCCGAGCTGGTGGATTTCGATATTTTTACGATCGACACGATCCTCTCGCTGATCGCCCGGCTCCACATCGTCGCACGCTGGAACCGGCTCGATCCGGAAGCGGGCGCGCAGATGTTCCGCCAGCTGGTCAATGAAGTCCGGGGCACATTCCAGGGAATCAACGCTGAACAATTATAACAGACATAACATGAAAGCAACAGGTATAGTTACCGGTATCATCTCCAACCTGGTGACGGTGCGTTTCGAAGGTGATGTGGCGCAGAACGAGATCTGCCACATCGACCTGGGCGGCACGAAAATGATGGCCGAGGTCATCAAGGTGTCGGGACGGAACGCCTTCGTGCAGGTATACGAGAGCACCCGCGGCCTGCGCCAGGGAGACAAGGTCGAATTCGACGGCCACATGCTCGAGGTACAGCTCGGCCCGGGCCTGCTCTCCAGCAGTTACGACGGCCTGCAGAACAACCTCGCCACGATGGAGGACGTTTTCCTCAAGCGCGGGGAATACACCGCGCCGCTGGACCACAATAAGATCTGGCATTTTACCCCGATTGCCAAGCCTGGCGAAACCGTTTTCGCCGCCGACTGGCTGGGCGAGGTGAAAGAAGGCTGGCTGCCGCACAAGATCATGGTCCCCTTCTCTTTCAAAGGCGAATATACGATCAAATCCATCGCGCCGGAAGGCGACTACAAGATCGACGACACCATGGCCGTGCTCACGGACTCGCAGGGCGAGGAGCACAAGGTGACGATGGTCCAGAAATGGCCCGTCAAGGTGGCTGTCGGCGGCTACGTCGAGAAGCCACGCCCCTTCCGTATCATGGAGACGGGCGTCCGCTGCATGGATACGCTCAACCCGATCGCCGAAGGCGGCACCGGTTTCATCCCGGGCCCGTTCGGCTGCGGCAAGACCGTGCTCCAGCATGCCATCGCCAAGCAGGGCGATGCCGAAGTAATCGTGATGGCCGCCTGCGGCGAACGTGCCAACGAGGTGGTGGAGATCTTTGCAGAGTTCCCTGAGTTGATCGACCCGCACACGGGCCGCCACCTGATGGAACGCACGACCATCATCTGCAACACGTCGAACATGCCGGTCGCCGCGCGTGAGGCCTCGGTCTACACGGCGATGACCATCTGTGAATACTACCGGGCCATGGGGCTGAAAGTCCTCCTGCTGGCCGACTCGACGTCCCGCTGGGCCCAGGCCTTGCGCGAGATGTCGAACCGCATGGAAGAGCTGCCGGGCGCCGACGCCTTCCCGGTGGACCTGTCCGCCATCATCTCGAACTTCTATGCCCGCGCAGGCATCGTGAAACTGCGCAACGGCCAGACCGGCGCCGTGACTTTCATCGGCACTGTCTCCCCTGCCGGCGGTAACCTCAAGGAGCCCGTCACCGAATCGACCAAAAAGGCGGCCCGCTGCTTCTACTCGCTGGCCCAGGCCCGCGCCGACAAGAAGCGCTATCCCGCTGTCGACCCGATCGACTCTTACTCCAAATATCTCGAGTACCCTGAGGTTGCAGAATACCTCAAGGAACGCGTCGGCAAGGACTGGGTCGAAAAGGTGAACCGCGCCAAGAACCTGATCCGCCGCGGCAAGGAGATCGCCGAACAGATCAACATCCTCGGCGATGACGGCGTGCCGATCAGTTACCACGAGCAGTTCTGGAAGAGCGAGCTCATCGATTTCGTGATCCTGCAGCAGGATGCTTTCGATCCGATTGACTCTCTCTGCCCGATGGACCGACAGGAATACATGCTCACGCTCGTGCTCAAGGTCTGTGACGTCCCGTTCGAATTCGACGACTATGAGCAGTGCGCAGCCAAGTATAAGGAGATTATCAACATTCTCCGCCAGGTGAACTATTCCGAGTTCAAGAGCGAACAGTTCAACAAGTATCTTGAACAGCTTAATACCCTTCTGAACCATGAGTAAAGCATTCCAAAGAACCTACACCCGGCTTGAAGCCATCACCAAGGCGACGGTAACGCTCCGCGCACAGGGCGTCAGCAACGACGAACTGGCTACGGTGGCCGGCCGTCTGGCCCAGGTCGTGAAGATCAAGGGCGACCTGATTACGCTGCAGGTCTTCGCGGGCACGGAGGGTATTCCGACCAATGCCGAAGTGCTCTTCCACGGCGAACCGCCGACGCTCGAAGTGAGTGACGAGCTCTCCGGCCGTTTCTTCAATGCCTACGGCGACCCGATCGACGGCGGCCCGAAGGTGGAAGGCGAACGCCGCCAGATTGGCGGTCCGTCCGTCAACCCCTACAAGCGCAAGCAGCCCTCCCAGCTGATTCCGACCGGTATCGCAGGCATCGACCTGAACAACACCCTGGTCTCCGGTCAGAAGATCCCGTTCTTCGCCGACCCCGACCAGCCCTACAACGCCGTGATGGCCCAGGTGGCCCTCCGCGCCGACGTGGACAAGATTATCCTCGGCGGCATGGGCCTCTCGAACGACGACTACCTCTATTTCCGTCATGAATTCGAGAGCGCCGGCGCCCTCAACAAGATCATCAGCTTCGTCAACACCACCGACCAGCCGCCGGTGGAGCGTCTGCTGATTCCCGACATGGCCCTGACCGCCGCGGAGTATTTCGCCGTGGACAAGAACGAAAAAGTGCTGGTCCTGCTGACCGACATGACCCTCTACGCCGACGCCCTCTCCATCGTGAGCAACCGCATGGACCAGATTCCGTCGAAAGACTCGATGCCGGGCTCGCTCTACTCCGATCTGGCCAAGATCTACGAGAAGGCCGTGCAGCTGCCCAGCGGCGGCTCGATTACCATCATCGCCGTCACCACGCTCAATGACGGCGACATCACCCACGCCATCCCCGACAACACCGGATATATCACTGAAGGTCAGCTCTACCTGCGCGCGGACACCGACACGGGCAAGGTCATCATCGACCCGTTCCGTTCCCTGTCGCGTCTGAAACAGCTCGTGCAGGGCAAACAGACCCGCGAGGACCACTCTCAGGTGATGAACGCCTCTGTGCGCCTCTACGCCGACGCACAGAACGCCAAGACCAAGCTGGAGAACGGTTTCGACCTCTCCGACTACGATCGGCGCTGCCTCGATTATGCCAAGGCGTACGCCATTGAAATTCTCTCGATCGACGTGAACATCGGCCTGACCGAGATGCTCGACACCTGCTGGAAACTTTTCGCACGCTTCTTCAGCCAGGCCGAGACCGGCATCAAGCAGGCGATGATCGACAAATACTGGCCGGCCGCATAACGTATGGCGATCAAATTCCAATATAACAAGACATCCCTGACCAATCTCGGCAAGCAGCTGAAGATCCGCCAGCGGGCTCTCCCGACCCTTAAAAACAAGGAATCGGCGCTGCGCGTGAGCGTGATCGCGGCCAAGGCGGAATCGGAGCGCCTGCAGCGCGAACTTGACGAAGCGCTCAAGACCTACGATTACATGGCCGGCCTCTGGACGGAATTCGAGCCCGGACTGATTTCCGTGAAGGACGTAGTGCTCGACACCGTGAAAGTGGCGGGCGTCCGTACGCCCCAGCTGCGGGAGGTCCTTTACGAGGTCAAGCCATTCAACGCTTTCGCCAAGCCGATGTGGTACGGAGAAGGCGTGGCCATCCTCAAGAAGCTCGCGCAACTCGGTATCGAGAGCGAAGTGATCCTCGAAAAGAGCCGCATCCTGGAGTTCCAGCGCAAGAAGACGACCCAGAAGGTAAACCTCTATGAAAAGGTGCAGATTCCGGGTTATCAGGAAGCCATCCGCAAGATCAAGCGCTTCATGGAGGATGAGGAGAATCTTTCCAAGGCCTCGCAGAAGATTGTCAAGAGCCGGCATCAGGAAGAAGAAGAGGAGGAAGAGGCATGATCACGAAAATGACCAAATACACCTTCCTGCTCCTGAGCAGCGACACGGAGGCTTTTCTGCGCGAAATTCAGGAGCTCGGCGTACTTGACATCACCCGTTCCCGCAAGCCGGTCGATGCGACCTCGGCGCAGCTTTTCCGCGAAGCGGAGGCCCTCCGCCACGAGATCGAAACGGTCGAGAAATGCGACTTCTCGCGCGACGAGCGCCACAGCGCCATTCAGGGCAAACTGGATGCCGCCGAGGCGGCCTATGCCGAGAAAAAGCACTGGGGCGATCTTGACCGCGCCAAGGTGAAAGCCCTGCGAGAGGCAGGCTGTCAACTCCATTTCTATACCCTTCCCCTCAAGAAATTCAATCCCGCCTGGCTGGATGAATATCCCATTGCCGAGATTGAGCGCGACGAGAAATTCATCCGCTTCGTCCTCATCGACCGGGCCTCGGAAGGCGCCAACAATTTCCAGGCGCCCGAGACGCCCGTGGCCGTAGAATCGCTCGAGGAGCTGGCCGGGCAGGTCGCATCGCTGAAAGAGGCACTCTCTGCCCGGGAATCTGAGATGGAATACCGCAAGCAGGACATTCCGACCCTGCAGCAGGCCTACGCACGCAAAGCACAGCACCTGCAGCGCTACCTGGCCGGAAGCAAGGCAGAAAAGGCTGCGGACGACTATATCTCGGTCATTACCGGTTTCGCCCCGACCACCGAGGATACGCGACTGAAGGCGGCGCTGGACAGCAAGGCCATCTACTATGTAAGCGAACCCGCCACGGCCGCCGACAATCCGCCGGTGAAACTCAAGAACAACTGGTTCGCCCGCAATTTCGAGACCCTCACCGGGATGTACGGCATGCCCGTCTACGACGAGTTCGACCCTACCCCGATCCTGGCGCCGTTCTTCCTGCTGTTCTGGTCGTTCTGCATGGGCGACGCAGGTTACGGCCTGATCCTCATTGCCCTGGGCATCCTGCTGCACAAGACCAGCTTCGACCTGCTCGGGCTCAAGAAGCACTGGCGGCTGGTCACTACGCTGGGCGTCGGTACCTTCGTCATCGGCCTCTTCCTGGGCACGTTCTTCGGCGTCAACCTGAAAGAGATTTCCTGGATTCCGGAAGGACTCCGGAAGTTGATGCTGGTGGGCAAACTGGAACTGGGCGGAACGGCCTACGACATCACCATGATTGCGGCCATCGCCATCGGTATCTTCCATATCTGCCTGGCCATGATCATCAAGGCGGTCGGTATCACGAAGCGGGCCGGCTTCAAGCAGGCCATCTCCACCTGGGGATGGGTGACACTTGTGGTCGGCGGTCTCATCGTAGCCGGCCTGGCCCTGACCCATGTGCTCAATGCCACAGCCACGAAGATCGCCATCATCGCAGTCGGCGTGCTTTCGGTCCTGGGTATCTTCATTTTCAACAAGCCGGGACGCAATCCCCTGCTCAACATCGGATCCGGACTCTGGGACACGTATCAAACGGCGACTGGCCTGCTGGGCGACGTCCTGAGCTACATCCGCCTCTACGCCCTCGGCCTGGCCGGCGGTATGCTGGGCGGGGCCTTCAACCAGATCGGCACGATGCTGCTGGGCACCAATCCGACCTGGCAATGGCTGCCTTTCATCGTGATCGTGGTGTTCGGCCATGCGCTGAACTTCGCGATGAGTTGCCTGGGCGCGTTTGTCCACCCGCTGCGTCTGACCTTCGTGGAATACTTCAAGAACAGCGGCTATGAAGGCAAAGGCATGGACTACAATCCCCTGACCAATGAAATCAAAATAGAAAACAAATAAAAAACAAATTCTTACACTATGTTAACAGTTATTCTCGGTTACATCGGCCTCGCATTTATGTTTGGCCTGTCCGCTATCGGCTCCAGCATCGGAACCACCATCGCCGGCAACGCCGCGGAAGGCGCGTTGAAAAAGAATCCGGAGAAATCGGCGGGTTATATGATTCTGTCCGCCATGCCCGCTACGCAGGGTCTGTACGGTTTCGTCGCATTCCTGGTATGGCCGAAGGCCGCCGAAGCGATGATGGACAAAGGGCTCCTGTACTTCGCCGTCGGTCTTGCCTGTGGTATTGTCTTCCTCTTCTCGGCCATCCGTCAGGGACAGGTTTGCGCCAATGGTATCATCGGCATGAGCCAGGGCCACGACGTCCAGACCAACACCATGATCTACGCCGCCCTTCCTGAGTTCTACGCCATCCTGGCTTTCGCTGCCACCTTCTTTGTATAATTATTACCGGGGCGCTGCCCCGAACCCCGCGCCTCCCGGCCTTAGTACTTTGCTTGTGCTAGGGCCGGTGCGTTTTTCAAACAGATCTAGCAAAGTACCGGCCTCCGGCGGTCCGCTGATGCGGACTATCCATCATCTTACATAAGCCCAAGACGGGCATCTCTTTTTTATTTTGATCAATATTTGTTAACTTTATCGGGTGATTGATAATCGATAGAGTTATGCGACGCTTTTTCTTCACCTTTGTCTTTGCCCTGTCGGTGACGGCGGGCTATGCCTGTACCAACCTGATCGTGACCAAAGGAGCGTCGGTCGACGGCTCCGTGATGGTGACCTATGCGGCCGATTCCTATACCCGATACGGCACCCTCGTCCATTATCCGGCCGGCAAGCACAAGGCCGGTGAAATGCGCCGCATCCTGCAGTGGGGCCAGGACCACTACCTCGGCGAGATCCCCGAAGCGCCCTATACCTACAACGTGATCGGCAATATGAACGAGCACCAGCTCGTCATCGGCGAGACCACATGGGGCGGCCGCCCGGAGCTGCGCGATCCGCAGGGCATCGTGGACTACGGTTCGTTGGAATACATCTGCCTGCAGCGCTGCACGAAGGCCCGCGAGGCCATTGAACTGTTTGTCCAGCTGGCCAACGAATTTGGATACGCCTCCACGGGTGAATCGCTGAGCTTCGCCGACACAGAAGAAGCCTGGATTCTCGAAGTCATCGCCAAGAAGCCCGATGTGGTGGACGGCGTGAACCGCAACAAGGGCGTCGTCTGGGTGGCCGTCCGCATCCCCGACGGATACATCTCTGCCCACGCCAACTGCGCCCGCATCACCACCTTCCCGAAAAACGATCCCGAGAACTGCATCTACGCACCCGACGTGATCTCCCACGCCCGCGAAATCGGCATCTACTCGGGTTCCGATGAGGATTTCAGCTTCGCCGACACCTACTGCCCCCTGGCCTTCGGTCTGATCCGCAACTGCGAATGCCGCGTGTGGAGCTTCTTCAACCGCTGGGGCGACCTCGACATGAACCAGTATCTCGATTTCGTGATGGCCGATAATCCGAAGAACCGGATGCCCCTCTACGTCAAGCCCAAAGCCAAACTCTCGGTGCTCGACCTGGCCACGATGATGCGCGACCACTACGAAGGCACGCCCTTCGACATGACGAAGGATATCGGTGCCGGCAGCAATGAGACGCCCTACCGCTGGAAGCAGAACGACTGGACGGTCGACGGCGTGAAATACTCCAACGCCCGCCCCATCTGCACCCAGCAGACCGGCTTCTGGTTCGTGGCCCAGTGCCGCGGCTGGCTGCCCGACGCCGTCGGCGGCCTCTTCTGGTTCGCCCTGGACGATGCCGGCACCTCAGCCCTGACGCCCGTCTACTCCGCGTCCCGCGCCGTGTCGTGGCACTATGCCCTCGGCAACGGCTCGATGGTGGAGTATTCCCCCACCTCGATGTTCTGGCTCAATAACCGCATCGCCCAGTTCGCCTATCTGCGTTACAATCCCGTGGGGCTGGAGGTGCAGGAACGCATTGCCGAACACGAGCGCCAGATGGTCGACAAGGTTGCCGCCTGCGACGCCGCCGCCCTGGCCATCAAGAACCCGAAAAAGCAGCTGAAATACCTCACGCAGTTCTCGGTCGCCGAAGCCGACGCCCTCTTCGACAAATGGGCCCTCCTCGACCAGTACCTGCTCATCAAATATATGGACGGCACCGTCAAGTTCCAGAACCCGGACGGTTCGTTCAAGACCAACGGCAGCGTGGACTACATCCCCGTCTCCCCCGACTGGCCCGGCTACACCGAAAAATTCAAACGCGCCATCGTGAACGACAACGGCGCTTTGCTGAAAGTCCGATAAAACTCCTGCATCGATATGTTCAAAGGTCAACCGAAAGGTCTTTATGCGCTGGCGCTGGCCAATACGGGCGAGCGGTTCGGCTATTATACGATGCTGGCCATTTTTATGCTGTTCCTCCAGGCAAAGTTCGGGTGGGAGCAGGCGGCGGCCAGCCAGTTGTACGCCATTTTCCTGGCCATTGTCTATTTCCTGCCGGTCGTGGGCGGCTGGCTCGCCGACCGGATCGGCTACGGCCGGTGCGTGGTGGCGGGCATCTGCGTGATGTTCCTGGGCTATGCGCTGCTGACAGTCCCGACGGGCGCCAACACCTTCGGCATCGTGCTGATGATCGGCGCCCTGCTGCTCATCGCGCTGGGAACGGGCCTCTTCAAGGGCAACCTGCAGGTGCTCATCGGCAATCTGTACGATGATCCGAAATATGCGGCCAAACGCGATTCGGCGTTCAGTCTTTTCTATATGGCCATCAACATCGGCGCGATGTTCGCACCGTTTGCCGCCACGGCCATCACGAACCGCTTCCTGGCCAAGGCCGGACTGGTTTACAAAGCGGACATCCCCGCCCTGGCGCACCAGCTGCTGGGCGGCACCATTACGCCGGAGAATACGTCGCGCCTGGCCGAATTGCAGGGCCAGATGCCCGGTTCGTCCGTGGCAGCCCTGGATCTGCCGGCTTTCAGTGATTATTACATCGCAAAATTGTCCGATTCCTATCATATGGGCTTTGCGGTGGCGTGCATCTCGCTGGTGGTTTCCATCGGCATCTATTTCGCCTGCCGCAGCTGGTTCAAACACGCCGACATCAACGCGCGGCATGCCGCTTCGGCTGAAAACGGGCCGGCGGTCACGCTCACGAAGAAGCAGACGCGCGAGCGCGTCGTGGCGCTCTGCCTGGTTTTCGCCGTGGTCATCTTCTTCTGGATGGCCTTCAACCAGAACGGACAGTCGCTTACCTGGTTTGCCCGCGATTACACGCAGTCCGTCGCAACCGGCTGGCCCAGGGCTGGATTCAATGTGTGGATCCTCGCCCTGCTCTGCATCTCGATCTATACGCTGTTCGCCGCCTTCCAGGCCGAGCGGCGCACGACCCGGTGGATCAGCGGCGCCATCACGGCAGCCCTCTGGGGCACCGCCATCTATCTCTACAAGGGCATGCCCGAAGTCCTCGACATCCAGCCGCAGCTCTTCCAGCAGTTCAATCCGTTCTTCGTGGTGATGCTGACCCCGATCATCATGGCCATTTTCAACGCCCTGGCTTCGGCCAAGGACGACCGGCACCCCAATGGACGCGAGCCTTCGGCACCGATGAAGATCGGGCTGGGTATGCTGGTGGCAGCCCTGGGCTATGTGGTGATGATTTTCGCCTCGGCCGGTCAGGCCTCCCCCGCCGCTCTCGCCGGCACGGTATCGCCCGATCCCGTCGTCCCGACCTATCTGATGGGAACCTATCTCGTCCTTACCTTCGCCGAGCTGCTGCTCAGCCCGATGGGCATCTCGTTCGTTACCAAGGTGGCGCCGCCCAATATGAAAGGCCTGATGATGGGCCTCTGGTTCGCCGCCTCGGCCATCGGCAACTACCTAAGCTCCATTCCGGGCGCGCTCTGGATGAAAGTACCGCTCTGGGCAAACTGGGCCATCCTGGCGGCCCTCTGCGCGCTGGCCGGCGGTGCGATGTTCGCGCTGCTCAAGCGCATCAATGCCGCCACTGAAAACGTATAAAAACCCCCACGACTATGGCACGCTCGTTCACTTCCTGGAACAAAATGGTGGCCCGCCTGTCCACCCACCGGAAGAAATTGTTCAATCTCCCCTGGTTCCAGGGCGTCATCCTGCTGGCGTGCGTGGTCATCGCCATGCTGCTGGCCAACCTGCCTGCCACCCGCGACATCTATTTCGATGTCCTCGAAATGGATCTGGGCATTTCCCTCCGGACGCCGGACGGGGCTTCGCTGATGTTCCCCGTCGGCATGACCGTCGAGAAGTTCATCAACGACATCCTGATGGTCATCTTCTTCTTCACGGTCGGCCTGGAGATCAAGCGGGAAATCGTATGCGGAGAACTCAGTTCGCCCAAGAAAGCGATGATGCCGGTCATCGCCGCATTCGGCGGCGTGGTGTTTCCGGCCCTGATCTTTACGTTCATCAACCACGGAACGCCCGCCGCATCGGGCTGGGGAATCCCCACGGCCACCGATATCGCGTTCGCCGTCGGCATTCTTGCCGTCCTGGGCGACCGGGTTCCCGTCTCGCTCAAAGTGTTCCTGACGGCCCTGGCCATTGCCGACGACCTGATCGCCATCCTGGTGGTCGCCCTGTTCTATGGAGGGACCATCAACTTCCTGTTCCTGGGACTGGCCGCCGTCGTGGTGGCCGTCCTGGCCTGGCTGAACATCAGCGGCGAGAAAAGGCCGTGGATTTATTTCATTCCGGCCGTATTCGTGTGGATCCTGTTCTATTATTCCGGCATCCACGCCACGATGTCGGGCGTCGTGATGGCGTTGCTCATTCCGATGCGGCCGCGCTATTCGAAAGCGTATTATCTCCGGAAAAGGGCGTTTCTCGAGACAAAACTCACCGAAACCGACGCGAACCCCGAAGGCCAGGATTTCCCGAATCCCATTCAACGCATCATTCTGCGGCAGCTCAGTCGCAATGCCCGGGAGAGTATCGGCCTGAGTTACCGCCTGGAGCACACGCTCGCGCCGTGGGTCAGCTTCGTGATCATGCCGATTTTCGCCCTGGCCAATGCCGGGGTGCGGATTACCGACCCGTCGTATTTCAATGTCTTCAGCTATTCACCCGAACTGGGTGGCGCAGGCATGGGAATCTTCCTGGGCCTGCTTCTGGGCAAGCCCATCGGCATCACCCTGACCAGTTTCCTGGCCGTCAAGACAAAGATCGGCCAGATGCCCGCCGGGGCGGATTGGAAAAAACTGCTGGCCGTCGCCTGTCTGGGCGGCATCGGCTTCACGATGTCTATTTTCGTAGACACGCTTTCCTTCGGCGGTCAGGCCGAAGAAATCACGATGATGCTCCGCGATATGGGCAAAGTCGCGGTCCTGATGGGTTCGCTCTGTTCCGGAATCCTGGGGTCGGTCCTGATTATTTTACTTTCACGCCGGCAAAAAGGATGACGCCGGTGCTCTTCTCGCGGATGAGATAGAGGAACGGGCGGTCGAAGGCCATCGTAGTGACACCACTCGCATTCTTGCGCATTTCCGCAACGGTCACGGCCGCGGCCTCGGTGCCCTTTTCATCAATGGAAACGAAAGCTTTCTGGCGCATGTCGCTGACATAGAGCCCGGCATCCGACATCTTGCCGAATTCAGCCGAAGAGGTGAAAGCCTTGTTCATGCCAAGCTTCTGCATGATCGGAACCAGCTGTTTGTCGGTGTCGAATTCCGCCTTGAACTTGGGGAAGCTCAGTTTGATTTTCTGCGGGCGAAGCGTAGCGCTTTTCCATCTATGAAGGTCATGTTCGGAGATACGGTCCAGGTAGCCATAGAAGTCCTTTCCGTACGGCAAAATCGCCCACATCTCAAAGGCACCGTTTCCATAAGGCATTCGGACATACATCGCGTCATCGTCACAGGCGCCCGCGAAATCACCGGTGGCATTCATAAAGTCCATCTGGACGGTCGAACCGCTCAGCGTGGTGAAATAGCCTTTCTTCGTCAGTTCCGGGTCGAACTGTACACTCCAGTTGCCCTTGAAATAGAGGGCGTTGATCAGGATCATCATCACCTGGGGATCGATGTCCTCGAACATTTTGGGAACCAGGCCCTGGGTCTTCTTGCTGCACCATTCATTGATGGTGGTCAGCGTGCTAGGCTTGGCGAAATCGACCACGTAGGTGTCGGCCTGATAGACCGAGGTCATCTGTTTCTTGAACGAGGAAAGGACATTCAGGCCCTGGGCGGCCCAGATGGAATTGGCCAGGGAAAGCGACACGGACTTGTCGGCCTTCAACAAGGCGGAAACGAGCGTGGTATAGCAATCGTTGACCTGGTCGACGGTGAACTTGTCCATTCCGATGGCCTTGACAATCTCGGAATAGGTCTCACCCTCGGCGCCGTTGGCCAGCATCGATGTGAGCATCGAAACGCTCATCGGCGAAACGAAGAAGTTCGTTTCAGGGAAAGACTTGGCAACCGTCTTAATGAAATCGAGCGCAAAGACATCGCCCTGGTACGCAACTTCCTGCTGGCTCTTGGTCAGCACAATCGGCTCGTACTCATCATTCCCCTCCGTCTGCCCCAGCTGATCACATCCCGGAAGCATCAGCAAAACCGCAAAAGCAAGAATAATAAACTGTTTCATATACCCAATATTTCCCTAAAAATACACAAACTATCCTATAGATGCAAAAAAATCCTAAAATGTTGCGTACTCCATCGGGCTACAAATTTCTTTGCATCGACGTATCAGACCACCCAGCTGTCATCCTACGGGCACCTTGATGCAACCCGTAACTCACGGAGCGCGGTCTCCCAAGTCATAGGCCATTCTCAGGCAGATTCCCACGCTCCGTGAGGCCAAA
>JAEEGH010019319.1_pt1 | contig 14300 bp, 8 predicted proteins | sample 9134181 | NCBI WGS metagenome assembly JAEEGH01 (sample SAMN16246544, study PRJNA631951) | gut metagenome | biome: gut microbiome; feature: rumen; material: DP-attached | host: Bos | place: Iran: Karaj | collected 2018-10 | reverse complement strand
CTACAGCTTCAGGAATGGGATAAACGCGGACCAAACAGGTTGCTGTCAAATTCCCGTCCTGGGTCGTTGCAGAAATCGTTGCTGATCCTACGGCTTTTGCGGTCACATTTCCGTCATCATTAACGGTTGCAACGGCAGTGTTGCTGGAGGCCCAAATTATACCCTTATCTGTTGCGTCTGCAGGTGATATGGTTGCGGATAATTGCGTTGACCTATTTGCAAACAGCAAAAGAGAAGTTTTGTTTAGCGCAACAGATTTGATGCGGATGCGATCATCTTTGACGGGGCGGATGGAAAATCCCCGGAAACGATGTCCATATTCTCTTATTTCAACCATAGATTCGTCGAAACGAAGGCTCATTGCGCCATTTGGCTGAACCGTGTATAGTGAGGAGGACCAGTAAGCACCATAGACTCCAAGGTCACTAAGAGTAGTATTACCATATCTATCACCGGTAGCGGGGAGGAATATGGATTTATCCGTGAAACCTGGTTTATTACTGGTGAAAAGGCGGCCGTTTATCCCATTGACAGTCATCCAAACTGAAGAACAATTATCAATCAGTTCTTGGAATTCTGCAGAAGTCGGGATGCGCCAGCCCTCCCCCCATTTTTCATGGGCTGCATCATCCTCTGAATCGACTGTGGTTTTTCCATCCGGATCGCCGACACCTCCCCAGTGAGAAGTCATTCCTTTGGGGCAGTATTTTGTTTGAGAGTTATAACTGCCGTTGCACCACCGATAACTGGCCCAATCATATCCGGCACCCTTGCCATCTTTCCATACAGGGTTCTCGGACTGGGCATATCCGCTCTCATAATATGGCTCAAGTTCAGCCCAAGCATAATAGTCCCCATATTCCTCAGGGGAGGATGCTCCAAGATTGAATGTGGCCCATTTGACACTCAATCCCAAATCAACCACACTTTCTTCGAAGTTATTAATGGCGGTAAAAGATGTACAGGATAATTTGCCTATAGCACCTGCATTATAGGATACAGAAGGTGTTTTCTCTTGCGTGTAGAATATGCCCCTGTTATCGGTAAATGTGACGTTGATCTTCTTCCCTTTCATATCGACAGGAGCGGACATCATATAAACAACTATCGGGGAACTTCCATCACTTTCAATATTGCCAAGTGAGATTGAAAGAGAATTATCCTTCTCAATTGCTATGATTGAAGGAGTTGTCGCTTCCAGATCGTAGTAACCCTTAATCGTGAAATCTGGATCCGGTGACTCAATTGTCATATTGGTATAAACTCCAACAGGAAGAGTAGCCGTAACTCTAATGATGCAGTTAAGGTGAGAATAGAATAAATGAAGATTCCCGTCAGCAGCAGAGGTTCCAGGAGTATACATAAAATCAAAAGCACCGATATGCTCAAGGTCTGTGGCGGTCGGTTGATTCTGATTCAGATATGAAACAGGAATGTGGTTCCTGTCAAGATAGATATTCCCGATAAAGGGATAATAACTGTAGTATACAGAACTGGGCTTGAAATCCCATCCTCCACCATCGAAAGTCGCACTGCTGGCTCCAGCACCTTCTTCCATGGCAAAAAAGACCTGTCCACCAGTATTTGGATAAATACCCACAGTGTCACCCTCTGACCAGATAAATCGGGAACCATCCAAAATGCTGGTTCTTGTTGTCAAATCGTCTGGGGTATCAGTGAAATCTTTTACCGTAAATACGATACTTTGATTTCTTTCGCCTATGTTGTCGCCGATGTTGTCACTACAGGAATAAAACAATATTGGCAGGGCGAGCAATAGTAACCATTTACTTTTCATATTTATTAGTCTTCAGGGTTGTCATCATCCCAATTGTCACCAGTTCCGTTACCGGATTTGCCAAGAATTGGTTCTTCAAGTTTTAACTTAATGATTTCGATTGCTGGACACTCGTAAGTGTTGATCTCTTTCTTTTCAGTTCTCATAATTGCTTTTAATCTTATGATATGCAAATAGGGTTAATTAAAAACTTATTAAGCCATATGGGATTAATATGTACAACTCGTTGCTCATCAGTGGTTGGGTTATTTCCTGCAACCATTAAGAATTATAGTTAAAAACCCGTTTGCTCCAAGAACGGAAAATACAACAAAGAAAGTGTGGAGCATTCCGTTTATCCAGATAGGCTCTCACAAAGCCCTTGCACAAATAAACAATACTCCACACCAGTATGGTAGAATGCACGAAAGAGCATGATTGCCATACACGGTAATGAATGTAATTGCCTATCCCTGTGCTTTGAAACTTGCGAGATTCCTTCCCAAGGATAAAAGCGAAAACACTTTCATCTAATATGTCCGCGGGACTATCTAACGACAGTTCCCTGATGGAAACAAAAATACAAGAAGAGCGGTACTGCTCAAAACGGATTTATCTTTTATAATACTTTATTCTTCTTTTTGTAAATCAACTCTCTGTGCCACAATCTCCACAAGCTGCCTCTCCACCCCATCGGCACCGGTATACCTCTGTATCCGGAGCCTTCAGAGCACGTGGACTTGGCTTCCTTTCACAAGTTTGAAAGCGTCAGCGGTATCCCAGTTCTCCCAGGCTATGACCCGATGCCAGGTGGTCTCAATGACCGGACAGCCTTCCCTGTCTTTGTAGCAGTAGTTAGTGGCGACACTGAAGTTTGCGCACCTCGTGTTTCCGAAATCCTTGACGTAGACACTTCCGACTGTGCCTGTTATGGAAGGAACTTGACTACTCGAGGATAACGGGTAATAAATGATTAAGTGTGATACTTATCATAAATAAAAAAAGTATATTTGTATACTCGCCTAAATCTCAGTTATTTCCTACTATGAAGTCTATGAAAATGAAACGACTCCTTCCGATCAGCTTGCTGGGCGCCTTTTGTGTATTGGCTCCTGTCGCTCCGTTTGTGTTCACAGCTTGCGAACCCGAACCAGTTAAGATTGTCATCAATATGAAGTCGGATCTCAGCACAATCATCGAGGCCATCACCGACGCCAACAATGCGTTGACGCGGAAACTGACGATGATTGAGTCGGCCATTTCCGACGGCGTCGCCGATAGCGATGCCCGGCAGGAAATGATTCTTAAAGCACTGGAATCACTCTCCGGCACGATGGCCGAGAAGTTTGAGGCCATCGATACTGCCGTCAAAAGCCAGACGACTAGCCTGGAAACAAAACTGGCGCTCATCGAGGCGGCGGTGGCAAAAGGATTTGCCGATGAAAAGGCACAGCAGAAGTTGATTCAAACGTTCATCGAATCGCTGACAGGCTCGATCGAGGAGCAGCTTAAAGCCATCGAGACGGCTATTCAGAGCGAGACTTTAGGTTTAGGAACTAAACTGGATTTGATTTCATCTGCCATCGAACGCAATTTGGCTGATAGTCGAGAAGCGACGGGGTTGATCCAACAGGCGATTGAATCGTTGGACGGGGAAATGGGAGAGAAGCTCGACGCTATAGAGACGGCCATTAAGGGACAAACCACCAACCTGGAGACCAAGCTCGGGTTGATTGAAGCGGCCGTGACCAGCGGCCTGGCCGATGCGAACGCCGGTCAGAAATTGATTCTGCAAGCCATCGAAAGTCTGGAAGGCACGATGGAAGAGAAACTCGATGCCATCGACACGGCCATACAGGACCAATCGATTAGCCTCGAAGGAAAGTTAGACCTCATCAATGGCGCGCTCAACTCCGGTCTTGCTGACGCCAAGACGGCCCTGGACGAAATCAAGACCGCGATCCTGGGCATAAAGGACAGCCTGGACGACGACGGGCTCATCACAAAGATAGAGGAAATCGTCTCGAAACTCGGCGAGATTGACGCCACAATCAATGACAACGTCACAAAAACCCTCACGGACATCCTCGGTGCAGTCAAAGGCCTTAAGGACTACGGCGAAATCCTCACGGCCATCCAGAGAGCTCTCGAAGACTTGATTCCCAAGCCGCCCGTCATTACTATCTCCGATGAGTATATGGAAAATGACGAGGTGATGATGCTGACGGAGCTGTCCCTCCCCATCGCCTACACCGTGACCTCGGATTCCGACGCCGTAGTGACCGTTACACCTTCCGACGACATATCCGCCACCGTCGTCCCGGACACGAACGATCCGCTGAAAGGTGTCATACAGATCGTGTCCGGAAAGAGCATCACAGATGGGAAAACCAAGGTCGAAGTCACGGCATCCAACAAGGGCGCTTCCGTGAAACGTACGCTGTCCATAAAGGAGGCGTATCTCAAACCCCTTGAACCGATCACTCAGATCACCGAAACGATCCATGTCACCTTTGATTGCACCACCCTGGAGCTTAAGTACAAGTCCAATATGGAAACCTCCAAGCCGGAGCTTCCCGATTCGCTGAGCAATGAAGCTGTACCCTGGCTCGAGGTACTTTCCTACGACAAGACGGACGAAACCACGACAATCAAGGTCAAACTCCAGCCCAATATGGGACTCAGATACCGCGAGTCGAGCGTGACCGTCAAGGAAACGAGGTTCCATGAAGCTGCCCTCGTGTTCATTATTAAACAAGAGTATGACGATACGATCATCGATTTCAAAGACAAGGACTTATTCGATAAGATACGTGAAACCGTGGATATCGACAACGACTCCAAAATCTGTAACGCCGAAGCCAAGATGGTCAAATCGTTGAATGATTTGTTCGGAAATGAGCTGACCGAAGGTGCTACCTACGAGTCTTTCGATGAATTCCAGTATTTCACCGGCATCGAAACGATTCCTGCGGGGAGCTTCAAGGGCTGGAAGAACCTCAAATCCATCACGCTTCCAGAAAGCATCACGACGATCCAGGGCGGGTATGGTGACGAAGATGGTCCCTTTGTGGAATGCAGCAGCCTGAAAAAAATTTCCGGAAAGTTTGCGACAGACGATGGACAAGCCTTGAACTATAACGGAATCCTTCTCAAAGTCCTGGAGGAAATTGCCGATTATATTATTCCTGATGGCGTACAGGTCGTCGGCAGTAAGGCCTTCTACAAATCAATGATCTCCAGCGTTACCTTCCCCACCTCCTTGAAGACGATCCGCGACCATGCTTTCGAGTATTCAATGATCAATGCCGTAAACTTCTCGATCAATCCCGGTAACGAAACAACTTATGTCGATTCCATCGCCGAGAACAGTTTCGTCCATTGTTTCTATTTGAAAGAATTCAATGGGCCGACTAACGGAACCGTCCGGGTGACCCCTGACAAACTGGGCTTGTATCAGGGTACGACCCTGCTTGCATTCGCCTGGGGTTCGACCTTGAAGTCAAACGAATCGCCCATAACGGCCTGGTCCATTCCCGATAGTCTGGGCATCCAGAAGCTGCCCGAAAGCGTCTTCGATGCGGAAGGGGCCAGTAGCGGCTCTTACCTGTTGCGTAAACTGGGGCTACCTTCCACGCTCACGTACATCTGTAAGGGCGCTTTTCAATACCTGCAAAATGTCTCTGACGATAATAATAAGTTTAGTATCTATTTCAAGGGGGGAGACCCGCCAGAAACGGTTGAAAAGGATGCGTTTATGAATGTCACGCAGAAAACGGTCTACCTCTATGTACCCGCTGTCCTTAACAGCGACTATCCGCTCAATATAGATGCAAATGCAACCAATAAGCGGATAACAAATTATCTGGTTATGATGGGAATGGGCTACGACTTCTTCATGGCCTATTACTACACCAACTGGCCTTTCTGAATAAGCATCAACCGATCGTTGCGCCGTTGGTAAGGCGCTCTTCGGGGGTGACGATGCGCATCTTCCCGTCAATCTGCTTGGCCATGAGGATCATGCCCTTGCTCTCGATGCCGCGGATGGTGCGCGGCTGGAGGTTGGCCAGGATGCAGATCTGTTTGCCGACCATCTCTTCCGGCGTGTAGTACTGAGCGATGCCGCTCACGATGACGCGCTGGTCGAGGCCGGTGTCGATGGTGAGCTTCAGCAGTTTGTCGGTCTTGGGGACGCGCTCGGCCGCAAGGACGGTCGCCGTGCGGATGTCCATCTTCGTGAATTCTTCGAAGGTGCAGGCCTCCTTGGCCGGCTCGACCTTCGGCGCGGCAGCAGCCGCTGCCGCGGCCTCGGCCGCCTCGCGGGCCGCTTTGATTTCGGCCAGCCGCGCAATCTGTTTCTCGATCTCTGCGTCCTCGATCTTCGAGAACAACAGTTCCGCCGGATTGAGCTTATGCCCGACGGGCAACAGGTCACTGCGGCCGAAATCATCCCAGGAAAGCGGCTGCACGTTCAGGATACGGTTCAGCTTCTCCACCGAGAACGGCAGGAACGGGGCGAACGCCACGGAAAGCGAAGCACAGAGCTGGATCGAGGTATAAAGGATTGTCGCCGTACGTGCCATATCGGTCTTGGCCACAGCCCAAGGCTCGGTGTCGGAGATATACTTGTTGCCGACGCGGGCGAGGTTCATCGCCTCGCGGAGCGCCTCACGGAACTTGAAGGTCTCCAGGTTCTCCTCGATGGCCTGCTTGAGGACCGGTATCTGCGCAAGTGCTTCCTTATCGATATCCTGGAACGCGCCCGGTTCGGGGATGCAGCCACCGAAATACTTGTGCGTCAGTACCACGGCCCGGTTCACGAAGTTGCCGAAGATGGCCAGCAACTCGCTGTTGTGACGTGCCTGGAAATCCTTCCAGGTAAAGTCGTTGTCTTTGGTCTCCGGCGCATTGGCCGTCAGCACGTAGCGGAGCGTATCCTGCTTGCCCGGGAAGTCCTGCAGGTATTCGTGGAGCCAGACCGCCCAGTTGCGGGAAGTCGAGATCTTGTCGCCCTCGAGGTTCAGGAACTCGTTGGCCGGAACGTTCTCGGGCAGGATGAAGCCGTCACCGTAAGCTTTGAGCATCGACGGGAAGACGATGCAGTGGAACACGATGTTGTCCTTGCCGATGAAATGGATCATCCGCGTGTCCTGGCTCTTCCACCACTGCTCCCAAGAGTCAGGCAGCAGTTCGATGGTGTTGGAGATATAACCGATCGGCGCGTCGAACCACACGTAGAGCACCTTCCCTTCCGCCCCTTCCACCGGCACGGGCACGCCCCAGTCGAGGTCGCGAGAGACGGCACGCGGCTGCAGTCCGCCGTCCAGCCAGCTCTTGCACTGGCCATAGACGTTGGACTTCCATTCCTTGTGGCCTTCGAGGATCCATTCGCGAAGCCACGGTTCGTACTCGTTCAGCGGCAGGTACCAGTGCTTCGTCATCTTTTTGACCGGCTCTGCGCCGCTCACCTTGGAATGCGGGTTGATGAGTTCCTCAGGACTCAGCGTGGAACCGCATTTCTCGCACTGGTCGCCGTAAGCGCCTTCATTGCCGCACTTGGGGCAGGTGCCTACGATGTAGCGGTCAGCCAGGAACACCTTGGCTTCCGGATCGTAGAACTGCTCGCTTTCCTTCTCGATGAACTTGCCTTCCTCATAGAGCTTGCGGAAGAACTCAGCCGCATACTTGTGGTGCGTGGCCGAAGAGGTGCGGGAGTAGATGTCGAAGGTGATGCCGAAATCGGCAAACGACTTTTTGATGAGCGAATGATACTTGTCGACAATATCTTGCGGGGAACATCCTTCCTTGCGGGCCGCCATGGTGATGGGCACGCCGTGCTCGTCGGAGCCGCAGACAAAGAGCGTCTCGCGCCCGCGCATCCGCAGATAGCGGACATAGATATCGGCAGGGACATAGACACCGGCCAGATGTCCGATATGGACCGGGCCGTTCGCATACGGCAACGCGCAAGTGATGAGATTCCTTTTTTTCATAATCTGTTCAATTCTTTAGATAGTCTGTTCTTTACTGTATTGAGTAGCTGAAGCCGGCCGACCAGTTCCCGGAGCGTGTCCTGCTGGCCTCCCTTCTGCGCCTGTGTGATTTCTTTCGCGGTAGCTGCACACTGTTCCTCCGTGATGCGGAGCTTGTAGAGCAGCACCGATTTGGGGACCGTCCGTCCCAAAGCCTGTTCCTCAGGGGGGATGGATTCCTCGTAGGTCTTGACCGTCAACGGATGTTCTTCCAGGATCAGGTCGAAGACCGCCTTGTTGACAGCCTGGTCCTCGCCCGTAGTGAAATACCGTATCATCCGTTGCTGGCGCGGCTCATAGTCCTCCTGCGGCAAGGTGGCCGCAAAGGAATAGTACCGGTCAAAGATAGTCCGGTACAAGTCGTTCACGAACACGATCTCGTCGTCCGCCAGCGCGTCGCGGATATACTGGGAAACCGTGATTTCCCCGTGGGACTCGCTGCCATAGTACATATCCTCTTCAAAGTGCATCGGGTATTCCCCGAATTTCACCAGATAGTAAGTCAGTTCGCGCTCCGGGACAGCCAGGTATTTGTCGCGGATCACATAGCCCGCAGGCTGCACGGATACCGCCCCGGCATCTTCGCCCTCCTCAGGAAGGTCGGCCGGGATCAGTTCTTCAGGCACCGGAGACTGCTGCGCCCCACCCTGCCAGGACTGAGTCTGGTCCTCGAAGCGGCGGCGCGAGCGCTCCAGCGCCTTTTTCTGGCGCCGGACCGATGCGATCGTGGCAAGCACGGAGTCCGTCTTCTGGTCGAATTTTTCGGCCACCAGTTCCACATAGATGTTGCGCAGGATCGGATCGGGTACCATAGCGACGCTCTGCACGATGTCACGGATAACCTGGGCCCGGCGTACCGGGTCGCGCTCACTCTCCTCGAGCAGCAGGTCGCTCTTGAAAGAGATGAAATCCTTTTCGTTCTCCTCGATATATTCCCGGATCTCGATCAGGGAATGGCTCTTGGCAAAGGTGTCGGGATCATCTTCGGGCGGCAGCTGGACCACCTTCACGCTGAGACCCTCTTCCAACACGAGATCGATACCGCGCAGCGCCGCTTTAATACCGGCCGCGTCACCGTCGTAGATGATCGTTACCTTGTCGGTAAAGCGCTTGATCAGGCGGATCTGCTCCACCGTGAGCGAGGTGCCGGACGAGGCCACCACATTGGTGACGCCGGCCTGATGCATCGAAATCACGTCGGCATAGCCTTCCACCAGGATGCAATTGTCGTTCTTTGCTATGGCATTCTTGGCCTGGAAGATACCGTAGAGCGAGCGGCTCTTGTCGTAGATCTCGCTCTGGGGGCTGTTCACATATTTGGCCACGCTCTTGTCGGTCTTCAGCGTACGACCGCCGAATGCGATGACACGCCCGCTGATGGAGTGGATCGGGAAGATGACCCGGTCGAAGAAACGGTCGTAGAGTTCTCCGGTCCCCTCGCGTTCCAGACACAAGCCCGCATCGACCAGATACTCTTTCTTGTAACCATCTTTCAGGGCTTTGGCGCAAAGGGTCAGCGGACGGGAAGCGGCATAGCCCAAGCCGAATTGGCGGATCGTCTCGTCGCTGAACTTGCGTTCATGGAAGTAGCTCAGGCCGATAGCTTTCCCTATCTCCGTGTTCCAGAGGATGTCGGAATAAAACTTCTGGGCATAGTCGGTCACCACCAACAGGCTCTCGTAGCGCATGCGGTGGGCGATTTCCTCGGCCGTCTCTTCTTTTTCGACGATTTCAATATGGTATTTTTTCGCCAGATAGCGCAGCGCCTCGACATAGGTCAGGTGCTCGTGCTCCATCAGGAAGGTCACGGCATTACCGGCTTTGCCGCATGCGAAGCATTTGAAGATGCCCTTGGTGGAGGAGACGCTCATCGACGGGTTTTTGTCCTGATGGAAAGGACACAGGCCCAGATAGTTCGCACCGCGCTTACGCAGCGATACGAAGTCACCGATGACCTCTTCGATCCGGACGGCGTCCATGATCTTGTCGACAGTGGCGCGATCGATCATCGGCTTACCTCCCCCTCAAGAGCTCCAGCTCTTCCTTGTTATAAAGCAATCTGTCAAGAACCGGCGACATGAAATCCGTAAACAGATAGGAAGCGGCGATAAACAATGCCAGCAACGCCGCCAGCACAATCAGAACGATCACCCACGGTTGAAACTTCTTCCTGTGACGAACCTCAGCGGCATCCTCCTTCCCGGCCTGGATTACCTCGTCATTCCCGACCTGATCGGGAATCCCGCTCAGCTGTTCCGGTCTTTCATCCTGCGGCTCGCTCCGCTGTTCCGGTTTTTCGTCTCGCTCGCAAGAAAAATGCTCGCGATCCGAAAAACCATCCACGACTCCGCTCGCCTGAACGTCATTCTGTCGTTCTTCTTCGTCATTCCCGGCTTTATCGGGAATCTCTTCCTTCGGAAGTTTGATCGAAATCGGTTCGAAGCCGATGCCGTCGGGCCAGATGTCGAGGTCGTCGGCGGGGACGAAGAAGAATTCATTGCGCGCGTTGGCCCGCATCACGCCGAGGCCGGGGAGGCGGCAGATCTTGCTGCCTTCCAGTTCGGAGCTCAGGCGGCTCAGGCACCAGCCCAGTTCCACGCCGGCCTGTTCGAGCGACACGCCGGCCTCCCGCATCACCTTGTTCAGCAAGGGGCGGCCCTCGGAGAGCGAGACTTCGCCTTTATGGAAAGACATCTTCCGGTACGGCGGATGGATCGTGGTCTGCCGGTCCGAATACGCGGCAGGCATCATCTCGGCCGTGAACGTGCCCAGATACGGAACGTCCACCCGGTCGTTCTCCACGATCAGGTCCTTGATGCATTTCGAAAAAAGCGTAATCTCCATAAAAACCTGTTACGGTACCACTCTCTCCAACTTGAAGCCATCCAAGCCTTTGTAGCGGTACCAGCCTATGGCTTCGTCACTGTTGTTGCGTCCCCACTTGATATCCTTGCCGATGCGGGGAAGGAAAAGGTTTTCGTTCCCTTCCCACATATCGAGATTGTCCAACATTTCCGTGCGCCCTTCCACGTCCGTATAGTAGAAAGTCCCGGACTCATTGTCATATTCATAGAAGGCCAGAAAGATCACCGGATCCTCTTCCAAATTGACGTCCTTGAATTTTACGCAGAAACGCTGTGTCCCGTCGGGAAGGTTCCAGTAGCACATCTCCCCTTGCCGGATAAAACTGCTCTCTCCATAGCTGAGCGAAAGGTAGCCATGCGGCTTGTCCAGGTCAAAAAGCACATCAGGACTGTGTTTGCCCTTGAGGGCCTGGCCGATGTCGTGGGCAATCCGATACTCATCGTGCGCCTTGGCGTAGGCTGCTGCAAAGTCCGCAATTCCCACCTTGGCCTTGACTTCCACGGCTTCGAAACAATCACCTTCCGAATTCCGCCATAAATCAGCGAGTTGCTGTGCATAAGCGCCTACCGTTGCAAGAAACGCGATACAGATAAGCAGAATGATTCGTTTCATGGGACAAATGTACGCTTTTTTGCCCACAAAAAGCCGGAATCGTCGAAAAACCCGTAATTTTGCGCCCTGTATGCTTGTTATCGTATGAGAAGATATCTTTCAACCCTCCTTCTGCTTCTCCTCTTTCTTCCAAGCAGTCCTTGCGCCCACGCGCAGGTCTACAGCGGAGAGCGGAAATTCGACGGCATCCACCGGAACGAAGTAAGCGCCAATCTGGCAGGTGGATTCAATGTCGTCTCCGGCGCGTTTTTCGGCGAAGCCGCCACATATACCCACCATTTCACCGACCGCTGGAGCCTGAGTGCCGGGCAGCAGGTCCAATTCCTCAAATGGCTCTGTTCCGCCGACGTGATGGGAACCTACCGTCTCCCGCTGGGCCGTACCAACCTGTACTTCGACGGCCGGCTCGTCAATAATTTCTATACCCAATGGGACCAGTATGAAATCCTGATCAATGCTTCCGCCTTTTGGGAGACTTCCCATTTCGACCTGCGACTCGGCATGAGTTACATCCATTACTATAAGTACAAGATCAAGGAGGAGTATCAATGGTTCACCGATGCAGGCTACACCGAGCCGCCGACCATCACCTTCGGTGTCGGCCTCAACGTGCTGCCGCGGACCAGTTCCTGGAACCTCGGCCTGTTCCTGCGCAATTATGACCAGTTCTACTACGAGAACTGGAACATCAACTGGGGCGTACGCTTCCACGCTACGCTCCCCTGGAACGAGATGAAACTCTTCGGCGAATTCAACATCCGGCCTGCCGGCAGTCTGAGCCAGCTCGCCACCCGCTACGAAACTTCCTTGAAAATGGGCATCAAATACGTCTGGTAACATGAAAACGACATACATCCTGGCGGGCCTGCTGCTCGCAACTTTCACCCTGTCATCCTGCCATACGCTGGAAGAAAAGATCAGTCCTGCAGGCATCCTGATCGCCGGCACCGCCGTCGAAGACCGCGTCGACATGTCCTACAATTTCTTCCTCAATCATTACGAAGATGTTGTCTTTCTCATTGCCGAAGATGACTATACCTTCCTTGTCGGTGCAGACAGCCATATCACCACGGACCCCGGCCGTATGGACGAAATGCTGGCCATCGGGCTGAAGGACGACGATCTTTTCTACGCCCACCTGGGCGATATCGCAGACACGAAAGCGCGCTACTACGTCACCCTCGACTCGCTGCTTCAAGAAGGGAAAAAGCGTTATGTAGCTGCCCATTACAGAGAAATCGACCCGTTTCATTACGTTTACAACGGCAATCCGGACGAGAACCCGCTGACCTACACCTACGACGAAATCGTCTTCCCGTTCTTCCCCGTGGTGGGCAACCACGACATTACCCGCAACGGCTGGGCGCTGTGGTCGTCGATCTTCCATTCGTCGTTCTACGAAATCGACGTACTCGTCATGCTCAAAGACGGGAACGTCGCCGTCGACCATCTCATCTTCCTGGATTCGGCCAGCGGTACGCTCGGCCAGACCCAGATCAAACTCATCGAAGAGGGCGTCCTGAACGGCAAATACCTGACGGGCGGCTACCGCAATACCTTCGTCTTCTCGCATACCAACATCTTCCGCCCGCAGTTCAACGAATTCGCGTCGACCTTCACGCGGGAAGAGACCTTCTATCTGCTCGACAAATTCGAAGAATGGAATGTCTCCTGCGTATTCTGCGGTCACGTGCACATGTGGGACGAGCGCAACTACAACGGCGTCCACTACCTCACGCTCGAAGCGATGAGCGAACGCAACAACCCCGACCCCGGCGACTATTTGGTCCGCATCCACGTAGGCGCAGACGGCTCCCTCTCCTGGACCCCCGTCCACATGAACTACACACCCAAACGCTAACCAAGAAAAGAACGGTGCCCCCGGGCACGAAAAAACCGACTGATAGAATCAGTCGAAACGGCCGAAGGCCGAGGGGGTTCGGGGGATGTGCCCCCGTAAAAACGGTGCCCCCGGGCACGAAAAAACCGACTGATTTCTCAGTCGGTTTTTTCAGTGCCCGGAACAGGACTCGAACCTGCACAAACTTGCGTTTACTAGTCCCTGAAACTAGCGCGTCTACCGATTCCGCCATCCGGGCGAACCGTTAGGGACTGCAAAGGTAGTAAATAATTTCAAACTACAAATATATTTTTTCACTGGTTCAAGACGATATCCAGGTCTTTCTGTTCCGTCCGGCACAGAAAGACTTCGGTTTCGCCCGGGAGGATGGGACAGAAGTTGTCGCTCCAGTACACCGGGACGGCGAGTTTTCCGTCCTTGTCCAGGGCCTTCAGGATGATTTGCGGAACGATGAAGTCCGAGTGGTTCACGAGGGTCACGGCATACCCTTCTTCCACCGGCTCGACCGTCATCTCAATGTCGGCATCCTTATGGGCAAAAGCAAAGCGCAGGTCCGTCCACTTGCGGACCGGCGTATGATACCAGGTCGACTTGTCGAACTCGTAGACGTTGTCGCTGGCGCCGATGCAGTAGAAGTTTTTGGCCACTACCTTGCCGTCGGCACCCTGAAGCATCAGGGCAATGAAATGCGGTTTCCCGTCGTACTTGCGCAGGTCGAACACCGGCACGGCAGAGTGATAGCGGCCGACGACGCTCTTGCATTCCTGACCGATGACCTTCGAATCCGCATCGAACACCATCACGTAGGCCGTCATGCCGCCGCATTTCATGCATTCGTTTGCCAGATAGGCCTTCCGGTCCTTGTAGTTAAAGATCAACTGCGCGGGTTCACAGGCCTTTTTCGTGCCGTAATAAGCGGCCGTCGGCACGCCGTACCAGTCGTACAGCTGCCAGAAGATGGAAGGCCAGGCGGAATTGAGCATCCACTGCACGATGCCGGTCGATTCGGGCATCCGGGCGCGGAACGCTTCGAACATGCCGCGGGTACCGGCGTAGTCGAGTGCGTGTGCCTTCCGGACGAAATCTTCCAGGTCCTCCGGCTCACCATACTGGGCCGAAAGGGTCTCCTTCAGATAATCGACTGTGTTCA
>JAEEGH010019318.1_pt1 | contig 14300 bp, 8 predicted proteins | sample 9134181 | NCBI WGS metagenome assembly JAEEGH01 (sample SAMN16246544, study PRJNA631951) | gut metagenome | biome: gut microbiome; feature: rumen; material: DP-attached | host: Bos | place: Iran: Karaj | collected 2018-10 | reverse complement strand
CGGACCAATAGCATATCATCCAGTCCGAAGAAGAAGGACCCAATCATCACCAGCAGTGCGGCTCCCGCAATGAACCAACCGACGACCTGGCACTTGTACGGCAACAGGAATACTTTCTTTTGCGTGTCCATATCGTGTAAAGTTTAACACTACAAAAGTAAAGTATAATTTACATATTTGCAAATAAAATTTACAACTTTCTTTCCGATTCCGGGTCATCCTTCGACTAGCTCAGGAACCGCCCGAAATCAAGAAGCATCGGACACGAAAATGCCCTCTTACGAACCGAAACGTGGCCGACCCCCAATTCGGGGCACGGGGTCGGCCACGTTTCATTTCACAGGACGGCTATTTCGTAGCCGACCGATTTTAGAGATTCCGGGACAAGCCCAAGCCCGAAACTTCACGAATCAGTCCGGGGAGGCCTGAAGCGGGCGGCGGGAGGCTCCGGCGGATTTCGGCTTTCATCGACCGCGAGCCGCGAGGGAAGGCGCGGTCCCAGCAGGGATGACGGCGTCTGTTTGAGCGCTAGTTAGGTCCGCCTGCGGGACTAACTGAGCGAGTTCGCCGTCAAGCGCCTTCCCGACACCGTGCGAGCACGATGAAAGACGCATGACGCCGGAGCCACCGCCGCCCGCCAGACCTCCCCGAACATACTCACTGTTCACATACTACTACACCAACAGCTCGAGGTCCTGCGGTTTGAGAATAAGGGCCTTGGCCAAGCTGGCGGATCGGCCTGACAAACCGCGGCGGAGCATTTCGACAGCGACATCCAAGCGAGTCTTGAACGATGCTTTGGATAATTTTCGTCCACACCGTCTAACGCAGATTTCGTTACCCAGACGCCGGAGATCCTGGATCGAACGGGATTCGAGATAACGACTATGGATCTGCTGCTTCAGCCTCGCCTCATCATCTTTCTTGATATGCATGAAGGCGATATAGGTGAACACGGATCGGAAGAATTGCTCGACGGCTTCATAATCAATGAAAGATTCCGGAAGGATTCTTCCGTCATAATCGCACATCCAATGGGCTGGGAGGGGGATTTTCGTGTGGAACATACGGCGTTGTTCCCGCACCGATAAGTCCCCTATCCTACGCCCCTTGAAGAAATGACGTTTCTCGGAAAAGTAGATGTTTCCTGAACCCCAGGCGTACTCCCCGGGGAGGTTCTTGAAAAAGTCCTGGCAGTTCCGATACACATACATGAACTTGATCAGGACATCATCGTGCGTTTTGATCGGATCACAAGCAAAGTAGATGCCCTGCCCGGGAAACCGCGTCTGCAGCCGCTGCTGCAAGACATCCCGGAATCGTTTTACACGGACCTCCAGTCCCTTCACGACAGTATGAAGATGTGTATCATTTACCGTCAATACCCACACCCGCACCCCGGCAATCTCCGCACAAACCGCCACGCTGTTCCAAGCATACAGCTTGTCTTCATCCGTATTGAAAGGAATATCCGCCCGGGTACCGTCCGAATAGACATGCCACATGTTTTCAACCACTTCGTCCTTCATACTCTTCTTTTGCCCGCAAGGTACTGCGACCAAAAAGGGAAACGGATAAAAAAGAAAAGCCCGTCCCAAAGGCTTACAACGCGGTTTTCGGAGAAACCGTTTCAACAAAATTCAAGGAAAATCGTGTAAAAGACAGATGGGGAAAAGATGCCGAATACGCTCGGGCACGCTTTCGCCCTCCTACGACACGAATCGTGGCCGACCCCCTATCCGGCAACTGGGGTCGGCCACGTTGCATTGCGTAGAATACGGATTCCGTGCCCGACCGTTTTGGGAGATTCCCGGTCAAGCCGGGAATGACGGAGGAGACAAGCCCGGAGAGACGAAAAAGCGCAGCCGGGAGGTAGATTTCTCGACTGCGCTCGAAATGACAGGAAGGAATGCCGGAACGACGCCCTGCTACTCCCCTTTCAGGTACTTGAGCCAGAAGGCGTTGTTTTCCGCCTGGAAGTGGACGCCCTGGTAGCCGCGGTAGCCGTGCATGCCGTCGGGGTAGACCATGAAGTCGAAGGAGGCGCCGATCTTTTGCAGGGCATCGATGAGCTGGAGGGTGTTCTGGTAGTGGACGTTGTCATCACCGGTGCCGTGGGTAATCTTGAGCATCACGGTGCCGTCGTCGCCGGGGCGGGCCGGGTAGGAGGCGATGCGGTCCACGGCGCGGGTGCGGGCGTAGCCGTCCGGGTTATCTTCGGGCGTGGACATGAAGCGTTCGGTGTAGTGCGTGTCGTAGAGTTTCCAGTCGTAGACGCCGCCGCCGGCGATGCCGTAATGGAAGGCCTGCGGCGCCGTGGCGACGAGGACAGCAGTCATCGTGCCGCCGAAAGAAAAACCTTCGACACCAATCTTGTCCCCCTTCACATACGGCAGGCTCTGGAGGTATTCCGCCCAAGCGACAAAGTCATCGACCTCCACCGTGGAAAGTTGCTTATAGATGCAGTCCAGGCCGGCTCGGCCGTTGTGGCCGGAGGCCCGGCAGTCGGCAATCAGTTCGATGATGCCGTTCTGCTGGTACCAGGCATAAGCGGCAGGCGACACCCAGCGGTCGGTCACCTGCGGGGAGTCCGGGCCGCCATAGATGTCCACATGGACCGGGTACTGTTTGGAAGGGTCGAATTCCTTCGGCAGCACAAGGATGCCCGGGAGGGCAAAGCCCTCGTTCTCGATGGTAATCACCTTCCCCAGGGAGTACTTGGAAGCGTCGAAGTCCGGGCCTTTCTGGTCCGCGACCAGCCAGTTCTTGGAAGGTTTGGAGGTCTGATACACACGCAATTGCGGCGGAACAGCCAGCGAAGAAGTCTGCGCGACGAAATACTTCCCGTCCGGGGAGAACTTCACGCCGGTCACATTCAGGGATTCGTCCGTCAGAGGCGTGATGAGACCCTTCGGGGAGACCTTGTAAAGGGCCGAGCGGATGTGGAGATCATCCCGCTGGGCGGTGAAATAGACGGTGCCGTCCTTCTCCGCGCGAATCAGATTGACGCGCCAGTTCGGGCCATCGGTCAGGCGGCGGACCGTTCCGTCATAGCCCAGGAAATAGATCTGCTGCCAGCCCGTCTCGAAGGCGCGAACCATGTACAGTCCCTTCTCCGTGAACAGCATGCCCTCGATCCAGTCCAGCCAGGTGGGATAATACTCGTGATAGAGAACACGCTTGGAACCGTCCCGCGGTGAGACGGCAAACAGGTCCAGGGTGTTCTGGATACGCGGCTCGTGGGCCACGTAGAAAGTCTGAGCGTCGTCCGACCAGAACGGAATGCCGAAATACTGGTCTTCCTTCTCGTCGAAATCGGCCCAAACGGTCGATACACGACCGGCAAACGCCTCAGGTACATCGACAAAGCCGATCTTCACCTCCGGATTCTTCTCCCCCACCTTCGGATAATGGGTTTCGCGGAGTTTCCCATCCTGGCCGAAGGGCGAATAGATCGGGAACATCGGCACCTCCGTGTCATCGAAATGATAGAAGGCCAGCCGCTTGCTGTCCGGCGACCACCAGAAAGCCCGATAGCGGGACGGACGGCCGAGGATCTCCTCGTAGTACACCCAGGAGGCGTATCCGTTCATCACTGTGGCCGTTCCGTCGAAAGTCAGGCGGCATTCCTTCCCGTCGGCGATGGTGACCACATACAGGTCATTGGCACGCGTGAACGCCAGCATCGTAGAGTCAGGCGAATACGTGAGGTTCACGGCGCCTTCCGGCTTCAGCGGGAAATCGGAGAACTTTTCCGGGGCCTGCACGCCGGTCACCTTCGTTCCCTTAGGCATCACCAGCTTGAAGCAGGTGTCGTCCGTGTACATTCCGTTGTACGTGAACGCCACCTCCTTGTCACCCAGCCACTTGTAGGCATAGGGCATCCGGTTGAACTCCTGGGCGAATGCGCCGCAAGCCAGAGTTGCGAGGAAGGTTAAGGTCAGGAATAACTTCTTCATATCACATATTATTAGATTTCTCGACTTCGCTCGAAATGACAAAGGACAGATTTCTCGACTTCGCTCGAAATGACAAGGTTATACAAACAACTCGTTTTTGAAATTCACGAGATAAACTTTTTCGACGGCACGGGTGAGGGCCGTATAGAGCCATTTCAGGTCGTCCGGTGTGAGGAAATCCTGCCAGAAGGGATTGTCGATGAAAACGCAGCGCCATTGGCCGCCCTGGGATTTGTGCCCGGTGATGGCATTGGCATATTTGAGTTGCAGGGCGTTGAAGAAAGGATCCTCCCGGACGGCATCGTAGCGTTTCTTCTTGGTGGAAAGATGTGCATAGTCCTCGCTGACACCCAGATAAAGGGCGTTCGCCTGCTCGTAGGTCAGGCCGGCTGATTCCGACTCCAGGGTATCCAGGATGACCTTGGCGACGATCTCCTGGTCCTGATAGTCCGGGAAACGCAGGCGGGCTTCCGCGAAGTGGAGGCCGTAACGATCCTCATAGTGGCTGATGCGGACCAGCTTGCAGATATCGCCGTTGGCGATGTAGTCCGTCCCCTCCAGCTCCTCGGCGAAATGATAACAATTCCGGACGATCATCAGCTTGTCGTCCCGCACAAGGCGTTCCTCCCGGAACTGGACCTGCGCACGGATGCCGGCGTTGTATCGGTTCGCCCGCTTGTTGGACCGGCACAGGACGATGGTTTCGTCCTCACCGTACCGCGCATAGGCATCGGTCAATGTCTCAATGAGTTCACCGCCGGAAATACGCTGCACGTCGTCGAAACCGGCAGTTGTCAGTCCCAACTCGTCCAGTGGAATCTCGCAATCCTCTTCCAGCAGTTCCCGCAGGTGCGTCGCATTCACGAGAATCCCCGAATCCGCCTGCTGGCGGACCACCGTCCGGAGTTCCGAGAAGCGGACGCCGCCCACGCCGGACATGTATTCCTCCGACAGCGCCGGAGACCGGTCCAGGCCCACGGGCGGCAGCTGCGCCGAATCCCCGACCAGGATCATCCGGCAATCGACCCCGCTGCGCATATACAGGATCAGATCCTCCAGCAGATTACCGGAACCGAAGGCCGCAGTACTCTGCCGCTCCCCCGCCTCGATGCCGATGAGCGACACCTCGTCCACGATGAAGAGCGTGTTCTTCGCCTTGTTCGGCGCCAGGGAAAACTGGCCGAAACCGTCGTCCCCATGGGATTTCTGCCGATAGATCTGTTTGTGGACGGTCGAAGCCGGCCGACCGGTATAGCCGGACAGGACCTTGGCCGAGCGGCCGGTCGGCGCCATCAGGATGACGGGCGTCTTGAGGTCCGTGAAAGCCGATACCACGGCCGCCAGGACCGTCGTCTTGCCGGTGCCGGCGTACCCGTTCACGACCAGGATGTCGCCCTCGTCCGAGGTCAGGAACGCCCCGATGTCGCGCATCAGGGCATCCTGGCAGGACGTCGGCTCGTACGGGAGCCGACGCAGGAATTCATGGTACAGGAAACCTGCCCGGTCCATAGGCTATCCCTTGTGGAAAATGCTCGCAAAGACGGCGAGCACGGGATAGATCTCCACGCGCCCGAGGAACATGTCGAACGAGAAGATGAACTTGAGGGCGTCCGGCTCCGCGTTGTAATTCCCGAATGAGCCGATGGTTCCGAGGGAGGGACCCACATTCGTAAGCGAGGCGATGGAGCCCAGGAGGGCATGCTGGTTCGGATCGCCGATGACGACACACAGGACGGACGAGAGGGCGATCAGGAGGAGGAACAGGGCGATATAGAGGATCTGCTGGTACACATCCTCGTCCCGGAGCATCCGCTTGCCGAAACGGACCTCGAAGATGGAGGAAGGATAGAGGGTCTTGACAATCTGCATGCGGATGGCCCGGAACAGGACGAGCACGCGGTCGGACTTGAGGCCGCATGTCGTGGACCCCGCACAGCCGCACACGAGGCCGCCGAGGATCAGGATAAAGCACGGCAGCATGGGCCAGTTGGCATTGTCACTGATGGCCAGTCCCGACGTGGATGTATAGCTGACCACGTGGAAAGTTGCATCCAGGAAGGCCTCGCCCCAAGTGGCGTCCACCCCCTGCAGTTTGAGCGAGAGGGCCGCCAGGATGGAACCGCCCGCCAGGCTGAACAGGAAGAACTTCAGCACCGGATTGTTGAGCGGACGGAGCGACCGGGTCACGAACGTCATGTACAGCAAGCCGAAATGCAGCGATGCCAGGAGCATGAAAAGGATCGTGAGCACGGAAATGAGCGTGGAATGGAAATAGCCCACGGACAGGTTATGGGTGGAGAACCCACCCGTCGCACAGACACTGAAGGCGTGGTTGACGGCATCGAAAGCGTTCATGCCGGCCGCCCAGAAACTCAGGAAAGCCAGCGCGAAGAGAGCGAGATATACCCGCGCAAAGATGGACACGGACTTGTTGGCCCGGGACTGGTAATCCTCCCGGGACAGCGACGAAAGTTCCATGTTCGTCAGCCGAAGGCGCACCGGCGAGGAATTCGGGATAATCAGCAGGAGAAACACCACGACGCCGAGACCGCCGATGAAATGCGTGGAAGAGCGCCAGAACAGCAGGCTCCGTGGCAGCGCTTCCACATCCTCCAGGATGGTGGCACCGGTGGTTGTGAAGCCCGACACGCTCTCGAACCAGGCGTTGGCGAGGGTGAACGGACCGCCATAAAGCACATACGGAAGCATGCCGAACAGGAAAGACAGGATCCAGGAAAGGAAAATGATCATGTATCCGTCCCGGAGCGTGATTCCGTCCGTCCTGCGCACGAAGATGAAGGGGAAGATGCCCACGGTGAAAGTCAGCGCGAAACTGATCAGGAGCGGCGCCAGGGCCTTGTCGCCACCGTCGATCACCGAGATACCGGCAGCCACCAGCATGAACAGCGAGCTCACCAGGAGCGCCATTCCCGTGTTTCTGGATATGACTTTCAGGTTCATTCGGCTTCCTCCGTCCGGGACTGGGTTTCCTTCAGGAGCTTGATCCGGCGGCGGTACTGGCGGTTCTCCTCGGTGAGTTCGGAGATGCCCTCGTTGAGCTCGACCAGCTGGTCATCCCCTTCGAAGGAGTAGCTGTAGCGCCGGCCCATGGACCGGTAATCATCCAGGCCCTCGAGCATCCGGTTCAGCGGATTCACGTAGTAGCTGATGATGAAGAACATGAGCAGGAGCACGAGGATAACCCCCACGGTGACCGCGGCTACGACCGGCATCATGCTTCGGGAGAAGCCTTGGTCGAAATCTTCGGAGTTCGCCTGCAGGTCGTCGTACATGGCCTGGCTGAGGCGGTCGATATCACCGCTGAGCCGCTTGAAGGAAGGTTGCAGCCGTTCGAAGTACCAGGTCCGGGAGTCGATGAAGTCGGACTTGAGGACTTCCTCCAGTTCCAGGGAAGTGAGCATGTACGCCGAGTAGGAATACAGGACGGAGTCCGTGAGCGGGAGCACATTCTCACCGGAGAAGGAGGAACGCAGCGAATCGCAGTAGGAGACGAAACCCTTCTGGTCGAAATCGGGCAGCGAGTTCAGGGAGTCGTCGCCAATCACCGTGAGGATCTGCAGGTTATAGTTGTCGGTCACCGCCGCCAGTTTCTGCGCCACGTTAATGCTGTTGATGTCCTCCGCGATCATGTCGGATACGTAGGTGGACATGCGCTTGTATTCCACGTAGCAAATGATACCGGATACGATGAGGACGACGGCAATGGCGCTCAAGGCCAATACCATCTTCTGCTTCAGCGAAATCCGGAACGAATTCCTCCATTTTTTGAGCTTTCCGAACATAGCGTACTCGTTTCTCAACTTACAAATATAACGTTTTTTCGCATAACTTGCGAAGGCGGCTATTTTTCTGTAAAATAATTTAAGGAATTTTCAAAACCCTATTTTTATTTCTAAAAAAATATTGTATTTTTGCACATCTAAAACGAAAGACGATGAGAACTACTTTCCTGGACAAAAAAGACAACAAGAACTCCATCCTGAAAAAGACCATCCTGCGCCTCTGCATCCAGAGTGGAGAATACAGCATCGCCGCACTGAGCGAGCAGATCAATACCAGCGTCCCGACCGTCACGAAGCTCATCGGCGAACTCATGGACGAAGGCTTCATGATCGAACTCGGCAAGTCCGGGACTTCCGGCGGCCGCCGGCCCAGCATCTACGGGCTGAATCCCGCAGCCGGCTATTTCATCGGCCTGGACATCCGGCACACGCACGCCAGCGTCGCCGTCACGGACTTCAAGGGCAACCTCGTCTGCTACCAGGACGACATCCCCTTCATCCTGGAAATCGACGAAGCCTGCCTCCATACCATCTCGAAGAACATCCGTGACTTCTTCGTGGAGCACGACCTGGACTGGAACCGCGTGCTCGGAATGGGCATTAGCGTCGCCGGCCGCGTGAACCCGAAGACGGGCTACAGCAACCTCTACTCCTTCGACCCGGACCGCCCGATCAACAAGATCCTCTCCGAGGACCTGGACATTCCCGTGGTCATCGAGAACGACTCCCGGGCGATGACCTACGGCGAGTACCTCTCCGGCGTGGTCAAGAAGGAAAAGAACGTCCTCTTCGTCAATGTGAGCTGGGGTCTGGGCATGGGCATGATCCTGGACGGCCGCCTGTATTACGGAACCTCCGGCTACTCCGGTGAGTTCGGCCACTTCCCGCTCCTGGACAACGACCAGATCTGCCGCTGCGGCAAGGTCGGCTGCCTGGAGACCGGTGCCTCCGGCTCGGCCCTCGTGCGCATGATCAGCGAGCAGCTCCAGGCGGGCCGCGCCTCTTCCCTCTCCCGCATCTTCAAGGACCAGGGCAAGGTGAACCTGAACGACATCTTCAAGGCCGTCCAGGAGGAGGACATCCTCACCATCGAAACGATCGAGAAAATCGGCGCGAACCTCGGCCGCGGCCTCGCGGGCCTGATCAATGTCTTCAACCCGCAGCTGGTGGTGCTCGGCGGCAAGGTGGCCATGGCGGGAGACTATCTCCTGCTGGCCGTCCGCAGCGCCGTGAAACGGCACGCCCAGACGATTGCCAACCAGGATACCGCCATCAAGTTCTCCAAGCTCCGGAACCAGGCAGCGCCGATCGGTGACTGCATGCTTTCACGCAGCCACCTCCTCGGCATCATCTAATCGGGGAATCGCAGTTAATTAGTCCCTGAGGCGCGAGAGAAGCTCGTCGCCCAGGGTTCGCTTTACCCGGATGTGCTCCAGCACCGCCTGCACGAAGGAATTGGACTCGAAATCGCCCCGGACCTGCTCGAAATCAAGCTCCTTCTCTTCGCGGGAGCCATCGGCGCCAAAGCCGGTCATCGAGGCCAGGTTGAACTCCTTGCGGGCATCCTCGTACAGCATCTCGTCCAGGCCGATGACCGCTTCCTTCCACTTCACGACAATCTCGCGCACCTGCGCCGCCGTGATGGTTTCCAGCGGGAAGCCGAAGAAATCGGCATACTTGTCGTAGGCCCAGGTCCACTCCAGCCGGTAGTAGTCCGCATGCATGCCCCGGAAGGCGAGGTCCACGGTCTTGAGGTCCGCCACCTCCCCTTTCTCGATCCGGTCCAGCAGTTCATCCACCAGTTCCTTCGGGGCGATGAGGCCGCTGAGGTCCGTCCATTTGCCCTTCCCGCCGGGCAGTTCCGGCTTCAGGGCTTCGCGGATCACCTCGTCGGAAGCGCCGGCGGGCAGGTTCTCCAGTTTCTTGATGATGGAGTTGCCGAGGAACTTCGTGATGGCGATCCGGTACAGTTCAATGCCCCGCTTGAGCGAGCTGTTGCGGATCTTCGCACTGTGGTAGGAATAGACGTCGGACAGTTCACCGGAGGAATACTGCAGGTTCCGCAGCAGCTGGATGCCCTTGAACATCTTCTGGATGGTATAGGGGCTCAGCAGGTTGTAGTTGATGCAGTCCAGGCGGTCGGGGTCCTTGCGCGCGTCGCGCTTGGGCCACTTCTGGGCGTCGCGGATAGTGCCCACGCTCCGGAGGTTCACACCGGGGACCAGGTAGGTAGTATTCTGCTGTTCAATGAGATAGGAGAAAGGAAGCCAGGTAGTGTCGGAGTGGTTCACGTGCCGGCCCATGACCAGCGAGAATGCACCCACGCGGGAAGGCCAGAGGATATAGGAGTCGGACGACGTCTTCGCGCCGCGCTCCAGGATGCCCTGGTGGATCGGTCCCAGCTTGTACATGTGGTTGGACTGGTTGGAGCCGCTGCCCGCGTTCATGAACGAGAAATGACCGGCGATGAGGAGGGTCGACTTGTGATGGGTCACCGTGAACGGGCCGGCGAAAATCGAACAGGCCTCCCCGTTCTCGCCCTGGCAGTTCGAGAAGAACAGGGAATCGGAAGCGCTGTAGCCATGTCCGAAGTGGCACGCCTGGCCGATGAAGCAGTTCGTCAGCGTCGTGTTATCCGTGAGGTGGGAGCCGCTGCAGATGATGAAGTTGTCGGCAATCACGCCATGGCCAATCTGGACCGGAGCAGCCTCGTTGCTGTGCACGCTGCCGTTGCGGAGCCGGTTTACGCCGCTGATGATTGCGTAATCCCCGATCCGCACGCCGTTCAAGTATCGCGTATTGCGGATGAACACGTGACTGCCGATCTTGCCGACGGAGGATTCCTGTGATTTCGCATAATCCTCCACCATCTTGTCCAGGGCCTTCACCAGTTCCGGACGATGGCGGTACATCGCCATGACATAGGCAACCTGCGCGGTAAGACGGTCATAGAGGAGCACCTCCCGGCCGCCCGTCTCGTTCAGGACCGAGACGGACACGCCGTTGCCGAAGCGGCAGGGGCCGTCCGTCAGGACCAGGTCCACGTTTTCCAGGACTGTATCGTGTCCAATCTCGTAGTTCGCTATGTAGTTGGAGATATTCTCGATGATGCAGTCGTCCCCGACGGTCACGTTGTGCAGCGTCGCATCGCGCATACCCGCGTGCTTGTGCAGACCGCCGGCGAATTCGAATTCCCGCTCGAAGCGGCCGAAGCGCACGGTGCCGGAGAAGCGTACCCGGCGGATATGGTCCACGGACGGGGCGGTCGTCAGCACCTTCCCCCAATCCTCCGCCTCGCAGCCGGCGGCCACCAATCGATCGATTTCCTTCTGAGTAAGATTCCTGTAAGTCATGTCAGGTAATTTGGTTTCCAGTATACAATTCATAGTACTTGCCCTTCTGCTCCAGGAGCTCGAAGTGCTTGCCGCGTTCGATGATGCGGCCGTGGTCCATGACGGCGATGTAGTCGGCGTTCTGGACCGTGGACAGGCGGTGGGCGATCACGAAGGTCGTGCGCCCCTTCATCAGGGAGTCCATCCCCTGCTGGATGAGTCTTTCGGTACGCGTGTCGATGGAGGAGGTTGCCTCATCCAGGATGAGCACGGGCGGGTCCGCCACGGCAGCGCGGGCGATCGCCAGGAGCTGGCGCTCGCCTTGCGACAGATTGCCGCCGTCGGCGTCCAGGACCGTGTCGTACCCGTCGGGCAGACGGCGGATGAACGCATCGGCATGGACCAGCCGCGCAGCATCGCGGCACTCCTCGTACGTGGCGTCCAGGCGGCCGTAACGGATGTTGTCCAGCACGGAGCCGCTGAAGAGCTTCGTCTCCTGCAGCACGATGCCCAGGGAACGCCGGAGATCGGCCTTCTTGATCCCAGCGACACTGAATCCATCGTACGTGATCGTTCCGTCCTGGATCTCGTAGAAGCGGTTGATCAGGTTCGTGATCGTGGTCTTGCCCGCACCGGTCCCGCCCACGAAGGCGATCTTCTGGCCGGGATAAGCCGTCAGCGTGATGTCATAAAGTACTTGTTTCTCAGGAACATAGCTGAAGTCCACATCCGACAGGGACACCAGGCCTTCGAGCTTCCGGAGCGAACCGTCCGCTTCCTTCCAGGACCATTGGCCCTCCCCTTCTTTCTCCAGGGTAACAGTTCCTTCGTCCACCTCCGAAGCCTCGTCCAACAGGGCATACAGGCGGTCCGTACCGGCGGATGCCATCACGATGGAATTGATTTCGTTGGAAATCTGCGTGACGGGGCGCGTGAAGTTCCGCTGCAGGGTCAGGAAGGAGACCAGCGAACCCAGGGTGAGGGCGGCGCCGGGCACATGCCCCAAGGCGATGAGCGAGCCCAGGATGGCCAGGAGCACGTACATGAAGTTGCCGATGTTGGAGTTGATCGGCATGATGATGTTGCCGATCTTGTTGGCGTTGTACACGCTCGAACGGAGTTCCTCGTTCAGCCCGGCGAAGGCTTCCAGCGCCTTCTGCTCGTGACAATACACCTTCACGACCTTCTGGCCGGAGACCATCTCCTCGATGAACCCGTTCACGCGGCCCAGGTTGCGCTGCCGTTCCACAAAGTACTTGCGGGAGAGTTTGCCTAGACCAGTCGTCACCTTGTACATGAGGAAAGCCATCAGGACGGCCACGACGGTAAGCGGGACACTCAGGACGACCATGCTCACGAACGTGGCGATGATCGTGACGAGCGAACGGAAGAGGCTGGGGACGGAGTTCCCCACCACCTGCCGGAGCGTGTCCACGTCGTTCGTGTAGACGGACATGATGTCTCCGTGCGCGTGGTTGTCGAAGTACTTGAGGGGAAGCGTCTCCATGTGGGAGAAGAGGTCCTTGCGGATGCGGAGCATCGTCCCCTGCCCCACGTGGATCATGATGATCGACTGGACGTAGCCGGCGATGATACCCACGAGGATAATGGCGCCCAGTTTCACCAGGGCGACGGCGAGCGGCGCATAATCCGGTGCCGCGGCAGCCGTCATCGGCGTAATGTAGTCGTCGATGAGGGTACGCGTAAACAGGGAGGAAGCGAGCGAGGTGACGGACGAGACGATGATGCACAGGGTCACCACGACGAAATTCACCTTGTAGTTCTTGAAGATGAACTTGAACAGACGGAAGACCGTCGAATCCTTCTTGAGATCCTTGAGGGTGGCGCCGGCCCGCGGCCCGCGGTCCTGTCCAGGGTGTTGGTTGAATCCGGGAGGCATAGGCTAGGCTGTGGGTTCGTCGAAATCGCCCGAGCCGCCGCTCGTCTGCATTTCGTAGATTTCGGAATAGATGTCGCAGGTGCGCAGGAGGTTCTCGTGCGTGTCGAACGCGGCCACGCGGCCGTTGTCCATCACCACGATGCGGTCGGCCTCCTGGATGGAGAGGATGCGCTGGGAGATGATGACCTTGGTCGTGCCCGGGATACGGGCGTTGAAGGTCGCGCGGATGGCGGCATCGGTCGCCGTATCCACCGCGCTCGTGGAGTCGTCCAGCACCAGCACCTTCGGATGCTTCAGCAGGGCCCGGGCGATGCACAGGCGCTGCCGCTGGCCGCCGGAGACATTGGTACCGCCCTGGTCGATGACCGTATCGTATTGGTCGGGGAACGACTCGATGAACTCATCGGCGCAGGCCTGGCGGCAAGCCTCCTGACATTCTTCCAGGGTGGCATCCTCCTTGCCCCAGCGGAGGTTCTCCAGGATGGTTCCGGAGAACAGGGTGCTTTTCTGCAAGACCATGGCGACCTCGTCGCGGAGGGCCTGCATGGCGTAATGCCGGACATCGATGCCGCCCACTTCCACGGAACCTTCGGACACATCGTACAGGCGGGCCATCAGGTTCACGAGAGAGGACTTACCGCTGCCGGTACCGCCGATGATGCCGATGGTTTCGCCGGCGCGGATGTGCAGGTCGATGTCTTCCAGGGCATAGTCACCGCCCTGCTTGTAGGAGAAATAGACGTGGTTGAAGTCGATGCGGCCATCCGGAACTTCGGTCACCGGTTCGGCGGGATCGGCCATGTCGGGTTCCTCGTCGATCACCTCGGCGATGCGGGCTGCGCTGGCCGCGCTCTGGGTAAGCTGGACGAAGATCATGGACAGCATCATGAGCGAGGTCAGGACCGTCATGATGTAGCTGAACAGCGAAGTCAGCTGGCCCGTGGTGAGACTCCCCTCCACGATGAAATGCGCCCCCCACCAGCTCAGGGCGATGATGCAGGCGTTGACGATGAGGTTCATCACCGGGCCGTTCAGGGCCATCAGCGTCTCCGCCTTGAGGTTCATCGTATACAGGCCGAGGGCGGCCTTGTCGAACTTGGACATCTCATGGTCCTCACGGACGAAGGCCTTCACCACGCGGATGGCATCGACATTCTCCTGCACGACGCCGTTCAGCGCGTCCACCTTGAGGAGGATCTGCTTGAAGAGCTTCGCGGCGCGGGTAATCAGGATGGCCAGGAATGCGCTCAAGACAATCATCGCGACCAGGAAGATGATACTCAGCCGCTTATGGATCAGGAAACAC
>JAEEGH010019313.1_pt1 | contig 14303 bp, 11 predicted proteins | sample 9134181 | NCBI WGS metagenome assembly JAEEGH01 (sample SAMN16246544, study PRJNA631951) | gut metagenome | biome: gut microbiome; feature: rumen; material: DP-attached | host: Bos | place: Iran: Karaj | collected 2018-10 | reverse complement strand
TCCTGCAGATAGTCTTCCAACTGTCTGAGGCGCGGGTTCTGACCCTGTCCGGATAGAGGCGCTACCATTTGTTTCGATACCGTAAGGGGAGAGACTTCAATGGCCTTCATCTCGTTGTCTGACATGAGGTTCTTACGCCCATGATAGTATTCACCTTGAGTGCCGTTGCAAAGGAATCTGGCTACTTCTCGGATGGGGCTTCGATGGTCACCATTGCCGTCATAACGAAAAGCCAACTCATACTTGATGGTGTCAGCACCACCCTTGTGAGATTCGTAGCGATAGCTGTCGGACGCCTCTTTGCTCACACTGGCGAAGATATGGCGGATGGAGTCGACATTCACATTTCCCCTCTGCTTTTGGAGATAGTCGTCCAATTGGCTGAGGCGCGGATTGGGCTGCTGAGCAAATGCCATCGTCGCCCAAACAACCAGAGAAATAAGCGTATAGCGTCTGTTCATGATGATATCCTGTTTAATTATTCATAATTGCTGTGATTTCCTGTTGAAGGCGCTGGCCGCGAGAACGGATGTCCTCCAACTGAGCCGCCATCGCTACTAACGGGTCTTCTTCGGTGTTTGCTGCTGCCTCAGGAGTTGGTTCTGCTTCTGCTGTGAGTGCAGGCTCTACTTCTGGGGTGGGTATCAGTTCTACGAGTTTCATGACCGTTTCCTGATGCTTCTTTGCAGGCTTTTGAGAGGGTTGTGGCGCAGGCGCTTCGACAGACTCAGAGGCCGCATTTGAAGGCTCCTCTATGACAGGCTCTCCTTCGACAGGCTCAGGAACCGAGGTTGTAGGCTGTCCAACTCGCAGCGCCACGAGGGGCTCCTGCGGGGTTTGCTCTTTTCCGAAGTTGAAGATGATGAGCAGGGCGATGCTGGCAGCAACGGCTACGGCAGCATAGATCCACAATCGGTGAGGCTTGGTCTCGAATCGAGCCGGCTCAGATTCCGCGATACGCTGCATCAGCCGTTCGTTCAGGTCGGCAGGCATCGGCGGCAACTGTTGTTCCCGTCGGCTGACGGCTTGGCGTAGGTTGTTATCGCTTTTGAGTTCGTTCATAATTCAGAGTGTTTTGATGATTCGATAGAGTTTCTTGCGGATACGGCTCAGTTGGGAGCCGACGGTAGAGGGGATGGAGCCTGTGACGAAAGCAATGTCAGCAAGGCTCATATTGTCATAGTAGAACATGCTCACGATGGCCTGCTCGTGGGGCGGCAACTTTGCCAGTGCCTGTTCCAACTGTCGGATGGTCTCTTCGTCCTGAGGTGCATCGTCGGGAGCCTCCAATATGTCAGGACCTTGGTCGCTGTCCTCTATATATAATAAGGTGGGCTTTTTGCCTCTGACAAAGTTGAGCGACTCGTGATAGGCAATGCGACCCAGCCATGTGGCGAGCGTCGCCTGACGGGAATCGTAGCCATCTATGCCACGCAGCGCCTTGAAGAACACATCCTGATAAACCTCTTCGGCATCCTCGCGGCGCGTCACGATGCGCTGCACCATACGGAACACCATCGGCCCATACTCCGTAAACAGCCGTTGACAGGCTGCTGGCCTATGCTCCCTCAGGTCGCGAATCAGGATGGTCGATTCATGTTCCATTTGACTTTTTCTTCGTCCGTTTTGATGCCTTCTACTTATATATACACACCAAAAGGAAAATTATTGCATATTTCTCGATTTTATTTTTGTCAGAACTGCTATTTTTCTGAATCCGAAGTACTTTTTTATGGATTTCAGCCAATAAATTTGGCGGAATCGAATTAAAAATGTATCTTTGCAGCGTTATAGATGTTATTCAAGGGCGCTGAACATAAGTTCAAGGACGCTGAATACAAGTTCAAGGACGCTGAACATGAGTTCAAGGTGCGGAAATATAAAAACTATTTCGAGCGAGAAACATTTGTTGGGCAGAAGAGAATCTTTTGCAGGACGTAGAGGGGAAAAAAGTAGGGAAGAAATAATTGACGATCTGAATAGTAATCAAACAAAATAAGGAGATGGCAAATTACATATTAAAGGAGCTTCCAGGGGAAATGACAGAAGGAAAGACGATTGTCTATCCCAAGATGCAGACATATTCGCTGTACGACTATGATCTGGTCATTCAACATATGTGCGCGTTATCCAGAATCCTTAACGAGGGGATTATCCGGGCCGCATTTGATGCGCTGATATCAGAAATGAAGAGCAGTATGCCCTGGGGGCACAACATCAAGATTGACGGATTGGGGGTATTCTCCCTTTCCTTAGGATTCGATACCTCCACGCCTTCAGAAAAGGAAATTGCACAGCAGCAGGAATGTGATGACGATGCCGACCCCAAGCTGAAATACAGGCACGTGTGCATCAAGGGCATCAATTTCAAGCCCGACCCGGAGCTGCTGAAGGAAATGAACAAGGAGGCTACTTTCGACTGCACCGGCGTAGACGTTGAAGTCCCCAAGAAGTGCAAGTACAGCCGTGAAGAGCGTCTGGCAAAGGCCAAAGCGATTATTGGCAGCTATGGATTCATGACGCTTACTGACTATGCTGTGGCAACCGGGCAGTCCAAAGCGGCCGCTTCATACGACCTCAAGCAAATAGTGGCCGATCCCGATTCGGGCATCACCACTCGTGGCGATCACTCGCATAAAATATGGGTAGAATCGAAAACTATTCGCAATTTATATGACGAGAGTGGCAAGAAAGACTAGAATCGGTTCCTCTCTTCATTTCCAGCGCCAGTGCCCTTGTACTTCGAGCGAGAGACGTTGAAGTTGTAACTCAGCGTCAGACCTACACATTGTGTATAAGTGTACACATCTTGATCTGTCAGGCCGATGGCATAGTAAGTGGTCATCTTACTCTTTGACGTGCGGAAGATATCGTTGGCATAAAGCGTACACGAAAGCCGCTCCTTCAGGAATGATTTCTGCAGGCGGGCATCGACAGCGAAGTTACTGCCGCGATACATGAATCCCCAATGGTTGCTGCCAGTATAACTCACCTGCGCCAGTGCCTTCATGGTGGGATTGACGACAAACCAGTTCTTCAGGTCGAAGCTGAATTCGGGTTTGTTCAGTTTCTTCGGCGCACCGTATGACTCCGCATCGAACATCTGCTGATAGTAGTGCAGCGTAAGGTTGGGCTGCCAGAAGTCAAGTTTTGGCGAAGCAACGAGAGTAGCATAGACGCGGTCCTGATGGTCGAAGTTGACGGGCTGGAAGATAGCAATCTCCTTCTCTTCATCATACACTCTGCCAATATGGGTGAAGAGATCGTTCTCGCGGGTAAAACCTGTGACGAAAGTCAGCCACGAATAGGTCAGATTAAGGTCGACGCTCTGGCGCACTGATGGGCGCAATAGCGGATTGCCGCCCTCATAGAACATACGGCTGTCGTAGACGATCATTGATTCCAGCATGCGGTAGGGCGGACGGGTGATGCGCTTGTTATAGCTCAACTGTGCACTCCACTTGTCCTTCTGCCACGCTACCGACAGATTGGGGAACCAGTCGTTATAGGTCCGGCTGGGCTCTTGCTGCCATTCGCCAAACGAGTAGTAATCTGCTTTCACATGCTCAAAGCGAAGACCGGCATTCAGGCGCCACTGGCCTAACTGGAACTCGTATTCCGCAAAACCGGCTATGTTTTTTTCTTTCATCTCGTTGTCAGCCTCTGGTATGATGCCTTCCTGATTGACATTTCTGCCTTCGCTTTGTGTTGAGGTAGCCTCCGATCCGCCACTTAGCATGCCTTTCCAGACGGGATAAGTCAGCACCAGTTTTCCTGCCACCATCCTGCGATCATCATTGTTGAGGGTAGTGATGGTACGGTCGCCAAGTTCCTTACTCAGCTCCTGCTGGTTGAGATGGCTCTCCGTTTTGCGCTGCAATATCGTCGCGTTTAGGTCGATGTCCAATTTCCCCACCTTTCCTACATAATATGTGTTCAGTTCCCACACGGGTTTGTCGAGTTCGTCGATGTCTGTTTTCAGAACGACATCACCATAGAAGGCGTCATTCTTGAGATAGTTCTGCTTCATGTCTGACTTGAACTTATTATCAAATATCTTCTGCGACGAGAAACTCAGTCCAAGAGAATGGTCGGTGTTGAAATCGTAACTCAGGCCGGCCTTATACTGGAGTTGCGTCCAACGGCTCCTTACGGGCAGGCTGGCACGAGCACTGAAAAAGTCTTTTCTGATATGCAGTTCCTGACAGAGGTCCTGATCATTACTGTAGTGCCCATTGTCGAGGGCCACATTGGCAAAAGCCTCCAATCCGCCAGTTCGGTATTTCAGCGTCAGGTCGTCGAAGTTGTTCCACTTGTTGTTCTTCCACGTATCGCTGGTCACCATCAGACTCAGTCCCTCGCCTTGGGGCTTCAGGGTCTTGATGCGGATGACGGCATTCACCTCGGCATTATATTTGGCACCAGGGGCGGTGATGATGTCAACGCTCTTGATGTCGACAGATTTCAATTGCTTCAACTCAATCGGGTTGCGCACCTTTTTATTATTAATGTAGATTTCCGGTTCGCCCTTTGCCAGCACCTCGTATTTGCCATTGATATTCTTCACCAGCGGCATCATCGACAGCAGGTCGTCGGCAGTGCCGATGTCATGCAGGATGGAGTGCTGCACGTCGACCGTCAGTCCGCCCTGAGCCGCTTTGTATTGTGGAATCTCGCCCTTGATCTCCACACCGTTCATCATATATGTCTCAGGTTGCAGGGTAATGGTGCCTATCTCGCCCACACTGATGGTACGTTCCACAGTCTTATAGCCGATATACGACACCCTCAGCATCACGCGACGGGTCTGACAGGGAATCACGAAATCGCCGTTCTCATTGCTCACACCACCGTTTAAGTATGTGGATTTTTTATCATTATCTGGCGCGTCTGTGGCATGATGCAATGAGATGTTAGCGAATTCTATAGGGTGGCCGTTTTCATCCACGATGCGACCTATTACCTTCGCGTCTTCCTTTTGGGTACACTCAACGAAGATCTTGTCGCCATCGTAGGTCACCTTCATCGGATAGAAGCCGATGACTTCGCGGATAGCCTCCTGGATAGACAGGTCGGTGAAGTGACTGGTCACAGTGAAGTCTTCCAGTTCGTCGTAGATGAAATAGATGGTCTTATCGTTGATGGCTGCATTTAGGTCTTCAAGCACCTTCGACAACGATTGGTTATGGTATTGCCTATTGATTTTCTGACCTTGCGCGCACAGTGTCAGTGCACAGAACAAGGCTGTGAATATACATTCTTTCATAATGTGATGGCTTGAATTATTCTACAATGAGTATCTTGTCTTCGCGAGTGATGTGGATACGTTCGAACTTGTTGAACGTATCGATGATATCGTCTAAGGATTGTTTCTTGTCCCATGTGAAGTAGAGGCGTAATTGTTTGCTGGCCACCTTCTTAAAGACGGGTTCTACGTGATAGAAAGTTGCAACATCGTTGAGGATATGCTCCAAATCCACATCTTCATAGACGACTGGTTTCGTCAGCGTGCTATCTTCTGCAGCTTGCCGGATGTCGTGTGTCGTGTGTTGAGTGTTTACGATCACTCCTGTCTCCGGGCTCCTGACTCCTGTCTCCTGACTCCTGATGATGTGAACGGCAGCATAAGCGATACCTGAGAGCATGAGCACGCCAATAAACATCGCGGCTATCTTGAGAAACGAAACCTTTTTGCTTTTCACTTTTCCCTGTCCCCCTTTAAAATGATCCGCCTCGAACTTCACCCATTCCTCGTCGATGATGTCCTTCGTGTCTATCGTCTCATCATGGAGTGTTTCCTTGGCATACATCTGCTTGAGAAGTTGTTCCAGCTTGTCATTTGATTCCATAACCTAATGCTTTAAAATGGTCCTTAATTTGTTTAAGCGACTGCGACAGATGGTTATGAACGGTGACCTCGCTAACCTGAAGCACATTGGCTATCTCACGATACTTCAGCCCTTGCTGGTATCGCAGACGGAGTATCTGCTGTGAGAGTTTGGGTAGCCGGGAGTCGATGTAGTGGTGAAGCATCTGCAGTTGTTCCTCTTCAGCGGTCTGCTCTGGCGTAATCATCTCCACTATCACGGCTTTCTGCATCTGTTGTTCTTTCTGCTTGTGCACGAGCAGATTGATGCAACGGTTGCGGACGCTTGTCAGCAGGAAAGCCTGGAGTGTGTCTGCGTTGCGGATTTCAAATTCGCCACTGCGGATTTTGTTCAGCAGATGGGCGAACACATCGCTCACCACGTCTTTGCTATCTGGGTCATCGCCAAGCATTCTCCTGGCCATACGGAACATCCCGTCGTAATGATGTCTGAAAACCGTTTCGAATTCTCGCTTGTCAATCATCTGTTTTTTGCAGTCTTTTCTCTTAATACAATCGAGCCTTCGTTTTTCCTAAGCAAAGATACAATTATTTTTCCATTCAGAACTGCCAGCGGTTGGGAATCTGGCGGTCGGGCCAGAGATGCTTAGCGTAAGTGTAATGATAGCGCTCGAAGAGAGAGGTGAAACGGGTGAGGTGCAGGAGGAAGGCTTTGTAATCCTTGTGCTCGGGCTGCGTCCATTGCACCTCGGCGAGGGCCGACATACGAGGCAGGGCCTGATACTCCACCATCTGCTCGTTGGTCATGTACTCCGACCAGAGGTTGGCCTGCGTGCCGAGGATATGACTGCGGGCCTCGACGGAGAGACTATCTGGAGCGGGGTCGAGACTATAGACCCGCTCGATAGGAATGAAGCCGCCACAACGGCTGGGCTCGAATTGGGTGTCCTCCACTTGCTGGTAGTCGAAATAGCAATGCGTGGTAGGCGCCATCACCACATCGTGGCCAGCTTCAGCAGCCTTCGCTCCGGGGGCAGTACCTCGCCACGACATGATCATCGCATCATGAGGCGCACCGTCGAGAATCTCGTCCCAGCCCAAGGCGCGACGGCCTTTGGAAGCCAAGATATTGAAGACCTTGTTAGTAAAGTAAGGTTGCAACACTGACCGCACCATTTCCTCATAAGGATACTCGGGCATCGTCCGCGGACCATCAGAGTTCCCTTCAACTTGGCCAGCTACACGTCCTTCAAGGGTCTTTTTGATATAGATTTCATTACATTTCTTGCAATACTGCCATTTCTCGGAAGGAGTCTCGTCACCACCGATATGAATGACCTTGGAGGGGAAGATATCCATCACCTCCGTGAGCACATCCTGCACAAACTCATAGACGCGGGGATTGCCCACGCAGAGCACATCCTTATACACGCCCCAGTAGTGACCCACCTGATAGGGGCCGCCCGTACAACCGAGTTCGGGATAAGCGGCGAGGGCTGCGAGCATGTGACCGGGCATATCGATCTCGGGCACGATGGTGATATGGCGGGCCGCTGCGTAGGCTACAACCTCGCGGAGTTCAGCCTGCGTGTAGTAGCCGCCGTAGGGGATGCCATCGTCGAGGTCGGAGTTCGTGCCGATGATGGTGCCACTACGCTGTGAACCGACGGTGGTGAGACGCGGCCACTTCTTAATCTCGATGCGCCAGCCCTGATCGTCGGTCAGATGCCAGTGAAAGACGTTCATGTTATGAAGCGCCAACAGGTCGATGAACTTCTTAACAAAATCTACTGACCAGAAGTGACGCGAGCAGTCGAGGTGCATACCGCGCCAGGGGAAACGCGGTGCGTCGGTGATTCTGACTGCAGGGAGAATCTGACTATAGACTATAGAATCTGCAAAGAGAGATTTACGAAGCGTCTGGATGCCGTAGAAAACACCGGCAGCACTTTCGCCTGCGATGGTTATGCCTTTCTTGTTAACTGTCAGCACATAGCCTTCGGGCTCGGTGACCTTCGGCGACAAGGTGAGTTCGATGTAATTCACCTTCTTCTGACGCTTCTGAGCGATGGGTAGCGACAGACCATTCAGTTCCTTCAGATAAACCTGCAGGAACGATGCCTCCTGCTGTAACCCCTCACCAACGAGTATCTGCACGTCAGCATCCAGCACAAACGGATCGCCCCTCTGCATCTCGATGCGCTGCGGCATCGGTACGACACCATAGTCAGCGGTCTGCGCTGATGCTGCGAATACGATGGCATGAACTGCCACCAGCATCACAACCATCACCCTCGAATATCTTTTTGCAATCATCTGTAAACAGTAAGCCGTAAACTGTAAACAATAAACTATAAACTCCCCTAAAACCTATACTCCACAAACGCTTCCATCGCCTCATAGCAGGCTAAGCCGAGTTCATCATAGCGCTTGGCCGTCTCGCGGTTGCGGTCTTCAGCACGCTGCCAGAAGAGCCGTTCGTCATTGCCGAGGAAGGGAGCACTCTCCATCTGACTCTGGTGACGCAGGATGGCATTGCGCTTCTCACGAAGTTCCTCAGGCGACATCGGCACACACATCTCAATATCAGCCACATCCCACTCTGCCCAAGCACCTCGATACATCCAGACACGACAGTCTTTGAGCCACGATGCATCTGCCTGTTTGGCCTCATCAATAGCCGCCAGTACGGCATCGGTACATTTACGATGCGTTCCATGAGGATCGGCTAAGTCGGCAGCGACATAAATCTGATGGGGCTGTATCTCCTCCAACAATTGCTGGATAGGCTCTACATCACGCTCTGACATCGGGAGTTTCTCAATCTTGCCACTCTCGTAGAAAGGCAGATCAAGAAAATGGATATGATCCTTAGGAATATGGTTATAGCCACAGGCATTTCGGGCCTCGCCTCGACGAATCAAACCTTTTACCGTCAAGATAGCCCGATTGTCCCAGTCTCCCTCTTTTTTCTCCTTCAAGTAACTCATGATTTCACGATAGCGAATCTTAATAACCTCATCGGAACCGTTGGCAAAGAGTTGGTTGAAACCGTTGATGAAGTGCATATAGAGGCGCACCTCTTCATCTGCCACAGCGATATTGCCGGAAGTCTCGTAGGCAATGTGGACATCATGTTTCTGTTGTTTCAAGCGGCGAATGGTGCCACCCATGGAGATGACATCATCATCAGGATGAGGTGAGAAGACGACCACACGTTTGGGATAAGGCTTAGCGCGCTCCGGACGGGTAGAGTCGTCAACATCCGGTTTGCCACCGGGCCAGCCTGTAATCGTATGCTGCAACTCGTTGAATACTTCGATATTGACGAGACCAGCCTGTCCGTCAAACTGTTCAACAAGGTGGCCGAGCCCATTCTCAACGTAATCTTTTGTAGAGAGTTTGAGCAGAGGCTTACCTACCTTGTTACAAAGGTCGATCACCTGCCTGCGCAAAGTGTGCTCAGGCATCTTGATAGTAGATGTTAGGTTTAGATTCATATTTCAATTTTCAATCTTCAATTCTCAATTTTCAATCTTCAATATTACGCCTGCGGGAGAAGGACGACACCCGTTTGCTTCTTACCGTCCATCATGATCTTCAAGGGATGTTCGAAACGGACGTGGCGCACGTATTCGGTCTCTTCGACAGCGGGCATACGGTCGAGAACGTCCTGCTGGAAGATGCCGTCGCCCGTATAGGTGTTGATGGTGAAGTAGCCGACACCGAAACTGGTGAGGTTCTGGAAGAAATGCGTACCCTGCGAGGGATCTACATGATAGTTCTTCAGTCCCGTTTCCACGATTACCCGGGCAGCGGAGATGTGGGGCCACTTCACGGGGATACCCAGCCAGTAGTCGCTGCTCCCCCAGCGTCCCGGACCGATGAGCACATAGTTCTTGTCCGCATTGAGGAACTGCTGGTTGATCTTCTCGATGTGCGAGGCGATGGTGGGATTGTTGGAGGCCGTGAAATTCTCGTCGGCCTTGACATAGACCACATCCACCACATCCTCAGAAATACCATGTCCCAAAGAGTTCTGAGAGCGCAGCAGACAGTCGGTATCGGGGATTTTCTGCAGATCCTCGTCGAGTACCTGTTTGGAGTCGACGATAGGCCGGATCTGGAGCAGGTAGAGTTCACCCGAGCGATCGTTATTCAGATTGCAGGCGAACTCAATCTCCACCGGCCGGCGCATCTCCTCGGAACCATACTTCTGCGCCATCTGGAGCAGATGCGGCAAAGGGAAGATGCCCTGCTGGAGCACACCGCAGAAGGAGATCACCTTGCGACCGCCCTCGTAGATACCATCGCGGATGACCTGATCCACAGGGTCATAGGTCGAGGCGATATAGGTCAATGAGCCATCAGCATCGGCTTGTTTGACACGGAGCGACTTGATATTAAAGCCGTCATCAACCTTGAAGTCATCGCCCACATGACTCATGTCGAGAGCATAGAATCGTGTCTGTGTCTCGCTGAGGGCCGTCTCCATCTCGGAGGTCTGGAGCACCTGCGTGGGATGATAGGGCGACACACGGAGGGTCTGTCCGCCATCGACGATATACTTGCCCAGTCCGAGGGCCAATGAGGCAATGCCCTCCTCGGCCGTCTCGTCACCGATGGGATAATAGTTGAGCGACCGCAGCACACCCGAGAAGTTCGGATAATAGAGGTCGCCATACTGTTTGCCCACCACCTCCTGCAGGATGACCGCCATCTTCTCCTGGTCGATCACGTTCTGCGTGGCGAGCATATAGGCCTTCGAGTCCTTGTAGTAGACGGAGGCATAGACGCCCTTGATGGCGCAGGCCAGCATACGGAGCATCTCGTATTTGTCCGTCAGATAAGGTATCATATAGGTGCTATAGATACCTGCGAAGGGCTGATAGTGGGAATCCTCCAACAACGACGATGAGCGCACGGCAATCGGCGATTTCACAGCATCGAAGAAGGTGAAGAAGTCGGCAATCAGCGAATCAGGCAACTGCGCACGAAGGAAGTGCTGCAGGATTTCTTCGTCGGGGGCATCGCTCAGGGCGATGGGATAGAGATTATTGTTCTCCATGAACTCGTCGAAGAAATCAGTACAGAGCACGACGGTCTTCGGAATCATCACCTGTGCCTGCTCGTACTGGTTGAGTTCAGGGTGGCGCTTGATGATATTATCGAGGAAGGCGAGGCCACGCCCCTTACCGCCGAGGGAGCCTTCGCCGATGCGGGCGAAGTGGGCGTAGCGGTCGAACTTCAGACGATCGAAGACGGCCACGATACCGATATTCTTCATCCTTCGATACTGCACGATGGCATCGAAGATAATCTGGCGATGGGCGTCGACATCCTGAAGCTTATGCCAGGTGACCTGCTTGAGGAAGGCCGAGACGGGGAAGATGGCACGGGCACAGAGCCAACGGCTCATGTGGTTACGGCGGATATGACGCGCCAAGGAATCAGCGGGAATCTTGAAGATGTTATCCTGCAGTTCCTTCAGTGAAGTAACGCGTGCTATCTCCTCCTTCGTCTTTGGGTCGCGAAAGACAAAGTCACCGAAGCCCATGTGTTCCTCCATCAGATGATGCAGGTCGACGTTCATCTTCGTCGAGTTCTTGTCGATAAAGTGGAAGCCCTCAGCCTTTGCTTTCTCACGGTTTGCCGTTTCCCTCGAGTCAAGAATCAGGGGTACATATTCATCACGACGACGAATCTCGCGCAGCAGTTTCAGTCCGGCCTCGGGGTCGCCCTCCTCCACATGGGAGAGCCTTCCGGGGGTGATATGCATCGGGAAGCGGGTATCGGAGATGACGCCGAGGGTGTTCTCGTGATACTTCTCGTAGATCTGCATCGCCTCCTCGTAGTTGGTGGCGAGCACCACCTTCGGACGACCACGCTTTCGCTGGGCGGCGGCATGGGGATTGAGCGCCTCGGTAGAGAAACGCTTCGACTGCGCGAGGATATAGTTATACAAATTAGGTAGTACGGAGGAATAGAAACGGATGTTGTCCTCGACGAGAAGGATCATCTGCACGCCGGCCTCCTTGATGTCGTGGTCGATGTTCATCTTGTCCTCCAGCAGTTTGATGATCGACATGATGAGGTTGGTATTGCCGAGCCAGCAGAAAACGTAGTCGAACACCGACATATCCTCGTTCTCGATGCGCTTGGTGATACCGTGCGAGAACGGGGTGAGCACCACGCAGGGGATATTCGGATGAGCGGCCTTCACCTCGCGGGCGACGGTGAAAGCGTCGTTGTCGGCATTACCGGGCATACAGATCACCAGGTCGATGTCGGTGGTCTTCAATACTTCGCTAGCCTCCTCCGTCGTCGACACCTGCGTGAACGAGGGCGGATAGCGCATGCCGAGTTCCATATACTCGTCGAAGATCTTCTCGTCGATGCGGCCGTCATCCTCGAGCATGAATGCATCGTAGGGATTAGCCACAATAAGAACATTGAAGATGCGTCGCGTCATCAGATTGACAAACGACACATCCTTCAGATAGAATTTATTCCATTCCTTGGGTATCTTGGTTACTTCTTCCATAAGTTTTCTGCCATATCTGGCTGCAAAGATACGAAAAATCCCCGAAAGTCATTGCGCATTCGAGGATTTTTTCGAAACTATGCTGGTGATGAATCCACTTTATGACTAGGGGGTTCTGTTGCTTTTGAGGGTGATGGTGACGGGAAGCGTGTCGAAACTCGTTTTCAAGGGGCTATAGCTGTCGCAATAGATACTAAGGTTATTCTCCTTGCCGGGCGTCCAGAGAAGGAAGTGTCCATTGGCATCGGTGAGCGCGCCGCCATTCCATCCGTTCCCGCTGATGAAAACCCACGCATTGATCACCGGCTGTCCGATTTCATCCTTGACAAAGCCCTCTATGCGGCGCAGGTTCTTCTTCATGTCCGGATGCTGCTGCACGTAGGCGTCGCAGAGCGTATCGGTCAGGGCCGTGATGTCGTAGATGTGATTGCGGGCGATGATGCCATAGTCCTCAGCATAGTCGCGCTGCATCAGCGCATTGCGATAATAATGCCTTTCATCGCAGACGATCTGCTGACGCTGATAGAAGTATTCCCTCGGGGTCCTGCCCTGCCGATAAAGATGGCTGGGCATGATCTCGCCGTTGGCAACGACGAGCGTATCCACCACGCGACATTGTTTTGAGAGCAGCGGATCCTGATCTGCTGGCAGACGGTCCATGCGCTCAATGGTCTTGTCGAGGGCGAAGTCGATGAGGAACTCTATCTTATATTCGCTACCCTGGCCGACGGCTTCCTCAATCTCTTGGGTGAAGCGCACCATCGGGTTGTAATCGCGCCGAGCTTTGGCTTGCTGGCCGCCGATGAAGAATTGCCAGGTGACACCGTCGAGCATATTGTCAGGCTTGTCCTCTGCGGTGCTGACCACGTGACGCCAAAGAGCCCGTAGCTTCCGGGCATGAATGTCGCTGATCCTGACGGCCCAAGTCTTGACGTCGGGCGCCTTGTAGCGGCTCAGGTCGTTCTCTTCGATAGGTTTGTACAACTCATGCCAGATACTTTTCGCTGCCGACTTTATGACCAACTGCTGGGTAAGGGAATCGTAGGACAGTGCCCGCTCACGACCATTTGAAGGGACGACAATCATGCCGAACTCAGCATGTCCGGGGATAAGCAGGTGGGCAATCTCCTTGGAATGGAAGGCCAGATGGGGGACTTCCTTACGGGATTCGAGTTGGTCGGCGCTAATGCGCATGAGTTTGTCCTGAGCCACAGCCGAAAAGACGGCGAGGACGAGGACAAGGGCAAGGAAAAGGGCTGTTCGCTTCATACTGATTGTTGATTAGTTGATGAATGTCGCAAAGATACGAAAAAATACTCGTAAGCACCAAACAATCTTGGCGTTACGGGCATAATCATCGACCAAAAGGACAGAATAGGGAAAGCCCTACCGTTGTTTAGGGATTTCCCCTATGATTGCATCGGGAATATAACTATATTCGCGGCGTGAATTACTAAAAACGTTATGTTATGAAGAAGTACTTGATTTCAATGGCATGTGCACTCTTGGCAGCGATGGCACTAAATGGGTGTGCAACATCAAAGGAGAAGGCTGCGAGGAATACTGAGCAGGCAGCGAAAGTGAAGGCCGCACTGGCGGAAAGGCATTACAAGATAGTAGTGAACTCGATGGCAGACCTGAGCGAGAAAGACGAAAAAAGAAGTCCGCAATTAAAGTCTAACTATAGGCTAGAGGTGAGAAATGACTCGCTGATCTCATTTCTGCCACATTACGGAAATAATCATATCCTGGGTGAAGCAGGTGTAGGTACGAGGGGACTGATACTCTATGAACCGATCAGTAGTTACCAAGAGGAACTGACGAAGAAAAGCAAACGGCATATAGAAATAAGTGTGGAAGAAGAGGATGATACCTTATTATTTGTGATTGAGGTGTCCGACAACGGTAATTCAAACATTAGTGTGCGCTCCC
>JAEEGH010019310.1_pt1 | contig 14305 bp, 12 predicted proteins | sample 9134181 | NCBI WGS metagenome assembly JAEEGH01 (sample SAMN16246544, study PRJNA631951) | gut metagenome | biome: gut microbiome; feature: rumen; material: DP-attached | host: Bos | place: Iran: Karaj | collected 2018-10 | reverse complement strand
TATGATTTCTCATTTTCCATCCTAAGCGAACGATTTAAACCGAGGATTTTTTCGTATGAAAAAAATCGTAATGGGAATTGCAGCTGTAGCATGTGCAGCTTCAATGTTCGCAGTTGACATTAGTTCAACTGTAAAAATGGATACAACAATCGTCGGAAATAACGGTGATGCAGTTGAATTTCTTAAAGTTAACAAAAAGGATCAGAAAGATAGCGATGCATTAATCTTCTCTGCTTCTACAGATAAGGCTGGTGGTCAGTTCCAGTTGTGGTACAATTTTGATGGTACAGATGGCCAGAATGATTACAAAGATTGGACAAAAGCAGAAAAAGGAACTTCTGCAGGAGCATGGGAAGACAATAATCTTGAAGTTGGACCTCATGGACTTCGTATTCGCAGTGTAAATGTATGGTTTAAGCCAATTGATATGATTAAGGTTACAGTTGGTAACATCAATATGGAATCATACAAAGAAAGAATTTTCTGGTGGCATGGTGTTCGTGGTGGTAAAGACTGGACTGGATTCGGTGGAGACTACATCGCAGGTGTAGGAGCTAAGGCTGAAATTACACCAATCGAAGGACTTGCTATTGAAGTTGGTGTACTTCCAGGAATTGATACAGCATTCATTTCTACTGCAAAAAATTATGGATACAAAGGATATGGTGTAAAGGCTAAGTACAGCCTCGAAGCTCTTTCTGTAACAGGTATCTTTGTTGACAATGGAAAAGATGCAAATAAATTTGCTGGAATCGGTGCAGATTTCGGAAACTGGGGTACTCCATACTATGGATTTGCAAACGTTGGTTTGTTCTTGAACAAAGATGGTCTTGTTGGTTTTGCTTTGGATGATTACATTTCTTATAGAATCGATGCATTCACTATTCAGGCTCACATTCCTTTCGTTATGTTCAAGGAACTTGATTCTTGGGTTCCACAGGCAGGAAAATGGAGACCAGCAATGTTCGTAAGTGTAAAAGCTTTGTATGCAATGGATGGATTTACTCCATACTTGTTGATTACAAACGAACCTGATGGAGCTGCAAATCAGTGGAAACTTGATGATTTCAAGTTTGTAATGACTTTCCAGCCAGGTGTAACATTCAATGTTGGTACAGCTGCATTTGATATTGCTGCTCGCATTGATGTTGAAGAAGGTAAAGATGTTTCATGGAAAGTTCCATGTGGAATCACTGTTGGCCTCTAATCTAGGTACAGTCTAGAAAAATCAAAAAAAGCGCTCCCCGCAAGAGGAGCGCTTTTCTGTTTTAACACAGTTTTTTATTTATTGAGCAACAATTTCTTCAACATCTTTAATATTCATATTCAATGATTTTGCAATTATCTCAATGGATACACCATTTCTGTAAAATGCAATTGCATCTTCTAAAGCCTTTTGATTAATTCCTTGCTTTAGACCTTCTTCATGCCCCTGTTTTAATCCTTCTTTGAGACCTTCTTTTCGCCCTTCTTCGTGTCCTTCTTTTAAGCCTTGTATACGACCTTCTTCGTGCCCTTCTTTTAAACCTTGTATACGACCTTTTTCACGGGCCTGTTCCTTTTCATCTTCTAGAATGTCTTGAAAGAACATATAGTCATCCTCCCATTCTGATCGCGATTTTGCCTCATTTGAAGAAGCTTCAAGTTTATCTGTGTAATCTGAAACAGGGGTGTTATTACAAACAAATTGTAAAACAGCTTTTAATTCTTCATTTCCGATAACACTTGCGTATGCACTAGCATTATAAAATACAATATGGCTTTTGTCATCATATGAAACTTTGTCTGTTTCTAGAAAAGTTGTTTGTTTTGTATAGACGGGAAGTTTTTGACCAAAAGGATCATCAACACAAATAAAAACAATAAAACTTTCTTTCAAATTCTTAAATTTTGTACGTCGCTTCGTTATAGCAACATCAGAAGCACTCTGATAATATCTGGCTCTTAAAAGAAGCGAATCATAGTCCCCGGTCTGCATTTCTAAATCGAAAACTCTATTACTATCCTTTACATAAACATCCAGGCGAATCCCACGACCATCATAGTAATTTTCTATTTGATTTTCTGTACTTAGATATTCAATTTTATCTACTTCTATTCCAAGAAGAATTTCTATCAAACGCTTACATAGTTCTTCGTTCTGCATTACTTTACAGAAAATGTAATTGTCAGAGAAGGTCAGTTCCTTCCAAGGCTTTGAAAATTGACTCATAAAAATACCTCACGCTTTTAGTAAAATAAAAAAGGACTGAAAAAGATTTCTCCTTTCAGTCCCTATATATATTATAGCCAGCGATTGTTCATTTTATGCAATGTTTTAGAAAAAAAGTAAAACAAAAAAGCGCTCCCCTTGCGAGGAGCGCTTTTTATACTGTTGTTTTCTAACTAATTAAATTAGAATTTAACCTGTGCAGAGAATGGAATTGCAATAACAGTTTTCTTTACTTCTGCTGAATATCCAACTTCTACACCAAGATCAAGTGCACAAGAACCTACGTTGAATGTTACACCAACATTTCCATACATGCTGAAGTAATCCATGAATTTTCCATCAAGGCGCCATGGCATATTTCCAACATCACCAGCATCTTTATCTGTTGAAGCCAATGCTGCAGGACCATTATTGAATCCTTCAAATGAACCAGCTACAACATAAAGAGAGATTGCATCCATTGGAATTGTTGCCTTTACACGAAGTGTCATGTATGTAGGATCGTCAAGAGTTCCATCTTTTGTATTATAAGTTCTGTTTTCAACCTTGCTCTTCCACAATCCGCGGATAGTAATAGGTGCAGTAGCTTCAAGTTTTACACTTCCCAAGTTGTAAGAAATGTAGTTATCGATACAGATACCAGCAAGAGTTGGTTCTTTTTCCATCCAGTCATTGTCATAATAGCCCCAACCAATATGGTCATCAAAATAAACTTTACCCTGCAAGAATCCGTAATATGGTGTTCCCCAGTTACCAAAATCAGCACCTACAGTTAAGATTTTTGCATTTCCAGTTCCATCATCACGCCATGCTACACCTGCAGAAACATTGTCCATAATCTGATATTTTGCAACTACACCATATGCAGCATTTGAAGCATCTGGATTTCCTGCTGCATCTTTTTTAGCAGCCAAATTTGCATCTGTGAAGAAGAATGCATCTGAACCTGGAGCAATACCGGCTCCAACATAAAGACCATTCATGTTGAATTCAGCTGTAATTCCAAGAGCATCATCTTTCAAAGCTGCTGCAGAAGACCATCTGTGATCCCATGTTCTTGACTGCCAGAATGAAGCTCCACAAGGAACTTTCCACCAGTTCAAGCGCTCTGTATAAAGAGACAATCCTGTATTTCCTGTAGAAACTGTCAATGAGTCAATAGGTTTGAACCAAACTTTCAATCCTCTCATTGTTACTGCAGATTCAGCAACATTTGTCCAAAATTTAAAACTAGCACCTGCATTATCTCCTGTAAATGCAACTTCTAGCAAATCTGTATCTTTCTGGGCTGTATTTTCAACGCCACCTAACTTAATAGATGTAACAGTTGTTTTTCCTGAATCATCCATTTCAACGGCAGCAATATCACCCTTTACTTTTGTTGTTGCAGCAAAGTCAACGGCAAACATAGATGCAGCCATTGCTACAGCTGCAATTCCCATTACGATTTTTTTCATACGAAAAAATCCTCGGTTTAAATCGTTCGCTTAGGATGGAAAATGAGAAATCATAGTTAAATAGAATCGTACAATGAGTAATTTTAAAATTTTTAAGTAAAATTCCTTTTTTTGGGACTGATGCATGTTATAAAGTAGTTATGCAAAAAGTAAAAAAACGAGACATTTATATGGCTTAAAAATAGATAATTATTCTAGTACAAAAGTCTATTATTAGTACAGGAATCCAAGGAGCCAAATTGGAATTCTGCTGCCAGTGCCGTATTCTATGTTGTCTGCAATGATGTAGGAATCTGGTACATCTTTTATTTGGTCTCGTTTTATATTTTTTCCGCCAACTTCAAAAGTGTATTTACCATCAACAAAAAAATCACTTTCTTTTGAAAATAATACTTCGTGATTTTTCTTTAACTGATTATATACAAAGGTTTCTCTCATGTTTCCAATATCAGTCTGACTACCGTTAAGAGAATACATGAAATTCGTGTTTTCCAAAAACAGCTTATCAGGTTTTTCAAGAGTGCCAAGACCTCTAGTCTGTCGGAAAAGCTGATTAATCAGCATACTGTCTTCAAGATACTGAAAATACAAAATTAGAGTCTGTCTGGCTATTCCTATCTGACTGGCAAGTTCAGATACATTTGGAATAAATGGCGCAGATCTTCCTATAACTGCGAGCAGCTTTTTAATTTTGGGAATATATGAAACATCCAGTTTTCTTAAAGCAGGCAATTCAATATCTAAAATCATATTGATAATTTCATTAACACGACTGTAATAATCATCTTCACCTTCAAGGAAGAATGGATAATAGCCTGTTTTCAAATAATTTTCAAAAAACTCAAAGGGCTTAATTTTAGAAACAAGCTCGGCAGAAATTGCTGCATTATTCTGAAGAATATCTTCCAATGAATACAAAGGAAAATTAATTCCAGTCTTTACTCCAAGATATTCTCTAAAGGATAAGCCCTGCATATCATAAACTAAAGCGCGTCTGCTTAAATCGGCACGAGCGTTTAATATTTCTAAAAGAGAAGAACCTGTAAAGACAATAGAGAGTTCTGGATAATCATCATAAAGATTTTTGATTGTTTGAGACCACAAGGGATATTTATGAACTTCATCTAGGAATAAATGTGTACCGCCGTGACGAACAAAATCTTCTGCTAAGTCCATTAATGAATTATCAGAAAAATAAATATTATCAAGGCTTACATACAAAACTTTAGACAGATTATTTTCAAAAGTCTTTTTTATATGCTGAAGCAAAAGGGTTGTTTTTCCTGTACCTCTTGGCCCTCTTATGCAGACAAGTCGAGCGTCCCAGTTTATTTCTGCTTCAAGACTTCTTATAAAAGTCATATCAACTGTATTGATTTTCTTTCTGAAAATTTCAATTAGTTTATCCATAACCACAGTTTACAAAATATTGTAATTTTTGTTAAGTGTAGATTACAATTTAAAATACTCTAAATACAAAAAAGCGCTCCCCTTGCGAGGAGCGCTTTTAATCTATTCTAAACTGTAATCAGATTAGAGGTTGATTGTGAATTCGATTGGGAGTGTAACTGTGCAAGCGAAGTCATCAGCGAATGTTGTTGCGAAGTTAGCACCGAAGTCGATGTTACATGTTCCAACATTGAATGTAACAGCAGCCTTGATTCCAAGAGACTTGTCCATGATTCCGTATCCGTCGATCTGAACATATGGAGTTACAGCGTCAAGAGCATACTGAGCCTTGATTTCGAAACCATCTTTGAAGATCTTTGGATTTGTATCCATGTCTGCATTTTCAGCGAAGTTCAATTCAAGAACGTCTACAACATAGAGTGTGAATGCATCTGCATGATATTCGAAGTAGAGCTGTCCAGTCAAGCGATCAAGTTCAAGATTGAAATCTTCTTCTGAACCACCATAGCAGTTCTTTTCTTTCATAACCAATGCCAAGTCAGCGAAGTATCCTGTCTGTCCCCATGGCTGGTTAGCAAAGTAGAAATCGAATGCCATTGGAGTAGCTCCCCAGCACTGTGTCTGAGCGAATCCATGTGGATTAACTTTAGCACCACGGTTGATGCTACCACCGATTGTTCCTACACCGTCGATTGTGTAAGCACCGCCAAACCAGAAAGCACCAAGCTTGCGGAGTCCAACATAGTCTTTGTCGAACCAGTATGAACCATAAGCACGTGATCCCCAAAGACCTGTGTAAGCAGCACCAATACCAGCGCTCAATTTAAGAGCTCCGAGATCGAAGTCTGCAGCAAAACCATAGTCTTCACGGTTGATAACTGAAGCCCACCATCCGAAGTGTGGTTTTACACCATAATCATATCCAATATATCCAGTTGTTACTTTAATTGTATCAACTGGCTTAAACCAAATTGACCATTCCTGAACATTCTGGCTGTTGGTAACAACAAAGTGATCGCCAGGAGCATAAGAGAATACTGTGGCACCAGCCTGACCAGCATCTGCATTAAACTTCCATACGAAATCTGAAGTACCCTGTGGGTCCCATTCATTCAATTCAATTGCTTTGAATGTTCCATCAGCGATAGTAGCAAGATTTCCATCCAACTGTACCATAGCACTAACGTCCAAAGCGAATACGCTTGTTGCCAATACAGCAGCAGCGCTTAAGATTCCAACGATTTTTTTCATTTGAAAAAATCCTCCTTTTTTTTTATGGACTCCACAGAGCAACGCTCCTTATGTGAAATCCTCTTTTTTTTTAAATCTTACACCGTAAGATTTGAGAAGTCAAGAAAAATTTTTTATTTCTGACCTCTTTTTTTAATGTCCTTATAACTATCGGTTTATGTAATTGTTTAGTTAAGTTTAAGTTAATTTATTAGAAAGGGAAAATAGATTTATTCAATTTTTTTGGGACAATCAACCTTAGTTAAAAATTTGCAAAATACGCTTTTATGTTCCATAATTGAATTTAAATATAATGCATCGGGTTTAATACATTTTATGGGAGTTTAGTATGTGGAATTATAATTTTATTTTCCCGAGCCTTATTATCCTTATTGTATTTGTATATTTTTATTTCTCTCACCCAAGGATTCCAATAAGACTTAACAAATCATTTTTAGGTATTTTACTGGTTGAAATTTTTACTATTCTTTTAGACCTCATTGCCTCTAAATGTCTAGATTACAACGAACAGTTTTCTTTCTTCTTTTTAAGACTGATTAATGTCCTCTTTTTTATGATGTTTCTCTTTCGCGGCTTTTACTTCTTTCTCTTCACTACAGAAATTTTAAAATTGCGATTGTCCCGAAGCAAGTTACTGACAGCAATCTCTACAATCATATTTCTGGCATCCGAACTGCTGGTTATGATTAACTTAGTACATCCTTTTATTTTTTCTATTGATGCAGATGGCTATTCCAGAGAAACTTTTTACAATGCCATTTATATAAGCAGTTTTTACCTTGCTTTAATTTCCCTGGTTCTTACTATTGTTCACAGGAAAAAACTGCTTAAAAGGGAATTTATTAACGCAATATTTTTTAACTCCATTTTAGTTCTTGGATACATTACCCGCATTTGGTTCACAAGCTTCTTAATAATGGACTTTTTCTGTTTAATCGCCATTATTTCCATTTATCTTACATTCGAAAATCCAGATTTATATCTTGATGAAAAGACCGGTCTCTTTAATAAAGCGGCCCTTACTTTTGTCTTGTCAGAAATGAATAATGAAAAGAATCCTTTTATACTGGGTTTTATTATTCATAACTACAACGAACTGAGGGAAATTTACACCGGTTCGCTGATGGACAAGAGTATTAAAATAATTGCAGATTACATTACCAAGACCTACCCTAACCTACTGGCATTTTATATTAGGGACGGCCGTTTTGTACTTGTAGGAAAAGATGTAAAACATGGGGTTCTTATAAGAAAAGCAATTTCTAAAAGATTTGCAGCCCCATGGTATCTTGATGAAGACGCCGACATCTTCTTTGATGTTGGCTTTGTAAAGTTTACTCACACTATTCCTGTAGATAATGCAGAAAAGATTTTAAGCTTAATTCAAACAGCTATGATTTCTGCAGAAAAAATTGGTTCTAACACTGTAATTATTACAGAAGAAACTATGAAAACAACAGAACGCAACACTCATGTAAAACGGGCTGTTGAACATGCCATTGAAAATGATTCTGTAGAACTCTACCTTCAGCCGCTTATAGATGTAAAAACTTACAAGACTGTTGGTGCAGAAGCACTGGCTAGAATACGGGATTCTAATAATGAAATAATTCCTCCGGGAGAATTTATTCCTATTGCAGAAAAGAACGGACGAATAGATTTGATGGGCGAACAGATTTTTGAAAAGACCTGTCAGTTCATCAGCACTCATGATATAAAGGAGATGGGACTATCATGGATAAACGTAAACCTTTCTCCTATTCAGTTTCTGCACAAAGATCTGAATACCCGCTTTTCTGAGATTTTAAGAAAGTATTCTGTTCCGGCAGATATTATTCACCTGGAAATTACAGAAGAGTCTATGATTGATTATGCCCTGCTTCAAAAGCAGATTCAGATAATGAAACATTCCGGATTCCAGTTTGTTCTTGATGATTACGGCAGTGGTTATTCAAACGTTACAAGACTTAAAAAGTGTCCTTTTATTAATGTTAAGCTGGACATGGAAGTTGTATGGGATTATTTTAAGACAAAAGATAAAATTCTTCCTACACTGGTAGAAACTTTTAAGCAAATGAACTTTACTGTAACTGCAGAGGGAATTGAATCTATGGAAATGGCAGAAGCAATGAAGTCTATTGGTTGTGACTTCTTACAGGGCTTCTGTTTTTCTAAACCAATTCCTGCTGAAGAATTTGCAGAAAAATATGGAGACAAAAATGAAAAAGACAAGTAAGAAAATTGCGATTGTACTGTCTGCCTTTATGTTGATGCAGCCGGTTTTATACGCTGACGCACAGCTTAATAAAGAGATTGTTGCACTTGAACTTGAAATAACAAAGATGAAAACTAAAGTTGGCGAATACCACGGAATGAGCGACCAGCAGCTGAAAAAGAAGATTTCTAAAGCAGAAAAAACTTTGGAAAAGAAAAAGGCAAAGGCTAAAAAGGAAGCAGAAAAAGATACTAAGAAAGCAAAAAAAGACCTTAAAAAAGCCGGCAAAAAGATTCAGGATGCAGGTAAAGATGTAGGAGACGCTGTAAAATCTATTTTTGACTAGATTTTGCACCCTCTCTTAGAGCTTCCCTCACCTGGGTAGAACTTACAGGATTTTCCATTGGAAGATATTCAAAAGGAATGTCTGGAAAATCCTGGGTGTAGCCTGGACGATTAAATACAAGAAGTTTTGAATTATTCAAGATTCCCTGCCAATTTGTCCAGCTTGTAAATTTCTGAAGGGAATCAGAACCTATTGCAACATAATATTCATGATTAAGACCATACATTCGGCGAACGGCATCCAGAGTATTAACAAAGCGCCAGTCGTCATCTATATTTTTTTCTAAATCTAAAAGCCTTACATTGCCTAAGTTTTTTACATGTTCTTTTGCCGCTAAAATGCGTTCTTCAAAAGAAAACATCTGCTGATTGTACTTGTAGTATCTGATGGCAGTTGGAATTACAATAACTCTGTCATAAAGGCGAGAAAGAGTTTCTGCAATTTCCTGGTGGGCAGAGGTCCAGGGGTCAAAGGTTCCGCCAAATAGTACAATCTTCATAAATAAAAAACTTACATCCAGTCTTCTGCTTTTTTATCTGATGGCACAAAGCAAGGAAGGTTCAAAAGACGGCGCTTCCATGACATTGAATTTATTTTTTTCTGAATTGCTTCTGCGTGTGCAGGTTCTACTTCTGATGCATGTCTAGTTGCAACCAGCTGCAATTCTTTGTAAGTAAAACCAAGTTTTTCTTCATCTGTCATTCCGCACATGCCGTCACTTGGAGCCTTGCGAACCATATCTTCGGGCAGGCCTAATTCCAGGCCCAGCTGAATTACTTCTTCTACAAAAAGATAAGCAAGAGGAGCAAAGTCGCCGGCGCCATCACCCCAAAGGGTAAAAAAGCCTGCAAGACGTTCGCTTAAGTTACCGTTGCAGGAAATGCGGGCATCTCCTTCCATTGCGCAAACGCCGTAAAGAGTTACCATGCGCAAGCGGGCAGGAACATTTGTATTAAACTGGGCAGGAGTTTCTGATTGCTCCATTTCTGTAGTAACAGAAGTTCTAAGCCCCTTATAAGCTTCTTCTATGTTGATTGTATAGTTTTTAATTCCTAAGAATTCACAGACCCTCTGGGAATCTGAAATGTCTTTTTGAACGCCGTTTGGCATCATCACACCAATAACGCGGTCTTTTCCCAAAGCCCGGCAGCATAAGGCAGCTACAACCGCAGAGTCTTTTCCGCCGGAAATGCCGATAACAGCCTTGGTTGAAGGGCTTCCATTTTTAGCGAAATAATCTTTTACAAAGGCAATAGCCTCATCTTTTAGACTTATACTCATTTGTGAGAAAGCCTCCAGTCTATAGTCTTTCTTAAGTATTCAATGTAGTCATCATCTTTGCACATTGTTTTGCCGTCTGCATTAGAAAGCTTTGCAACTGGACGATCATTACATTCGCTGACCTTCATAACAATATTGAGGGCTGGAACATCGGTATCGTTTGCAATATAAGTTCCAATTCCAAAAGCTACCTTAATGCGGCTCTTGAAGTGGGCATAGAGTGCAGAAGCGCGCTCAAAGTCCAGACTGTCGCTAAAAAGAAGAGTCTTGCTCTTTGGATTTACGCGCTCATCATGATACTTGTTGTAGTAAGTTTCAAAGTGCTTAATCCATGCCTCGCCCCACTCGTATGGGTCGCCGGAATCGTGACGAACGCCGGCAAAGCTTACGCTGTAGGTGTATTCCATATCAAGGTGAGCGGCTTCATCACCAATTGTATCTGTAAGGTAAGTTCCGTTCAAAACACCATATTCTTTTGTCCATGAATCCATTGCAAGCTTGTTTGAATAAGCAGGGTTATACATTGGGTTACCCTGACCTACACACATTACAAACTCGTGAGCCATAGTTCCAACAGGTACAACGCCAAACTTCTTTGCAAGGTAAACGTTTGAAGTACCAATGCACTTTGAATCTTTATATGAAGCATTTGAATCGCAAAGAGTTTTTACTGCAAGTTCCTGAGCTTCTGCAGAAAGGCGGCGGCGCAATCCGAATTCAGAGAAAAGACCAAGATTGTATGTGCCGTCTTTAAGCCACTGAACTTTTTCTGCAAGTTTACGCTTGTACTGAACAAAAAGTTCATCGTAGTTATAGGTCATGCGGTAGTAAACTTCATTAATAATGGCAAGAATTGGAATCTCGTACATAGAGGTATTTACCCATGTACCTACAGCTTCCAAAGAAAGGCCGCAGGGGCCATCGGCAGAAATTACAAAGTCCTGAAAACGAGGCTTCCAGATGCGCAGGTGGTCAATGTAATCTTCGTGAAGCCATTCAATTTTGGCAAGATAGTCCAGTTCCTCTTCCTTAAAACGGAGGGCGCAGTAGGCTGTAATCTGCTCTTTAATTTCTTCTACCATCTCTGGGGTAAAAGTAACATCCTCATTGCGGCACTTAAAAGACCAGCGGGTTTTATAAGATGGATACTGATGATATATAGCCTGCCCCATTGAAAATTTGTAAAGGTCTGTTTCCAATAAGCTTGTAATAATCTGATGCAATTTCATAATCGCCTCCAATGGCATGATAGCAAAAAAACTAAAAAAAAAGCTGATGCAATGCACCAGCTTAAGAGGTGTGGATTGGAGTCGAACCAACCAATGACGGTTTTGCAGACCGATCCCTTACCGCTTGGGTACCACACCAGAATGTGGTTACTATATCAAAAACAAGGTAGCGTGTCAATAGCCAAACCACTGTCTGTTGGCAATTTCTGCGGCAAGAATGGCGCAGGCGTTCAGAATAATGTTTGCCATAAGCCCAAAATCTATAAAGAAACAGAGGGTTATAATTACGGCGGCGGTTATATAAATTAAGATTTCGCGGGTTACAAAGCCTTTTTCTTCTGATGGTTCAGGTTTTCCATTTTTTATGAGTCTAATTACAAACCAGACCATATCCAGAGCGAATAAAATTACTGCGCAGATGTTTATTATTCTGTGGGCTGTCATTATTTTCCTTCCTTGAGCTGAACGAATTTGTGCAATGTGGCACGGGCACTTTCAAAAGCGAGAGGCAGTTTGTCTACGTCCTGGGCTGTGCTGACCTTACATGACACAAAACCTGCCACTTCAGATTCCTGGGCTTTTAAGCTGCCTATAAACTCTTCTATGCTGTTAAAGTTTGAAGGAAGAGGCGCCATAAAGAAAATGTCGCAGGTTTTATATTCAAAGTTTTTGTAGGGGTATGTATTTGGATTTGTGCATAAGAATTTTACAGCAGATGGTTCCACGTCCACTCCAATTTCTTCGCGGCACTCCCTTACAACAGCCTTTTCTGCACTCTCATCAAAATCTACAAAGCCGCCAGGCACTGCTATAAAGCCCTTTCTTGGCTCCTTGGCCCGCACTTCAAAAAGCACGTTGTCGTTTTTATCGTAAATAACAATTCCAACTGCGGCGGCAACATTGTTGTAAAGGTCAAAACCACAGTCATGGCAAATCCACTTTCTTTTTCCCGGATTTTCTACCCTTTTACTTCCGCACATCGGGCACATATTAAAACTGTTTGTCATTTAAAATACCTCATGGTTATGGCGTCTGCCAGCGATTCTGAGCGTTTTATAGTCTGAATAATAAGCGGCACAACCAAGGGAATTACAGCCCTAATTTGAGCCATACGACCCTTTTTCTGTCCCAGGGCACCGCGAATTAATTGTGTTTTTAATATACAGGATGCTTCATCTACAAGAAGCGGTATAAATCTAAAAATTATTTCTACAATCAGGATAAAATATCGAACCGGAACCTTTATCAAGGCAAGAGGATGCAGCAATTTCTTTAAGCCGTCTATAAGGTCGTATTCTGGTGTAGAAACAAAGAAGGCAGAAATGCAGGATAAGGCACTTACTGTTCGCAAAATAGACTCCAGACAGAAAAGCAGTTTGGACGGTGTTATAGTAAGCCACTTCCAGGAAGTAAAATGCACTTCATCTGCCAGTGCCGGGCGGAAAATCAGCTGGAAAATGCTGAAAAACAAAAGAAATGGCAGAATCTTTAAGATTGTAGGCAGAAGTTTTTTAATAGAAAAACCAGACAGCTTACAATAAATTAAGGCTGTGCACAGGGCAATTAAAGTGATGTACCAGGGACGCGCCCAAAGAGCAAATGCAAAGAGGATAAGGAAAACTATCATGCGCAGAGCGGGCGGCAGTTTTTCTATTGGAGAAAGATTACTCTTGCGATGGCCGGCAAGACCGGTAGAAAGGCCACGCAGGCCGCGAATCATAGAGGCTGAGGCGTGCGGGGCAATCGGCTCTAAAGAGTTTTCTTTACTAGCGATTGTACAGGTGTCCGAAACTATTCGGCCATCTTTTATTTTAATTTCCCTGTCAGAAAAAGCGGCTTCATCTGGGTGGTGACTACTAAAAAGTATGGTTTTCCCCTGCTGGGCCAGAGAGCGCATCATTGTCATTACTTCGTAACGGCGGCGGCCGTCTAAGCCTGCAGTCGGCTCATCAAAAAGAATTACATCTGCGTCCAGGGCAAGAATACCTGCAATAGAAAGGCGGCGCTGTTCCCCGCCGGAAAGAGCAAAGGTTCCCCGCTCGCCAAATTCCTCGTATGGCACAGATGCCAGCTGCATAGATTTACGCACCAAGCTTACAAGCTCTTTTCCTGCAAGGCCACGGTTTCTAGGGCCAAAGGCAACGTCATCAGCCGCAAAAGTTTCAAACAAGGCTGCCTTTGCATTCTGCTGGGCAAAAGAAGGCCGGCCCAGACAGCAGATATCCCCCTCTCCTTCCAAAAGGCCCGAACACAATTCCAGAATTGTAGACTTGCCCGAACCAGAAGGGCCGGTTAATGCCGTAATGGTACCCTTGTAAAGAGAAAATGAAATATCAGAAACGCCCTTACTGTTAGCCTGCTTGTCATAACGGAAGCTTACGTCTTTTAAAGACAAAGCAACTTCTGCATTTGAAAAATCCAGAGAAGCTTTGCTTGTCTCTGGGAGAAGAGGTCCTTGAATCCATTTTACCTTTTCTTCATCTGCCATAAAGGCATTTTTAGTACCGTAAAAAACAACCTTGCCGTTTTCCATTCCAATTACGGTATCTGCTTCCTGCACGACATCTATATCATGAGTAATCTGAATAATGGTATTTCCGCATTTGTGTCTGTAACGAATAAAGTCCAGAATATCTTTACGGGATTCTGGGTCCAGCATGGAAACCGCTTCGTCTAAAATGTAAATATCCGGCAAAAGGGCAATAACTCCGCTAAGGGCTATTTTTTGCGTCTGCCCCAAAGAAAGAGCCGAGGTAGAAGACTCTGCCCTATCCAGCATATCTACAATATTCAGAGATTCAATTGTTCTAAGTTCAACTTCTGATTCGTGCAGACCAAGATTCTGAGGACCAAAGGCAGTATCCCGTTGAACAAGACCGCTGACAAGCTGGTCTTTTGGAGACT
>JAEEGH010019309.1_pt1 | contig 14306 bp, 6 predicted proteins | sample 9134181 | NCBI WGS metagenome assembly JAEEGH01 (sample SAMN16246544, study PRJNA631951) | gut metagenome | biome: gut microbiome; feature: rumen; material: DP-attached | host: Bos | place: Iran: Karaj | collected 2018-10 | reverse complement strand
CTTTGAAGTTCTCTGCGAACTCGTCAGTTGTAGGTGTCATTTGGAGAGCATTCTCTAACTCATCATCGTCCATGACAGAGTTGATAATCAACATGCCATTGTAGACACCATCATCGTCCTTATTTGGTTCCTGTGTGTCGTTGAGTGTGTAAAGCACGTTGTCCACAATGGTATTCGTCAGGGTCTTGTCATCAACACCGCCGCCAGAGCCGTAGTCGACATTGTTATTCTTATTGCCATTGTCGACAATAGGATCCAACGGAGAACCCAACAGTACATACGTAACACCCTCTTCATTGAGGTATGATACATAGTCGGGGGCTATGATGGTCATCGGTTCCTTGATGGAGATTTCCTTGAATCCTGATACCACCTGCGTCTTACTGTTCAAATCCAGTTTACCCGGGGCCGTCATATCGGTATAAATATGCAGATACTGCTTGCCACCAGTCATATCCCAGATGGCGTAGTCGGTTTCTGAGTTAATGATATTTTCGCCAATAACATATATCTCCAACGTGTCCAGTCCGCTCTCGATACCCGAAATGTAGGCATCCGTAAGCGTCAGTGTAGCCTTACCGTCGAACATCACCGACTTTTCGAACAATTCCTCACGGTTTTCGTCTGTCACCACCATGCCGTCAATCTTCAGATTGTATGCGTAACTCGTCACGGTAAGCGTGTAGCTGGCATCAGCGTACTGATAGTTGGGGTCGTTGATAGCAGCCTTGATGGTGGTCGTACCGACATCCTTCATCTCTACCGAACCAGTCGTCTCATCAACCGTAGCCACTTCCGGTTTCGAGCTCGTATAGGCTATAATCGCACCTTGGGGATTGTTCAATACGGGCCATTCGGGTGACTCGTTGACAGCAGCTGTCACCTCAGACTTGTCAAACGACAACGTTGCCTTTGCCGGATTAATCTTGAACGTGGCTGTCTTCGTCTTCTCCGTAGAGAAGTTCTTGTCTTTCGACGTCAGTGTCACCGTAGCCGTGCCGGCATTTGTATTGTCGCTGTAGGCTACGCTATACTCATCCTCGGCAACAGCCTTGCCGTTGAACGTCACCGTCACGGCGGGCTTGATTTCAGCACCATTGAACGTCTGGTCTGCAATAGCACCTACCGTCACTGTCGACAGGTCGGCTTTGCTAATCGTAAACTTACCCGTTGCCGAGCCCGTATATTTGCCTTGACCTTCAACGGTCACTTCTGCCTCATTACCTACATTGATGTTGTTGGAATAGCCGCTCACCGTATAGTCAGCACTCGTCAGCGTCGTGCCAGCAAGCACGACAGAGGCAATAGCAGGCTTCTGCTCCTCACCGTTGTAGATGATGCCTCCATCGGGATAAACCACCGTGACGGTAGCGCCCTCAATGCTCGTGCGGCTCTGGAACGTAGCAGTCACCTCCACATTCAGGTTCTGGTCCGCAGGCAAATCAAAATAGTAGGTGGTTTCGCCGGCCACATCGGTATTACCCTCACCGTCCGTTATCGTCAACTCCGTACCCTCATCCACAGGGATTCTTTTTTGCGGTGCCTGTACCGCACCGCCGTCCAGCGAAGTCACTGCCTTGATGTAGTCTTTCGACAACCAGTAGCCGTTTCCAGGCTTGCAGGTCAGTTTCACCGAACTACCATTCACTATTTCATACGTTACCGTACCACTATTCTCGGGAGTAACGGTAATCTTCACTTTCTGTTCTGCCCATGCCGTAATGGTTGTCAGCACCAGCAGGGCCATTGTGGTTAAGATTCTGTTCATATTGTGTTTCATATCGCGCGTACCTTATTTATTTATAACAACCACTTTACCATTCTTGATATAGAGACCCTTCCGGGCGGGAGCCTGCTGCAGCTTGCGACCGTCCAGCGTGAACCAGCCTTCGTTGTCGGTTGCGACAGAATCACAACCCACAGTGTCGATACCAGTAGTCTCGCCGTTAACCTCAATGCTCAGTTCGGGAGCACCGCTGCCACCAGTCACTTGCAGGACATTCTTGCCGGCAGCAATCGTACCCATACCGACTCTCATCAACTTGCCGTTATAGAGTCCGTAGATGGTTCCTACCATTGTGGTCACATCCGTAGCAGCATCCAGGTGAATCATCATGTTGCCCTCACCGGGAGCCGTAGCACCTGTGCTTGCCTCCTTGGCCACCAGCACCGCCATTCCCTTCGGAATATAGGTAATCGACTGTGCAGTAGCTGTCGTTCCCGAGACACCTGTAATGATGTAGGCCGAATAGCCTTCAGGCAGATAAGTGTCGTTATTGTTGTCGTAGAAGGTTCCGTAGGTATTGCCTGCAATCGCAGCATCCAACTGCTCACCAGATACCCTATTGATAATTTCGAAGCTCTTGACAAACGGGCCGCCAGTATAGTTGCCAGTACCTGTCACTGACGCCGTAGCCGTACCGATAGCAATATTGTTCGAATAGGCTACGGTAAAGTCGGTATTCAACGTCAGGTCAACGTTTCTGTCGCTGTCCTTCACTTTCACTTCCGCCTTGACCTCCTCACCAGTATAGTCATAAGTATCCTGCGCCAGCGTCACCCAGTCGGCAACAATCGTCTTCGGGATAATGGTGAAGGGCACTTCCTTCGAACCTCCATAGGCAGAACCCTCTTTGGCGGTAATGACTATCGTGTAGTCGCCAGCATCAATCATTGACTCAACGGCAGCGTTGCCTTTTTTGTAGCTTACCGTATAGTCAGTGTCTAACGTCAAGGCTGTTCCACCTCCTGCAGGAGTAACCGTCAGCTCAGGAGTGTAGGCCGAGCCCTTATAAGTCTGGTCATCATTGCCGGTAACCGTACAAGTGGAAATATCAATCAAAACCGTGTAAGCCACAGAGACGGTGTCGCTATATACGGTATATGTATTATTCTCCTTTGTAAAGGTGTACCCTACCCTTGCCGACAAGGTTCCTTCCTGGAATGCAACACCTTCATCCGCGTAATTACTCCATGCTGCAGCATTGTCACCAGTAATGTCATCCCACGTATAGCTGATGGCCATGCCGGCGACATCCTCCTTGGTAATCGTAATCGCACCCTGATCCGTCGGGTAGGCACCGGCGGGCAGGCTGAAGGTCGGAGTCTTTGGTGCAGCATCCACGAAGAAATCATAAGTATCCTCCGCGTATTTGCCACCTCCCGCGTAAGCGAGAGTAATTTTAGCATTACCATATCCCTCAGCAGTAATCAAGCCGCTATTGTTAACTGATGCAACAGTTTCATCATCAGATTTCCAAGTCAAATCCGCTGCTGGGATGTCCTCAGGACAAACCACCTGATAATGCGCCTTGACGTCAAACGTATTGCCATTCGTCACTCTGAGTTTCGACAAGAAAGCCTCTCCGTCCTTGATAGAAAGATAGTCTTTGATGCCGTTAATAATAAACGTTTTCGTCTGCGTCAGCTCCGTTTTGAAGTTATTGCCCGTCGACGACAGTATCACCGTTGCCGTTCCAGCATTCACGTTGTTGCTATATTCTGCCGTGTAGTCACTGGCTGCAACGGGAATTGTTTTGTTATTTGTATTCTTAAACGTCACCGTCAGCTCCGGTTCAATCGGCTCGCCAGTGGCAGTCTGCTCCGGAATATCAGCAATCTCAACGTTGAAGTCGGCCTGGTCGATGGTATAATACCTGATTACCTTACCTGTGAAGTTGCCCTTACCAGTGATCTCGCATCTGGGACCACTTGCACCACCCACTTCAGTCTCCTTACCAATACCAGCATTGACGCTGTCAGGATACGCTGTCCAATAGTCCACTTCGTTTACCAAATCGTGGTTATTATAGGATATTCCGCCCAACGCAGGCATGTGTTCTTCACCGTCATATACAAAATTGGTAGCAGTCAATTCGCCAACAATTCCTTCGTTCGACAAATCCATCGGATTGATGGTGAACGTCTTTACGATAGACGTGGCACCATCACTGATGGTCGTGTAGATACCCTTACCGGTAATCGTTGCCTTAGCCGTACCGGCATTCACGGTGTCCGATAACTCAACGGTATAGTCCGTATTCTCTTCCAGTTCGACCTCCCCATCGGCATCCTCGTAGAAAATCGTCAATTCCGGTTCATGACCTTCCCAGTTGAAGATAAAATCGTCAATATCTTCAACCATATCCAGCGTCAGCAGCTTGCGCGACTGGAAGTTGACCGTTATGTCGACATTACTGCCGTCTGCGGGCATAGTGAGCGTATATTTCGTCTCACCGCTCGGGTCGGCACTAGCATTCAACGCCGTAACCGCAATGGTGCTAACGTCCAACCCCGGGCCTCTGCGGGGTGTTTGAGCCATATTGCCTGTCACCGAACTATAGGCCGTGATAAAATCTTTGGTCACATAGTTCCCACTGGCAGGCGTCACCGTCAGGGTACACACACCGTTGCTGATGCTGGGTGTCACCGTTCCCGCAGCGTTGTTATCCACACCGTTCAGCTGCGTCTTAATATTCACGGTCGGGTCAGCCCATGCTCCTGAGGAAAACAGAAGCATCAAGGCCATTGTCATTACTGATTTCATATATTGTTTCATCATCATGTCCTCCTATTACTTTTTGTTGATAAAAACCTTCTTTCCATTCTTAATATAGAGTCCGGGCTTCTGAGGCTGACCATTCAGCTTCACGCCGTCAATGCTGTACCACTCGTTGGCCTTATCAGTGTTATCCGTGAAATCCGTGTTCGAAATAGCCGTCGTGTTCTCGTCGCCAATGCTGATGCTCAGCTGCGGGGCGTTGCTGGACGTTGCAACCACCAGATAGCCGCGATTGGCAGGAATGGTACCTGTCGCGCGCCTGAACATATCATTATATAATATATACACCGTTCCGCCTGTGATTGTGCTGACATTTACTGCCGATGTAGAACCTTTCAGCTTATTGCTCGCAAGCGTCGTCGAGGTCGCTTCCGTTCCCGTATAGGCACTGGCAACTGTGCTAAATGCCACCATTTCACCCTCATCTACCTTCAGCAACACGGCAGTATTTGCAGGAATATAGTCAATCGTAGAAACATTCACCGTAGCTCCTTCGACACTTGTCACAATATAAGCCTGCAAACCCATAGGTGTTGCCAGATTCTCAGTACCGTAATAGGTAGCCCACTTGTTATTTGAACTGAAGTTGACATTCAGCTGGCGGTTAACGGTCAGCGTACCCGGCTGATAGACGAAATCGTAGTTTGCAGCCTCACCACCACTGGCTGTGATCGTATAGCTGCCAGGTTTAGAAACATCTGCTGTTCCATAGCTTGCAGTAGGCTGGGTTGTCAAGACAGTCTTGGTTTCACCATTCACGAAGCCATCATAACTTACAGTCAACTCTATATCGTCGCCAACGTTATACGTCTTATCATCAGCTTTCACCGTCAGCTGGGCTTTGTTGATGGTAAAGGTCTTCGTCGTAGAGCCCCTATACCAATTCACCTCCATGTGTGATACCGAACCATCTGTAAGAGCAGTAATTGTTGCCGTTGGAGCATTCGTTTCAGCAGTAGCCAATGCTGCATTGGTATTGTTGGCAAATTCCACCTTATAGGCATATATCAAATAATCGTATCCGTCATCTTCCCCATAAGGCAACACATTGTCACCATCCTTTACAATTACAGTAGGAGTCTGGGCACTACCATTATAGGTCACATCGCTTATTTCGACAGTAATACTGCTGTGCGACAAGCTCTTGTAGACATTCAACGTATAAGATGCTTCGCTAGCCGCATACTCAGTTGTAGCTGTCGATGTTGCAGTAATAGTCGTAGAACCAACACCTACAGGTGTCACCGTTCCGTCTGCTGCGACAGTAGCAATTGCAGTATTCCCACTCGCATACGTCACAGACACATTATTTGGGTTCAGTAATGTAGGCAGTGTCACTTCACTTCCTGTTCCACCCATAACGTAATCGACATTTTCTTTCACTGGGTCGTTTCCCAAAACATACTGCAAACCAGCTTCTGGGAGAATATTGTAAGTAGCAGATACAATATCACTAGACAAAGATGTTTCGCCACTGGTATATACAACCCATGCTTTCAATGTACCGGCTTGGAAAGGAACACCGCCTGTCGCAGGATAATCCTTTATTTCACCCTCATCCCATTGGTATTTGATAGTTGTATTTGCTAAACCGTCACTTGTAATCGTAATATTTTCTTGCGTGCTGGGGTAATCTCCTTCAGCAAGTCCAATAGTCGGGGCTGGCGGCACGATGGAAACAGTAGCCTGACCTGCTTCATTCAAAACGGCAAAACCATCTCCCTGGCCACCAAAGATGACATCAATGGTTGTTGCTCCCAGTCCCTTGATATATGCTTTTTCTGTGTCATCAAAATCGATAACGTCTTCATTACTACTCCCTGCAACTATAAGTTCCACGCCATCGCCCTCTTGTATGGCGGGAGTGCACTCAAGCGAACTGGCAGAGAACTCTGTCGTTCCGGCAGCGTAATCGTTGCTCCAGACGATGGTCTTGTCCTTTATTTCGTAGAACTTGGCCGTTGCGGTTGTACTTGAAAGACTGCCATATTCTACATGAGCGGTTACAGTACATGGCTTGCCAAGATCTATATCTAAGGATTGGCCTGAATTATATGTTGCATTGGTAATATTCTGTGTTGTTTCATCATCATTTTCATAATTGACGGAATAGACAAGCGACATACCATCTACATATTCTGGCATCCAAATATTATTTGTGGTTATTGTAGGAACGGGGTTGATAATATATTGTGTAGAAGTGCCATGGGCAATCCACATCAAACCATTCTCGTAACTTGTTTCGGCAAAGCCATTGCTAGGAGAACCTATATAATCGCTGGAACTTATATTGGTAGCCAATTGACTGTTGGTTTCGTTGGCTTTGAATGTGAGGGTGGCAGCGGGATTCGTACTGGAAATAATATAACCACCATAACTATAACCATTAGTTGTCCCATTGAAATTAATATAAGAAGATCCTTCTATCTGAATAATAAGATTATCCAGTCCACTAATGATTGCAGGTGTTTGGTCATTACTAATTGTAATCTCGACATTCTTCAGCAGTAGTGTATTATTGGGATTAGTATCGGTCGAGGGAGTGAAAGTAATGTCCCACTCACTTTCACCAACTTCACCAAAATCAATTTTTGCAATACCTGTTCCTCTCACGCTTCCCCCTGTAGCCTGTATACCATTTATCCAAAGAGGATTAGAAGGGATCGTGGAGATGGTTACTTCAGCGATTGATCCATAATAACTGCGGAATGCTCCTTCACCATCTTCGAATTCATACCCCACATCAACAGACTTCCCATTGCCATCGTTTGCTGATAGATATAAACCATCGCCCCAAGTACATGATCCGAATTGCTCGATGTTATTTGCTGTCAGACTTGCTTCATCGCTGGCCTTACTTATCTGAATGACAGAAGATGGGTTGTTGTTTGCTAAATAGATGATATCTCCATAGATTTTATTGCTGCCACTGATAACTACCTTAAGGTCATCTACAAAAACTTGAATATCTTTACCAGCTGCTGCAGCTGCACTACCTATTGTCGCGCCAGTTAGTGTGAGGGTATTATTAGATGCATTAAAATGTGCAGTACCACCGTCCACTTCAATATCTCCAGTCGTACTGATTGAAGTGTTGCCAATCTTTATAAGAGCTCCAGTAGTGGAAATGGTTTCTCTATAAGGTGATGATTCAAGATTAAATACAAGTCCATTCTGATAAGTTATTTGTCCGTTTCCGAAATTTTGCCAACTAACAATTGTTGGAGCTGTTAAACTGCCAGGATTGCTCTCGTCAGTAGTAAAAGTCAAGGGTGTTGTGGCCCAAAGACTGAGAATAGTAGTAGCTTCACCTCCTGTTGATGTTCCAACCAGATTAACATCTAATTGCTCCATACTTGGACCTACAACTATCAAAGTATTATTACTATAATTGAAATCAACATTACTTATTGTTATTGTGTGATCACCATTAAATGAGACGGTGCCTGGGTTTTCGCTATTATCATTAATTGTTATTGTTGACTCTCCTCTTAATTGAGTATAGGGATATCCGGTATTGCTTAGGGATGGATCATAGATCCAAATAGGATAATATTTGTCAGTAGTTATTGTCAAATCATTTGGGTTGCCGCCATACCCTGCCATAATATAATAACGAGAACTATCATAGTATACTCCTTGGGCGGATGCTGAAGCTAGATTTAGGTTTCCGAAGTCCACATCAGAGAAACCATTTATAACACAATTTTCACTACTAAGGTTTAATGAACCTGTTGTTGATCCGTTTGTCAATGAAAATGCCAAATTGGGAAGTTCAGAGTCAGAACCCACATATTGTATGGCATAATTATCTGAGGTAGAAACAGCGTTCGTTCCGCTAAAAGCGATAGTCAAATCTTCTGTTCCGCTATAAGTGATATCACCATTAATTGTTGCCCCGCTCAGCGTCAGCTTATTATTCGTAGCATCATAACTGACGGTACCAGTAATATTGGTGCCGGTAATACTAGAGGCATTGTCGGGAGTAACCTCCACACCACCAACTGTCAATCCGTAGCTCGTTTGAGAAGCCTGGATCGTATAGGTATTTCCATTTTGCGATAGGCTGAGTCCGTTGTTGTAGGTTGCATTGATTGGATCATGAGACGGATTATCAATGAACAAGGCCCCACCCCAATTATCTCCTGTATTAATGGTCAGCGTTCCAGGATTAGATGCGTCTGTCGTGAACGTGATGCCCCATCCATTGAAAACACATGCCTTGTCTCCTATGGTCAGGGTGTTATCTCCAACCAAACGTACCGTAAGGGTTGGATGATCTGTATCTACCATTGCAATAAAAGCATCACTAAAATAATCCGAAGTAAACGACAAATTAATACCGTTGAGCGTCAGAATGTTGTTGGTGACATTATAGCTCATTGTTCCGTCACCCAGGATATTAGAGGCATTTGCGTCAGTCACCCATATCCCATCCTCACTGGTATCGATATTGATGCCGAAATAACTCTCATCCTGTGCCCATGCGCTGAGCGGCATAAGCAGCATTGCAAACAAGACGGGAAGCATTCTGAGCCTTCGCGTCAGGTTTTGTTGGTTGAAAAATCTTTTGTTCATAATGTTATTGTTTTAATTGTTATAATTTCTGCTTTAACAGTTTATGCTTGGTTGTGCTATATACGCTTTTCGGCTACAAAGTTACGAAGTTTTCGCGACATAACCAAAGGTTATGCCGATTTTTTTTCTTCGAAGATTTTGTTATGTCGCAGAAACTTCGTATCTTTCACCTTTGGTGAAGATACTTTCGTTCGAAAAACCAAAGAAAAAAATGAATTTTCCTTTGGTTCTTTGCTCACTTATTCGTATCTTTGCATGCAAAGTTGCATTCACTTTAAAATAACTGAAAATGAAAAAAGTATTATTGTTAGCTGTAATTAGCCTGTGGCAGGTAGCCGCGTTTGGTCAGAAGAAATACGAAATGGTGGTCGAAAAAAACGACGGAACGGAAATAGTAACCAACGTAGAAGACATTGTGCAGATCTATTTCCGCGAGCGAAACAGCGACGACCCTATTGACGACACGACCATCACCGCCGTCGACCTCGGACTGCCCAGTGGAACGAAGTGGGCAAACGTAAATCTTGCCATTAACGAGTCAAACGTCTATGGCGGCTACTACTCATGGGGAGAGACGAGCGAGAAGACAAGCTATTCCTGGAAAGACTATCAGTATGGCACATCAGCCACGACTGTGACGGACATAGGCAGCAACATTGCCGGAACCCAGTACGACGTCGCCCATACTGTGTTAGGCGGTTCGTGGCAAATGCCTTCGTCTGACGATTTCGCGGAACTGCTTGCCAATTGCACCTACCAGTGGACCTCCCAGAATGGTGTCAAGGGCGGCTTGTTCACCAGCAAGATCAATGGCAAGTCCATCTTCTTTCCTGCTGCCGGCTCCTGGTGGGATAAGAAGGTACACGAGGTGGGCAAAAGCGGTAACTACTGGTCGTCAAGCGTTAGCACCTACCCCGAAGGAACTGCTATCGTGCTCTATTTCGACGACGAGGGAGCCGACATTGACGATCCCGCACCACGCGCCGACGGCAACAACATCCGCCCCGTATGTAAGTAGCACGTAAGAACCTTTTTATGACAAGAATAAAATTCGAGTCCACCAAACGATGAACTCGAACCCTTTTATTTTTTTTTGCATAATCCTCCGCCAAGTAAGTAAAGCCGTTGATTGACAGAAAGATAATGGCGGAGAATTTTTGAGCAACGGAGGTAATTGCAATGAGGTCGCACCTAAGCCGTCGTGAGACCGGACTTAAGCAGTGATGAGGCCGTACTTAATGAATCTGCCACTTAAGTGGTAGATATCTAGGACTAAAGTGCTATGATACTGCTACTATAGTGGTAGCATCCTAGGACTTAAGTGGCAGATTAAAGAACAGGGACTTAACCGGCGCTTAAGTCCGGCTTAAAAAGCAGGGAGCGGCGAGCAAAGAGAAAAGAGTGGGAAGCAAAGGGCGGGAAACTGGGAGCAGAGAGCAGGGATAACAAAAAAATCCTCCGCCATCATTCTGCTGTCTATCAGGCAGTTAGAATGGGTGGCGGAGGATTTTTGCCTTTTTTACTTTTCTTGGTTATTTCGGTCTTAGATGGGCAGTGAGAGCACGAAGCGGGCTCCGGGACCAGCAAAGGCGGTGTCGAGCACGAGGTCACCACCGAGACGACGGGCAATGTTGCGGGCTACGGTGAGTCCGATGCCCTGTCCGTCGAAGAACTGGTTGAGCTTCACATAAGGTTCGAACACCTTCTCGGCGTCGTCAGCCTCAATGCCTGAGCCTGTGTCCTCGACGGTGTAGATGGCCTGCATCTTGTCCATATCGACAGTAACGGCAAGCGTGACAGAGCCTTCGGTGGTGAACTTCAGCGCGTTGTCCAACACGTGAACCAGCGAGCGTGCGGCCTTCTGCAGATTGGTGGACATCATCGTAGCGGCTGCTGCGGGGTCTACCGTCTGATTGAACTTGATGTACTGAGCCTGGTCGATGCCCGACTGGCGCACAGCCTCTTCGGCCACCTGAGCGACCATGATGTTATCGGTGCGCTCGAAGGGAGCCTGGTTGGGCTGAATCTCGTCCAAATCGGAAATCTTGCCAGCCAAAGCTGCCAGCTTCTGGTCGCCTGTAGCCATAAGGTCACTAACGACCTGCTTCATGGCCTCAGCCTTCTTCTGAGCGTCCTGCTGCAGCTGGTTGTTAGCCTCCTGCAACTGCTGGACGGTATTCTGCAGGGCTTCGTTGGCGGCACGAGCCTTGTCCTGCTCTTCGTTCATCTTGTCGAAAGCGAGCAGAGCCTGCTCGTAACCTTCGCCAACATTGTCAAAGTTTTTCTCCAGCGCACGATAGTCCTCGAGCAGCTTCTGCTGTTCGTTGACGCGCTGCTGGTAGTCGTCGAGCAGACGCTGCTGCTCCTCAGCCTGTTTGGCGCTGGCCTTGTTCTGTGTGTACAGTGCGTAAGCCAGCACGATAGCTGCGACTAATGCTACAACAAAAGCGTAAACCATAATCTCTAAACGTTAAACGCTAATCAGGAAATGCTATCAGGCCTTTTTCTCGACCTTCATAAACTTGGTGAAACCGGTCATTGCCAGCACTTTATAGATTTCTGGGCTGACATTGGTCATCTTGAACTGACCCTTCTGCTGCATGACAGTACGCATGGTTTTCTGGATGATACGCAGACCTGAAGAGGCCATGTAAGTAAGATCTGAGCAGTCCATCTCGAGATCTACGCCGCCGTCAGCCAGCGCGGGCTGGATGTCTTGTTCGAACTGAGGAGCATTCATTGTGTCAATACGCTCACCTGTCTTAATGATGGTCTTACCACCTTCTTTGATAATCTGTGTCATAATTTTTGATTTTTTTAATTATTGAATTTTTTAATGTTTTAAACTTGAATGTCTTTTTTCATCGTGAGCAAATTCTTGCCCTCCAGACGCTGATAGGTTACTTCGTTCATGATGTTCTTGACAATAAAGATGCCCATACCACCCAGGTCGCGCTCCGCAGGATTGACATCCATATCGGCGCTTTCCTTCATGGTGGGGTCAAACTCCTTGCCACGATCACTGAGAACGAAGGTAAGTTCCTTTCCGTCCGACTCCGCCAGCAGCTCGATGTCTGCCGTCTTGCCTTCAGGATACGCATAGGAAATGACGTTGACCACCATTTCCTCCATCACCAGATTAAGGTTCATCTGAAGTTCCAAGTCGAGCCCCAGCTCTTCGCCGATTTCCTCGACAAACTGGTTTACTTTCTCCAGCTCGCTCATCTGGTTTTTCAGTCTTAGTTCCTTTCTCATAATCCTATAGTTTATTTTTCAGCTATTCTCTTCTTTGATAAACTTCACGCAAATCATGGTGAGGTCGTCGTTCGGCTCTGCACCGTCACGATGTTTCTCAACCTCAGCACGCAGCATTTCGACCATCTGTTCGCAACTCTCGAAGGGCACCGTCTCCATGAGTTCCAGGATGCGCTCGTCGGAGAACTGCTCCTGCTGACGGTTTTCGGCCTCGTTGAGTCCGTCGGTATAGACGAACAGCGGGCTGTTGGTGATATCTGCAATCTCTTCGCCCTCGTAATCGAGTTCGGGAATGATTCCTACAGGGGCGTTAGGTACCATATCGATGAATTCGGGCTTGCCGTTACGCAGGAGTACGGGGGGATTATGGCCTGCATTACAGAAGTCCAAATGACCTGTCTCGAGGTCGAGCAAGCCCAGGAACATCGTAACGAACATACCCGTCTCGTTGTCCTCACCCGACAGGGCGTTGTTGATGCGCGTGGCAATCTCGGCAGGTTTCATCTCCTGAGCTGCCAGCGTACAGAACAGTCGTGTGGCCTGAGCCATAAACAGTGAGGCCGGCACACCCTTGCCCGATACGTCGCCCAAGCAGAAGTACAGCTTGTCGCTCTTGCCTTCCTCGTTGCTCTCGGCCAGATAGTAGCCGTAAAGGTCGCCACCAACCTCCTTTGCAGGCGTCATAGAACCGTAGAGGTCGAGGTCGGGACGGCTTGGGAACGTGCGCGGCACCATGCCCATCTGGATGTTTCGGGCGATACGCAGGTCGCTCTCGATACGCTCCTTGGCAGTCGTCGTCTCCTCCAGCTGATCGTAGGCGGTGAGCAGTTCCTCGTGGGTAGCCTGCAGCTGGTCGTGAGCTTTCTTCAGACGGCGTGCAGCAATGATGCGGAACACGGTGAATATCACGAGACTGAGCAGTACCAAGCCACCGATGATCAGCATGCTGCGGAACTGGGCACGCTCCTGCTCTATCTTCAGCTGTTCCTGTTCGCGCTGCAGCTCGTCGACGTGCAGAATGGAGTTCATTTCCGCCAGCGTACTCTTCGTCTCGACATTGTTCAGCGAGTCCTTCAGGAAATACATCCGCTTATAGAGTCCCGACAGTTCCTGATAACGGTTCAACCCCTCCAAGATGTCCGTTCGCTGCAGGGCGACAGACAGATATACGCTCTTGTCCTCATTGGGATCCACGAGATCCATGCGTCGGTTGTTCAGATGCAGGGCCTCCATGAATCGTCCCTGTTTCAGTCGTAGCTGGGCGGCAACCGTCAGCCACGCGGTAGTCAGGAAGTTATCTTCTTCATGCACGAAGACATAGGCAGAGTCAAGCCTTGCTTCCGCCCGTTCGTAGTCCCCCAGTCCTGTGGCTGCCTGGACACAGGCAACGTCATAATAGAACCAAAGGATTTCCTTGACGTCATTTTTAAACTCCGGATGCTCAACAATCATCGTATCGATAGCAGCCTGCCATTTCACAGTCAGTTCGTCGAGCTCCTTATAGCGTTTCTGCTCGTTGAGCACGTCGCCGTAGTAGGAGAACACTTCCGAAACGACACCCATCAGCGGTCTCATCTGCAGTATGATGTCAAGGCCTTTCTTATAGGCATCGGCACTCTCGTCGAGGTTGTTCATGTTCAGATAGACATTACCCATCATGTAGTAGGCAATGGCCAATCCCCTCTGATTGCCGCGTTCCTTGGCGTCATCATACATGGCCTCCACCTCGCGCAACGCCTTGTTCTTACTATTCGTATAATATATATAGGTATTAACGAGATAGCTCCACGTCTCGTAGTAGTGATTCCAGTCCTCCAATTCACGCAACTCCTTCATATCCTCAGGAGCGTGCTTAAGGACAGAATCCGTCTCCCCATTATTAAAGTATGTACTGTTACGACCTGCCAACAGA
>JAEEGH010019308.1_pt1 | contig 14307 bp, 17 predicted proteins | sample 9134181 | NCBI WGS metagenome assembly JAEEGH01 (sample SAMN16246544, study PRJNA631951) | gut metagenome | biome: gut microbiome; feature: rumen; material: DP-attached | host: Bos | place: Iran: Karaj | collected 2018-10 | reverse complement strand
TTAGTGCAGATTCAGGAGGTAATCATGGGGCTGAAGGGTCAGCTCAGAAGAGTGCATTCTGGAAATCGATGGCAGAAACGGCAAGCTATGCATTAGCAGCATAAATAGGGGAGAATAATATGGCTTTGATTAGATGTCCTGAATGTGGAACTCGGATTTCCGATAAAGCAAAAACGTGTCCGTATTGTGGTTATGAGGCTAAAGATGCTCTTGTTCCGATCTCTCTTCAGGAACAGTATCATCCGATTCCTACAATAAAGAGTTCTGGAGAAAAATGGGAAATCATCCCCATTTCCGACGAAGACAGCAGTGTGATACTGAGTTTCCTTTCAAGATTTGATAACTTAAGAGTCGTTGCTCCGGGACTGGCAGATACAATTAGTTCTTTGATGTCTAAACAAACTGCGCTGGTTGCTGATATTGATCCATTTTTACAATCTCTCATAGATAGTGGTGCATTAGAGCTTTCGTTGGATAAAAGTGGCGGGATACTTCCAATGCTTAAAAATGCTGACTCTCAAGAGATATTTAAACTAATCCGATTAAAGGAATTATCTACATACCCGGAATTAGGAAACTCTATCAATAATCTGTCTAATCAGATTGCCATGGCTCAAATCATGGATGAGCTTAAACTAATAGAAGAGAAGATGGCAAACATACAAAAGGAATTACAAGAGGATCGACTTGCTCTGGCAGATAGCGCGTGGGATAAGATGTTACAATCCAGATGCATCGAAGACAACAGACTTAAAGCTATTGCTATTCAGAATGCAATTAATTCTGCAACAGAAGCAAAACGCGTTTTGATGAGGAATTTTGCAGTTAGCCTGGAGGCTTCAATTAAAACTAAAAAACTAAAAGAAGCAGAGACGAAGGCTGCAGATGCTGCGAAAGACTTAGTTGCATTGACTAATTGTGTTCACATTGAAATTGATGGTTATGTATACCTCGGCGAAAACAATGCAAGTGTTGAATGTTTAAAAGAATTCCTTACATTTATTAAAGATAACAAGCTTGATGATCGGAACACCTTGCTTCGTCTGAATGAAAACCTTCCGCGTTTAAGCAAAGTGGCTTCTCTGGCAGAGGATTTTCAAGGTGTCGTGACTAGAATTGAACAGTTTGTTGAAGGTATAGCAATTGATGGTTATCTGCCGGAGGAATAATAATGGAATCTGAGGTTAGGTATTGTAAAAAGTGTAAATGCGAGCTTTCCAGTTATACAAAAGGAAAGTTGTGCGACAATTGCCAAAAAAGAAGGCGCAAGACCTTAAAGACAATTGGTATCGTCATATTGTGCGTAATATTCTTCCCCATAGGTATTCTTGTTGTTATCTTTAATTTTAAAACGATTGTAGAACAGTTGTTTAAAGGCAAAAAACAGTAATATGAGCATTATTGATACATCTTTCGATGTTAGAATTGACACTCCAGAAGGCAAAGATCCTGACAGCGCCAGTCCTACGCTAAGGAACTATCATAGACTCCTCTGGAGTAAGGAATTACCCAATGGTCAAATGCTTGTTCTGGATGATAAGCTGTATGCCAAGGTTGGCGACACGGACTATTGGTTTTCCGGAGATAGCATAGTTCATTCTTATTGGAACTGGCCTAAATATCAGCATGTTATTTCACAAATCGATCCATCGGTGATAGAAGGTTTCAGAAGTCTGGGTTATACAATTGGAGGAGATATTATTTTTCCAGCAAATCTCGTAGCCCGGGGCAGGATGTCTATGAATCAAAGACGCGGTTGCCTTGCTAAAATACGTGATCGTTTTGACTTAACCCTGGAATGCATCCGAAGATACTATCTTGGTATGGATAGTCCGCTATATAGTTGCATTTGTGATTATAAGCCATTCTTTGATTCTTTCGTGGATTTCAAAGGTTATGTTGATTTCTTCCTTCTGCAGGATCTCGTTACAGGCGATTATTCTGCTATAAAGTATTGGTTTCCCTTTCCAGGAGAATTCTACAGCAACCCCTTGCCACCGACGCCGGAAGAATACTTAAAGTATGTTGAAGTGGTTACCGAATTCTTGAACAACCGAAACGCACGAATCGATGCTTGGGCTGAAGCGAACCTTAAGTCAGAGAGCTAATAAGACTGAGTTTAAGAGGATGATGACTATGGATTTTCAGAGCATATGGTTAAACATTATTCATTGCGAAGGTGAAGAGTTCAGAACGATTACCGGTCTGCCTTTTACTTATAAGATAGAAGATAACTACTTGAACACTAATCGTACTGACTATCCTTTGTCTAAGAGTGAGTTCAAAAAGGCAGCAGCTATCAAGAATCTTTCTGGTCCCGGTCAAATTAGTGATTTCGTGCGAGGCCCTTCGTATGTGTATGCAATCCTGACGGATGATAGGATTACAGGAAAGAAAAGCAAAACAACTAGATTATCTGGCATCAGAGTTGATAAAGTGATTAAGAAAGAGGATAGATCATGACAAAGTTTAAGCACGAATATGTGCTATGTCCTGTATGCCAAAAGCATAAGTTCCCTGTTATAGTGGACTACTCGGACTGTCCGTATTGCGGTTGGTGTCATGATGATGTTTCTGAAGAAGAGGCTGATATAGCAATAGGCCCGAACCATTTGTCATTAAACGATTTCAGGACACGCTATCGCAGAATCATAGAACAAAACCCGAGTTTTTACTATAAGCGAGATGGTTATCCAGACGCAAGTGATATAGAAAACAGTTGAGGTGAGTCCTGAAATGTCAGAGTCATCATTCTACAAGAACGAACCGAACAGCAAAGTCTACTGGGTAGATAACCCTGATGCTATCGGAGTGCATGAATTCTCGTTTGATAAAAAGCGTGTGTTCAACTTGTTTGAGGACTATCCGTATGCTTTAACTCCAGAGGAAAAAGCTATCTTCGATAAATATGAACCCTACTGGGCTGACTTTTTCAAGGATAGATGTAATCCAGAGTAATAATCTTGCCCATCCCAATAACACTTTGAAAGACTTCAGAGTAATCTGAGGTCTTTTTATTTGCCAAGAAACGGAGGTGATACCAATGGCAAAAGAAAAAGTAATAACACCGGAAGAGTATGAAGCAATTCGCACCAAGGATTTCTTCGACTGTATATCTCCGGCAACAATAAAGTTTTATACCGATTACTACATCGTAGGTGATTCCTATCGGTGTGCATGGGCGGTCAAGGAGTACCCGCCTTCAACGGATGAACTTGCAATACTTTCACAGCTGTCGGATAAATCCGGAGTCACGCTCAGGATCTATTCCAGACTCGTGGAAGCAATCGAGATGAATAAGATCATGCAGAACGCTATGAGAAAGAACAGCCTTAAGTCTGCAAGTAATGACATCAACGATACTGTGCAGGCCGACGGAAATATCCAGGATATGTATAATGCTCTGTCCAATTCAAGGAAGACACGCGAGCCGTTCCTGCATTGTGCCGTGTATATCGAACTCAAAGCGTACAGTCTCGATGAATTAAAAGAACTCCAGTCAGATATCAATATGGAGCTTTCAAGGTCCAAGATCGGTGTGGATAAACTGACCTTAAGACAGAAGGAAGGCTTTCTCTCTGTTATGCCGTTCGGCTCTAACCAGTTCGGTCTGCAGTTCGAAAGAGTGCTGCCTGCAAGCTCTGTTGCTAATCTGTATCCGCTCAACTTCAGCGGTAAGACAGATCCCAGAGGCTTCTATCTCGGCAGGGATAAGTATGGTACGAATATCCTCACAGACTTCGACAGAAGAACAGAGGATAAGACCACAAGTAATATCCTTATCTTAGGCAACTCCGGCCAGGGCAAGTCCTACCTCATGAAGCTCATCCTCACCAATATCCGTGAGTCCGGCAAGAGTGTAATTGTTCTGGATCCGGAAGCAGAGTATAAGGATCTGTGCGATAACCTGGGCGGCTGCTATATAGATTTCCTGTCAGGTGATTACATCATAAACCCGCTTGAGCCTAAGACTTGGTCAGATGGTGAGGACGATTCAGGTCCCGATGCATTCAGGAAAAGGACCAAGCTTTCGCAGCATATCGCATTCCTGAAGGACTTCTTCAAAACATATAACGAGGAGTTCGAGCAGGACCATATCAATACGATCGAGATTATGCTGACAAAGCTCTATGCCAGGTTCGGCATATCGGATCTGACCGACTTTACGCTCCTTCATCCTGAAGACTACCCAACCATGCAGGACTTCTACGACATATGTGAAGAGGAGTATTTCACATACGATCCCCAGCGCAAATACCTCTATACCGAGGACATGATCCAAAAGGTCTGCCTCAATATAGAGTCCATGTGCAAGGGTGCCGAGAGCAGATACTTCAACGGTCATACCAATATAACCGACGACAGCTTTCTTGTGTTCGGAGTAAAAGGACTCATGGATACCAACAGAAAGCTCAAGGATGCAATGCTGTTTAATATCCTTTCCTATATGAGCAATAAGCTCTTAACGGAAGGCTTTACCGCTGCATCGATTGACGAACTGTATCTCTTCCTTACGAATAAAACAGCGATCGAGTACATCAGGAACTGTACCAAGCGAGTAAGGAAGAAGGAGTCAACCATGGTCCTCGCATCGCAGAACATCGAGGACTTCCTCATACCTGGAATAAAGGAAATGACAAAGCCACTGTTCAGTATTCCTACGCACCAGTTCCTGTTCAATCCCGGTCAGATCAATCCCAAGGACTATATGGACGCATTGCAGATCGAGCCTTCCGAGTACGAACTCATCAAGTATCCGGAACGAGGTTCCAGCCTCTACCGCTGTGGTAACGAAAGATATCTTCTGCAGGTAAAAGCACCGGACTATAAGGCTGAACTGTTCGGCTCAGCAGGAGGAAGATGAGTGCCACGGTAGCGGCTGCATTGAAAAAGATTGCAGTCGCATTGCTTACTGACGAGAAGGCAAGACACAAGATATGTGCTTTTATCCTTTCTGTATTTGCAGCAGTGTTCATGCCATTGGCCGCCCTTCTTGCTCTCTTTCAAGGCAAAGTCGAGTTTTCTGCAGAACAGTTAGAGCAGATTGCAGCGAACATAGATGTAGAAGAAGCTGCCAAGCTTGCAACGGTCCAGGACACTTTGGATGCCATCGAAGAAGCCATGGACGAAGCAGACCAGGACGAGAGATATGAGGAAGCACAGGTGTTATACCTCCTTGCTCTTTATGATTATTCCGAAGAAGATGACTTCGTTAACAGACTTGTCAGTTGCTTCGAAGATGACCAGACCGACTATGAACTAATAGATAAAGTCAACGAAGAATTCGGTACAGATATAGATCCTGCCGAGTATGTCATGGTCGTAAGCGGTATGCGAGATACGACGATCAATCCGTTCATATTCACGGATCCTTCTACCAAGAACAGCACTGACCTGGTCGCTTGGGCTGAGGAAGCGTACAGTGATGGCTGGGGTTATGTCTGGGGCACATACGGTCTGATCCTGACGCAGAATTCCTTTGAATATCTGTGTGAACAAGACCCGAAACATGTAGGAAAGTATAGTGACTTCATACAGGAAAGCTGGGTCGGAAGAAGAACAGCAGACTGTGTCGGACTCATAAAATCTTATCTTTGGTACAACCCAGAGACACGTCAGATCGAATGGGGATATGGCGGTGCAGAGGATGTTGGTGCGAACAAAATGTATAAGTCGGCAACGGAAAGCGGACCTATTTCAGAGATGCCTGACATACCCGGACTCGGTGTTTGGCATAACGGTCATGTCGGTATCTATGTAGGAAACGGCTTCATCATTCAGGCTATGGGAACCAAATATGGCGTTGTTAAAACAAGACTTGAAGGCTCTAACTTTACGAATTGGTTCAAGATACCGGGGGTTACTTATCCCTAAGTTTTGCCTGAGTTTTAACCCAGGTTTAACGCAAAACAACTTAGTAAGAGGGGCATAATGAAGTTGTTCCAAGAACTTTATAACACCCCTCCTTAAAAGGCCCGAGACATACGTTCTCGGGTTTTCTTATGTCCAAAATCATAACAACAAGGAGGTAATTACTTATGTTTGGAAACGTTTTGATCAAGATCCAACTGACAAACGGAACAGAGATTTCATACAGAAAAGACCTCTCATACGACGATTACTGGAGCCTTGCTGCCAGCTATGAGAAGTCAAAAGAAGACGAACTTGTCGTGTTCCAGGACTCAGAAGAAAACGAATATCTCATACCGAAGAAGAACATTTTGTTCATTCTCATCGGTGAATAAAACAACAAAAGGAGGTGGTCATATATGGCCAAAATGAAGTTAGAAATCGATGTCGAGCCCGCAAAAGCGGATGCACTTAAGGTGTTTCTCGGCAAGAAAAACACGTCGATAGAGATCGAAATCATCAAGTATATTGACGTTCTCTACGGCAAATATGTTCCCAATATCGTCAGGGAATACCTGTCAGACTCCCTCGATAGCAAGAAAAATGAGGGGAGGTCTGAGGCATAAAAAGGCCTCAAATTCGGCCTGTTGTCCCCACGCCAAACGCAATAGTGTCAGGCATTTCGAGAGATTTGCCCCCAAAATTTCGGAGATTTCAGATTTTTGTCCCCATGATTTTTAGACAAGCATTTACTCTGAAACGCAATAAACACACGGCTTTGCCGGGTGTTGTGGATGAGTGGGGCAAAGCATTTGTCCCCACTCCTTTATCCTGCTTAAAAATCGGGGGTGAAAAACAGGCCGAATTTGATCTATGCCGAGTAGTTATGGAATTAAAGAAAAAGAAAGTAGCACTCTATCTTCCTGAAGATACCTTCAACGAAGTGAAGTGTACTTACCAAAAAGACGGCTGCCGCTCGCAGACAGAGTTCATGGAAAGGGCAGTCCTGTTCTACCTCGACTACGTTAAGTGCAGTCAGGCAACAGACTTCCTTTCTCCGACGATAATGTCATCGGTCAAGGCGGCATCGGATGAGAATATAAGACGGATCACAAGGATACTTTTCAAGCTCGCTGTCGAGACCGCGCTTATGAACAATCTCATTGCAACCAACCTCGATATGGATGAGGAAGATATCAGCTCTTTAAGACACACATGTGAGAGTCAGGTCCGTAAGACGAACGGTGACTACAATATGAACGATGCCTTGCGCTGGCAGAAGGGGTGATGAGTTGTGGCCAGGATCATAATGAAGGTCAAATATCTCAAGGCGACAAAAAAGCAGACACCGGGAGGTTATGCCAAATACATCGGAACTCGTGACGGCGTTGCCAAGATAGATGCCTCTGCCATGGAACTTGAATCAAGTCAGCCGGATACAACTTATGCCGACTACATTGCAACCAGACCTGGAGCAGAGAAGTTCGGTAAGCACGGACTGTTTACTGATGCCGGAGTAGAAGTGGATCTCAATAAGGTTTCAGATGAACTCAACAACTTCAAGGGAACGATCTGGACTGTCATCGTCTCGATCAAGCGAGCAGATGCCTCTATGATCGGATTCGATATCGGCGAACGTTGGCGCGATATGGTCAGAGCTAACAGAGATGAGCTTGCAAAGAGTTTTAGGATTCGTCCGTCATCACTTCAGTGGTATGGTGCATATCACGATGAGTCATATCATCCGCACATGCATCTCATAGTCTACGACAAAGAGAACAGAGGATACCTGGACAAGAACAGTATCGAAAAGCTGAAGAGCACATTCGCGCATGTCATCTTCCAGGATGAGTTTTACAACATCCAGGAAGAAAAGACCGACAGAAGAAATATGCTCAGGCTCAGAGGCAAAGATGAAGTGGAAGCTCTCGTTAAAAGCATCAACAGCGGAAACAGACATAACATCTTGCTTCAGGCTATGTTGGTTAACCTGAGCAGAAAGCTAAAGAAGTACTCAGGCAGAAAGGTTTATGGTTATCTCAACAAGGAGGATCGTGCTGCCGTTAATCTGATCGTTGACCAGATAGAAAAGCTTCCGGAGATCAAGGCCTTGTATGATTTCTGGTACGAAAAGCAGAACGAACTCCGGCATATGTACTCTGAGACGGATCTGCCACGAATTCCCTTATCCGAGAATCCTGACTTCAAGACTATACGCAATGCGGTGGTAAGAGCGGCAGTGAAGCTCGGTGAACAAAACAAGGATGGTCAGGTAATGTATGTTACGGCAACAGCTTCTCAACTGCTCAGTGATATAGGAAGGATATTCGAGGATCAGTTCAGCGATAATCCTGAGCATACACCAAAGGCTGATATCAAGCTAAGACGCCAGATCTTAGAAAAGGATGAGGCACACGGAATAAAGCACGGCTGATATGTTAGAATCAAAGCAATTATGCATAAAGGAGCACAATATGGGTCTGTTCACACCTATCTGGATGACTGACAATAAAAAGAAGTTAGAAAAAGCTATTTTAGCCATACAAAAGATCGATGACCAGATTCAGCTTAAAGCGATTGCGCTCCAGGCTCCACTTACAGACGTAAAAAGGGCTGCTGTTAACCAAATCTACGACCAAGAAACACTGCTTGAGCTTGCCTACAAGACCGGCAATAGTTTTGCACGTAAAAAGCTGGATCTGTCACACAGAAAACAATATATCATGACGAGCGACAATACGGATCAGGTCACAAGAGCTCTATTAGATGGTTTTGATGACGTACAATTTCTCGAAGATTTTGTTTTGACAAAGGTAACAGAATTGCCGAGTACTCAAATATTCAAAGACAATACACTGAGAAAAGATGACCTGTATGAGCTCTTAATGGCTGTATTGTTAAACATTCATGACCAGGAATTCCTTTACAAACTCGTTATTGGCGACATAAAAGGTCCCCTTAAAGTCGATGAGCACAGTTACGCATTGCAGAAAAGCGGTATCTACTACGGGTGGACAATTCCTTTGTGCGAAGTTGCTATCTGGAATATAACAGATGAGAACAAGCTGTTTGAAATCGCTCATGTTCCGTGGATGGAGATGTGGAAAGCTGCAATCAGCAGAATGCACGACAAAGAACTCCTGCAAAGACTGATTGAAGAATACGACGTGTATTACAATACCACAGGCTGGGCAGCCAAGGAGCAGATCAAAGGTGCGATCTTCTATACGCCGCCTCACTCATATCTTTTGAAAAACAAGGAGAATCCTTACTACTGAGCTAACTCTGAGGCCGGCTCCGATAATCACAGCGTTATTTTGAAAACCCATTTATTGCCAGCTGCAACCGGCTGGCTTTATATCCCCGAAGATCTGAAGTGCTATAATCTGTATTGTTATAAAGACATTTGGGATGGGTATATGTTTAGTAAGAGTACAAAGACGATCAGTCTTTTAACCGCTGCTTTTGTTGCAACGTCGCTTTTAGCATCCTGTGCATCTGAAGAGACACCCGAATCAGAGCCTTCGATCCCTGAAAGCAGCATCGAAGAATCCGTTGCCGAGACTTCGGAGACGTCAAAAAGGCCTACGCCCACTCCGAGACCAACACCTACTCCGGCAGAAACCATGAGCGAGGAAGACGAGCTCGCATACGATTACAACCTTGCATGGGACATGATCGAAGAAGGCTATTCTGATTCTGAGATAATGGATGCTCTCATGGAGTACGGATACGAGAATAACGAAGATTCTGCAGAGTTCTTGCTTGAATGGGTTCAAGATGACTACGACAGCGGCAACAAGGAATATGACGCACCTGATTGTTATCCCGGTTTAAGCAGTATCTTAAGCGGTTCTTCCGGCTCCGGCAGTTCTTCAAGCAGCGGCGGTTCATCATCCAGCGGAAGCTCATCAGGCAGCGGTTCGTCATCTTCAGGCAGTTCTTCAAGCGGAAGCGAGAGTTCGTCAGGAAGCGGATCGTCTTCGTCCGGCGGTTCATCTTCAAGCGGAAGCAGCGGAAGTGAGACAACACCTACAACTGCAGCTCCTGCTGCAACGGATCCTGCTCCGGCAGAGACACAGGCTCCTACACAGACTGAGGCTCCTACCGCCACAACAACAGAAGCCTATTTTCTGTACTATGAAGTGCACGCCTCTGCTTTTTATAATGATTCAGGCGAGAAGATAACAGGTTTGGTATTCCAGAGTAGTTCGATAGAAGATGTACTAAATCAGTATTACGATTATTGTGATAACAACAACTTAAGCCCAGGAAGTTATTCATCATACGCAGTTTGGAGTGATGGTTCAAAGATTCCATATTAACCGCTGTTAGCTCAACTGAAAACTCTTAACCAAGCCAGCCAAATCGGCTGGCTTTTTTATACCCCCAGGAAAGGAGAAAACCATGTATATCGAGTTTACCGAAGAACAAAAGCGCCGTGCCAGGGAAACCGACCTCGTCTCTTTGCTTGAAAGACACGGCTTGCAAGTTAATAAAGCCGGCTCACAGTATATCTGGAAAAACGGAGATCAGAACATCTCCATCAAGGACAACCTCTGGTTCAGTCACTATGAGCAGATTGGCGGCAATACAGTAGGCTTCGTAATGAAATACTTCGGTCTTTCCTACCCCGAAGCTCTGGGCTTCATATTAGACGGAGATACCGGTGTCATAACACACACAGATAAACCGGAAAAAGAACCTGCCCCCTTCACCCTGCCTTCTAAGAATGAAGACATGAAGCGAGTATACGCATACCTTGTTAAGACCCGCGGTATCAATAAGGATCTTGTATCAGCATTTGCTGCCAAAGGCCTTATCTATGAGTCCGCCAAGTACCATAACGTCGTCTTCGTGGGAAGAGATAAAGAAGGAACAGCAAGACACGCTCATAAGCGCACAACAGTCTCAGGCAGGGTCTGGAGAGCCAATGAGCACGGTTCTGATAACAGATACACATTCAACTGGCGCGGCACCTCTAACCGGGTATTCCTGTTCGAAGCCCCCATCGACATGCTCTCATATATTTCAATGTACTGTCCCGGTTGGGCTGAAGACAACTTTATCGCCGCCTGCTCGGTCTCAGATACGGCACTCAATGAGTATTTGAAAGACAGACCAGACATAACTCAGGTCTACATCTGTTTCGATAACGATCCGCCCGGGCAAAAGGGAGCCGAAGCCATCCGGCAGAGGCTCACAGATACGGGCATTAACTGCGAGATCCTTGTTCCTGCCTTAAAAGACTGGAACGAGGATCTTCTTAATTCCGGACAGGAAGAATGCGAATCTTTATGCTGAAGAATAAGGTTAATGCGTTTGTTATTGACTTAAACTATTATGTATTGCATACTTCTATTGAGAAGTACAGCAACTAGTTGCCTAAGTTTGCAATAGGAGTGTTATATGGAAATAAAGCGCGACACATATCTGAAGAAGATCATTTCGTACATGTGGGATGGTCAGGTAAAGGTAATCACGGGAATCCGAAGATGCGGGAAATCATATCTGCTCAGAACGATCTTTAGAGATTATCTGATTGCTCAAGGCATTGATCCAAAGAATATTCTTACTTTCGAGCTCGATATGGCAAAGGATATCGAGTACAGGAATCCACTCTCGCTGACAAATAGAGTAAAAGAGATCGTCGAGGGAAAGGATGAGAAGTTTTATCTGTTTGTTGATGAAATACAGTTATCGGATGAAGTGCCTAATCCATATAATCCCGACGGAAAAAAGATCACATTTTACGATGCGCTCAACGATCTCAAATCGCTATCAAACCTGGATGTATATGTGACGGGCAGCAATTCCAAGATGCTGTCAGGTGATATCCTTACCGAGTTCAGAGGCAGAAGTGATGAGATCCGAGTCCACCCTTTAAGCTTCGCTGAGTTCTATTCGGCTGTTGGCGGTGATAAGGCAGACGCATTTGATGCATATGCATTTTTTGGAGGGATGCCGTTAATACTTACGAGACCTGATGACGCCGCCAAGATGTCATATCTCAAGACGCTGTTTTCTGAGGTGTATCTCAAAGATATCGTCGAACGCAAGAAAATCAGAAGATTAGATGTCTTGGAAGCAACTCTTGACCTGTTATGTTCTTCAGTCGGATCTCTGACCAATCCTAACAACGTGGCCAAGGCGTTGAATTCCAAGCAGAATCTCTCCGGAGAAGAACTTGTTTCCAATAATACAGTGACTTCCTATATGGATCACCTTGCAGATGCGTATCTATTTGAAGAATGCAAACGTTATGACGTCAAAGGAAAAAACTACTTCGACTACCCTAACAAGTATTACTGCGAAGACATTGGGCTTCGAAATGCCAGAACGGGATTCAGGCAGCAGGAACTGACTCATATCATGGAGAACATTATCTACAACGAACTCCGTATTCGCGGTTGTGAAGTAGATATCGGAGTCGTTTACAGTACCGAAAAGAGCAATGCCGGTAATAATGTTCAGGTGGCACGAGAAATCGACTTCATAGCGAATCGAGGCGGTAAGAAAACATATATACAATCAGCATTTGCATTAGAATCCGACGAAAAAAACGAAACTGAGAATAAGCCTTTTTCCCTCACCGGGGACTCATTTCCGAAGATCATAGTCCGTCATGACATCCACAAACGTTGGTATGACGACAACGGTATTCTTAACATCGGCGTGATAGATTTTCTGCTTGATGATTCTATCGTATAAAAGCATTAACTCAAACTAAACAGATTCCATAGATGTATATGAATCAAATATCCCGGAGCAATCCGGGGTATTTTTTTGCACCAAAAGAAAGGAGTCGTTATGGATCAGATCAAACTGAACACTTTTCTTATCCTTGTTCCTACCTTAAAAGATTGGAACGAGGATCTTATAAATTCAGCACAGGAAGAAGGTGAATCAATATGTCGGGAGATCACCTGATTCTTGTAATAGTAATGGTCGTGGTCTTATTGCTGATGGTGGTTGCCAACACTGCCGGCCACATGTTCAACCTCAACAGCATAAAGAGCAAGACCGTAGGCGACGGCCAGCACGGTACTTCCAGGTGGGCTGCAAACAAAGAGATAAAGCAAATGTACAGGTTTGTCAGGTTCACACCCGGTAAGTGGCGAAAGCAGGCTGCGAAAAAAACGCAGCCGACTGTTCAAAAGGGTACGTCTTTACTGCTTAAGCTTAGAAACCTTATAAGACGGAAGAAAGGCAAACCCGAGATAGTCATCCCTGAAGAACCTCTTCCCCAGGGCATCGTAGTCGGCTGTACACCGAAGAACGAGGCTATCGTTGATACGGGAGATGTGCATGCACTGATGCTCGGTGCTGCCGGTGTCGGCAAAACGGCTTACTGGCTGTATCCGTGCCTTGAGTATGCACTTGCCTCAGGAATGAGCCTGCTTTCCACAGACACCAAAGGCGACATCATGAGAAACTACGGCAATATCTGTAAGGATTACGGATATAACGTGGCGGTCATCGATCTCAGAAACCCCACAAGATCGGACGGCAACAACCTTCTGCATCTCGTAAACAAGTATATGGACCTGTCCAAAGCCCATCCGGAGATTGTAGCTTACAGGGCCAAATCAGAGAAGTACGCGAAGATAATAGCCAAGACGATAATAATGTCTGGCACGGACTCGGCCGCTTCCTACGGCCAAAACGCATTCTTCTACGATGCGGCCGAAGGCCTTATTACCGCAACCATACTCCTGGTAGCAGAGTTCGCCAAACCTGAAGAGCGCCACATAATATCAGTGTTCAAGATAATCCAGGAGCTTCTGGCACCGTCAGGTGTAAAGGGCAAGACCCAGTTCCAGCTCCTTATGGATAAGCTTCCGGACACCCACAAAGCCAGATGGTTCGCAGGCGCGGCATTAAACTCTCCCGAACAGGCCATGTCGTCCGTCATGAGCACGGCACTGTCCAGGCTCAACACCTTCCTCGACTCCGAATTAGAACAGCTCCTCTGCTTCGATACGGCACTTGACGCCGAGAAGTTCTGTAACGAGAAGAGCGCACTGTTCATAATAATGCCGGAGGAGAACCCGAACACTTTCTTCCTTATCTCGCTCATCATCCAGCAGCTCTACAGAGAGATCCTAGCCGTGGCAGACGAAAACGGCGGCAAGCTCAAGAACCGCTGCATATTCTTCTGCGATGAGTTCGGCACACTTCCCAAGATAGATTCGGCCGAGATGATGTTCTCGGCATCAAGATCCAGAAGACTTCAGATAGTGCCGATCATCCAGTCGTTTGCGCAGCTTGAAAAGAACTACGGCAAAGAAGGCGCCGAGATCATCATAGACAACACACAGCTCACTATCTCAGGCGGCTTTGCTCCCAACTCCACTTCTGCCGACCAGATATCCAAAGCGCTCGGAACCAAAACCGTCATGTCAGGCACCGTGAGCAAAGGCAAGGACCAGAGCTCACAGTCACTCCAGATGATCG
>JAEEGH010019307.1_pt1 | contig 14307 bp, 19 predicted proteins | sample 9134181 | NCBI WGS metagenome assembly JAEEGH01 (sample SAMN16246544, study PRJNA631951) | gut metagenome | biome: gut microbiome; feature: rumen; material: DP-attached | host: Bos | place: Iran: Karaj | collected 2018-10 | reverse complement strand
TGGTATCGACATTGACGTTGAGAGATATTATGCAAGCCATCGACTATTCCGCCTAATGCAATATATTGAGATGAATATTTCAGCAGAGTACCGAATGGCCGTGCTGGACAGAGAGCAACAAGAAAAGGAACTTGGCAAACAACTGTTTCAGCTACTATGCGACTGTTGCGAGGGACGCTCTCCGCGTCTTGACAGTAATCCTGCTTTCCTCGACCTCGATTTCAAAAAGTTCGAGTATGAACTCTATCGTCAGTACCACATCCTGTTCTCTCCATCCGAGCGCCGCCAGATGAATACTGTTGAGAAGATTATCCTTCATCTCATCTTTCGATTCAGAGACGGAGGAAGATTATTATAAAGTAGTAGAAACCATTTAATCAGAAGAGGTATGAAAAGAATTATAACAATCATCAGTGCTGCAACTACGGTGTTGGCTTTTTACAACGAGGCAAGACGTGCAGGACTTATCGAATCACTTAATATTGAGCCTATAAATTTGTTTGGTTATAAGTGCAAAAACCGCCAAAATGACGAAGATAACGACACATAACTGTTAATCTGAATAAAAAAACAGATTCAATAAAACTTATTTTAAAATAAAAATCGTATCTTTGTAGCATATTAAAAATATAGTTAAACTAAAAACTACAACAGTCATGTTTTACAATCAAGCTAAAAAAGAAGCCATAAAAAGGCTGGAAAGTGCCGAGAATGAATATAATTCTATAGGCAGAAAAGGTAATCAGCTAGCATTGGATCTCTATGCAAGTAGAAAATCATCTGCTAAAGCAATTGATCGCATTGAAAAATATATCAATACACTTGCAAATTCACCTAAAGAGTTTGCAAAGGAAATTGCCTCAATTAAAATGGATATTCGAGAGTTCAATCAGGCCATGAAGATTGAAGCCGAAAACTCTTCGAACAATCTAAAGGGTGGAGCTATGGCTGGTGGAGGAATGGCTGTAGGTGGCGGCATAGCCACACTAGGTCCTACGGCTGCCATGGCTATTGCAACTACATTTGGCACAGCCTCTACTGGCACTGCTATTGCATCATTATCGGGTGCAGCAGCAACAAATGCAGCATTGGCTTGGCTTGGCGGTGGCGCGTTAGCAGCTGGAGGCGGTGGAATGGCTGCTGGTAACGCTCTGTTGGCACTCGCAGGACCTATCGGATGGGGTATTGCAGGTGTACTTATTGTAGGCGGTAGTACATTTAGTATAGTAAAAAATAAAAAAGCTGCAGAAAAAGCTAACGAAGTTGCAAAGTCAGTAAGGGAGAAAATAGCTGTGCTTAAACCCAAGATTAAAAAACTTGAATCTCTTCTTTCAGAAACAGATAAACTTAAGCCCGCTTTAAGTGTCACTGAGATGGTAAACTTATACCCCACTGACTATACGCAATTCTCTGTTGAACAAAAAGAGAAACTTGCTGCTCTAATCAATAATGCTAGAGCAATGGGGAAATTGATAAATGAACGTGTAAGCTGAAATGAAGAAAGCATCAATATACACCGATCAGACAGTAGCTGCTATTGTCTTGGATGGCGTCGTACGTGAAGAAAAATTATACATAGATCGACTAACAGAAATTCAGTTAAAAGCAGCTGAGGATATTCAGACAGCCCATGAAGCTTTAAATGAGAGCCTAAGTTATGTTGAGAATGTACGAGACTTTGTGTCTGACACGTCACATATCCTTGGTGCCATGCCAACGAAACATGGTGAGATAGCAGAACATGTTCAAGTAGAAATAGGTAATGCCCAGCGAGTCATGCAACATCTCAGGCCAAATGCTACTTTTGAAGGCGTCGGCCGTACAGCACCCGAGGACTATCTTATAGATGGATTACAGGTTCAATCCAAATTCATCAATAATGCCAATCGTAGTCTTGATGCTGTTCTTGGACATATGAAAGATTATCCTGGATTTGCTGATAAGGGGTATTACCACATACCTAAGGACCAGTATGAGGCCATCAGGGAAATGATGACCAATTCATCTGGAGAATATAGTTCTCGGTCGATTCGGAAATGTCAGGAAATTATTCAACAAATTGAAAAGGAAACAGGAAAACCTTTCACAGAAGTAGTCAAACCTAGTATTTCAACATATGGTGAAGTGCAATTAGGGAAAATTGATGATACGTTGAATAATCATGAAACTACATTTAAAATACAGCATAACGAAGAAGTAAAGAGTATTCAACAAAAAGAAATTGCTGACACTCAACAAGCTACTCACATTAAGGATGCTACCTGGGGTAAGGCTGCTCAGGCAGGTGCAATTTCAGCAGTTATCACTGGAGCCACAATGGCAGGTATTAAAATATACTCTAAAATTCATCAAGGGAAGAAATTGACACAATTCTCTCTAAAAGATTGGAAAGATGTTGGATATGATTTTACCGTTGGCGGAATTAAAGGCGGTGTTAGTGGTACTTCAATCTATTGGCTAACTAAGAAAAACGTTTTTTCTGCTCCATTTGCTGGAGCTGTAACCAGCACAGCTATTGGAGTAGCATCGTTAGCTTATCAATTAAAAAAAGGAGAGATTTCTGAATTGGAATTTAGCGAAAGTGCCAATGCACTGAGTGTAGAGGCAGGTCTGTCAGCAGTTGGCGCTGCAATAGGGCAAGCGGTCATCCCCATTCCAGTATTAGGAGCCGTGGTTGGAACAGCGGTTTCAAAGGCTGCTGTGGAAATAAGTAAATATGTCATTGGGAAAGACGAAAGAAAACTGATTGACAAAATGCAACGTGATTATAATGATATGACAAGCCGACTTGATGCACAATGTCAAAAGTCACTTCAAATCATGGATGACTACTTCAACCAACTTGGTAACTATATTGATGCCGCATTAAGCCCTATTTCTGCAGCTAGACTTTACGGAAGCATCGAATTGTGTCGTTTCCTAAATGTGCCAGAAAAAATGATTATACATGATACAAAAGAACTGGATAATTTCATCCTATCATAACTACTTTGTTGTACATGTCAAAATATGATTAATGATATATATCATATTTATCTGTTAGAACACAATGAGACATTACTAAGCAAATTCATTATTTCATAATATTTTTCTTAGAGGCGGACAGTATTTGTCCGCCTCTAAGCCTATTTTTGCGGAAAATTTTAATTAGTGAAAAGATATGGTTACTATTTATCAATGTCAGAAATGTGGACAGATAGTCGCAAAGGGAGGCCTTATCTGCGAAGTGGCACCTAAATGTCCTAAGTGTGGTAGCTGGTTGATTATACAAATCGATTTTAGTCCAAAGTATTGGTATCTTTATCTCAAACAATTTTATCAATCAAAGTTTAAATAGATCAGACGAGTTTTGTCCGACCTCGATTTTATCTTTGCACCCAGATTTCAATGCTTAAATAATATCGCTATGTATACAAAGAAAATAAATAATTGTTTAGTAGTATGAAAAAAGAGTTTAAAATCGTCATTAAGTCGTTACCTGACATACAAAGCAGGTTTGGTGTTTATGTTATAAGGTCCAATGGAGAATGGGACAAATATGAATATAAGGATGTTCGTGGCAAAATCGTTTCTGAGGGACAGTATGTTATTGTGCTAGCAGGTAAGGAATACCAAATGATTAACTGTTTAAATATCCCACAAATAGAATGGAAACGAGATCGTTATCGTGAGTTTCTGAATATAGATGAGGTCGAGATAATGAAGCGCGACTTTAATCATCTGAATAATAGAGAGCTTACAAGACTCATAAAACATCGATGGTTGATATTCAAAGAAGTAAACGATCAAGTGTTAGAAGTTAAGATAGATAGGGCTTATATCACTGAGAGACTTGAATCAAATATGCTATCGCTTTATACGGAAAATGAATTTTGGAAAAGGTGGTTTGATATATATTACTTTAAGGAGAAAACTAAAATACATGTAAATCTTCATATATATGACACTGAATTTGAAATACATATAGAAAGAGATAAAATCGAGAAATATGTCAATGCTGCCAATTTGGTTACGAATAGATTCAACGCTTATATGGTTGCTTACAAAAAAAGCAAATCAGAGCGCGATATTGCATTAATGACAATGCTTGATATAGCATTACAAAAGAATTCTGATTAAATCTATTGTAATTTGGATTATTATCACTATCTTTGCAGCAAATTCAAATCGAAGCGTATGTCGAGAAAAGTGAACTACTTATACATTTTTAATCTGTTGGAGCGCAAGAGTTCTCTGACTAATACTTAGATATTTAAATAATAGTTTGTTTATATTATGGAAAAAATTCAAGACCAAATTCAAGATTTATGCAAATTAGCTGATAAAGTTGTAGCTAATCCAAGTGTTGAGATAGTAACAACTGCGGCAAAAATTGGAGTTGGTGCTAGTATTACAAGCTTTATTGCTGGTGGCGCCTTGGTGCTCTCCCCTTTGTTAGGCCCTGCTATACCCGTTATTACAATCGCTACATGGGTCACTAAGAAAGTCATGAAGAATAATAGAGAGCAGCAAGAAAAAGAGCGTATGCTTCGAGAAGTTATTGGCAAACAGCAGGCAGTTATAGACAGACTAAACCAAGAGCTTGCTAAAAGTCGTCAACAGAATAAAAAAAACCATCGTGAAATAGAGAATTTGAAGGAGATGCTAAGAATGCTTGAAGAAGCAGAATCACAACTCAAAGCTGCATAATTGTATGGGAAGATACAAATATTCGGAATCAGAAGAGGAAACCCTGAAAGTCCTTAAGATGCAGCAAGTCGAATTGGAGCATCTGGATAATGACATTCAAGAAGACCTGTCTAATGGGCAAAATGATGCCAAAGAGATAGACGATTTGCGAAAGAGAGCTGAGGTTTTGTTGCAAAGACGAGGCATTACCCCCCCTAAGAGAAAAGCGAATCCCCCAATTGACACAACAATTAAGGTCAATAAGGAGGATATACCCGACTGGCAAGATTTGGCCGATAGGGCTCAACATCAATACCCAGAAGAGGTTGGATTTGAGGATTTGTTGTCACAACAAGAATTCCAGTTTTGTATCGATGATGTTGAACGTATTAATAAAGCATTTTCTCAAAAGACAGGAATTGTCAATAAAAAGGATTTATCGTTCTTAGCTGTTGCCACTGCACTTCAAACTGCCCGCTGGCTGATTATTCAGGAGTTGTTTGGTGACCTTGGACAAACAATTGATGGCGATTCTCGACTTGACCACAACGATTCTTCAATTAAAGAGTCGGTTAAAGAGTCTAACAAATCGTTTCAAAAACGCTTTGAGAGCCATGGTCATAGGGAGAGTCAAAAGCATTACAAATCTTGGGAACAAATTATATTCAGCAGTGCTCCTTATGATACTGCTGTAGGTTCTGCAAATTTTGGAGAAAACCTTGAAGGAGGCTATCACCGTTATAAGACATTAGGGCATGACCCAATTCTTGGATGGATATTTGGAACAGCCAATTTCATAACCGACACATGCACTCTTTCAAATTTCAATTCTTATAGGATTGCTAGAGATATACGTCCTCATTTTGCTGAGCCAACAAACTTGGGTACAATTTTCTATGAAGTCTTTGACAGCACGATGGAGGACTGGCTCAGGCTACCTGCTGGAATATTTGCTCAATTTGTCCATCTCAAGTCGGATGTTTTTACGAAATTGGGGCTTCCTGTTCCTATCCTCGAAACTTTCTCTGAGTCTATTGCGGGAAACCTGTACAAAAGTCAATATGACTCACTCTGCTTGTTAAGGGATGTTGCAATAGTGGGCAACCAGGCGGCATGGAGTATATTGATTAATATGATTGTCAGTTTGGTACATGGGTTATTCTATAATCCACAAAAGGATGGTGAAAGACAATTATATGAGGTCCGAACACGAAAAATACTCTGTATTTCCAATGCTTTGGCTTCTGCAGGCAATATAGCGTACGCAGTTGGAGTCGAGGATTGGAAAAAACTGGACGCAGGTGGAATCTTGGTTTCGTTATATCGCCTGTTTACAGATGTTCGTTTTATAAGTCGAATTAAGAAGAATTTTATCGAAAAAGAAATGGATAAAGTTCTGGAAGATGAATTAAAAAGTCTTGAATCATATTTTAAATAATTTATGTCAAAACTGAAGAAATGCTTATACCTTATCAATCTGTTGGAGCGTAAGGGTGCTCTGTCGCTGAAGGAGATTAACGACTATTACCAGTACTCGTCACTCTATGAAGGTGAAGAGATACAGGCAAGGACGTTCCTGAGATATAAGGACTATATCGACGAAACGTTCCCCTGTTATATTGAGTTCAACCAAAGGACGGGCAAGTATGAATTACACCGTCACCAAGCACTCTACGGGGAAGATGACTCGCTGTATGATTATTTGCTATCTGCCTATCACATAGAAGGTATAACAGAACTGGCATTAAAGCATCGTGATAAGATATTGTTGTCTGAAGCTCCGACTGGTGTAGAGAACGTACAAATAATACTGGAGGCGATTGATCAGGGGAAAGGTATAGAGTGCGAATACTACTCATTTAACCACAAGACTGTGAAACACCAATTACTGATTCCCTATTTCCTACGAACCTGGGAACAGCGATGGTATCTTGCTGCAGAGCCTGACAATCGTCATCATGGAATTTCAATATTTGCTTTGGAACGGATGGAGGACATCAAACTGACAGAAAATAAGATGCAGCCGTCCAATAAAATCACAGCAGAAGAATATTTCGATGGAAGTTTTGGCGTTAACCATTCTGATAATCAAAAGCCTGAAATGATTCGGATTAAGGTTTATGGAGCACAAGTAGAATATGTCAGAGCATTGCCTATACACGAATCACAAAAGGAAATTGAAACCACATCCGAATGGAGTATCTTTGAATATAGGCTTGTTCCGTGTTACAACTTTTATCAGCAACTCCTATGGCATAGGGAGAAATTGGAAGTTATAGAGCCTTTAACTATTCGAGAGGAACTAAAGATTGCATTACAAAAGATACTGGAACGCTATTAATTTTATGAGTTTCATCAAGTATATAGCTGACGGGGAGCACTTCGAGGAAGTTCTGTCATTGGTGGGTAAGGCCAAGCAGACGGTGTGGATTGGGACGGCAGACATCAAGGATTTGTATGTCGATGACAAGCCATTCCTTGCACTGATTGCCTCCTTGCTGAAGAAAGGCGTAGAGGTTAGGCTGATTCATGCCAAGGAACCAGGAACGGCATGGCGCGAGGATCACGAGAAGCATCCTATACTCTATGATGGCATGGAGCGTGTGCTATGTCCGAGAGTACATTTCAAACTCATCATCATCGACAGTTCCATTGCCTACGTTGGCTCCGCTAACCTGACAGGTGCCGGTATGGGCATGAAATCTCCTAAGAAGCGGAACTTCGAGGCAGGCATTCTGACCGATGACCCTGAAATGCTTGAAGCAGCTATTGAGCAGTTCGATAATGTATGGATCGGCAAGTTTTGCAAAGACTGTGGCCGACGTGAATATTGCTCAGACCCGATAAAGTAAAAACATATCACCTAAAAGGCGCAGACATTGGCTACTTATTCAGATGCGACATCTAAGAAGTTTCCTAGGTTTCATGACTACGCCGAATATAGCAAATGCTGTTAGATACTGCTGTCTGCGATAGATGGCAGTATTTTTTATTCGTCGTCCTCATCATCAGAAGCGTTTGAAACGAACTGGGCATTATGTTCCTCAACCATTCTCGTGAACATTTCCTGTGACTCAGGATCAGGACAACGTCGTTTACAGATGTCTTTGATCGTTTTCTTATTAACTGGTCGTTTGACGATTTTGTACCATGAAAGGAACTCTGTGATGTCCTCCTCTCGCGTGAAGTCATAAGAGTTTTGGAATCTGGTGTTATGAGTCTTCAGCTGGTTCATCAGCTTTTTGGCTAGTTTCCTACTCATGCTCTCGGCTTGGAGCTTTTCTTGTTTAGAATTTCCCTGCAGAACCTTGAAATTAGTCTGAGCAGTAGTCAGTTCACCTTTCAGTTTCTTGATGACACTCTCCTCCTTTCTGAAAATTTCATCAGTATGACGGACGTGAACATAGCAGTTGTATGAGTGGGCTGTCTCTTGGAACCATGCCAATACCCTTTCATCATTAATAAGTGTTTCCACTGCTTCCCTCAGCGACTTAGTGACCGGTTCCCTGCGCATGGCCAGTTCCCATAACAACTTGTGAACATCTTCAAAAGTGCTTATCTTGTCAAAGCCCAGTTCTGCCAGTTTCTCCTTTGCTTCTTTGACAGATTCCGGGTCAACGTCCTTCTCAACAGGTCTGGTGTCAAGAAACGGAGCCAACTGTGCATCAGTATATGGCGGGAAAGTACATTTTATCCATACCTCTTTTCGTTCAATCCAGGAATAAATGGAATCAATATATTTCTCGGCCTTGGGATTCCCTTCACAATAGACCTTCACATAAGCATCTTCCAATTCAAAAAGTGCCTCATGGAAGATAACGCTAAGCATGTCTGCATCAACATGTTTGTTAATTATACGGACGTTTGGCTTATTGGCCTCTCTGTATGGGAACTTGATGCCAGCTGTTGCCAATTGCCTTTTCACAAAATCCTTGGCCACGATATTAACCTCCTCGCCTTGCTGGTTGATGTTGACGATTATCGCCCTTTTACCATACGCTCTCAGAAGGTCAACAAGATACATGATGGCATGATCCAGCCTTTCAGACGCTGCTATGTTATTTGTTTGATTCATTGTCTATAATTGTTATATTTGTAATCATCCTGAGAATAATCTTTTTCCCATCGGTCATCACCATTGTCTGCTCATACTCATCGATGCGCTTTACGTTGCCTGTATAGGACTGATATGAGCCACCTTCCTTATGTTCGTCTGGCACGAAATACTCAATTGTCACATGTGGCTGCTCCGAAAGTTTAGATAATAGCAGTTCCATCTTACGGTTCAGTTCTTCATTACCAGAATCTCCCAGGTCTATCCAGTCATCCGTCACACGGTTTGATTCCTGAATGGCAGCATCATAGCCTGTCAAAGCAGCAAAGGGAGCAAACTGAGCTGCTCGGTTCCACATCGGCATCCTTGGATGATGCTTTGGCTCGTAATGTGGCAAATTGATAATATCGTCGTAATCGTTGGTCATACCTGGTATCTGTCGGATGTCATCACCCCATCGAATTCGAGGAACAATAATTTCTTCATGGCCTCCATTTTTTCCCCTTCAAGAATATGCGTGTTATGCCTGTTTTAATATCTTCATCGGTAGAACAGAAATAATATTCCTCTACAACGTTCAAGATTTTTTCTATATCCTGCTGCGACATTTCGCTTTTATAAAAATTTATGTAACCGTCTTCGAACCTGTGTTCATCATAGGATGAAGCATCTTCCTTAAAATACAAGTATTTTTTTAAATCAGGGAAGCCGGCGGTAACAAGTGCCCTGCATAATGAGCGATTGGACTCGCAAAACTTCTTGCGATGCCACGTGCGAAGGCCCCATTTCCTGAATTTGTTAAATCCCATCACAATAAATGCAATAATAGCGAAAGAAAGTAAATCCATTTCTGCTTTAATTAAATTAATCTGACTATTCTGAATTCCACAAATTCAAGTCTGCAACTTTTCTGTACGGCATATGTCATATCTGACATTATTTGAAGTTCCAGAATCCAGTTCCCGTCTCTGGGTCGAACTTCCTTCCGATTGACCCTCCAATTGTTGGCCGCAGTTCTATCTCTGCAGTATAAAGTACCGTAGTCGATTTGAGATGACCTCCTGCCATTCCATGCTTGCCATCTTTCTTGAAAGAGAATAAAGCATGGGTATGGTGATAGAGCTGACCGTCATCAGCGGAAACAACATTACCGTTGATAGACACCAGTTCCAGCATTCCTTCAATCTTCTCTGTCTCGAAACTACCTGTTTCAGGGATGAACACCTGTAACTCAGCACTGTTACACCCTCCTATACCAGAGAAAATGGCGGACGGAATGGACTCTTTACGGCAGATTTCAAGGATATTGCTGATAATTTCATCACCTCGATCCATCCTAACATAGAACGTTTCACCTATCTTTTTGTATTCCATACTTATAGTCTTGACATGAATTTCTCCTTATCCACAATGAATCTCAAGTGTGTTCCTTCTCCAAGCAAAATCTCGCTGGAATAAGCAGACACCTTGAACTCTATTTTCTTTCCATCTACCTTTGTTACCTCGGCAGTTGCTTTCACCACATCGCCAATCTTTGAGGGTTTCAGGTGAGAAGACTCGATATGACCGCCAACAGTCGTACAACCTTCCGGCAGTTCATTCTTGACGGCAAGCATGGCCGCATTCTCCATCAGTGCCATCATCATTGGAGTGGCGAGAACGGGCATATCGCCAGAACCAACTGCAATAGCGGTCACAGCATCTGTAACAGTCAATTCGCTCGTGTATTTCAGTCCTATTTCTATCATTTCTTACTAAACTATCATAAATGTCGATGCAAATTTAGCGAAAATTCCCTGATTATCACTATCTTTGCCGATAGATTTAAGTGAAATTAGTTATTACGCGTATGAATGACAAGATTATTGTCAACAATAAAGAGTTCGTTGTGCAGAAGGACTACGAAAACAATCTGACTGATAAATACCTCGAAAGAAAATATGAGTCAGACAACGCAACTTCAGAAACACAGTTCATAGACTTGGGACTACCATCCGGAACTCTCTGGGCTGACCGCAATATCGGGGCAGACGCACCTGAAGATTACGGTGAATATTTCCGATGGGGTGAGACTGCGCCCTTTACGGAAGAAAGCTATGCTTATGATTATCGTGACCTTGGTGATAATATCGCCGGGACAGAATATGACGTTGCCACCACCATACTCGGCAAAGGTTATAAGATGCCTACCGATGAACAACTGAAAGAACTTCTTCGCTGTTGTACGAGGGAGCTGACTACCTTTAATGACGTTTACGGCATGAAGGTGACAGGCCCAAACAGTAATAACATCTTCCTTCCCGCTGCTGGGTTTTGTTATAACATTTCTTGCCGATTGGCTGCCGTAGGTTCGGGCGGACACTATTGGACCGCTATGCATGGTGATTTTTCTGATTATACGAACACTGGCATTTACCTATCCTTCAATTCGCATTTCTGTTCATGGGCCATGTACGACCGTGGTGGCGGATTATCAGTGCGACCAGTGCAGATATTAGAGATTACAAAATAATGAACATTGATACAACCAATATGTGCTCGCACTTGCAGAAGAAACTGTTCAATGAGGATGGTATCTATCATCATCTTTGGATAGCGATGGAGAATGACCCAGAACTGACGGCAGTAGTCCGTTCACGTCAGCTTCATATCTACCGTAATGGGAAGAAAGTATTGGTATTGGCAGGAAAGTCTGCTCCAAAGGTAATAAGGGAAGACAGTATCTGTGAGATCAATCATCAAGGATGCCCAAAATCGGGCTTCATCGATTTCAATTAATTCATTTAATTGCCTTTTTCGTTTTAATTGAATTAATTGGCCGTAAATTTTTCGGATTACAGGAAAAAGTGCTATCTTTGCACCAGATTTGCATCAAGAGTGGCGAATTAGCCCACCAACCGGCCTAAGATTAATCGTTGGCAGCGGTGGTAAAGCGATGCGAGTGATAATGTATAATTCACTAAAGATTAACGATTATGGAAATCAAGAAGATTGAAAAGAGTGATCTGGTACTGTTCCCGCGTCTGCAGGAGCAAGGTGTTGAACCGAGGCATGTGGAGCGCGAGGCCTTCAGGGCTGAGTTGCGGCATGTAGAGGGGCATGGTGACTACTGGCTCCTCCATCAGCAGGCCGAGCCCCACGTGGTTGTAAACATCCAGTTTGCCGCTGACGAAGCCGAGTTTGACCGCAAGCTAGGCTGGTTCATCGGCCAGCAGAAGCTGCACGAGTACGTCCGTGGCGACCTAAGTTTCTTCAGTGCCCTGGCAGGCTACAACCAAGAAGAGGTTCCAAGCCGATTCCCCGACAACATCAAGAGCATCGTCTACGCCCTGAGCGACTCTGCCCGTTGGTGGCATGAGTACGGACAGGAATCTATAAAGGATGGAAAATGATCATGGCCATCCTGTAAAGGCATTGCACAAATTTATCTATTATAGAAGATAAAATTATAATTTTTCGTGTTTTTGTCTTTTATAAAAGATAAAATCACTATCCTCCACTATTTGGCAGACAGGATTCAAACGGCATTACACACTTCCATTTGAGACGTTTCTTGACTGAAGGACTGGAGTAATACTGCAATATGTATTGATGTATTTTTATATTTGCTTATTGCTGTATTTGCGTATTACTATAAATATATAATAATGTATTCACGCTAATATGTATTTTCATATTGACGTGAATACATATTTAAAGACGGCCTTTCTGGAGTTGGAGATAGTCCGTAAGTGACTTGCAATCAGCGTAAAACAGTGAGGAGTCTATTATCTTGCCCTCATGGATTGACCTGATTGTCTCAATTAAGACACCGCTGAATTCTGTGTTCGGTAAAAGACAATAAACACTGGCATACTCCTTAATCCTTTCAAACAGGAAACGCCAGTTGGATATTTCGTTAAGAACGATATAGTCAGACTTCTTAGGAATTTTCTTAATCCCATCTGACGGATAATGTTTCCTGAGAGTTAGGTATGCCAGAAGATCCTTGAAATCCATGAACAATAGACACGAGCGTTTCTGCTGTGACAGAGTATTTACGATGACCACGAGCCCCGAGACACCAACAGTCTTAGGTGTAACAAACTCATTATCATCGAAAAATTCTAGCCCATTATGTAGATTCCTGATGGCAATACCATGAAACGCATGACTCATACACTCGAAATCCACACTCGAACAGTACTTGGCTGCTTCTGACTCGTCAAAATTGCAGCCTCGCAGAAGTTGGCGGTCATTTTCGTTGAAGTTTGCTTTCTCCCGTACTCTGACAGCATGCTTCAAGTTGAGCCGTTTCATAAAAACGCCATCTGTACTCATCTGCTAAAACGTCTATGAAGTTGGGCTATGATGGCATCCTCCGTCAGATTTGAAAGTTCCTTGGTTGTATGACCAAGGCGGAAGAAGTCAGAAATATCCTTCTCCTGCTTACTGCCACAAAGAGGCAGTTCAATGTTCAGGACACTCGGACATCCAAGTTCTTTTAGTTCATTCACTCGATTTGCGGATTCTTTACGGCCAGTGTCATCCATATCGTAAAGAATGACTATGTGATTGAACCGCTCCTGAAGAGACGGCAAAAGGTCTTCTGGTACCTTTGCCGTCTCGCTATTTAAACAAATCGTATGAAAACCATGTGATGATAGGCTGAGAACGTCTTTTTCACCTCCAGTGATGTAGAGTACATCGCCTGATGGTGGCAACTGATTCAGCCCGAAAACGTAGGGATGGGGGAGGTGACCGGCATATACGAACCGCATTTGCTGCCCTGGACGGTAAATCTTAACTCCCTTTCCCTCGTTGAAGTTATAGCAGAAGAAGGGATGCCCATCTTCATAAATGCTATATGGGGTTCCGTCAGACCGACGGGAATGGAATGCTTTCACACTAACGACCGAGAATTTAGCTAACGTCGCGCTGTCAATGCCATACTGTCCCCAGTATTGCCTGTCAAGTTGCGACATTGACGCATTTGTCACAATCTCAAAGGGCAATTCCTTACCGGAAACGTGCTGATGCTCATTGGCAAGCACAACCACAGGCTTCGTGTTATTTGACGCAAGGATCGGTTTTCTATCGTCGAAAATGTTCAGGCATAGCTTCCTGTCAATCAAACGTAGTATTTCATCAAAGTCATTACGGGCGTCCAGATTCTCCCATCTGGCCACAAACCAGAAACAGTCGCCACGAACGGTACTGTCGCCAAAATCCACAAGGAAGTACCTGCCGCATTTCTTGCCGTAATAAAGATTGCAGCTGGCAATGGAATCGTCATAGAAGGGGTTTTTGAACTTTACACCCGGCTTTACAGTGCTGCCGAGGTATTCTTGAAACACCTTCAAACCTCCATCGGTCTTCTCTAGAATTTGGTCAATCTGGTCCATTTTTTCGAATTCACTAGTGTCCACTAAAATCCATTAACATTTTCAAAAGTGACATTTTGATAGTTGGCTCAGTTTTCGAACTCAAGCCATAGTTGCTGGTCATTGCCGTTGTCATCCTCTACAGGCTCATCCTTCAACAGTTCCCGCAATGATGTTTTGTCAAATAAAGATACTCCAACGATGCGTAGCAGTTCATAAGTG
>JAEEGH010019303.1_pt1 | contig 14309 bp, 19 predicted proteins | sample 9134181 | NCBI WGS metagenome assembly JAEEGH01 (sample SAMN16246544, study PRJNA631951) | gut metagenome | biome: gut microbiome; feature: rumen; material: DP-attached | host: Bos | place: Iran: Karaj | collected 2018-10 | reverse complement strand
ATTTTAATTTATTTGATGGAATAGCTCCTTTTAGTACACAAGAATTTTCTATTTCTACTAATGCCTCTTGACCAGCATATTTTGCATGAAAATGAGGTGGTAAATGATCATCAAAATAAAGGCAAATTTCTATTCCTTCAAATTCACTAACAACAGGCACTATTTACTCCTAAAATAAATATATCATAAAAAATCAATATCGACTATAATAAAAAGCATAACAAAGGTTACGACCTTCGGTCGTTTGCATTTAGGGAAATTATTATCTAGTGCGCTTGCGCGCACGATGCATCATAGCCGACAGCGTGTCTATTCGCAGCAAAGCTTCTAGCGAGCCGCGCCACCGTTTAAGCAATTGTTATGACGACAGGCGCACTGGCCTGCTTTTTTGGAAAAATTATGAAGTCGAAAATTAAGACCATTTTACTAACTATATTGATTTTTTCTTTTGTAGAATTTGTAGTTTATATTGGTTATGCATTATGGGATATAGAAGATGGCTTAAGCGGTAATAGAAATCTTACCGAGCAAGAACTTTCAGATATATCAATTACATTAAGTAACTATTTTGATTCTCAAGAAAATAAACCTGATAGATGGGAAATAGAATCATCTTATTTTGCAAAAGCAATTTATGATGCCCCTGTAGCTAACCAATATATTATTTATGTAGATAGTTTCTATGAAAATGTAAAAAAGCAATATGGATTTTCAATGTTATCGGGTTTACAAAAGTATTATATTGACACGGTTGAAGAGTATTATTCGTCAGGTGAAAATAAATAAGGAGAATATAAATTCATCGAGTCAAGCTCGATGAAAAATTAATTGAGCTTTAGAACTAAGCAGGGTTGCTGCTGTAGTCCGCGGCTTTACGCCGCTTGAAATAGTAATCACCGGCACTTTTTTTTATTTGACAAGATGTTAGCATATATGCTAACTTTAATTATGTACAGAAAAGTAACATTCTATACAACAGCTGACGGAAAATGTCCAGTTGCGGAGTTTATCGATTCTCAACCATCAAAAGTAGCTCAGAAAATAGCATGGGTTCTTAAGGCTGTTCAGGAAATTGAAAAAGTTCCAAAAACATACTTTAAGAAATTATCAGATACCGATTTCTACGAAGTCAGAATTGAATTGAGTGGAAATATTTACCGATTGCTGGGATTCTTTCATAACGGAAACATTGTAATTCTTACAAATGGTTTCCAAAAGAAGACTCAGAAAACACCGAAATCTGAAATAGAAGTTTGTGAAGCAAGAATGAAAGACTTTTTGAAAAGGAGTAAGGAAAATGGCAAATAAAACATTTGATTTAGATGATTATATTTCTCAGCGTAAAGAAAAAGATCCTGAATTTGCAAAAAACTTTGATACAGGTTATGAAGAATTCAAAATCGGTATGATGATAAAAGAAATGCGCCTTGAGAGCGGAATGACACAAGAAGAGTTGGCCGAGAAACTTGAAACGAAGAAAAGCGTTATTTCAAGAATGGAAAATCATTCTGAAGATATCCGATTATCTACTCTTCAAAAAGTTGCATCTGTATTCGGAAAACAGCTTAAAGTTGCAATGTTGTAAAAATGTCATAACAAAGGTTACGACCTTCGGTCGTTTGCATTTAAGGAAATTATTATCTAGTGCGCTTGCGCGCACGATGCATCATAGCCGACAGCGGGTCGAGCCCGCTGCGGTACAACCAGTTGTTATGCTGACACCCGCACTGGGGTGCTTTGGAAAGTAGGATTAAATACTATGAAAAAATCAGAAAAATTTGATTATATGACAAAAAAACTAAGACTAATCTCACATTCTGATTTTCTAACATTTATAAGCGAATCACCTCTTAATGAAAAAGATAAAAACTTTGTAATAGATATAAAGAATGGTTTATCACTAGCTGAGTTAGCACAAAAAAATGGTGTTACTTATAGTAGAGTCTCTCAAAAAAAAAGAGAAATTTATGAGCTTTTATATGAATGGGAAAAAAACTGCATTGATATTATCCAAAAGCCTGAATCAAAGAAAATTGATATAGAAAAATTAGTTAGTGAGAAAGTATCGCAAGCATTAAGTGAAAAGACAAAACAAATTGAAGAAAAAGAAGCTTTATTAGATTCCTTCCTCGAAAAAGAAGAAAAAAAACGTATACAGAAAAAACTTCGAAAAATGGATAGGCAACTAAATTCTAGAGGAACAAAAAAGTCGGAACCAATATTAATTGTAAAAGACGATTTTATCAAAAGTGAAAGCGAAAAAATAACTATAACCAAAAAAGATCTTAAAAAGAAATATCTTCCAATGTACGCAAGAGGTGAAATATCTTCTAAAGAAGTTTGCAATATTTTAGGAATAACAAAACAGTATCTTTCGTCAATGAAAACTGAATATTTAAGAAAAGGAGAAGATTATTTTAATGATCATAAAGGCCATGTCGGAAATATTCCAAAGAATAAAACTCCAGAAGAAATAAGTGAACGAATATGTTCATTGTACAAAGAAAAATATGACTTCCGTTCTTTAAAAGAGTTCGTTATAGATTTAGAAGAGATATATAAAATAAAAATTGCTATATCTACTGTAAAAAAAATACTGGAAGAAAAAGGTCTTTACTGTCGTAATTCAGACCGATTTATTGGAATTTCAAATGAACAAATAGGTACTGATTTTCTTTCAATCATTACTTTAATAGATAAAGCAATCAAAAAGAACGAATTATCTGAAATAGAGCAATTTGGATTAATCGAATTATGCGAATTAGCATTTTCCAAAACATATTTAACATTGAATAGTTTTTCTAAGAAACTTGAAAATACAAATTATAGAACTTCTTATTCTTGCATCAGCCATTATGTTGAAGAAAAGTATATCAATATTCAAGAAGAATGGAATTACTGGAACAAAAATCATGAACATTTTAGTTATATATACAATGAACAATATAGGAAAAAGGTTATTTCTGATATCAGAAATGTTTATTATAAAATGTTCAAAGAAATTGAAAAGTATGTAAAATCTGCAAGAGAAAAATTAGCCTAACAAAGGTTACGACCTTCGGTCGTTTGCATTTAAGGAAATTATTATCTAGTGCTCTTGCGCGCACGATGCATCATAGCCGACAGCGGGTCTATTCGCAGCGAAGCTTCTAGCGAGCCCGCCTGCGGTACAACCAGTTGTTATGTGGACGCCCGCACTGGGGCGCATAATTTAAATAAAGGATTTTTTATGAAAAAGAAAAGTTTATTTTTTCTATTACTTTTATTAATTTATAGTATTCCTTTATCATCAGAATCATTAAACTCCATCATCTCTTATTATGAAATTGCAAATGATTATTTTGATAGAAGCCAATATGATAAGGCAATTGAAAATTATAAAAACTTTTGGGAAAAGTATAATTTAAATCAGAGTTTATTTAATGCTTCCTCGACAAAAATTAAAAAAGATAATAATGAAACAGTAAAAGAATCGTATTTTTCTTTATACAATATTGCATGTTGTTACAGTATTAAGAAAGACTATGATAAAGCTGAGTATTTTTTAAAGTATGCGATTCTAGCTGGTTATCCGTATTTGGATCATGTTATAAATGATGATGATATGTCCAATTTATTTAAAGCAAAGAAAGAATTAATTTCAGAAATACAAAAAATATTTAATACAGGAAACATATCAGATTTATTCATAGGTAAAAAAATATATGTAGAAGGCTATGAAGGTATTTGTTTTAGTTTTTTCAAGAAGAATGATGGTAAGTATTGTTTTACAAAATATTCAAATTCTCCTACAGATATTGCAAAACATGAAATCTACGGCGAAGGTGAATTTGATTTTAAGAATTATAAATTGTTCCTTAAATATGTTGTAAACAAAGAAATATATCAGTATTATGAAAATAATCTAAGAATAGAAAAAGATTTAAATAAAGAAACTGAAACAATCAACTGGTACAAAATTGGAACTGACATGTCTGTTTCAGATTATTATATAAAAGAAGATTGGGAAGGATTTTACAAAAAAGATAGTAATGAAATCTTGATTCCAATTTTGGAATAAACATCACATAACAAAGGTTACGACCTTCGGTCGTTTGCATTTAAGGAAATTATTATCTAGTGCGCTTACACGCACGATGCATCATAGCCGACAGCGAGTCTATTTGCAGTGAAGCTTCTAGCGAGCCCGCTGCGGAACAATCAATTGTTATGCTGACATCCGCACAGGGGTGATTAGGAAGGAAAAATTGAAAAAGAAAAGTATATTAATTATTTTGTTTTCTTATATGGCTATAAATATTTTTGCAAATGATACTTTCTTTTCATTGAGTGGTGGAAATCTTGTACCTGTGAATGAAGAATCAGTTTCAATAGAAATGAGAGAAGAAACCATAACATTAGATTTTCAGGAAAACTTTTATGAAGTTACAGTAGATTTTACTTTTTATAATTCAGGGGATACGGAAACTCTTTCTGTAGGCTTCCCTTTTTTTGCACCAGGCAATTTAGGTAAAGGTAAAATTTATGATTTTAAATGCTGGACAAATGGAGAAGAAACTTCTTTTGAAGATATACCGCTTATTTGGAATTCCGAAACCGATAAACAACCAGAATTACAAAATGCATATGCAAGAAAAATAAGATTTAACAAAAAGGACGTAACTACTACAAAAGTTAAATACAAATCATCCTATTCTAGAGATTTAGATATAAAAAAATCAGGTATGGCTTATGCATATTGGGATGGTTATTATTTATTCGGAACAGGTTCCAGCTGGAAAAATTCAATAGGTAAAATAAAACTGGTAATTATTAATAATTTACCATATGGATACATTGAAACAGTCAGAATGGGTAAAGATATTGGAGGAACATCCATAAAAAACAAAATATCAAAAATCGATGAAAAAACTTATGAAGTAATTTTTACAAATATTGAACCTAATTATACTGATATTTTTTATATTTGCTTTGATAATATATTATCCGACTCAGGTCCAAAATATTTTCCAGCTTATTTTCCATTCATAAAAAAAATTACAAATAGTGATGAATTAAAATGGTATACAAAAGCTCAATTGAGAATTATTAGAAATACAATATATGCTTTACACGGTTATCAATTCAAATCTGAAGACTTAAAAAAACTGTTTACCGTTGTTGGAAAAGATTGGTATCCTACTTATACTGAAAGGATCAAAACTAGTTTTTCAGAAGAGTCTTTATCTGAAATAGAAAAAGAAAATATAAGAATAATTTTTGAAGAAGAAAATAAAAGATAGCATAACAAAGGTTACGACCTTCGGTCGTTTGCATTTAAGGAAATTATTATCTAGTGCGCTTGCGCGCACGATGCATCATAGCCGACAGCGGGTCTATTCACAGCGAAGCTTCTAGCGGGCCCGATGCGGAACAATCAATTGTTAGGTTGATGGCGCACTGCGCCACTTTTGGAGGTAAAAATTGTCTGCAATATTTAAAAGAAGAAGTATCAGAAAGTTTACGAATAAACCTGTTTCAAAAAGGATTCTTACAAAAATTTTAGAAGCGGGAAAAGCAGCTCCGTCTGCAAAAAACAGACAGCCGTGGAAATTTATTGTTTTTTCAGAAACTGAAAAGGATAAACTTCTTAATTGTATGGAAAAAGGAATCCTCCGTGAAGAAAAAAGTCCATTACTTCCAAAATCACAAAACGGAATTGCTGATGCAAAAAATACATTGAGGATAATGAAAAATTCCCATGTTATTATAATTGTTCTAAACACGAATGCAATTTCCCCATTTAAAAGCATAGACTCTGATTCAAGAATAACAGAAATTTGTGATACTTTGTCGATAGGTGCTTCCGTAGAGAATATGCTGCTCAGAGCAAGAGAACTTGGTATTGGTAGTCTTTGGATTGCGAATACATGTTTTTCGTATCCAGAGCTTACAGAATTCTTAAATACGGATTTTCAACTTGTATGTGCAATTGCCCTCGGATATCCTGATGAAAAACCAAAACAGCGTCCACGAAAAGCCGATTCTGAAATAATTGAATTTAGATTTTAAGTTTTTATAAAACAAAAAATAAAAACTTTGCCATGTCAAGACTGGATGAGTTCTGTGCAAAGAACCAAGACCGCCTTTTTTTCTTGACAAATATAGGTTTAAACCTATATTATTAAAATATGGAAAAGAAGTTCACTGTAGAATTCTATGAAACAGAAAAAGGAGAAAAGCCCTGTCTCGAATTCCTTAATACGCTCGAAGTCAAGCTTCGAGCTAAGGCTTTCCGAGATATGGCTCTTCTAGAAGAAAAAGGAACAGAACTTCGTCTTCCATATTCAGAGCATCTTGATGATGGAATTTTTGAGCTTAGGACAAAGCAGGGAACCAACATTGTAAGAAATCTATATTTTTTCTTTGTTGGAAATAAAATCATAATTACCCATGGCTTCCGCAAGAAAACACAGAAAACACCACCAGAGGAAATTATCCGTGCAAAGAATTACAGAAAAGAATATTTAGCTAGACATCCGCAAAAGGAGGAAAAGAAATGACATTAACAGAAGCATTAAACGAACAGATGAAAGATGAATCTTTCAAAAAAGAATATGAGGCGCTTGCCCCAGAATATGAAATAATTTCCTCTTTGATTGATGCAAGAAAATCATGCAATGTAACGCAGAAACAACTTGCAGAAACCACAGGAATTGCACAGTCAGATATAAGTAAAATTGAAAATGGTTCAGGTAATCCAACAATTAAATTACTCAAGCGCCTTGCAGATGGTCTTGGAATGAATTTAAAAGTGGAGTTTATTCCAAAGAATCAAATGGCATTGAGATAAGGCAACCTAACAAAGGTTACGACCTTCGGTCGTTTGCATTTAAGGAAATTATTATCTAGTGCGCTTGCGCGCACGATGCATCATAGCCGACAGCGGGTCGGGGCCCGCTGCGGAACAAACAATTGTTATGTGGATTGTCCTATAGACAAGAGAATGTGAAGCATGGAATTAATAAAAAAATCAGAAATCAAAGTTTTTAGTAATCCTGGAGTAGAATCATTTCAGTTGTTGAATCCAGAAAATAGTAAATCTGAACGAATTACTATTACAAGAGTTTTGGTACAACCAAATAATGAACAACCTCGTCATAAACATGATACTTCTGAACAAATCTGGATAGCAGTAAGAGGTAAAGGTGTTTTGCTGCTTGCGGATGATAAAGAAGAATTATTTGAACCCGGCGATGTGGTTCGTTTTGCAGATGGAGATATTCACGGACTAAAAAATAAAAGTCAGGATGTATTTGAGTATATCTCTGTAACATCTCCTCCTATAAACTTTGGGTATGCATACAAGGAGAAGAAATAAATATTAAACACGGTCAAACCACACCACCGTTTAAGCAATTGTTATACGCACAGCTCACTGGGCTAAAAAGGGAAAAAGTATGAAAACAAAAGATGTAATTATCGAACAGCAAAAAGATTTTATTCAGGAAATGAAAAATAAAACTCTTGCACTTATTAATTCAATTGATAAGTCTGAGATTGAAACGATTCTTCTTTCGGGGAGTGTTTCGCGGGCGGATTTTTTTCCTCTTAAAAAAGAAAATGATGAATATCGGGGGCACGTCGATTTAATCGTTATGCGTAAAAAAGGAAGTTGTGTGGCTGCCGAAGATATTTTTGGACCGGACAATGATCCGCCGATTCCGTATCATTGTATAAAAGTTGATCATGTGTGCTATGCAATTTTGTTTACAGATTTTATCGATACCGAAAAGTTTTTGCAGCTTGATGAACCAAGAAAGTTTTCGGTACTGGAATCTCAGATTTTGTACGATCCGAATAATTCCTACAAAAATGAGCTTGAAAAAATAAATCAGCTTGTAAAAGAAGATTTGAAAAATTATCTTAATAATGCGCTGGGCTATATTCATTATCTTATTTCTGATTACAAGAAAGACCGCTGGTATCGCCGGGAGGCATTTATCCAGATGCACGAAAATCTGAATACGGCAATCCGTGCAGGGGTAAGGGCTTTGTTCTATATAAATGGATTTTATTCGCCGGCAGAAGACAGGGCTGTTTATTATTCTCACAGTTTGAAAAAACTCCCGGAAAATTACGCAGAATTAATTTCACAGTCCTGTAATCAAATCACAGATTCAGAAGAAGACTATTTCAGGCGAGAGAAAATCTTCATGAAAAATATAGTCGGTTTTATTGAAAAATCTACATCTTGTAAATAAGCGGAGTTGTTTTTGGAAAATATTTTATTAAATGTCTGGATAGAAATGAAAAATGGGATAAAAGTAAGACTAATATCCAATGATGTATATAATTCAGAAGACAAGTACATTTTAATAATGGAAATAAATACAAATGGAATTTCCAAAAATATCAATTTGCTGGTAAAAGGACGGAAAGTATTTAATGCTTCTGGAAAATGCTTAGATTTTGGTGATGCATATCCGTCAACTACAGAATATGGTAAAATGATGATTACTAAGCAGTTTATAAAGGCTTGGTTAGAATAAATAACCTATAACAAAGCTTCTAGCCGACAAACCGGTCAAGCCTCGCCACCGTTTATGCAATTGTTATGCGGACGCCCGCTACTTAAGGCGCATTTTGTGATATACTACAATTATGAACTACAGGCAAAAAAATATCTATTTCCCTCTGCTTATACTTTTTTCTTCGGTGCTGAATATTGCAAGCTCGATTCTGGCAGGTGAAAGCTCCTTCCCTCTTTATATGGACAGTTTTGCAACGATTGCCATTGCTGCGATTGGGGGATTTGTTCCGTCTATTATAGTTGCGCTTCTTACAAACGGGACTTTGTTTTTACTTGGAAGGCTCAAGCTGATTTTTATTTTGTGCCAGCTGATGACGGCTCTTGGCTCTTCTTTTATTTTTGCTCTTACGAAGAAAAATGGTGAAGAAAAGATAAGCCTTGATTCTTTTATGATGGCAGGAATTTTAAGTGCATTTACAAACGGCATTTTCGGCTCGCTATTTGCGGCATTTTACCATTACAACCTTACGGCGATTGAGCAGGGAATTTTATTTGTAACGAACAATGTGATTGCAGCAAATCTTATTGGCGGGTTTCTGCTGAATCTGTTGGACAAGGCTTTTGCGGCTTTTATTGCTTACGGAATGTATCTTCTGATTCTGAAAAAATGCGAAAGGGCATGGAGCAGTTGCGAAGCAAGCCACTGGACTGAGGAGCGAACGAAAGAGAGCGACGAGGGAAGCGGCCGAGCGTTAGTGAGCTGCGGAACGCCCGACCGCCGCTTGCCGGCGGTTTCGCCCTTATTAAAAATAAAACCTGAATACATTTTTTTGATAATCGCATTCCTTACCTTTGCAATGGCGATTGGATTCAAAAAAACGGCAGACAGAAAATTCAGCGAAGGCTACGAAAATATAATAGAAAGCTCGCAGTTTGAAGCGCTTGAAGAAAAACGTTCGGAGGAAGAATTCATCAACAAGGGCTTTGACTCGGTTTTGTACACGACTTTCATTCTTGCAGCCATTTCGCTTATAATAATGCAGGTGCGATTGGGCGAGGAGAAAAACAAAATCAGGATTCAGAAAGCCAGGGAAGAAACGCAGAGGGCATTTTCCCGCGATTTGCACGACGGGGCAATTCAGACTCTCGCAGCATTGAAGATTTGTCTTTCGGATAGTAAGAATGAAAAGGCAAAAAATCTTACCGAGGACGCAATCGCTCAGGCACGGGAACTTCTGGCTTTTTCGAGGATTGATTTGTCTTCTGATTTGATTGCTCTTGTGCGCGAAACGGCGAAAGTGTTTGAGGAAAATTATAAAACAAAAATTGCTTTTTATGAGGCAAGCGATGTGGCACAAAACTTTTCTTCAGATGCAAAAGTGCAAATCCTGAAGATTTTACAGGAAGCCCTGCGAAATGCCCTGAAGCACAGCGGGGCGGACAGAATTGAAATCAAAATGATTGACACGATGAATGATTTTATCCTTTCGGTGTGCGACAATGGCTCTGGTTTTGATGTGGAAAAGCCTGGTGAAAAAGCGGGACATGCCGGCCTTAAAATCATGGAAGAGAGGGCAATTGAATTGGGCGGACATCTTGCTATAAAATCTGGTATAGACGGAACGAATGTAAGCCTGATTTTGCCGATAAGAAGATAGCGCACGAGGAGTTTTTTTGATGAAAGTTCTTTTGATTGATGACCACAACATGCTCCGGGAAAGTCTTGTCCTTGCCCTTAAAAAAGAATGTCCTGATTTTGATTTTTTGCAGGCGTCGACAGGAGACGAGGCAAAAGAGATTCTTGTTAAAAATGATGACTGCAGGATGATTGTTTTAGACCTGCAGGTTGGAAAGGAAAACGGGCTTTTTATTTTAAGTGAGCTCAGGACTGTAAGACCTGAAATTAAAACTCTTGTCTGCTCTGCTTTTTCCGAGCCGCTGACGGTTGAAAACGCAATCAGCGCTAAAGTTCAGGGCTATATTACAAAAACATCTGACCTTTCGGAAATTGCCCTTGCGGTAAAAATGGTTGCTTCCGGAAAAGAATATTTTTGTACGGAAGCCCTTAATGTAATGAAGGCAAATGTAAACGCTTCAAAAATTGCAAGCGGACTCCTTGATTCGCCTGACCGGACTACAAGACTTTTTGCAAGCTACAAAAAACTTTCTCCAAAGGAAAAAGAGATTTTTGGGCTTTTGGCACAAGGTTTTTCCGTCTCTGAAATTGCCCAAAAACTTGGAAAATCCATAAAGACCGTAGAAAATCAGCGGACGGCAATTTATGAAAAAATGGAGCTTCACGGGATGGGAGATCTTGCTGAAGGAGCCAGGATGCTGGGATATTACTGATTCAGCCAGTGGTTGATTTACTGAATAAAACTCTCCCAGGGCTGCTCTTTTAATTTTCCGTTTGAAAAAATAAAGACTGTAATTTTATCGTCAAAAATTTTTCCGAAAGCGTGAAGTTTTTCTTTGCTGCACATTCCAAGATGATTCTGTAAAAAGCTTTCATCGTCTATGAGAATTCCAAAATGTGCATTTCCAGAATTTTCTGCAAATTTCGCCATTTTCAAGAGTTCTCCGAAAATTTTATGAAGTCCATTGTATTTATCTGGGGAGTTAAAACTTTTTGCCTCAATAAACCAGTCTGTTCCCTTTAAGTCAGTATATTGAACATCAGCTTTTGTATTACTGCGGCAGTTAAAGTTACTATGGGAATCAGCTTTTATATCTTTAATTTTTACCTCTTTGAAGGAATCTATAAGTTTCTGTTCCCACGATTTATTCTTAGCTTTCATAAGATATTACCTCACAAAAAATGACAGCCTTTTTTCTTTAATTTAAAACTTGGTCAAAACCAGGTATCCGAAACTTTATTTCAATATCTTCGTTTCCAATTACTACCGAAGTTATATCACCTTCATAAAACATTTTTCCTTTATAATTTGTACTTTCTGTACGCTCAAGTGTGTATTCGTAGTCATCATCTGAGATATATGTTAAATAGGCAACTGTTGGAAGTTCTACTTCTGTACCTTCTTCCAGGTTTTTATAATCAGGTAAACTGTTCAAAAGATCTGCAAGTGGTTGATCATATCTAGGATCTTCTGCAACAAAAGTAATTGAATACCCTTGAGGCTCTGTACAAGAGAAAAGTACAAAAACCATTACCAAAATACTTAAAATCTTAAAAATCTTCTTCATTTTAATCTCCTTACTTTGACTTACAAAAGCTGAATCTTCTTCCGTTTTTTTATTTTTGATACATAATTTTACTCTTCCATGAATGTTTTTGTCTTGAAGTTCTTAATTCAAAGCACCTGTGAATTTTTCCCAAAAGTAACAAGAACAAATTTAACAACAAATAATTTGTAATATATAATACAAATAGTTACTGGAGGTGGCATAAAGAAGAGCTTGCACGTCTTGACGGTCCTGTCCGTAACATGTTTTTTTTGGGAATAAAAAGTGTAAAGGAAAATGGATTATGAGTTTTATAAATTTTTCAGGTGTTTTTGGTGTATACGAAGGAACTAAGCTTATTGAAAACGGCGCTTATGGTTTCGCAGACAAAAATTTCCGCATAAAGAACAACACGAACTTTTGCTACGGCACAGCTTCTGGCACAAAAGGCTTTACGGCTGTTTCAATTCTGACTCTTGCAGCAGAAAATAAGCTCAATCTTGATGACTGCGTGAAAAAACTATTAAACGCAAAAGCAGAAAAATACGGGTCCCTCCATTGGCTTTCTGAAGAAGTGACGGTGCGCAGCCTTTTGAACCACACTTCAGGCGTTCCGGATTATTTTGACGAAGATTATGTAGACGATTTTGAAGAAGCTCTGTGCGGAAATGCAAACTATCACTACGAAAAGCTGGAAGACTTTTTTCCTTTGATTGAAAATATGTGGAAAAAACAAAAGGCTCCCTACTCTTCTGCTGGAACTTTCAAGTATTCTAACGGCGGCTTTGTACTTCTTGCAGCTGTTGCGGAGGCTGTCTCCGGTATGAGTTTTCCGTCATTTGTAAAGCAGCATGTTTTTACAAAGTTTAATATGAATAGCACAGGCTTTTATAGGCTTGATGAAACGCCGCCTGACGGAATTGTATGCGCAACAGGCTATCAGCAAAACGGCCGCAGCAACATTTACGAAGTTCCTGTAATCGGAGGTGGAGACGGTGGCTCCTTCACTACACTTGAGGACATGGCTCAGTTCTGGCATAGTCTCGATCCTGAGCTGAATCCGGAAAGCACACTTTCACCCCTTGTTGAAAAAGCCTGGTCTCCTTGCTTCGAAGGTGATGATGGACTTTACGGACTTGGCTTCTGGCTGCGTAAAGAGAACCCGAACATCGTATTTCTTGAAGGTTTTGATCCTGGCCTTCAGTTTTTCAGTTTCTACAACCGTGTCACAAAGCGCTCTCTTACAATCTGCCTTAACGACGAACAGTCAAACTGCAGGGAAGTCTTTGAAAAATACTTTGAACAGGTTCAGTAATACTATAACGACAGGCCACTAGCCTGCTTTTTTTAAGGAAGGAAAAATGAAAAAATGCTTATTATTTATCTTTTTATCTCTTTTTCTCATTAGTTGTGAAAGCACAAAATCGATTACATTTTTAGATATAATCCCTGATGATAATACGAATGCTGTTATTTTTTTGAAAGATCGCCGCCTGGGAAATTATAATAAACAGGAATATTATTATCTTGATGACATTGATGAAATCAGAAGTGTTTTTTCTGAATGGAAAGACCTGAAAAAAATACCTGTTTTCCCGCGTTATTTTGATTCTGGCTTTTCATGCGATTTTGATTTTTATCTGATTATTGACGGAAAAGTTCAGTCTTGCCCAATAGATGGAATTTCCCCCGACGGTAAATTGATAGAAATAAACCGTCAGGGTTATGAATATAACATTGAATACTGGAAACGACTTCAGTCAAAACTAAAACCTGCAAAAAAAGAAGAAGCCATAATCTGTAAAAATGCAATTGAATATAGAAAAATATTAGCTGAAAAGCAAAAAGATAAACGCTATCTTTTCTCAGAAATTAATTTCTCATATGCAGAACAATCGATACCGGGAAAGTATGACGGATATTTTTATGTCACGACAAATAATTCTTCTTGGTCAAATATCGAAAACAAAATTTCAAAAGCATATCCTGATGCAGACTTTAGAATCGGCGGACAGCTTGGCGGAGGTTTGTTTAGATCCTGTGATTTTCAAATTTATGCTTCCAAAGAATTTTACGAAGAGTTTAATTTATATCCCAAAAACGAATATACAGAATTTAAAGATATAGAATTAACTGTATATTTAAAAGAATAAGTTTTTTTTAATCGATTCAAGTTCGATGAAAAATCTATATTAAACTTTAGGGCTATGCAGGTAGCAGTAGTAAGCGACTTGACAACTCTCTAATCAAAGGAAAGAAAATGCCACACGTAGAAATCAAATGTTTTCCAGGAAGAACAAATAATCAGAAGAAATTGTGTGCTGAAAAAATTTCAGAAGTAATCGCTGAAACATTGGGATGTAAAACTTCAAGCGTTTCAGTAGCAATTAAGGATATCCCGGAAGAAAAATGGAAAGAAGAAGTCTGGGACAAATCAATTATTGAAGAAAAAGAATTTTTATATAAAGATCCAGGATATACTTGTACCTGAAAATCTTATAAGATTAAAGTGTCAGGGCATAACAAAAGTTCCTAGCCGGCAACTGGTCAAGCAAGTTTACAGTTTAAGTACTTGTTATGTAGACGCCCTCACTGAGAACGTTTTATTTATAAA
>JAEEGH010019300.1_pt1 | contig 14310 bp, 14 predicted proteins | sample 9134181 | NCBI WGS metagenome assembly JAEEGH01 (sample SAMN16246544, study PRJNA631951) | gut metagenome | biome: gut microbiome; feature: rumen; material: DP-attached | host: Bos | place: Iran: Karaj | collected 2018-10 | reverse complement strand
TGCGAAAATACGTGATAACAGTCTAAAGATAAAGCTGTGTCACGTAGATATCCACGCTACTGTATAATCTGAAGAACGTAGCGTGCCTATTTCGCATTTACTGCATTTTCTTATCTAAATGACATTGCCCCCGTCCCCTAGGACCATTACTTCAGCTTAGAAACCCTATCCTGCACAAGCTTAACGAATTCTTCGACTTGCATCTGGCCCATATCCTGAGCACCCTCTGCACCGTCGCGGTCTCTGACAGCAATTGAGTGACTTTCCATTTCCTTATCTCCAAGAATGATCATATAAGGAACTCTGTCCATTCTGGCTTCGCGGATCTTGTAGCCGAGCTTTTCATCATGGAGATCAACCTCAACGCGGATGTTATTAGCCTTGAGGAGTTTCTCTATTTCTTTAGCATATTCCACATGTCTGTCAGAAACAGGCAGAATCTTGACCTGAACAGGAGATAGCCATACTGGGAACTTGCCTGCGTAGTGTTCAATCAGAATTCCCATAAAGCGGTCAATTGAACCAAAGACAACTCTGTGAAGCATGATTGGACGGTGCTTCTGGCCATCCTCACCGATGTAATCCAGATCAAAGCGCATGGGAAGTTGGAAATCAAGCTGAATTGTTCCGCACTGCCATGTTCTTCCGAGGCTGTCTTTAACATGGAAATCAAGCTTGGGGCCATAGAAGGCGCCATCGCCTTCATTGATGGCATAAGGCTTACCGATGCCTTCAACTGCGGCCTTGAGTGAGTTAATAGCAAGCTCCCAATCCTCGTCGCTTCCGATGGAGTTCTCTGGCCTTGTGGATAGTTCAATCTCATATGAGAAGCCAAATACAGAGTACACCTCGTCAATCAGCTTCATAACACCCTGAATCTCAGATAACACCTGATCCTCACGCATGAAGATATGGGCATCATCCTGTGTGAAGCATCTTGCGCGCATCAGACCATGGAGTGTACCAGACAGCTCCGCTCTGTGCACGATTCCAAGCTCGCCCATCCTGATGGGGAACTCCTTGTAGGAATGAGGCTTAGACTTATAAACCAGCATTCCGCCTGGGCAGTTCATTGGCTTGATCGCGTAGTCCCTGTCATCTACGCTTGTTGTATACATATTGTCCTTGTAATGATCCCAGTGACCTGACTTCTCCCAAAGAGACCTTGAAAGCATTATAGGTGTCGAGATCTCAACATAATCTTCGCGCTGGTGGACACGTCTCCAGTAGTCGATTAACAGGTTCTTGAGGATAAGCCCCTTAGGGAGATAGAAAGGGAAGCCCTGTCCCTCATCCATTAGTAAAAAGAGCTCCAGCTCTTTTCCCAGTTCTCTGTGGTCCCTGTCGTTTACAAGAACCTGATTTTCCATTTGCATTTCGTTCATAATGTGTTGCTCCTTTCGCAGAAAAAAGTGTTTGTATGCAACAACATAAGAAAAGCACCCATAAGACCACTACAAATGATCTTAAGGGTGCAATATGCACGGTTCCACCTTAACTTTTCACTTCAGATTCTGACAAATCCTATCCTTTAACGCAGGCATACGGTAACACTTACTATTGTTGGGCGTTACAGCTCTGGAATGGTTTTCATTCGTTATCCTCATAAGTGACTTCCACCTTGTGTCACTCTCTCTGGATGATTCATCGCGAACTACTCTTTCCGTCAATGCTTTTCTTATGTTATTGAAGCGATTGTAGCAAAACAGAATTTTTGTGTCAATGATTTTTATAAATTTAATTTTTTGAATATTACTATCAGACAAGATGAGATATATGTTATTATAGTCAGAAAATATGTGAATGAACCTAGGGGACGGGGTTCATGGTCCAAAAAATGGACCACTAACCCCGTCCCCCAGGACCATTTTCAAATTGCGTCCACTTTCCTGTGCTTGAGGTTGTAGTAGATAACCTCAGTTATACAGCAGCACACCCAACCCACAGGGTAGCCGAAGCCTACCCACTTAGGGGTGTTGATGACATAATGGGTAATTACAAAAAGATAAATCTGCCTGACCACAACGAAATTCATGATCATAATGATCATCGGTCCTCGTGAGTCACCGCGGCCTCTCAAAGCGCCGGCAAGTGTGTGATTGACACAATTGGCAAGCAAGAAGAACACGTTTGTGCGGATAAACAGGCTTCCATACTCTATTACTGAAGGATCTGATGAGAACATCCTGACAGCAGTTGATGAAAAGAAATATAGGAATACTGCGATGACAAAGGTAATGCCGGTTGCTGCAGTAACAGTTATTCTGGTTCCGTCATTCGCTCTCTTTATCTTTTGCGCTCCAACATTCTGACTTACAAAGGTGGTCGCAGCCATGGCCATACTGGACATGGGAAGCAGAATGAACGCATCAAGCTTGTTGTAGCAGCTCCAGCCTGCCATGCAGCTTGATCCGAAGTGATTGATATAGGACTGGACAAATACATTTGAAAATGCCGTGATGACAGATTGTATTCCCGCCGGAAGTCCAACTGCAAAGATCATCTTCAAGATTCCCCTGTCTATCCCAATATCGTTCCAGACGAATTTGTAGATATCATGGGTACTTGTCAAAAGATATAGGATCAGCACTGCAGATATCATCTGAGAAATAATAGTAGCTGTTGCAACACCTGCAATTCCCATCTTAAAGCCAATTACCAGCACAAGGTCCAGCACAGTATTTATGATACTGGTCAGGATAAGGAACATCAGAGGGCGTCTGGTATCTCCCACTGCACGCAGGATTCCGCTTCCCATGTTGTAGATGAGAAGTCCCGAAAAGCCCATGAAATATATTCGAAGATATGTCGTAGCATCTTCAAAAACATCAGCCGGTGTATCCATAAAGACAAGCATGGGCTTTACACCCATCACACCTATTATGGTAAAAAGGACACAGAAAACAAAGGTAGTTGCAATGGTTGTCTCTATAGCTCTGTGGAGTCCCTTTAGGTCTTTTCCTCCAAAATATCTTGAGATCAAAACGCCCGCACCAATTGAAAATCCATTAAAAAAGAACACCAGCATGTTTACGATCATTGTCGTTGAACCCACTGCTGCCAGTGCCTCTTTTCCCACGAAATTGCCCACAACTATGGAATCAACCGTGTTGTACAGCATCTGAAATATATTTCCCAGCATAAGCGGAAGCGAGAACATAATAATCTGGCCGATTATGGACCCTTCCGTCATATCCTTAACTGAAGTCTTACTCATAAAACTACTTCCTTTTCCAAAATGGACTAGGGGGACGGGGTTCGTGGTCCATTTTTTTGGTCCTATAACCCCGTCCCCTAGGTCTATTTTTGTATCGTACCTTAAAGCAGTCCAAAAAACAATGCCCACAGAATTAATCTGCGGGCATTCCCATCATGGTGAAAATCATCAATATCAGATATTTGCGTTTATTTCTTTTACGATCTCGACGAACTCAATATCACCATCAGCCAGTATCTCAACGATGGATCCGTGACCGTCTTCGTTTTCTCCGTTGTGCCAGTAAACTTCAGCATTTCTAAGGTTCTCTGCTTCGTCGACACAACCATCAAAGCACTTGTAGGCGTCGCCTTCATAGACATTGCCATTCACCCTGATCTTGGCGATTCCATAGGTTGGTCTTCCAAGCTTGGCAAAATAGTCGCCCCACTGCTCTGCTTCTTTAAAAGACTTAGACACATACAATGACGCCATTCGAGACGGGTACTGTGGATACTTCTCTTTTCTCACCTTCTCCAGCGCCAGCTCCCTTATTGCCACCTGCAGAGGATATGACAACTCGGTATCCTTGTACTTCTCAGGATTTTTCTCAATATCTTCTATTGTCTCCTTGTGCTCCTGAACACGCTTGTATACTCTATTTGGATGCTCCTCATCCATGATAAGATGCTCCCCTGCATGCTTGGGAACATCCGATATTACATGATAAAAAAACTGTTCCTCCATTTATACTCCCATTAAGCCTTTTTCCAAACGCTCTTATAGATTTCTCTTTTCTCTCCCTGATATTCGCCAGTGCCCTCAAAGATAGCTTCAAAGCCGCACTTATTAAGGACGTGCTTGGATGCCACGTTCTCACTGAGGCAAATGCCGTACACTTCTGCAGTGTTCACAGTATCAGCCATTACTGGTAAAAAAGCTGTCACTGCCTCAGTTGCATAGCCATTTCCCGTAAACTCTTTAGCAATGTGATAGCCAATCTCCCATTTACCTTCGCCTATTGGAACCATCTGTACATAGCCGAGGTTCTTGTTGTCCTCTTTTCTAAATACCGGATGCACCAAAGGGCCTTCAGTAGAGCCATATTGTGACATCAGGAATTCAATTGTCTCTTTTGCATCTTCCTCTGTCTCGAAAACTTCGTCCGGCACAAACCTTCTGTTGTCCTCGTCAAGTGAGTTCTTGTGCACATCATATGCCATATCCAGTGTGAAGTCTTTTATCTCTAATCTGGTAGTTTCTATTCTCATAGCTCTTTTCCTCCATCAAAATCCCTACTCGGCCAGATACCAGTCATCTCGATTTTCATCGTAGTAGTACGTCTTGTCCTCATCCTCATCATAGTAGAAGATGGTATCGGATTCTTCATCATACAGATAGAGTGTGCCGTTTTCATATGTATACCAGATATCTTCCTCATAGTCATATATCCAGTTATCTTCAGCACTTTCCTCTTCGTCCCCGTAATAGTCACCGGAATCGTAGTCATAACTGTACTCACATTCTCCGTTACTTATATTGCAACCGTACTCATTCTCGTAGTCGCCCCAACCATTCCAGTTATCCTCGAAACTATCGTAATTGTAATAATCATCATAGCTTTCTGCAGAAACAAAATTCCCAAGCCAGGCAATATACTCATCATCCAAATCGATGTATTTATACACATCCTTGAGCTTCTCATAGAAATACGAGTCTCCATAGGGCAGTGATACGGACATTCCTGTGAGCTCGTTTTTATCCGAAGTATGTCCATAGTAGGTGACTGCTGCCTTAAGGGCTGACATAAGGTTCTTGGCTTCTTCACTGCTATTGTCTATTCCTTCAACCAGAGCGAGAATGTCACTAATGTAATAGTCGGACAAAGTAACATCACTTTCATCAAGTCCCCAGTAACTCCAGAAGCTAGACTTGGCGCGGTCTTTTGCCTTATGCATTTTACTGTAGTTTTTATTTAGGAGCGCATCCTCATTTTTATATGCATACACTTTCCATGCGGTAAAAAGATTGCTCGCTGTGGACTCATTAAAAAGAGCTATGCAGGCAGAATCGCCCATGAAAGCTTCTTCGCTATCTTTGATAATGTCATCAACTATTTTTTTACCAAGAAGTGGTGCTGATATTCCCGGATTTTCCTCGAAAGCCTTCATCCATTCTGTGTAGCTCCAGCCTAGCCCTGACTCGAAGTCCTCTGACAATAATGCATACTTGCAATATGGCGCAAGGGCATAGCAGGTCTCCAGGTTCGCCATGATACAACAATCCATTCCAATGATGTCAAATCTTATATCATTATTCTCAGCAAAAGCTGCTGCCATCTCAGCAATGTTAAGGCTGTATTCTTCTGGCTGCCATTCATCATAGCCAAAGCCATAAACAGGGCCACCACCGTGATTCCAGAATAGCAAAAGATATCTGTCAGCGCTGTAATTTGTTTTGCAAAAACTGATAAACTCCGAAAGTGTGTCTTTAGAAGTAGTATCCAGCTGTCCCAGATTGTCACGCACAAGAACCAGCTGACCATCCTCTATCTTGTAGGTCTGGGCTGTATCAGATCTGATCCCGTAGTCCTGCCAATTCTTGGTTCCCATGGTCTGAATTATAACGTTAACATTTTTACCAATACCGGATTCAAGCATCTCTGCGATGTCAGCTGTGGCTTCTCCGCTCTCTGATTCAAGGTCAGAGCCATTCATATAAACCATAATGGTTGCAGATTTAGCATCTGTACCCACATCAACAGTGAATACCTCGCTCAGAGACTGGCTTTGATTATTATCCTGAATAACTGTATTGGTCTCCGTCTGTACGACAGCTCCCTCTTCGCCCTCAGAGAGTTCATCGTCCTCCGGCATCAGCATCAGGATTATAAAAAGAACTCCCAACATAGCCAGAATGAATATCGCAATTTTCTTTAACTTTTTCAAAACTTACTCCTCATTTTCAAATACTTATTTAATTCTATATTTCGCCAGATCCACTTTGCCATTTGCGACTTCAACGCCTTCGCTCTCCAATATCTGTGCCTGCTTCCAGGCTCCGCCAAAGGCGTATTCACCTGCAAGCTCTCCCTTTGAATTGACAACGCGGTGGCAGGGAATGGTACTTGGATCTGGATTTTTGTGAAGGGCATTGCCAACAGCTCTTGCCATCTTCCTATCACCAGCCATCTCTGCAACGTCAGCATAGGTGGCAACTTTTCCTTTGGGAATCTTCTTTACCGCTTCATAAATTCTTTTGGTAGGTGAATCTGTGACAAGGTCGTAGCTCTCCGCAATCATTCTTTTTACAACATCATCAGGGATTGAGCCATCCAGAACAACCGTGATCCAGTGCTCCTTATTCTGATGATATGCAGGAAGTACGGCCGCGTATGCCTTCCTCCAAAGATTTCGCCACTCAGGATCTACCTTCAGATTCAAGTTGATGAAGCCATCTTTTTCGTATGTCCATAAAAAGGCCTTCTTGGATTTTTTTACCCTGACAAGCTGCCAGTTCTGATCATGAAATGGAGCCTCCTGATAGGTGCCAGGAAAAGACAAACCGTAACTTAGCGCTTCTTCTCTTGTTCTCATAAGACTATCCTCGCTTTTTCTGCAACTTGTTCCCCTGCGCTAAATCAATTCCTTTTGAAACAACTGATATTTCCAATTGTTTTCCCCCTAGGACCATTTAGCATTAGTGGAATGAAACTACCTTGTCGTAGTCGTAGCCGCGGTCAGGTGTGAAATGTCTCTCGGCGAACGTGAAGTATACAACGCCATTCTTCCTAACTGGAATTGATATGAGTGTTGTACTACAATCAGCACTATTCTCATCAACTACAGATCCGGCTACTTTCCCTGTCATCACAACATCACTCTGAACAAGTGGCCAGGCTGCGCTCTTTATAAGTTCAGTCTCTTCCTTGGTTGGGTAAGCTGGCTCGCCGAGATCATGCCAGAGCTTCAGTGGATTACAGCAGGTCTCATCAACAGTCTTGGTGATCAGCGTATACTCTTTTACCTGATCATGAGCACCAATATCAAAAGATATCTCTTTTACCTTGTCATCCTCGTCTATGTTCCAAAGGATTCCAGCGTAGCCTTTGTCACCCTTAACAATTACAGCATTATCATCTCTGTAAACGCAGTTCTGGCTAAAGAGTTTAAGCTGCTTGAAGAAGTAGAAGGTCCAGAAGGTTGGCTTAGGGATATTGCCAGCAGCCACCATACCAAATCCGCCGTGGAATAAGGAGTTCTGAACGCCCTGCTCCTCGAATACATCACCAAATGTCCAGTATGAATAAGCTTCGTTCACATCACCGAGGCCTGCCAGCTGTCTTGCAAGGTAGGCTGCGTTGATGTTGGTGTCGTGGATAACACCTCTTGGTGTGTAAGATGTGCTGAACTCTGTCAGGTGGATAGGAAGACCTTTAAACTCCTCGTAAGAGTCCACAATATCTCTTGTGGACTGAAGATTCTCAAAGCGCATCTTGGAATCCTCAAGCTTGGAGTAATCGTAGTGACCGATTCTCTCAGGAAATTCCACTGTGTAGTGATGTCTTGTGATTCTGTCAGGATGAATTCCCTCTTTTTTACAGAAATCAAGGAATCCCTTGATCCACTCTGCATCTCTGACTCCGCAGATTGCAGGGCCTCCAACCTTAAAGCGGTCGTCGTAAGCTTTTATAGCCTGAAAAGTCTCTTTGAACAGCTTGAAGTATTCCTCCATATCTGCCTTGTACCAAAAGCCTGGAAGATTAGGCTCGTTCCATACTTCGATAGGCCAGCCTGTAACTTCCTCGCCGTAGCGGGCTTTCAGATGCTCGAGAAGTGCGATGACCATGTCTGTCCACTTCTTATATTCCTTGGGAGGAGTTGTGTTTCCTTTCCAGTAAAAGATAGTCTGAGTGCCGCTTGCAAGCTGCTCTGGCATAAAGCCAAGCTCAAGATATGGACGGATTCCAAGCTCCAGGAATCTGTCAAAAATCCTGTCAATGTAAGTGTAGTTATACTCTACTTTGGTCTCGCCGTCTTCCTCATACTCGTGGTAGATTGCCACATCGTCTGAAAAGAGCCCATGGCCTCTGATGTAAGAAAAGCCGATCATGTCCTGTACGAATTTCAGCTCTTTTAAATACTCCTCTGTAAGCGCAAGGCCAAGTCTTCCTGTGCCTACGCAGTAATCAACGTTGTTGTTGAAAAGTACGCTCCCCGTCGCATTCACAACAATTTTTTCTTTTTTCATCTCTTCCCACTCCATATCTTTTTCTTAAAATACATATATCTCATCCAGGCAGTGATACCGCTTATTGCCCAGACAATTCCTACTGACCACCAGATACCCCACAGGCCGATCACTGGGACAGAGGTCAACATAATAGGTACTGTGAATCTTCCTATAACTTCCACAATGCCGTTAAACAGCGCAAAGAACGAATCTCCAAGGCCGTTCAAAACGCCTCTTACAACATAGATGATTCCCAGCATTACATAGAACAAGCTTGTTATCTTAAGAGCCTTGGCACCCATTAGTATAACTTCTTCATCTTCGACAAATATTCGGATGATTTCTTCGCCGAAGAGCTGAATAAGTGGCAGCATCAGGACAGAAAAGATTACCATGAGAAGCAGGCCCTTGTGATAACCCTCTGTGATTCTCTCCTTCTTATTGGCGCCGTAGTTCTGACCTGTAAAGGTTGAAAGAGCTGCTCCCAGCGTCTGATAAGGCTGATGGATGATCTGCTCAATTCTGCTGGTTGCGGTGAATGCTGCAACTGCAACTTTTCCATAGGAATTAACAACCTTCTGAAGGGCCATACATGAGATGGCAATTAATGAAAACTGCAGAGAAAGAGGAATTCCAAGCTTCAGAATCTTAATAGAAATCCTCCTGTCATACTTCATATCGCTCTTTTCCATGTGGAAATATTCATTTCTGGCAATTGCATACAAGAGGCAGCTGATGCCTGAAACGAACTGAGAGATCACTGTGGCAATACCTGCGCCCACAACGCTCATGTGCAGCACGCAAACGAAGAGAATGTCAAGAACTGTGTTCAGGATGCAGGAAAAGATAAGGAAATACAGCGGAGTCTTGGAATCTCCAAGGGCTCTTAACATGGATGAAGCATAGTTATAGAGCGAAACGAACACTATGCCCACGCACATGATCTGCATGTAGACTACAGCATCTCTCATGATCTCATTAGGGGTATCCAAAAGAGCTAGAGTTGGTGCAGCCAGAAAGAATGCGCAGGTTCCCACAACAAGCGGAAATACCAGCATTATGTAGCCTGTATTTACGATACAGCTCTTTATCTCACCCACATTTCCTTTCCCAAAGAACTGGGAAGTAATGATTCCGCCGCCACTTCCAATTCCGTTACACAGGGCAAAAAACAGAAATGTAACTGAACCTGTAGCTCCAATTGCCGCCAGGGCATCTGCGCCAACAAACTGCCCTACAATAATTGAATCCACCAGATTATATAGCTGTTGGAACAGGTTACCTATGAGCATAGGTATTGAGAACTGGATCAAAAGAGAAACTGGATTTCCCTCGGTCATATTCAAAATTGCAGATTTATTAGATTTCATAAGTATTCGCCATTTCTTTTCATGTATAAATCAGTACGCCAGTTTCATCCAATTACCCTTAAAGTAGTATATTACAAAAATAATAGAGCTCACTGACCATGTAAGTGGATATGCCCAGAATATCACGTTAACGACCGGTATTATCCGGACAATTATGATTATATAGGTGATTCTGAGAAGGCACCAGCTTGATAGCATAACAATCATCGGCACCGTAGTTTTGCCAGCACCTCTGTATACTCCAGCAAGGCAATGGCTAAGGGCAAGTAGGCAATAGAACAAGCTCTCCGTCCTTGCCTGTGTCACACCAACCATCAGAACCTGTGCTTCATTTGAAAACACCCTGAGAAAAATGGGTGCAAAAAGAAAGCAGATCACTCCGATTATTTCAGCACAAGCTACACCGATGAAACTTCCGATAACAGATCCCTTTTTTACCCTATCCATCTGTCCAGCGCCTATATTCTGACTTACAAAGGTAGTAAGTGCCATGCACATGCAGGTTATAGGTAAAAAGACAAATCCTTCCAACTTGAAGTAACTGCCGCAGCCAGCCATGGCAACGGAGCCAAAGGCATTGATGTTAGACTGTACTACTACGTTTCCGATTGCGATAACGCTGTTCTGAATTCCAGTTGGGAAGCCTATCATCAGCTCTTTTCTCAAAGTCTCATCATGGATTCGCAGCTTCCTAAGGTAGATTCTGTGTGGTCCTTCAACTCTGGTAAGTTTGGAAAAAGCAAGGATTGCACTCACAAACTGCGCAATGATGGTGGCAAGAGCCGCTCCGCCGATTCCAAATCCCAGGAACTTCACAAATGAAATATCCAGGATGGTGTTGAGAATTGTGCTGACGATCAGGTAATACAGGGGTCTCTTGGAATCGCCCATAGCCTGGAAAACGCCGCAACAGGCGCTGTAAAGAATATTGCCAAGGCCTCCCAGGAAATATATTTTGAAATACAGGGTAGACCTTGGCATTACATCCGCCGGAGTTCCCATCCATCTGAGGATTGTTGGAGTAAAGAAATATCCAAACACTGTCATCGCAAGTCCCATGATGATGGCAAAGGTAATTCCTGTGTGGGTTGCAACTGCCACTCCTTCATCATCACCTGCACCATATCTTTTACCGATGATAACGCTATTGCCCATGAACAGGCCGTTTATGAAGCCTACCATCAAAAAGATAAGGCTTCCTGCTGTACTTACTGCAGCCAGTGCCTCTTTTCCCAGGACATTTCCAACAACAATGGAGTCAACCACATTATAGAGCTGCTGAAGGAGCTGCCCAAAGAACACTGGAATTGCAAACAATATGAGATTTTTGGTTATTGATCCTTTAGTCATACTACCTATTGTAGCTGATTAGCTGGCATTTTCATATATTAAAAAACCCACAACCAAATGGTTGTGGTTTTCTGAAATCTGCAACTGCAGATATTCTCATCTCTTTGACTTCGACGCCTTCAGAGAGCAGGATTTCTCCCTGCTTCCAGGCTCCGCCAAATGCATAGTTGCCGGCAAGTTCGCCTTTTGAGTTTACTACACGATGACAGGGAATTGTGCTGGGGTCAGGGTTTTTGTGAAGAGCATTTCCTACAGCTCTTGCCATCTTTCTATCCCCGGCTTCTTCTGCAACCTGCGCATAAGTTGCAACACATCCCTTTGGGATTCTGGCTACAGCATCATAAATCCTCTTAGTCGGAGAGTCTGCTATCAGGTCGTAGCTCTCGGCAATCATGAGCTTTATGTCTTTATCCGGGATACTTCCATCGAGGATGATTGTATTCCAATGCTCCTTATTCTGATGGTATCCGGGAATAACTGAGCTGTAAGCCTTTCTCCAGAAAAAAGCCGTCTCGGGATCAACCTTCACATTGAGATTTATAAAGCCCTCTCGTTCATAAGTCCACAGGAATGCTTTTTTATTATACTTATATCGCACCAGCTGCCAGTTAGGATCGTGGAAGGGCGCTTCCTGATAAGTATCCGGAAAAGATAATCCGTATTTTAATGCTTCTTCTCTTGTTTTCATGAAATAATTCTAACACATTCAAATAGAATTACTCATAATTCACTGTTATTTTTCCCAACGTTATTTTATCCAGAACCTTATCATTAGTCTTTACTGTATGTTCCGGTAGAATCTTTTCTTGATAATACACGCCGTCCCAGTTTAGAAGCTTTTCTGGGTCTTCGGAATATCCTGTTAAATCACAGGTATTTACAAGAAATTTGGCATATTTTACTGCAAGAGCATGTTTTATCCGCATATTAGTGAGGATGCTTTCATCCAACCCTGTTCTTGCAAGCTGATTCCCGGTCATGCTGCTTAAGATCATCTTTGCTTCGACCATTGCTTGTTTTTCTTCCGCGCTACTTAATACAACTCCTTCAGAAAGAGCTCTTTTATAATAAATCTCATCTGATATACAAGTGTTAACTGCCACCTTCTTGGCGTAATCACAGACAAACTGAGAATCCATGCCGGCTGAAAAGTGGGTATTCCACCAGTGCTTTGGATTCTCAGGATCATACAAAAGAGCCTGGTTCTGCACAAACTCTTCTACTTCATATATGTAATATCCAAATTCTCTTAAGGTAATCTCGGTATCATCAACTGTGATCAAAGGCTCATCAAGATGATCTTCATAAACGAATCTGCTCAGTATTCTCCCGCAAATAGCAGCAACTATCAGGATGACGTTTGCAATTAAAATTATTATGATAGCTCTTTTATCTGATCTCTTCATAATCACTATCCATCCTGTGTAAACAGCTCTTGGAATTCCTTTCTTCCGGGAACCCACGCCTTTTCATAAATGTGAGTGAAATGATTTTTTACCGTCTGCTCAGAAATTCCGAGCATATAAGCAATTCTATGATTTGAAAACCCCGACACTTTAAGGTATCCGAGTTCAAGCTCTCTTTTCGTAAATCCGAATTTACGAGCTATATTAAGATACTGCTCCTTTGTAATTCCGGGATCATTCATCTTCCATGTCCATCTCTTCATTCATCTTACGCTCGGCATTTAACTTAAGCGGCAGAAGAAAAAACTCGATTATTACTGCATAAAAACCTGAAAGGAAGCAGACAGCAAGGCTTGGTCCAAACGTTTCCGGCTCAGATAAATGTCCCATAAGAATTATTGCTGAAGTTATGATGGCAAAAAGAGCTCCAAATACAGTAAGCTTCTGGGCAGCGCCTACGGCTTCTATAATATTTTTTAGTTCAAGAAGTCTGTAATCTTTTATCCCTACTGAGAATGAATTCAAAAAATCTTTCCACTCACCCATGATAATGAGCCCGGGAATCAGAATAAGTAAAACAAGAATCAGCGAAGGCACATCAAGAAACCATGCGACAGCAGAAAAACCAAAGCTGGTTCCGAGGGTACTGATAAGAAATACAACGATGAAAAGTACAAGCTCTCCAAATAAAACGGTACGGATATTCTTTTTCATAAGCATACTCCTTTTAAGCTTTATTTATTCGTTATAGGTGTTCCTATTATGACGTTATCATATGCACGAAAAGAAATATATAGTACCTTTTTGAATTTATTTAGTCCATCTCTTCTCTTGTAATATTCCTTGCCCACTTGTGGCTGTAGAAGTACTTAAGAGCCCATCCCAGATGAAAGGGATGGGCTCTTGTTAATATCAATTTAACCGATAATGGGTATCACAATCCCAAAATCTCACCATATATCATAACTGCATTTCTCACGCAGTCCTCGCAAGGGCAAAGCGGCCTTCCATCTGTGACTGCCTTTAAATCCTTGCACTTTATTGCGCCACATCTTCTGCCAAATTCTTCCTGAATCTGTCTGGTAACTCCAAGAGTTCCCTTCCCTTCCGTCTTAAGTCCCGCTATCATACCGGCACCGATCAGCGCTCCACAAGTTGCTTCAAGATTACCCATTCCTGCGCAGAACCCGGCAGATATCTGCTTAAGCTGCTCCTCTGTCAGATTCGTCTCATCAGCTAACGCAGCAGTCACAGACTGCGCACAGTTATACATTCCGGAATTTTTCAGTTCCACTGCCCTCTCGGCTCTCTCACTTAATGTCATGATTCTCCATACCTTTCCTTGCCTTAATCTTACATATTCCCTGAGTCATTGTCCCCATAGGACAGAATGAACACCAGGTTCTCTCTTTATACATTGCCATCACGATAAGCCCTATCAGAGTAGAAGTCAGCATCAGACTATAAAAACCAAATCCGAACTGCGCCACCCAGTCAGGGAAGATACTTCCATTATAAGCCCATTTCCATGGTACTTTAAATGTCCAAAAGAGTTTTATAGCTTTTCTTAACGACTCAGCACCCGAGAAGACCAGATAAGTCTGAAAAATCATGGTTCCAAACATCGTCATAAAAAATGTAAGAAATCCGTATCTAAACCACTTTGAGGAAATCCACTTTGGCGCAGGCTTTCTTCTGGAACATTTCAGATTCCTTAAAAGAGCTTGAGGCAGACGGCCTAGTTGAGAGAAAACAG
>JAEEGH010019299.1_pt1 | contig 14311 bp, 16 predicted proteins | sample 9134181 | NCBI WGS metagenome assembly JAEEGH01 (sample SAMN16246544, study PRJNA631951) | gut metagenome | biome: gut microbiome; feature: rumen; material: DP-attached | host: Bos | place: Iran: Karaj | collected 2018-10 | reverse complement strand
AGGCTTCAAAACCATTTATGAAACAACAGCGGGCGCAACAATCACTAGCCACTGTGGTCCAATGACACTTGGTATCCTGTTTATTAACGACGGATTAAATGAAGAATAAAAAACTGGATTAATTTCCAGTTTTATTTTTCTTGCTTCTAAATAAGTACCAAAGTATTTCCAATACTTGAAGTGGAACCGCTACCACGAAGATTAATGGTAGATTTATTCCGACTGCAATTAAGAATGTGAAATATAACGAGCACGCTACAGACCAGATTAATGACGAAACAGCGAGCATTCTATTAAACCTTTTGTGATAAATGAATTCCCACACTAACCAAATGATAGTCATAATGGTTGTGCCATATATAAACACAAGCCAAGGCTTAAATGGTTTTTCAGGTGGTAAAAGTGTATTTAGTAAGAAGAAAGTTAATACAGTTACTAACCAACCAATAGCAATAGAAAGTAATCTGATATAGATTTGTTTTCTTCTTTGAGATTGTCTAACGATCTTTTTGTGTTCTTCTAAGTAGAAGTCATCAATGGTGATACCATAGAAATCCGCTAATGATTTTAAAACGAAAACATCAGGGAAACCTTCGCCTCTCTCCCATTTGGAAATAGATTTATCAGAATAGTTAAACTTTTCCGCTAATTCAAGTTGGGTTAAGCCACTTGCTTTACGGTAGTAAACTAGGTTCTTTGCTAAAAGTTCTTGTTGTTTGTTTTCACATTCCATATTTGCTAGTAGATTTTAGTATTTATTGTGATAAAAGGCAAATATTTTAGTTTGTCACAACAAAAAGTAGTGACAATCTAAACATAAAGTCTATATGTATGTAAGACGTAAAAATGATAGAATTGCTATATGAATTCTGTTTGCAAATCATGGAATGAGTTTTTTAAAGAAATACAAAGTGAAGATTTTTGTGAATCTTTAAACAAATTCCTTAACAAGGAATATGCTGAATACACTTGTTATCCTCCAAGAGAATTATTGTTTAACGCCTTTAGATTAACTCCGCTTGATAAAGTCAGGGTGGTTATCGTGGGACAAGATCCATATCACGAACCTGGACAAGCAATGGGTTTATCTTTTTCTGTGCCAAAGGGAATTAGAGTTCCTCCATCATTGGTGAACATCTATAAAGAGATTGCGCAAGAGTATGATTGCCAGATGAATTACTCTTCTGGTGACCTAACCTACCTTGCCAAGCAGGGTGTATTGCTTTTAAACTCAATTTTATCAGTTAGAGCTCATCAACCATTGAGCCATAATAACGAAGAATATAAAAAGTTTTTAGCCAGCGTTTTAGAAGTTCTTGATCATCAAAAACAACCAATCGTATTTTTACTTTGGGGAGGACCAGCGCGAAAACTAAAGGGCTATTTGCATAACCCTTCACATTTAATTTTAGAATGCATCCATCCATCTCCTTTAGCCGCTAATCATGGCGGTTGGTTTGGTAACAATCACTTCAAATTAGCGAATAAATATTTAGAAGATAATGGCGCTGAGCCGATAAAATGGTCTAATTTATAGATCTTCGTCTCTTTTTCTTTTAAGTAACATTAAGACAAATAATGCTTCAGCGGCAATAAAACCAAAGGCCGCCACACCAAGCCAGAGCCAATATTTACTTGGGTCTATTTTTTCTTGGAATGCATAACCGATTTTGCCTGCAGCGTAGATTAAAGAAATTAATGTAATGACTAATAAAGAAGAGCTCAAAACCAAATAATTGAATTTGTTTTTGAAATAAGACACTAAGCAAATTACACCTAGAATAATAAAGAAAATTCCCAAGACATAAATTACCATACTATCTTGACTAAATGAGTACTTTTGACTGCTAGCTTTATAAACGAAACTTTTAATCCAATCGACTAAGAAATAAATGAATAAGAATCCACCAGCGATAATTAAAACTGAAGAAATTGCGATAGGGGCAAAACTTTTCTTTTCAGACTCTGTTTCTTCGACAAATGGTTTGTTTGTTAAGACTCTTGGAGCGAATGCATAAACGGCTACTAATAAGCCACCTGTAATCACAATTGATGGACCAATAAATGCAATGTTATAAACAAAGCAATATAAGTATGGATTCATTTGGTTGAGATTCCATGCAAAGTATTCTGGATCAGCCCAGAAGAAGACACCCGCTAAATAGTGGGAAGCAAACTTTAATAAGCCACCAATAACTGCGCCACTAATAAGCCACAATATTTTTTCTAGTTTCTTTTCTGATTTATCAAAGAATGGTTTTAATAAACCAGCACATCCCACAACTGCATATGGGAGAATGTAGTCAAACAGCACTTGTGCTGGATGAATGACATATGCTTTTGTGGCTATATCAAATAAGCCCATTAATAAACCAGTTAAAACACCTGGTAAAAAGCCACGTCTATAAGCAATGATTAAAACGGCTATCATTGCAAAGCCGATCGAACCTCCGTTTGGGAAAATTCCCCCAAAGAAGATACCTTGTAATTCGTCAAAGACAAAACCTAATGCGGCAAAAATACCGATTTCACAAAGAGTCCTGACTAAATTTGTTGTGTTTTTCATAACACCCCTCCTAAATAAAAACCCTCAGATTTCTAGTGAGGGGAGAAATATTTAGTTAAACATCCCTCCGCTAGAATTACCTAGATCAGGTACGGTCGGTTCCAAGAAGAACCCTCTCAGCCGAATTTCGTTCAGCTCCCGGAAACATAATAAACCTTTCAATTTAATGTGTGAATAAGTAACTAGAGTATAAACATCTAACAATTTTATTGTTGTTGTGTTATAGTTAAGGCAACTTGGAGGTTTATCCTATGTCTGATGCTAATATCAACGAAAAAGAAGAACTGCTTGAAGAAAAACAAGTAGCAGAAGAACCTGCCGAAGAAGCTAAAACATATGACGTCTTAATTGAAGACGCTAGACAAGATTTGTATAAAGCCTATGCTAAATCAAGAAGAATCAGCAACATTCTAATGTTTGCTGCTGTTGTAGCTATATGCGGCATTATGTTCATGATTATTCAAAACAATCAAGCTTTAAAGATCGTTGGCTATTCTTTAGCGGGCGCTCTTGTTGTCGGAATGATTGTTTACTATGTTCTTACTCGTAAGAATCTACCAAATAAAGTTCAAAAGTATGTGCCATATGTCATGAAAACATTAAATGACAAGATGTTCACAATGCCTGGCTTTTCTAACATTTCCAATAATCCAGAAGAAAAGTTGCAAATGGACGACTTAATTGGTGATGGTGTTTATGTTGAAGCCAATAACATCAATTCACGTAATGTTGTGCGTGGCGAATATAACGGTCATCACTTCTTATACGCTGAAGCTGCTTTAACTAGACCAGCACAAAAGAAACAACAAGTCCCACCTTTATTCGTCGGTCGTTATATCTCCGTTCCTAACCAAATGAAATTTGATGGACGTTTCGTCTTTAATTTTAAGAATCCTAAACAACCATTAGATGTTCCTAATGCGATTAATGATTTAAAAGTTTTAGAAGAAAAAGATGACTTCGCTGTTTATGGTCCAGATAACGCCAATTATCACGATATCATTAATAATAAAATTATTAACCAATTTAAGAAACTTCAAATCGAAGGTCACTTATTAAATCTTAATGTGGTTTTCTGGGGTGGTCATACAGCTGTTTATTTAAGCTATGATGACTCTATCCTTTCCGTACCATTTGATAAACCATTTAATAAAGACGGATTTGAAAAATCTCTCGATGATCTAGTGATTTGCTTGAAAGCAATGTCGGAGGAATAATATGTCCTCAGTCGGTCGCTGGTACAATATCCGTTGTTATAAACATAACGGTGCTTTACATCGCGTATGGGACCGTGGTTTAGTACTGGAAAATAATAGCGATTATATCGTTATTGCTTCTAAAAAAGCAAAAGTCGTAGAATCTAATGGTCGTTGCTGGTTTACTAAAGAACCCGCTGTTACCATTTTTTCAAAGAAAGAATGGTGGAACGCCATTTGTATGCTAAAGAAAGATGGTGTTTGTTATTACTGTAACATCGCTTCTCCAAGCATCATTGATAAAGATTCAATCAAATATATTGATTATGACTTAGACGCTAAACTGTTCCATGATAACGAGATTAGAGTTTTAGATGAGAAAGAATATTTGCATCATAAAAACAGCTATCACTATAGTGACGAACTTGATGCTGTTTTAAAAGATCAAACAAGAATTATTGTTGAAAGAATGAAAAAACGTGAATTTCCATTTAACGATGAACTTATTAATAAGTACTTCAAACAATATTTGGAAAGCACTAAGAAAGAAACAAAATGAAATTAGAAATTATTTCTAATAGCGCAAGCGAGACTATGGAATTAGGTCAGAAGATTGCGGAACTTGCCAAAGCAGGTTCCATCTTTTGCTTAACTGGAGATTTAGGCGCTGGTAAAACCACTTTAGTACGAGGCATCGCTCAAGCTTTAAAAATTAAAAGTGTCGTCCAATCTCCAACATTCAACATTATGAAAATCTATTTCGATGGCATTAAACCATTAATCCATATTGATGCCTATCGTTTAGCGGACGTTGATACTGATATTGGTCTTGATGAATATATTGGCTATGAAACCGGTATTACCGTTATTGAATGGCCAATGTTTATTGAAAGATTAATTCCAAAAGGTAGTAATGAAATCAATATCGTAAATCTTGGAAATGATGTTCGTAAAATTACCATTACCACAAGTGACAATAGTCTTTTAGAGGGCCTTAAAAAATGATTACAGTCTTATTAGATTCTTCAAATACAAATCTTTCAGTAGGTGTCGCAAAGGATAACCTTCTTTTAGAATGTATTTCTTATGAAGCTTGGCAAAGACAATCCGAATATATGATTCTTGAATTAGATAAGCTATTTAATAAGTACGCTATTAGCAAAGATGATATTTCTGATGTTGTTGTTGCTAAAGGTCCAGGATCATATACAGGCGTTAGAATTGCTATTACAATCGCAAAAACAATTGCGACTGCATTAGATGCCAAATTATATGCTGTTAGTTCATTAAGAGTGTTAAAAGACGGGGTACGACCATCGATTTGCTTAATCAATGCTCGCAGTGGTCGTTCATATATTGGTGTTTATGAAGGCACCAAAACAATTCTTGAAGATCAAATTATGAAGAATGAAGATGTCCTCAAATATATTGAAGTACATCCAGAATATAGTGTCTGTGGTGAAACAAAGTATTTAGGTATTGAAGGAGTTATCTCCAACAATATCCAAGAGATGCTTTCTTTAAAGGAATCTTTAGATTCTCTTAACCCACTTTCACTAAAGCCAGTGTACATGAAGGAAGAGTATGCAAAACCTATTTATTAACATTAGAGAAGCTACTGACAAAGACTTACCAATCATCATGCAAATTGAAGGTTTGTGTTTTCCTCATGGCGCTTGGAAAGAAGAGAATATTCTCTATGAATTGCACGAAAACCCTGTTTCTCATTTCTGGGTAATTGAATTGTCCCTTAATGAGAACGACACTTATCGCGTTGTTGGTTTCTGCGATTATTGGGAAACATTTGATAGTGCAACTATTTGTCAAATTGCCGTTCATCCATATTTGCAAAGAAAACAACTGGGTTCAGCAATGATGGATGAGATATATAACGATTGTTTTGCGAAAAAAATTCAAACAATCACTTTAGAAGTAAGAGTGGGCAATCTTCCTGCGATTAACTTCTATAAAAAACAAGGTTTTGAAATTGAAACCACTAAGCCTCATTACTATGACAATGGTGAAGATGCTTATTACATGATATTGAAGGTGAAATAATATGGCAGTTATATTAGCGATTGAATCAAGCTGTGATGAAACAAGCGTTGCTATTACTAAAGATGGCAAGCTTCTTTCTAATGTCATTAATACCCAAATCGAAGTTCACCAAAAGTATGGTGGCGTTATGCCAGAAATCGCTTCGCGATTACACTGCGAAAACATCGGCTTAGTTTTGCAAGAAGCCTTAGAAAAAGCTAATGTTAAATTAGAGGATGTTGACGCATTTGCGGTGACACGTGGTCCTGGTTTAATTGGGGCATTACATGTTGGTATGCAATGCGCAAAAACATTGGCTATGTTGTATAAAAAACAACTTATCCCAGTTCATCACTTAGCCGGTCATATATACGCCAATGAATACAATGAAGAACTAAAGTTCCCATTATTAGCAGTTGTGGTTTCCGGAGGAAACAGTGAACTAGTTTTAATGAAAGATCATATGAACTTTGAAATTATTGGTGAAACTAGAGATGACGCTATTGGTGAATGTTATGACAAAGTTGCTCGTGTTTTAGGACTTCCTTATCCAGGTGGAATCCCAATTGATAAATTAGCAAAAGAGGGCACCCATGTATATCATTTGCCTAAGCCTTTAAGCGGTGAAGATACATATGATATGTCTTTTTCTGGATTAAAAACCAATGTTATTAATTTGGTTCATAATCTTGAGCAGAAAGGTGAAAAGGTCAATGTACCGGATATGTGTCGCAGTTTCCAAGATACCGCTGTGGGAATTGTTATTGATAGAGCGACACGCGCTATTAAAGAATATAACATTAAGCAAGTCGTTTTAGCGGGTGGTGTTTCTGCTAACTCATACTTAAGAGCGGAAATGCAAAAAGTTTGCGATAAATTAGGCGCTAACATCATCATTCCACCGATGTGGTGCTGTACTGATAACGCCGCGATGATTGCTAAAGTCGCAGAGCATTTATACGAAATGAAAGTCTTTGCCGGATTAGACTTGGGGGTTGATCCTAACTGGTCCATCGAAGATTGGAACAAATTTGAAAATTAAAGTGAAATGTTACTTTAAAAGAATATAATAATCATACAAGGAGCATATTAATATGGAACCTATGAAAATAACAAATTTTGAACTCTATGATATCGTCCTCAACGGCGATAAAGAAGAAATCGATTCTTTAGAAGAATTAGAATTAGAAGGCTGGGTCAAAACAAATCGTGATAATGGCTCAATCGGCTTTGTCGAATTCAACGATGGTACATATTTTAAAAGTGTGCAATTAGTCTACACTGATAAGAGTGAAAACCATGATGTTCTTTCCTCTTTAAAAACCGGTGCGGCTATTAAAGTTATTGGTAATTTAGTCTTAACTCCAGAAAACAAGCAACCATTTGAAATCGCTGTTAAGTCCTGTGTCTTAGAAGGTGATGTCGATGATGACTATCCACTTCAAAAGAAGAGACACAGTTTTGAATTCTTAAGAGAAATCGCTCACATTAGACCAAGAGCGAATACTTTCCAAGCGGTCTATAGAGTGCGTTCAGTTCTCTCTTTTGCGATTCATGAATTCTTCCAAAGCAATGGCTTTATCTATGTACATACCCCATTAATTACCACAAACGATGGTGAAGGTGCGGGTAATGTCTTTGACGTTGTGACTCATGATACAAAAGATCCAAACTCCTTCTATGGCAGAAAAGTTAACTTAACTGTCACTGGTCAATTACACGTTGAACCATTTGCTTTAGCCTTTAGGGATGTTTATACTTTTGGTCCTGCCTTTAGAGCGGAACACTCTAACACCGTCCGTCACGCTTCTGAATTCTGGATGATTGAACCAGAAATGGCGTTCACTGATTTAGACGGCAATATGGATGTTATCGAAGACTGCATTAAATTCTGCATCAACTACATCCTTACAGCGTGCCCAGAAGAAATGAATTTCTTCAACACCATGATTGATAAGACATTAATTGATAGATTAAATCATGTCGCGAATAGTGAATTTAAGAGAATGTCCTATTCTGAAGGTATTGAACTCTTAAAGAAAGCTGTTAAAGAAGGCCATAAGTTTGATAACAACAATATCGAATGGGGCATGGACTTACAAAGCGAACACGAACGATATCTCACTGAAGAAATCGTTAAGGGCCCATTATTCTTAACTGATTATCCAAAAGAAATCAAAGCCTTCTATATGAGACAAAACGATGATGGTAAAACAGTTGCCGCTTGTGACTTATTAGTGCCAGGCGTTGGTGAACTCGTCGGTGGCTCTCAAAGAGAAGAAAGATACGATCTCCTTCTTAAGAAAATGCAAGAACTCGGTAACGATAAAGAACTCGAATGGTATTTGGACACCAGAAGATATGGTGGTTGCAAACACGCTGGGTTTGGCATCGGTTTCGATAGACTCTTAATGTATGTCACTGGTATGCAAAATATTAGAGACGTGCAACCATATCCACGTACAAGTGGCAGTATCAAATATTAGGAGAACTCCATGGTTGAAGAATTAGAACAAGTTGAAAAAGAAGCTCGTCGTACGAGAAGAAAAAACAGAATGCTCTGGGTCTTAATCGGCGTGGATGTCATCTTATTTGGTTACGCGGTATTTGAAATTATCAAACTCGCAGTAGAGTTAGTAAAATAAAAGAGAACCCTAATGGGTTCTTTTTTAAATGTTGATTTCAGTATTGTTTTGATTATCTGTTGGTTGAGGATTTTGTCCTAAGATTTGGGTATTCCCGTTGAATCCTTCCAAACTCTTTTCGAATACTTGTTTACTAAGTTTATGCATTCTAATGGTTCTCGCTAAATAGGCTTGAGCGACCACGAGATACCAGATACTACCAATCACTAAGAATGGAATAGCAACATAAGAATAAATGCCTTCCATCACAAAGTGTGGATTGTTATATAGTGGTGGCCATTTGGCTAAAACTTTTAAACCAAAGACAGTGGTGTATGAATCTGGATCTTTAAAGTCCCAAAGGAAGAGGAGTGTACCAAATCCATCTGTGGAATTAAATGGATTATAGGCCCAGTTCTTATTAATGATGTTATGGACAATTAAAACTCCAGCGCCAATGACGATAAAGAGAATTGGTATCCAAGCTTGTTTTAAGAAATATCTACCGTTTTTCTTTCTCGCGTATTTCTTCAACTGTTGAGGAGTGGTGACAATCTTATAGATAACGACATCACTAACTAAGGTATCGCATTTCTTACCTTGCCATTTCATCGTTCTAATAATTAAAGAACCTAATAAACCGATGAGGACGAACACTAAAATGAGCACCAAGCATAATGCAATCAAGATGCGCTTATCAGTTTCTGTTAATTGAATTAAGAAAACTAGATTCATTGCTCTACTCCACATCGTACTTTATATCCACACCGGCATCGGTGTCTTCATCATCAAAATCATCCGCATAATTAGAGGAACGTGGCACATATGTTTCAAGTTCTTCCACGAGATCTTCTTCACTTTCTTTTTCTTCTGCGGTTTCTAAAATAGTGTGTTCTTCATCACCTATTGGAATGTTTGTTTCTAATGGTTCTTCTTCTGGCTCATCATCTAATAAATCATTAAGACCTTCTTCATGAATTTCTTCTTCGATTGCTTCTTCAGGTTTGGGTTCCACTTCAAAAGAAGGTTTGAAACAAGCATCTTCAATAGAAGGAGAAACTGGCTCTGGTTCTGGCTCTGGCTCTGGTTCTTCTACCATAGCCCCAAGAGTGGGTTCTTCTTTTGGCTCTTCCATATCTTGATATGGCATGATGATATCTCTTTCCATTTCTTTTGCTGGTTCTGGTTGCACGCCACCTTCTTTGAGAAGTCTTAACTGTTTATCTTCCGCGAGTTCAGGGAAGAACTTTTGACCAGTGAAGAAATAGATGATTGATCTAAAGAATAGGAAAAGGAAAGCAAAGATGCCCGCTACACCAAAAAGAAGGAGGGCCAAGATAAAAAATGGTAGTCCTAGGACGTACAAGATACCTTTTCCAAATGTCTTTAATAAACTCACCATATTACCTATTATTTTAGATTACTCTTTGCTTTTAGCAAATAATTATTGATAAAACTTACAAGTAAAACCGCAAGTGGGAAAAACACAATTAATAAAATGCCAAATGGAGCGATCAATTTGGTATAGAAAATGGCAAACGAGAAGAAAGCGACAAGAAGTAAGACCACTAATAAAACATAAATGATAACTTTCTTACTAACCAAGATATCGACGAGTAGAAACAAAGCAAAATATAAACTAATAGCTAAGAAGATCAGCGCTAGTGGTAAGTAAAATAACGCAAATGTTAAAGATAAGATAAGCATCAACTCTAAACCAATAATATATGGAGCAAATGAGTCAACCGTGACATTGATTTCAATACCGATTTTCTTCGCATCACTAAGTAAAACAAAGTGCGTTAAGCCACATTGTAATAAGGATATAAAGAAGATGAATAAATAAGTAAGTTCTGTCTTATAGGCAAAGCTATCTAATCTAAAAGCACTGATAAAGGCACTAACGATATCAACATTACTGATCAAATTGATTAATGGAATAAACGCAAATGTTAATGCCGCTTCAATAACTGTGGAAACAAGGATTAACCAGAAAGGGTTGATTCTCTTATTTAGCATAACACCAATAACAAAACCGGCGATGACCGCTGGAACAACGTAGAAAATCGTATCATTGATATTAAAAATCAAACACAAACCAATACTCGCAACAGCGTAGATAATGTAATATCTTTTCAAACAATAATAAGACACAATTGCACTAGCAAAAGGTAAGAAGATTATTGGTATAAACATCAAGAATGGAACATAAGTAGCAAGCACGATAAAGATGAGATTTATCGCTGTCATAATTCCCATGTAAGTGATGTGATGAACTAAGCTTGTTTTCTTTTGTAAGAGAGCCATATATCTATTTTACATTATTTGCAAATTTTTGTGAAAATCATCACAAAAACTAATATACTAATGGTATGAATCATAAGTTGCGCATTTTGCCGCTTCTTCTAGTGGCAACGTTTGCTTCTTGCACACCGGCAAAGAGTGAACAGATGAGCAAAAACGCATTCGACGAATATGAAATTGTCCATACTCAGCAGATCAAATGGTCTTCTGTTTTAAGTCAAATTGAGACAAATTATCTCATCTTCTTTTATAGTGAAACTTGTCCTCATTGTCACGAAATTATGGAGGACGTGATAGAGTTTGCCACTGCGGAAATCCTCAAAACTTACTTCCTCGATATCAAAAAAACTGAGACAAAAATACCTATCAAAAATGAGATTGATGAGACAATTGGTATGACCTCAATCGATGATCTATTCATTGCTGGGACTCCCACAATTATTGAGGTGGACGAGGGTATGGTTAAGGCCAATGTTCCTGGTAAAGATGAGTGCCTCACATTACTAAATGAGCTCAGACTTACGCACATTTAATATATTATTTGCATTCACGTGCTTTTCTTTGTTAATATATTGTTAACAATATATGAATTATCAAAATGATTTAAATGAAAATCAATATAATGCTGTAACAACCGAAGCACAACACGTTAGAGTTATTGCTGGTGCGGGTTCCGGAAAGACTCGTGTTTTAACATATCGTATTTCTTATTTAATCTCCGAACTCGGAGTGGATCCTTGGAAGATTCTAGCGATTACTTTTACTAACAAAGTCGCTAACGAAATGAAGACTAGAGTCTTAAAGATGATTCCTGAGGCCTCTAATGATTTAACAATTAGAACATTCCATAGTTTTGCGGCCTTCTTCTTAAGACATGAAATCTCTATTTTAGGTTTCCCTTCTTCTTTTACTATTCTCGATGAAGAAGATCAAACCAAGTTAGTGAAAGATATCGCCGCGGAAATGGGCTTCAAACGTGGGGATAAAATCGTCGGTGTGACCTTAGGCTATATTGGCAAGCAAAAACTCTTAGAGAAATATCCGGATGATATCACAATTGTTAAACCCGCTTTTGAGGATGAAAAAACATGTTTAGAAATCTATCAAAGATACGAAGAAGAAAAATATAAAAACTACGCTTTAGACTTTGATGATTTACTTCTTCTAACTAACCGTATTTTAGAAGACTATCCAGATATTAGAACCAAATGGCAAAACAAGATTGATCATATCTTAATTGACGAATTCCAAGACACTAATGACGTCGAATATAAGATGGTCAAATTCTTAAAGAAACCAGAAGCCTCATTATATGTCGTGGGCGATCCAGATCAAACAATCTATACCTGGAGAGGCGCTAATCAAAACATCATTCTCGATTTAAATAAGAAGTACTATGACATGATTACCATCGTCTTAGATAGAAACTATCGTAGTACCCAAGCTATTTTAAACGCTGCTAATAAACTTATCGCTCATAACAAATTAAGAGTGACTAAGAACTTATACACTAAAGAAAACTTAGGTAATCCAGTTAACGTCCATTCTTCTCCATCAGGTAGATTAGAAGCGGACTATGTCGCTAGAGAAATCAAAAAGCTTAAAGACTATGGTGGTTATGAATATAAAGATATCGCTCTACTTTATCGTTCTAACTACATCACCATGGACTTTGAACAAGCTTTAACGAGATATCAAATCCCATATAAGATTTATGGAGGCACTAAGTTCTATCAAAGAAGAGAAATCAAAGATGTTTTGTCTTATTTCCATTTAATCGTGAACACAAAAGACGATATCTCTTTCTCAAGAATTATGAATGTTCCTAAACGCGGTATTGGCGAAACTTCTGAACAGTTAATCAAAGAAGAAGCTAAAGCCGCTAATAAATCACTCTATGAATATATCCGTGATGTCGATCCTAAAGAATCAGAGATTTTGCCACGTATTCTTAACTCTTTAAAAACCATGATTACCAATATTGAAATCGCTAGAAATGACATCGCTAAAAACGAAGAAGTCTTCTCTAAGATTTTAGAAGATATGATCTGGTCTTTAGGCTATCAAGAATACCTACTCAAAGAAGATGATGGTGATGAAAGAGTGGAGAACGTGCGAGCGTTATTTGAAGATATCCGTCACTATTTAAAGAACAATCCAGAATCCACATTTGATGAATATTTACAAAACATCGCGTTATTATCCGCTCAAGATGAAGTCGTGGATGGAGATTATGTCACGCTCATGACTGTTCACACCGCTAAAGGCTTAGAGTATCCTGTTATTTTCGTGGTGAGATTTAATCAAGGCGTCTTCCCGAATATGCGCGCCATGAATGAGGGTGGCTATCTCGCTATTGAAGAAGAAAGAAGACTAGCCTATGTTGCTATGACAAGAGCCAAACAAAAACTCTATCTCACATTGAGTAATGACTATTCATATGTTATTCAATCTAGTTTAGGTCCTTCTCAATTCTTAAAAGAATCTGGTAATGAAGTACTCGTCACAAGAGAAAACAATATCTTTAGAAGTAATAAAAAACCTGAAAGACAAAAAGTATTTACTTTTGATGATGGCGATCATCTCTCATTTGAAGATGAAACACCAAAATATAAACAAGACTTTGATGATGTTAAAAACGATGTCGAAGCATGGCACGTTGGCGATGTTGTCATACATAAGAAATTAGGTAGGGGTGTTGTGATTGCCTTAGAAGGCGATGACATCATTAGAGTTAATTTCGAAGAGCATGGAGAAAAATCAATCTTAGGTACCCACCCAAGCGTTTCTAAAGGAGGTCATAAAGCATGACAGTCAAAGAAAGAATCGATGAGATAAGAAAACTTTTAGAACAATATAACTACGAATACTATGTATTAGATAATCCAAGTGTTTCTGACGCTGAATATGATCGTTTGATGCAAGAGTTAATCATGCTTGAAAACGAGCATCCAGAATATCAATCTCCTTTATCTCCATCGCAAAGAGTAGGTGGCCTTGTCCAAGATGAATTCGCCAAAGTCACACACAAAAGAATGATGCTTTCTTTAGCTAATGCTTTTAATGAAGATGATTTAAGAGACTTTGATAAAAAGGTCAGAGAAGTCACTGGTTTAGATAAAGTAACTTATATGGCGGAAATGAAAATAGACGGCCTTGGCATGTCTTTAGTCTATCGTGGTAACTTACAATACGCTGCGACAAGAGGCGATGGCGTGACTGGTGAAGACGTGACCGCAAATATCTTAACTATTAAATCAATCCCATCTCATATCGATTTAAAGGAAGACTTTGAAATCCGTGGTGAAGTCTTTATGCCAAAGAAGTCATTAGAAAGACTTAATAAAGAAAAAGCAGAGAAGGGTGAACAGCTTTTCGCTAATGCACGTAACGCGGCTGCAGGTAGCATCCGTCAATTAGATAGCTCTATCGCTGCCTCTCGTGGCTTAGACGCCTTCTGGTATTATTTTGTTAACGCTTCTGATTTTGGTATCCGTTATCATAGCGAAGCTCTCAAGATGGCGGATTCTCTTGGTTTCAACACCAATCCTGAAAGAAGACTTTGTAATGGTATTGATGAAGTT
>JAEEGH010019296.1_pt1 | contig 14312 bp, 14 predicted proteins | sample 9134181 | NCBI WGS metagenome assembly JAEEGH01 (sample SAMN16246544, study PRJNA631951) | gut metagenome | biome: gut microbiome; feature: rumen; material: DP-attached | host: Bos | place: Iran: Karaj | collected 2018-10 | reverse complement strand
CATCATCACATGCACCGGATCCAGCCCGCGAAGGCGGTATCCATCCCAGCGGTCGCCGAGACGCTTCTTTCTTTTGGCCATTTTTGTCAAGTTTTAGGTTTTAGCAGCTGCAAAGTTAAAAAAAATTTCTTATATTTGCGTGTTATGGAAGACTATTCACTGGATTCGGAAAAGGTCTACTTCTCTGAAGACCTTCTCACACTGCCCCGTGAGGACGGCACTCCTGAGACGCTGCGCGTCGGGGAGTGGGTATCCCGTGAACCCGTGCGCATCCACAAGATGATAGTAAGGGAAAAGGTGCTGAAGGTGGACCAGCTTGAAGTCTTCACTCCCCTTGTGTCCAAACTCCGCAGGGCGGATTATGAGTACTACCGCCGCATCACCGGCCTTAACATGACCATAGACTTCCCCGGCTACTCGGCCAGCATCCTCGCCAGAATTCCCTTCGACACGGACCCGGTGGGCTTCTACAAATGGTGGCGCAAGGGAAAGCACGAGCACATAGTCTATCTTGGCCCGGCATACCAGTACAAACTCTTCCAGAAAGTGGCCGCAATGGAGCCCAAGGTTATCCTTAAGAAGGATCTGGACTTCGTAAAGAATTTCTGAGATGACTCTCCCCGAGATAATCAGCGTCCCCACCGCCCCCGCCGCGGAGGCTCTTCAGGCCGACGTGTGGGACGACGACAACCGCTGCTGCTATTCCCCCGACGGGGAATTCCTCCTGGACGCGGAGAACTTCCCTCCGGAGGTTGTCGTGCGGCCCGGCACCCGGGTTATCTGCGACGGAGTCTTCGCCTTCCAGCCATATATGGCGGACGTTCCCATCGGCACGAAAAAGATTCCCCTTGAAGAAAGGGATTCCTTCCTGGAAAAGATAAAACTCCCGGACAGCCTCACTCACATAGGCGAAAGCGCCTTCCAGGAGTGCGGCCAGATGCTCCGCATCAAACTGCCCAAAAACCTCCTCTACATCGGCCCTTATGCTTTCTGCGACTGCTGGCAGCTGGAAAAGATCAACATCCCCGCTTCCGTTCAGTTCATAGGCGAAGGCGCCTTCCTCGGCTGCATAAATCTGGAGGAGATTATCCTTCCCAAGGGGGCGGACGGCGCCCGCCTGAAGGCCATGCTCCCCCGCAAGTTACATAAATTCACACGATGAACCTCGAACGCGCGGAACTGGTACTCGGAGAGGCCGTGATGAAGCGGCTCCATGAGGCGAACGTCATCCTGTTCGGGGTTGGCGGCGTTGGCGGCTGGTGCGCGGAGGCCCTTGTCCGGAGCGGCCTTGGAAAGATCACTATCGTGGATCCGGACACCGTGGCGGAACACAACGTAAACCGCCAGATAATGGCGCTGTTCAGCACGGTAGGCCGCCCCAAGGTGGAAGTGCTTCGCGAGCGCCTTCTGGATATCAATCCGGAAGCCTCCGTCTGCGCCCTGCAAAAGGCCTGGGACAGGGACGAAGGGGATGTTTTCGGCCTGGACGGGTTCGACTATATCGTGGATGCGATAGACTCCCTCAAGGACAAGATAAGCCTCATCGCGGCGGGAAGCCGCAGCCCTGCCCGCATGTTCTCCTCCATGGGCGCCGCCTGCAAGGTGGATCCCACCAGGGCGCGCATCGCGGAGTTCTGGGAAGTGAGGGGCTGCCCCCTGGGCTCGGCCCTCCGCAAGAAGATGCGCCAGACCAAGGTTACCACCGTGAACCCCGTAACCTGCGTCTACAGCGACGAACTCATTCCCAACAAGTGGGCCCCGGGCGATGAATCCCGCGTGAACGGCAGCCTCGTCACCGTAACCGCCGCTTTCGGTCTCACCATCGCAAGCCTTATCATTCAAGACATTATGAGCCATGAATAAATCCTGCATACTGCTGCTTCTGTCCCTCCTTGTATCCTGCGGCGCTCCCGCCTTGCAGGAGTATCGTGTGGAGGTACTCAACACATACCCTCACGACACCGATGCCTACACCCAGGGCCTCTTCTTCCACAACGGGAAAATGTACGAGAGCACGGGCCAGTACGGCAGCAGTTCGCTCCGCATAGTGAACTACGAAACAGGCGAGGCCGAATCCCGCGTCAACATCGGGGATTCATACTTTATCGAGGGCTCCGTGGTGCTGGATGACGTACTTTACGTCCTCACCTGGACAAACCACGTGGTGTTCCTCTACGACAAGGACTCCCTCACCTACAGCGCCACCAAAGGCTACGGCCGCCAGGGCTGGGGCCTCACCACGGACGGCAAGCAGCTAATCGCCAGCGACGGCACATCCTCGCTCTTTTTCATGGACAAGGACCTTCACGTACAGCGCCGCCTTAAAGTAACCATGAACAAAAAGCCTGTCTACTACCTGAACGAACTTGAATGGGTGAACGGCAAGATCTGGGCGAACGTGTACACCAAGGACTACATAGTGATAGTGAACCCGGAAACCGGCGTCGTGGAAGGCCGCATCGACTGCACAGGCCTCCTCCCCCAATCCGAATACACCGCCACGACCGACGTCCTTAACGGCATCGCCGTAGACTCATCCGGCCGCATCTTCCTAACCGGCAAGAACTGGCCGCACCTATACGAAGTGAAACTTAAAAAGAAGTAAGAGATTAATATACCCTCTTATCTATTAATCGATTTATAACTATTATACATTACGGGGTATCGGGCATTGCCCGGTTGAGAACATACCCGCAGAACCTGATGCGGTTCATACCGCCGGAGGAAAAAGAATGAAAAAACTGTATTTGATTGCAGTGCTTGCCGCACTGCCCATTTGCGCAGCCGCGCAGGAAAACGTCACGCTGGAATACCGTCTGGATTCAGTAGTGGTTTCGGCCACAAGGGCCGGAGAATTCACCCCCGTCACACACACTTCAGTGGGCAAGGCCGCCCTCAGGGCCTCCAACCCCATGGGCTCGCTCCCCATGACACTCGGCCTCCTGCCATCGGTCGTCACCTACAACGAAGGCGGAACCGGCCTCGGCAACTCCGCAATGACAATCCGCGGAGTCAAGGGCTCGCAGATCAACGTCACCCTTAACGGCATCACGCTGAATGACGCCGAATCCCAGGAAGTTTTCTGGGTGAACATTCCCGCACTCACCGCGCTTATCTCCAACGTGCAGGTACAGAGGGGCCTGGGGACATCGGCCAGCGGTGCAGGTGCTTTCGGGGCCAGCATCAACATGAACACAGCCTTTGTTTCCAATGAGCCCTTCGCAAACGCAGACCTCTCCTACGGCTCCTACAATACCTTCATTTCCACCGTATCCGCCGGAACCGGGCTCACCTCCAAAGGCCTCTACGGAAGTGCCGCATATTCATACGGCTGCACGGACGGATATATCCGGAATGCATGGGTGCGCAGCCAGTCGGCATTCGTGGCCCTGGGGTGGCTGGGAGGAAGGAATTCGCTGCGCCTTACCTATCTGATGGGCTCGCAGCACAGCGGCATAACCTGGGACGGCATCGACCTGGACAAATACTACGAAGACCGCCGCTACAACGGCGCCGGCAAGTACAAGGACGATGAAGGGAACACCTGCTACTATCCCAACCAGTCCGACAATTACGGCCAGCACCACATCCAACTCAACTACACCCACTCCTTCACCAGCGCCCTCACCTGGACAAGCACGCTCAACTACACCCGCGGCGACGGCTATGACGAGTACTACAAAACCGGGAAAACACTCTCCGATTACGGCCTTAACTCGGACGCCAAGAGCGACATCATCTACCGCAAAGTGATGAACAACGACCATTGGGTTCTTTCCAGCAACCTCGGCTACAAGAGCCGTCCTCTGGACGTAACGGGAGGCATCTTCCTGTCCAACTATTCCGGAGGCCACCACGGCGACGTTCTCTGGGCCAAAGCCCTTGGCGACGGGGCCGATTACAGTAACGACAATTGGTACTCGAATCTTGGCGACAAGGCCGACATGAGCATCTTCGCCCGGGCCGAATTCCGTCCCATGGGCTGGCTCACCGCATACGTCGACCTTCAGGAAAGGTTGGTAAAATATTCGCTTTGGGGCACCGACGACGACTGGATCGCCTACGGCGCCTCCCCAGCCGACAGACTGGCCTACAGCGCCCGCTGGCCCTTCTTCAATCCGCGAGCCGGAGTATCGGCAAGCCTTGGAAAGCACATGCTGTACGGCTCGGTTGCCCTTGGCCACCGCGAGCCCGGGCGGAGCGACATCAAGGAAAACATCAAGGGCAGCCTCTCCCCCATCGTCCCGGAAGAAATGGTAGATATCGAGGCGGGATGGCATTATAGCGGGAAGGCCATATCGGCCAGCGCCAATATCTATTTGATGGAATACCGGAACATGCTGCTGGAAACCGGCAGGCTCTCCTCCAGCGGATATGCAATCAAGGAGAATGTAGACAGGGCATGGCGCCGGGGTATCGAGCTCGCCGCAGCCTGGCAGGCTCTTTCCTGGTTGAAGGCCGATGCCAACGCCACCCTCTCCATAAACCGCATTGCCGACTATACCTCGTACGTCGCCTACGACGACTATTCCGCGCGCACGTACGCGGTACATTATGGAGAAACTCCGATGCTCATGTCGCCTTCGGTTATCGGCATGGCCAGGCTCACCGCCACCCCCTGGAAAGGCGGTTCGGTGGTTTTGAGCGGCAAGTATTTGGGAAAGCAGTACATCGACAACAGCGGCTCCGACGAAATGGCAATCCCCGCCTATTTCGTGGCCGATGCCTCGGTGCGGCACTCCTTTGTCCTCTTCAGCGATTACCGCAGCGGACGTGGCATTCCCCTCACAGCCGGGCTGTTCGTGAACAACCTCTTTAATAATATGTATTACGCATCCGGCTGGCGCTGGGAATCCTACAATGAGGCCTCCGGAGTCATTTCACGAGGGATTGGAGTATATCCCCAGGCTCCCCTGAACCTTATGTTCAAACTGAGCGCCGCTTTTTAAAATATTTTAATATGTTCGATATAATTCAAAATATTTTGCAAGAATAAAAACTTTGTTTATATTTGCATTCACTTACTCTAGCTACTAAAGAAGACCTTCTTCGATAAGGTAATACACTACTAACTAACCAGGTTAATGGCCCGCAGTGATGCAGGCCATTAAACGTAATAAGAAAACGGCCTGTCCGCAGTGGACAGGCCGTTGTTGTTAAAGGCGGGGCCGTAAGCCGGGTTCTGTTTTTGAATCTGCCATTTATCTGGCGCAACCTACCCCCTGGCATCGGGCGGGCAGCCCTCATCTGCCAGTATATTTGGTCTTGCAGGCCCGGGTGCCGTACCCATGCGGCGTCACCGCCACACGTCGTGAGCTCTTGCCTCGCGTTTTCACCCTTACCCTTACGGGCGGTTGTTTTCTGTTACGGCCTCCTGAAGATTACTCCCCACTGTGCTTTCCACAGCCGGGTGCCCTACCCTGCCCGGACTTTCCTCACCCCGCCTGAAGCGGAGCGCGACAGATCGTCCCACCTTAATTCAGGGCTGCAAAGATACGAATTTTTTCCCTGTTTTTGCTGATGGGGACATCATTTATGCGTGGTTGCTGCTGCGATGGCGGTGGCGGGGATTGATGCGGCGGCGCAGTTAGGTAGATAGTTGTTGCAATTATTCCGGATTTTGTCTATATTTGTGTGATTTAAGAATCTAAAACTAATCACTATATGGACAAACTCCAGGAACTCACTCAGAAACTATACGAGGAAGGCCTCTCGAAGGGAAAGGCGGAGGGAGAGCAGATACTGCAGAACGCCCAGGCAAAGGCGGATGAAATCATCAAGGCCGCCCACGAGGAGGCGGATGCCATCATAGCCAAGGCCCGCAAGGAAGCGGAAGACCACCGCACCAAAGTGGAGGGCGACGTGAAGATGGCCGCAACCCAGACCATCCAGGAAACCAAGGCCGCAATCGAGAATCTCATCATGGCCAAGGCGGTGGACGCCCCCGCAAAGGCCGCAATCGCAGATACAGAATACATCAAGGGAATAATCAGCGCAGTGGCAGCAAAGTTCTCCGCCGAGCAGGACGGAGACCTCAGCCTCGTGCTTCCGGAAGCCCTGAAGGAGCAGCTGGAGCCCTACGTCAAGGCGGAAATCGCCAAAATCGTGGGCGGCGGCGTAGACGTTGCGTGGTCCGGCAAGATTGCCGGCGGCTTCCGCATCGGCCCGAAAGATGGCAGCTACTACATCAGCTTCTCCGATGAGTCCTTCGCGGAGCTCATCGGCTCGTACCTGCGTCCCGCCACGAAAAGGATTCTGTTTGACAGTTAGAAAAATCGACTCGGAGTCGGACAAAACTTTTTTGACCTTTTTTCGGGAGAAAAAGTTTTAGTCCGCGAAGACCAAAGATTTTTCGCGTTATGAGTAATTACGAATACATTATCTCGTCGCTCCCCTATCTCACCGTAGATTATAAGTACGGCGAGGGGAAGAAATTTGCCGATATCATTGACGAGATTCGCCGGGATCTGGGCGAGAAAGACCTTCAGGCCGTGGAGTTCCTGCTGGAAGGGTTCAAGGATGAGAGCCTGGACGCGGATTTCTACGCCAGGGCGCTGGGGCAGAAAGAGCCCTTCCTTCGCGGCTATTTCGCCTTCGACCTGAACATGCGGAACGCCAAGGTGCGCTACCTGAACCGCCGCCTCGACCGCCCGGACGAACAGGACGTTCTCACCGGGAAAGGAGATGAATATAACGGAGACGTGGATCTTCTGAAGTTCCGCACCGGAGAATTCGACCAGGCCTCCAAGGTGCAGTTCGTCCTTGAGCAGGAAGACCTCCTCACCCGCGAAAAAGGCCTGGACGACATCATCTGGCAAACAATCGACCAGCTGGAAACCTTCCACTACTTCGACCTCACCGCCGTCCTCGCGTATATAGCCAAGCTCCACATCGTGGACCGCTGGCTGGCCCTGGACGCAGAAACCGGTCGGGAGATGTTCCAGAAACTGGTGAAGCAGGTGAAAGGCACATACAAAGGAGTAAAATACGAAGCATAACATATGAAGACTAAAGGTATAGTAACCGGCATCGTGAGCAACCTCGTCACCGTAAAGGCAGACGGGCCCGTGGCAGAAAACGAAATCTGCTTCATCGACCTTGCCGGCGTCAAGATGATGGCGGAAGTCATCAAGGTAAGCGGAGACACTGCTTCCGTGCAGGTGTTCGAGAGCACCCGCGGCCTCCGCGGAGGAGACAGCGTGGAATTCGAAGGCCGCATGCTGGAGGTCACACTTGGCCCCGGCCTTCTTTCCAGCGTGTACGACGGCCTTCAGAACGACCTCACCACCATGGAGAGCGTCTTCCTCAAGCGAGGCGAATACACCGATCCTATCAACCGCGAGAAACTCTGGGACTTCACCCCCATCGCCAAACCCGGCGACAAAGTGATTGCCGCGGATTGGCTGGGCGAGGTGAAAGAAGGCTGGCTGCCCCACAAGATCATGGTGCCGTTCAGCTTCAAGGGAGGTTACACCGTTAAATCCATAGTGCCCGCCGGCCAGTACAACGTGGATACCGTGATTGCCGTTCTAACAAACGCGCAGGGCGAGGATGTCCCCGTTACCATGACCCAGAAATGGCCCGTGAAAGTGGCCATCAAGGGCTACCGCGAAAAACCCAGGCCGGACCGCATCATGGAAACCGGCGTCCGCGTGATAGACACCCTGAACCCCATCGCTGAAGGCGGCACCGGCTTCATCCCCGGCCCCTTCGGCTGCGGCAAAACCGTGCTCCAGCACGCAATCGCCAAGCAGGGCGACGCCGACGTCATCGTGATGGCGGCCTGCGGCGAGCGCGCGAACGAGGTTGTGGAAATCTTCACCGAGTTCCCCGAACTCATCGACCCTCATACCGGCCGTCACCTGATGGAGCGTACCACCATCATCTGCAATACCTCCAACATGCCCGTAGCCGCCCGCGAGGCATCGGTCTACACCGCGATGACCATCTGCGAGTACTACAGGGCGATGGGCCTCAAATGCCTCCTTCTGGCGGATTCCACCTCCCGCTGGGCCCAGGCTCTTCGTGAGATGTCCAACCGTATGGAGGAACTTCCGGGGGCCGATGCCTTCCCGGTGGACCTTTCCGCCATCATCTCCAACTTCTACTCCCGCGCCGGCACCGTGGTGCTGAATAACGGGCAGCGCGGAGCGGTTACCTTCATCGGCACGGTGTCCCCTGCCGGCGGTAACCTCAAGGAGCCCGTGACGGAGAGCACCAAGAAGGCCGCCCGCTGCTTCTACGCCCTTGAACAGGGCCGCGCCGACCAGAAACGCTATCCCGCCGTGGGCCCTCTGGAGTCCTACTCCAAGTATCTGGACTATCCGGAGATCCAGGCCTATCTGGACAAGACCGTGGAAGAAGGCTGGGTGGAAAAAGTGATGCACGCGAAGAATCTCATCCGCCGCGGCAAGGAAGCCGCCGAGCAGATCAACATCCTTGGCGACGACGGCGTTCCCATGAGCTACCACGTGAACTTCTGGAAGAGCGAGCTCATCGACTTCGTGATTCTCCAGCAGGACGGCTTCGACCCCGTGGACTCCCTCTGCCCCATCGAGCGCCAGCGCTTCATGCTGGACCTTGTCCTGGGCATCTGCGACAAGGAGTTCGAGTTCGACGACTACGAGAAGTGCCGCAGTTTCTTCAGCTCTCTCATAAACGAGCTGCGCCAGATGAACTACTCCGAATTCAAGAGCGAGAAGTTCAACGCCTACAATGAATCGGTAAAGAAAATGATTGCATAATATGAAAGCATATCAGAAGATATATACAAAGCTGACCGGCATCACCAAGGCCACCGTGTCGCTTCGCGCCGGCGGGGTATCCAACGACGAACTGGCATTTGTACACGGGCGTCTGTCACAGATCGTGCGCATTAAGGGCGATGTTGTAACGCTGCAGGTATTCTCCGGCACGGAGGGCATCCCTTCCAACGCGGAGGTGGTGTTCCTTGGCGAGCCTCCCACCCTGAAGGTGGGCGACCAGCTGAGCGGGCGCTTCTTCGACGCCTACGGCCATCCCATCGACGGAGGCCCGGAGGTGGAAGGCGAAGAGCGCCAGATCGGCGGCCCGTCGGTGAACCCGTACAAGAGGCGCCAGCCCTCGCAGCTCATCCCCACCGGCATCGCCGGCATCGACCTGAACAACACCCTCGTCTCCGGCCAGAAGATCCCCTTCTTCGCAGATCCGGACCAGCCCTACAACCAGGTTATGGCCGATGTGGCCATCAGGGCCGACGTAGACAAGATTATCCTCGGCGGCATGGGCCTTTCCAATGACGACTATCTGTATTTCAAGGACCGTTTCGAGGCGGCAGGCGCGCTGGACAAGATCATCTGCTTCATCAACACCACGGAGAATCCCCCCGTGGAGCGCCTTCTGGTGCCGGATATGGCCCTCACCGCCGCGGAATACTTCGCCGTGGACAAGAATGAAAAGGTGCTGGTGCTCCTCACGGACATGACCCTTTATGCCGATGCCCTCTCCATCGTTTCCAACCGCATGGACCAGATCCCTTCGAAGGACTCCATGCCCGGCTCGCTTTACAGCGACCTTGCAAAAATCTACGAGAAGGCCGTGCAGCTTCCTTCCGGCGGCTCCATCACCATCATCGCGGTGACCACTCTGAATGACGGCGACATCACCCACGCCATCCCGGACAACACCGGCTATATCACCGAAGGCCAGCTCTATTTGAAGGCCGATACGGATACGGGCAAGGTTATCATCGACCCGTTCCGCTCGCTGAGCCGTCTGAAACAGCTGGTGCAGAACAAGAAAACCCGCGAAGACCATTCCCAGGTGATGAACGCCTCCGTGCGTCTGTATGCAGATGCCCAGAACGCCAAGACCAAACTGGAGAACGGCTTCGACCTTTCGGACTACGACCACCGCTGCCTCTCCTACGCGAAAGACTACGCACGCGAGCTCCTGGCCATCGACGTAAACATCTCCATCACCGAGATGCTGGACACCGCCTGGAAACTCTTCGCCAAGTACTTCTCTCCCGCAGAAACCGGTATCAAACAGGCACTTATAGACAAGTACTGGAATGGCAATTAAGTTCCAATATAACAAGACCTCGCTAACCGAGATCGGCAAGCAGCTGAAGATGCGTCAGCGTGCCCTCCCCACCCTGCAGAACAAGGAGAGCGCCCTGCGTCTGGAGGTTCGCAAGGCCAAGGAGGAGAGCGAGAAACTTATTGCAGACCTGGATGCCGCCCTGCTCCGTTACGACTATCTGGCCGCCCTGTGGAACGAGTTCGAGCCCGGGCTCATCGAGATCGTGGACGTGGAGCTGTATACCAAAAAGGTGGCGGGCGTGAAGACTCCGGCTCTCGGGGAAATCAAATACGAGATCCATCCCTTCAACGCCTTCGCAAAGCCTGCCTGGTTTGCCGACGGGGTTGCCATACTGAAGGAACTCTCGCGCCTTGGCATCGAGTCGGAAGTATATAAGGAAAAGGCCCGCATACTGGACTATAACCGCAAGAAAACCACCCAGAAGGTGAACCTGTACGAGAAAGTGCAGATTCCCGGCTATCAGGAGGCCATCCGCAAGATAAAGCGCTACATGGAGGACGAGGAAAATCTCTCCAAGGCATCCCAGAAGATAGTCAAAAGCCGTCATGCCCTTGAGGAGGAGGAAGAGCTATGATAGACCGGATGACAAGATATTCGTTCATCCTCCTCAGCGGTGAGCAGGACGCCTTCCTGGAGAAACTCCAGGAGATCGGCCTGGTGGATATCACCCGCAGCGTGAAGCCCGTGGACGAGGAGTCGGCGAAGCTTCTGGAGCGGGCAGACAAGTTACATAAGCTTGCCGATGAAATAATGAAGGCCGATGTGCCCGAGGACGCGGTTTCCGAGCCATGTTCCGTGGCAGATGCGGAAACCGTGCTTATGAATTTTGTCGACGCCAAGTTGGCAGTGGAACAAGCCAGGGAAGATTATAAAGCGCGCCGTCCCTGGGGCGATTTCGACGCCTCCGCACTATTCGGTACAGGCATCCCGGTTCACTTCCATGTTCTTTCGCCAAAGGCTTTCAAGCCTGAATGGGCAGAGTCCAATGCGCTCGTGGAAGTATCGCGGGACAAGAATTCGGTGCGCTTTGTAGTTCTTGGCGACGATACGCTGCCGGGCGAAGTGCCCGGCCCCGCAGCTTCCTACAAGGAAGCGTCTGCAAGGGAAGAGGCTGCTCTTGGGCGGCTCACTTTGCTTGGCGGGCGCATCCTTGGCCTCAGGGACCGCATCCGCGAACTTCAGGCCCAGGAGAAGGAGTGCATGTCGCTTCTGGATGTGCGGCTTGCCGCTGCGGCTGCCGTTCCGGAGGCGGAGAACACAATTGTAACGCTCACCGGCTTTGCTCCCACATCGGAGGACAAGCGCGTCCAGGAGGCCCTGGAGCCTATGGACGTGTTCTGGTTCGCATCTAAAGCAGTGGTTCAGGAGAACCCTCCCATCCGCTTCAAGAACAATAAGTTCGTGAGGATGTTCGAAACCCTTACGGATATGTACGGACGGCCGTCGTATGACGGTTTCGACCCCACCCCCTTCATCTCCGTATTCTTCATGCTGTTCTTCGCTTTCTGTATGGGCGACGCAGGATACGGACTTGTGCTGGTTATCCTGGGGCTTGCCATGAAGAAGATGCTGAAGGATCTGGCGCCGCTGGTGGTTACGCTTGGCGTTGCCACTATGGTTATCGGCTTCCTGTTCCACACCTTCTTCTCGATGGACATCTCGCAGTGGGCAGTGTTCGCCCCCATCAAGGGCGTGTTCCTTCCCTCACAGATTGCCGGAAACGACGCCACGATGGTACTCTCGCTTGTTGTCGGTATCCTTCACATATCCCTGGCGATGGTGGTCAAAACCATCCACGAGACAAAGACCAAAGGCTTCTTCGCTTCGCTTGGCACCTGGGGATGGACGCTGCTCATTGTCGGAGGTGTCGGAGTGGGAGCGTTTGCCCTGGCCGGCGTACTGAGCTCGGAGGTTACAAAATGGGTACTCATCGGCCTCGGGGCCGTATCGGCTCTTGGAATATTCGTGTTCAACGATCCCAAACGCAACAAGTTCGCCAACGTTGGAATGGGCCTGTGGGATACATATAATATGATTACCGGACTGGTAGGTGACGTACTCAGCTACATCCGCCTGTATGCCCTGGGACTTGCCGGAAGCATGCTTGGCATGGCGTTCAACGATATGGGCGTAATGATTCTGGGAGACTCTCCCAACATCGTCAAATGGATAGGCTTCCTTGCCCTCGTCATTTTCGGGCACACGCTGAACATCGCCATGTGCGCTTTGGGAGCATTCGTACACCCCCTGCGCCTGAACTTCCTGGAGTTCTTCAAGAATGCAGGCTACGAAGCCACCGGCCGCACTTATAACCCTTTGAAAAAAGTTTAACTGTCATTTCGAGCTTGTCGAGAAATCTTAAAATATCAATAACACTATGGAACAAGTATTAGCTTATCTCGGACTCGGCCTGGTTCTCGCACTTGCGGGCATCGGCTCATCCATCGGCACAACTATCGCCGGCAATGCGGCTGAAGGCGCCCTCAAACGCAAACCTGAATCGTCTGGCAGCTACCTGCTACTGTCGGCACTCCCCTCCACCCAGGGTATTTACGGCTTTGTGGCATTCCTTGTCATGATGGGTAAATACACCGGCGGCACCATCAACGGATGGATCTGTTTCGGTGTGGGACTTGCCGCAGGCATCGGCATCCTGTTTTCCGGCATCCGCCAGGGACAGGTTTGCGCCAATGGTATCGTAGGTGTTTCCCAGGGGCACAATGTTGTTACCAACACCCTCATCTACGCCGCCCTCCCGGAATTCTACGCAATTCTCTGCCTGGTAGGCGCCATCCTGGCTCACTAGGCACGAGGTTCGTCCACGTTTTTGGCCTGAATCATGGATGAGTTACCAGTTTTCCCTGGTTCGTCCACGATTTAGGTCATTTTCATGGATGAGTTGCACGTTTCGCCGGTTCATCCACGTTTTTAGCCGTTTTTCGGGATGAAATACCTCATCAATACATCTACGGACCCGTACTACAACATGGCCTTCGATCAGGCAGTGCTGGAGCACGGGCCGTCGGAACCCGTGTTTTATCTGTGGAGGAATTCCCCGGCGGTGATTATCGGAAGGAACCAGAATGCGTATGCCGAGGTTAACCTGGCTTATCTGGAGAAGGAAGGCATTGCCCTTGTGAGGCGCATAACCGGCGGCGGGGCCGTGTATCACGACCTTGGCAATCTGAATTATTCCATTGTAGGGCCTACGAAGTGTTTTGCCGATGAGCGCCCCACCATTATAGCCGAGGCACTTCAGGCAATGGGCGTTCCGGCGGAACTTGGCGGACGCAACGACATATTTGTCGATGGCCGCAAGTGCTCCGGCTACGCCCGCCGCCTGTGGAAGGACCGCACCATGATCCACGGCACTCTTATGTTCAGCGTGGACCTGGAGCGGCTGGTGCAGGCCCTGAGCGTTCCGGGGAGCAAAATGGAAAGCAAAGCTGTGGAATCCGTCCGCTCCCGCGTAGCCAATCTGCAGGACTACCTGGATATGCCCATGGATCAGTTCACAGCCGCAATTCACGAGCACCTTTCAGCCGGAGACGGCCCTTGTAGTTTCGACCAGGTCGCACCTTGTCATTTCGACCAGGTCGCACCTTGTCATTTCGACCAAGCGAAGCGCGCGGAGAAATTTCATCCCCTCCCCGTGGACGACTCCCGCTTCCGCTCATGGGAATGGAACTACAGCAAATCCCCGGAAGCCGCCTTCACCAAAACCCACCGCTTCCCCTGCGGCACCATCACCGCCTCCTACTCCCTCATTCACGGCCGCATTCACAACGTTCGCTTCACTGGCGACTTCATCGGCCCGGCCGACGTCTCTGCCCTGGAGCGGCGCCTGGAAAACCAAGCAATTTCATCAGACTTGTTCCTGGATGTTCAGGACTTCTTCGACGGCCTCTCCCCCGTCGACCTTTACAATTTTCTGATTTAGCCGGATTTGGCACTAAGGGAAATAATCCATATATTTGCGTCAGGACACTAAACGAAATAAAGATATGAAAAAGCTTTTAGCCCTTGCAGGTATTGCAGCAGCGATGATGCTCGCCGTTTCCTGCGACCCCGAGAATAACAACGACGACGACAAAGACGTCATCGAGATAAATCCCGAAAACCTCGCCGGCACCTGGGAAGGCGGCGTGGAGCACGATTTCGCCCAGGGTTATCCCCAGAACTGGCGCATCCAGATCGACTGAGAGAACTACACCACCTGGCACACCCAC
>JAEEGH010019290.1_pt1 | contig 14315 bp, 12 predicted proteins | sample 9134181 | NCBI WGS metagenome assembly JAEEGH01 (sample SAMN16246544, study PRJNA631951) | gut metagenome | biome: gut microbiome; feature: rumen; material: DP-attached | host: Bos | place: Iran: Karaj | collected 2018-10 | reverse complement strand
ATTTAAATCAAATGTTTGTTTAGTAATCCAGCTTTTTCATTTCTTTATGTCATTCAATTACATTTTTAAAGCCCTCGTGTAAATTATGAATGGCATCATTGTGCCTCCAGAAACTTAATACGTCCTTGGAGGTAATTATGGACAAATCAACAATCAAGAATATCCAGAATTCAATTGGATATGAATTTAAAAATCCACGTCTTTTAGAACAGGCTTTCGTAAGAAAATCTTATTCTCAGGAACATCCAGAAACAATTTCAAATGAAGTTCTGGAGTTTTATGGAGACAGAGCTTTAGATCTATACATTACAAAAGCAATGTGTGATAGATTTTCAACAACAACCGATGACGGACAATTTTCATCAGATAAAAATGAGGATGAGCTTACAAAAATTAAAGCATTCAACGTAAATACTGATATTCTCTCTCACTGTATCAGAATGTTTGGTTTTCAAAGCTATCTTTGTTTGAATGAAAGTGATAAACAAAATGAAGTTTATAATTCCTCTCATGTTCAGGAAGATTTGTTTGAAGCCATAATTGGTGCCGTTGCGATTGATAGCAAATGGAACTTCGAAAGTATATTCAATACTTGTCAGACAATGTTAGTCCTTGCAGATTTTGAAATGAATTATATCGCCTGGCTTATGGATTGGTGTAAAGAGAATAAATTTGAAATCCCAAAATTTGAAGTAGAACTTGGTTCTGATAAGACTAAGAAGAAAACAGAACAATTTGAACTTTATACTTATCGAGATTACTACGAAGACCAGGAAAACAAGCAATATAAAAACTGGGCTAAATATGAAATAAGAAAATGCAAACTCTACATTAAAGAATTTGATTACAGTGTAGAATCGACTATCAACACTCTTTACGCTGCCGAAATGGATTGTGCAAAAAAGTTTTACGATATTATTCAAATTAGAGAGAGGAATTTAGCTGTAGGAAGGCCTGATATTAATAAAGCCGTAAATCAGCTAAATACACTTTGCCAAAAAGGCTACATAGATGACCCGGAATATACCTTTATAGAAGAGCATGATGATAATGGCAATCCAATCTGGAAATGCAATTGTGATCTTTATGAATTGGATAAAGTTTATTACGGTGAATCGCCTATCAAAAAAGAAGCTAAAAAAGAAGCTGCTTTTTATGCGCTTTGTGCTTATTTGGATTATGATCCAGATGAACTTGAAGACGATATGGATGAACTGTCTGAGGATTAATACCAAAATGACATTTTAATGTTCAGATTTTTTGTGGTGGTAATGTCATTATTTGACACTGCCACCGCGTATAATCCCTATATAACAATCAAAAAGGTTGTTATAATACTAATAACAAAACTAGGAGTTCTAAAAAAATGATTACTGGTGAAATTAAAAATAAAATCGATAACATTTGGCAAAAACTTTGGGCGGCTGGAATGGCTAATCCGCTGACTTGTATTGAGCAGCTTTCTTATTTGATGTTTATCCGCTCGCTTGATGATATTGAGATTGAAACAGAACAGAAAGAAAATATGATGGGCATTAAGGGAAATCATATTTTTGATGAAAGCCAGCAGAAACTCCGCTGGAGTAAGTTTAAGAATCTTAGCCCTGATGAAATTTTTTCTTTAATGAAAGATGAAAAGAATGGTATTTTTGCATTCATTAAGAATATGCATGGAAACAATGAAAGTGCATTTGCAAAGTTTATGAAGGATGCAACTTTCCAGATTCCAGCTCCTCAGGTTCTTGTAAATGTTATTGCAGGACTTGATGAACTTTATGAAAATGACATTCAAGACCAGGATATGCTTGGTGATATTTACGAGTATATGCTTGATAAGCTTAGTGCTTCTGGGCAGAATGGACAGTTCAGAACTCCGGCTCAAATCAGAAACCTTATGGTAAATCTTATTCAGCCAACTCCTGATGACTGCATTTGCGACCCTGCTTGTGGTACAGCCGGCTTCCTTATTTCTGCTGCAAACTATGTTCGTGAACATAACGGCAACAAGATGAATGACAAGCAATGGGATCATTACGTTAAGGGGCTTGTTACTGGTTACGATACTGATATAACAATGCTTCGCATAAGTACTATGAATCTTATGCTCCACTCGATTACAAATCCTACTGTTGAATATCAGGATGGCGTAAGCAAGGCAAATCAGATTGAAGGACAATATGATGTGATTCTTGCTAATCCACCTTTCACAGGAACTGTAAACGAATCGACAATCAATCCTAATTTGCTTGATGTTTGTAATACAAAGAAAACAGAACTTTTGTTCGTTGCTCTTTTTATCCGTATGCTTAAGAAAGGTGGTCGCTGTGCTTGTATTGTTCCTGACGGAGTTTTGTTTGGTTCATCAAATGCACATAAAGCTCTTAGAAAAGAACTTGTAGAAAATCATCAGCTGCAGGCTGTAATCAGTATGCCTAGCGGTGTATTCAAGCCTTATGCCGGAGTAAGTACAGGTATTCTTGTTTTCACAAAGACAGGGGCTGGTGGAACTGAAAATGTCTGGTTCTATGATATGAAGGCAGACGGCTTTAGTCTTGATGATAAGAGACAGCCTGTAGATGCAAATGATATTCCAGACATTATTAAGAGATTCCATACTCTTGATAACGAAAAAGACCGCAAACGAACTGAACAGAGTTTCTTTGTTCCTAAGTCTGAAATTGTTGCTAACAACTATGACCTTTCTATTAATAAGTACAAAGAAGTTGTTTATGAGAAAGTTGAATATCCAAAGCCATCTGTTTTGATTTCTGAAATTGAAGAATTGCAGAAAGAAATTACTTCTGATTTGTCTGAGCTAAAAAAGATGCTGGGAGAATAATTAAGAAAAAGTCCGACGACATCGGACTTTTATAACTAAAAAAGTGCGATACCGTCGCACTTTTTGAACATGAAACTTGGAGAATAAATAATGGCCAAAGAACTTTTACCAAATGATACAGAATTTAAAACATGGATTTCTCAAATAAAAAAGCAAGTTCGAGGGGCTCAGATTAAGGCCAGCATAGCTGTAAATGAAGAAATGCTGGAACTTTATTGGAATATTGGAAAAGATATTTCAGAAAGAAATTTTGAGAAATCTTACGGAAGCAAGTTCTTTGAAAAAACAAGTTTGGAATTAAAAACAGAATTCCCAGACGCACAGGGCTTTTCTGTAACAAACTTAAAATACATGAAACGCTTTTATAAGTTTTATGAACCAATTCGTCACCAGCTTGGTGACGAATTCAATGCAAACATATTTACTATTCCATGGCGACATCATATAGAAATATTCACACGAGCAAAATCGATTGATGAAGCTTTGTTTTTTATTTCTAAAACAAAAGAAAACGGATGGAGCCGTGCGATGCTCATCAATATGATGGACACAAAGCTTTTTGAAACCCGTGGAAATACAATTAATAATTTTGCACTTACACTTCCTGAAAATGAAAGCGAATGTGCAAAAGAAATCCTTAAAGATGAATACAAATTTGATTTTCTTTCTATGTCTGAAAAGTATGAAGAAAAAGATTTGCATAAAGGATTGGAACAGAATTTAATACAGTTTCTTTTGGAACTTGGAAATGGTTTTGCATTTGTAGGAAGTCATGTTCCTTTTGTTGTTAATGGGGATGATTACGAACTCGACTTGCTATTTTATCATTTGAAATTACGCTGCTATATTGTTGTTGAATTAAAAGTAGTAAAATTCCAACCGGAGTTTGTAAGCAAGCTGAACTTTTATTGCAATGCAGTAAATCATATGATGAAAGATAAGACTGATAAAAATACAATTGGTCTTTTAATTTGCAAGGAAAAGAATGATGTAGTTGCTCAATGGACTGTAGAAAACTTGAGCGAGCCTATTGGAATATCAACCTATTCCCTCAAGAAAGTTTTACCATCAGAAGAAGAAATTCAGAAAACCCTTTCTGAAAATGAAAACAATGGAGCTGAGAAATAAGCAAGTGTTTGGTAAAAAAATACCAAAAGGATTAACTGATGAAATTTACAGATTGTGTTGAAATCGTTGGTTCAAAGCCAACACTATATGAAGGAACAAAACAATATGTTAGTACTGGTGCTGTCGAAGAATATTTTATAAATAAAAAATCCATTGAAGAATATACTTATAATGACAGACCTTCACGAGCGGATTTAGTCGGTAAAGACGGCGATATTCTTTTTGCAAAGATGGCAGAAACAAAAAAGACTTTAATTATAAATAAGGAAACTGAAAAATATTTGTTTTCAACAGGCTTTTTTGCAATAAGACCAAGAAATGGTGTAATAACTACAAAATGCTTATATTATCTATTAAACTCAAAAACTTTTTTAAGTCAAAAAGATAAAAATTCTTCGGGTGCAACACAGAAAGCAATCACAAATATCGGTTTAGAAAAAATTAATGTGAATATTCCTCCTTTTTCTAAGCAAGAACAAATTTCAAAACAATTTGATGTTTTAACTAATATTATAAATAAATCTCATAAACAACTTGAAAATCTTGATTTATTAATCAAATCCCGATTTATCGAGATGTTTGGAGATCCAGTTAAAAATCCTTTAGGATGGGAAGTTCGAAAATTAAAAGAAACTTCAGACATTATTACTGGTAATACGCCATCCAGAAAAGACAAAGAAAATTACGGAACTTTTATTGAATGGATTAAAACAGACAATATCACAGATAAAACTTATGTTACGACTGCTGCCGAATATCTTTCTGAAAAAGGTGAAATGCTTGGAAGAACTGTTGAAGCAGGTTCTATTTTAATGGCATGTATTGCAGGTAGCTTAAGAAGTATAGGACGTGTTGCTCTTACAGATAGAAAAGTTGCTTTTAATCAACAAATAAATGCGATTGTTCCTAAAAAATACAACAGTTTATTTTTATATATACTTTTTCAGAACACACAAAGTTATGCCCAGAGTACCGTAAACATGGCGTTAAAAGGTATTCTGTCAAAAGGTAAACTTGAAGAGCTGGAATATATTTTACCACCAATCGAGCTCCAAAATAACTTTGCAGCCTTCATCCAGCAAATCGACAAATCAAAATTTGCCGTGCAGAAGTCATTAGAAAAAGCAGAAACTCTTTATAAATCTTTGATGCAGGAGTACTTTGGATAATGCAAATTAATTTCGACACAATTATAGCTATTACATCTGCAATTATTTCTGTAATTGCACTTGTTTTTACAGTAATGGCTTTTTGGTTAAAAAAAGGTTCAAAAATTACTGGATATATTACATTTTGTTCTGATATAAGATCTGAGGATGATTATCCGAAGGAAATAATACTTAACAATAATAAGGACAAATCGATTGTTATTAATAAGATTTTTGTAAGATTTGGGTTTAATTGTTATTTATTAATAGAAGATTTTGGAGATAAGCCTTTAATAATTCCAGCTTTTGAATCATATAAGAAACAATATGAACCTATTGTCAGTTATTCGGCAAGTATGAATAGAGTCTCTATAGAAAAACTATTAAACGACAAAAAAATTAAGCGAAGAATCTATTTATCTACTCCTGATGGTAAAATAATTGTTTCTCCTCCAAAAAAACAGTGGGAGCCAATAATACTTTGCTTTAAAAATTGTGCTACACATTATGTAGAGCCTGATAGAATTTACTATAAAGGAAAAGCTTATGGAGCTAGAACGACATATTTAGTTGAACTAAAAAAAGATGAAAAAGAAAACATTCTTTCCTTCACTCCAGAAGATGCACATTTAATTAAATATAAAAATATTTTCAAAGGAGATATCAAATTTAATGAAGAAGCCTTTGATTCTGTTGATAAATTAACATCCTATTTCATGGAGTTAAAAGAAAAACATATGGTGGAATTTGATGAAATTAATGTAATTGATTTCCAAAAATACCTTGGAATTAATTATCAAATTAATAAGAATAAAATTGTTGAAATACCAAAACTAAATGGTGTTCAATATTATATTCTCGGAAAAATTGTTACAACAATACGAAATAAAGAAATAAAGAAGCAAAACAAAAAAATGAAAAAATAAAAAGTTTTTTTATTAGGCTCAAATTAAGGAGTCTAATATGAAAAAAGAACTAATTAAACAAATTGAGCAGCAAATGTCTGCAGTACTGAACAATGCTCAGAATGAAAAACTGCATGAAGTTCTGGAACATGAACTTTATACAGTTGAAATAACCTCAAAACAGATACAACCATGTCTTACACAATCTAAAAGTAATGAAGAATTACTTACAGATTTTCTTGCAGCTAAACAAGTAGAAGGCTGTTCTGTTCGTTCTCTCGGTTACTACAAATCTACACTCGAAAATGCAATTAAAATTCTAGAAAAGCCACTGAACCAGATTGAAACGGAAGATTTGCGTGTCTATCTTTCTGAGTATCAAAAGAAAAACAATGCTGGTAAACAGACAATAGACAATATTCGTCGAATACTTTCATCTTTCTTTACCTGGCTTGAAGATGAAAACTATATTTTGAAAAGTCCTGTTCGCAGAATCCATAAAATTAAAACTGCAAAACTTGTAAAAGAAACTTACACTGACGAAAATCTTGTTGTATTACGTGATAACTGTGCAAATCTTAGAGATTTAGCAATCATTGATATGTTAATGTCTACTGGTATGCGAGTTGGTGAACTTGTAAAACTCAATATTGTTGATGTGGATTTTGTAAATCGTGAATGTGTTGTACTTGGTAAAGGTTCAAAAGAACGACAAGTCTATTTTGATGCCAGAACTAAGATACATTTGCAGAATTACTTAAATAGTAGATCAGATAATAATCCAGCCTTATTTGTAAGTTTGCTTGAACCTCACAATCGACTTGAAATTAGTGGCGTAGAAATCACTCTCCGAAAGTTAGGCCGTAAACTTGGAATCAATAAAGTACATCCTCACAAGTTTAGACGTACACTTGCGACACGTGCGATTGATAAAGGAATGCCAATTGAACAGGTTCAGAAACTTTTAGGGCATCAAAAAATTGATACGACAATGGAATATGCCATGGTTGATCAGGAAAATGTGAAGAATTCACATAAAAAATTTATAAGCTAAAAAAACGGGATGGGAGAGAGTTGAACTCTCCAGCTATGAATACACATATTTGCTTGGGTTTGCAGTTAATTCAGATTTTTTCTAGCAACCCCGAGCATCCCTATAAAAAAAACATAGCCCCATATCGCCATACTCAAATCAATTAAATTCATCCCCAGCTCCTTTTCATATATTGAATGAAGAAGGAATGTTAGGGTTGCTAGAATTAAAGTTACAGAATCTTCTGTAAACCCCAAATAAGGTCACAATTAATATGATTAATATACCAAGAATAATCAGAAAGATAAATCCCGATTTATCGAGATGTTTGGAGATCCGGTACAGAACCCTATGGGATGGAAACAAAAACAATTGCAAGATGTCTGTAATGCAATTGTTGATTGCCCGCATTCAACCCCAAATTATACAAAGGAGAATACCGGTTTCATGTGTATTCGTACAAATATAATTCGTCCGACAGAATTAAATTGGGATGATATTGAATACATTTCAGAAAATGAATTTTATAAAAGAGTTTCAAGAAGACAACCTCGTATTGGTGATATTGTATACTTAAGAGAAGGTGGAATTCTGGGAATAGCTGCAATAATAAATAGAAATGTGAATGTTGCCTTAGGTCAAAGAACAATGCTACTTTCCCCGAATTATGAAATCTGTAACTCAATTTATGTTTGTGAAACAATGAATATGAAATCATTTTTCAATAAAGCATTAGAAAAAATGGGAGGTTCTGCTTCTCCGCATATTAATGTTGCTGACATAAAAGCGTTTCCTATTTCAATACCACCAATTGAGCTTCAAAACGACTTTGCTGCCTTCGTCCACCAAATCGACAAATCAAAATTTGAAATATGGCTAACTCTAAAAAACTGTGGTATAATTGGAAATAGAGTGTTTTAATATGACCAATTTTGATTTCCTGCTTGAATATAACGGATTCTCGGCTTTTGCTAACCTGGCAAACGAGGCAGAAAAACAATACAACAAATCAACTATGTTCTGTGGTATTTCTGCACGTAAATGTGTAGAACAGGCTGTAAATTGGATGTACAGCGTGGATGATGATCTTAATATACCATACGATGATAGTATTCAAGTTCTTGTGCACGATAGTTCATTTTGCAAGGCTGTTCCTGGTCATATTCAACAGGATATACAGATTGTAATTAAAGTTGGTAATCAAGCAGTACACTCAAATACCGAAGTAGATAAAGCTCGTGCGCTTCTTTCGCTTAAAGCATTATTCAATTTTATGAACTGGATTTGCTTTACATACGGTGATGATTATAAGACTAGACAGTTTGATGAAAACCTTATTCCTAAAAACAAAGCAACCATAATTGTAAAAAAGAATCAGAAAGAACTGGATAAATATCGCGAAGAACTGGATGAAAAAGATAAATCTATTTCTGAGCTTAAAAAGCAGCTCGCAGATTTGCAGCAATCAATTAATGCAAATAAGAGTAAGCCAAAAGCAGATGATAAGATTAATTATGAATCGATAGATGAAAAGACAACACGCAAACTGTTTATTGATGATGACTTGAAACGACTTGGCTGGCAATTTGATGGTGTTATGGTTCAGGAAGAATATCCAGTTCATGACATGGGAGACAAGAAAGCTAATGGTTTTGTTGACTATGTATTATTTGGAAAAGACCATAAACCTCTTGCTGTTGTAGAAGCAAAGAAAACTAGCAAAGATCCAAATATTGGAAAGCAGCAGGCAAAAGATTACGCAGACTGTCTGGAAAGAGAATTTGGTCGCAGACCTTTTATTTTCTATACAAACGGTTTTGACTGTACCTTCTGGGATGATTTACAAGCAGCACCTCGTTCTGTAAGTATGATATTCAGTCAGGGTGATTTACAGAAGCTTATTGACCGTAGAAACTTAAAAGAAGATTTGAATGAAATACAAATTAATAAAGATATTACAGGTCGTGATTATCAACTTGCAGCAATTAAGGCTGTTGTAAAATCAGCTAAAGACGGATTTAGAAAGTTTCTTTTAGTAATGGCAACTGGAACCGGTAAAACCAGAACTGTAATAAGCTTGACTGATGTTTTTGCACGTGCCAATTATGTAACAAACATTCTCTTTTTGACTGATAGAATCCAGCTTGTAGATCAGGCGTATTCGAATTATAAGGAACATCTAAAATCCATGTCTCTTTGTAATATGCTGGATCCAAAATCTAGAGAAAATGATAAAAATGCGCGAATTGTATTTTCTACATATCCAACAATTCTAAATGCAATTGATACAGATAAAACCGAAGACGGCGAAAGACTTTTTACACCGGCGCATTTTGATATGATTATTATTGATGAAGCCCATCGTTCGATTTTTAAGAAATACCGAGCTATCTTTGATTATTTTGATGCTTATCTTGTTGGACTTACTGCTACCCCACGAGAAGAAGTTGAACGCAGTACTTATGATTTCTTTAGTCCTGGCGTTTCTGACGGAAACCCTACATATTATTATTCTTATGATGATGCTATAAAAAATGAATATCTTGTGGATTATTATCTGGTTGAAAACTCAACAACATTTATAGACAAAGGTATTCACTTTGATGATTTGTCTCCAGAAGACAAAAAAGCAAATGAGGAAAAATATAACGAAGGTGTATTTGAAGAGAATCCGCCAAGTGATATTAACAAGTTTGTTTTTAACAAAGATACTGTAAGAAAAGTTCTTGAAGAATTAATGGAAAACGGTATTAAGACAGATGCCGGAGATAAACTTGGAAAGACAATTATTTTTGCATATAACAAGAAGCATGCTCAATTTATTGTAGATACCTTTGATGAAATGTATCCGCATTTGAAAGGTGGGTTCTGTGCAAGAGTTGTTTGTGATGACAGTAAAGTACGCCAGACAATTGCAGACTTTGAAAAACCTACACAGAATCCTTTTATTGCAGTTAGTGTTGATATGCTCGATACAGGAGTTGATGTACCGGAAGTTGTAAATCTTGTTTTCTTTAAAAAGATAATGAGTAAGATTAAGTTTAATCAGATGATTGGACGCGGTACTCGTCTTTGTCCGGAACTTTCATGCTGTGATGGAAAAAACGGTATTTATGAAGGTAAAAAATATTTCTATATTTTTGACTGGCTTAGAAACTTTGAATTCTTCCGTATAAATAAGGAAGGTGTAAAAGGAAACGAAACAACAAGTCTAACAGAAAGTATTTTTAATCGCAGAGTTGAACTTATAAAAGAATTACAGAGTGCAGAATTCCAAACAGAAGAATATGAGAAGTATAGAAAAGAACTTGTTGTTACTGTAAACAGACAGATACGAGAACTGAATCTGGAACTTACCGCTGTTAGACTTGAAAGACAGTATGTTATGAAATATCAGAATATTGATAAATTTGAAAACCTTGAAGATTCTGATGTAGAAGCTCTTTGCAAACATGTTTCTTCTCTTGTTTATATGGACGAGGCAGATTTGGATGCAAAGAGTTTTGACAATCTTGTTTATGGTCTTGAGGTTTTGAAAATTCAAAAGAAGTCTTATTCTAAACAACAAGCTCAGATTATGGATGATGCTAATTTGCTTTTGAAGAAAAAAGCAAATATAGACCAGGTAAAAGCTCAGATTCCTTTGCTTACAAGAATTATTGATGATTCTTATTATTCCAATGCTAGTGTATTAGAATTGGAAAATATGAGAATTCAAATACGTGAACTTATAAAATTCTTAGTTGAAAGTAAGAAACGAAAAGTTCGTTATACAGATTATATTGATACTGCTCTTCCTGTAGGACAAGGAACTCCTGTTTATACTGTAAACAATTTTGAAGCTTACAAGAAGAAAGTAAACTCTTATATTACTGAACATCTTGATGATGAAGCTATTAATAAGCTGCGCTACAATGAACGTTTGACAAAAGATGATTATGATAAATTAAACGATGTGTTTACTAAAGAGCTTGGAACTTCTGAACAGTTTGAAAAGATTTGTGATGGTAAACCGCTAGGAGTTTTTGTTCGTTCTATTGCAAAGATGGATAGAAAAAAGGTAAATGAACTTTTTGCAGATTTTATTACTGAGTTTAATTTGAATATTAAGCAGATTGAATTCTTGAATGTAATTAAGGAAAACATTATTGAACAAGGTGAAATCAATCTGGTGCGTCTTGGCGATGGATTACCTCCATTTGATAGACCCGGTAAGTTCTTTAGCCTGTTTAATACTAAAGCACAAAGCAGATTGATTACGATTATTCGTAATGTAAATGATAATGCACGAGTGGCATAACAGATAATGGAGAAAGACTATGAAAGAAGAAGGAATTGTTTACGTTTTATCTAACGAAGCTATGCCCGGTTTAATTAAAATTGGACTTACAACAAGAAATGAATTACAAGCACGAATAAATGAACTTTATACTACAAGTGTTCCTGTACCATTTACTTGTGAGTATGCAAGCAGAGTTGATGATTGTGCAAAGGTTGAACAAGCACTTCATCAGGCCTTCTCTACTGATAGAGTTAATCCTAATCGTGAATTTTTTAGAATGTCTGTTGAAAGAGTTATTCCGGTTCTTAAACTCGTTGAAAAAGAAGAAATAACAGCAACAATAAGAAAAGATATTGATAAAGATATAACTGAAACAGATAGACAAGCAAGTAATAACTTAAAGAAGAAAAAAAGACCTCCATTAAATTTTGTTGAAATGAATATTCCAATGGGAGCAGAACTATTATGTCCTTATGAAGGTACTGATTATAAAGTTTACGTTTGTGCACCAAGAAAAGTAAAATTTAATGACGAGGAAACTTCTCTTACAGCAACTTTAAGACAAATTATGAATATTACTTGGGATGTACAACCAACACCGTATTTTTATTACAACGGAAGATTGTTATCTGATATTTATAATGAGACTTATACTAGCGTGGATGATGAATAAAAATGCTGTATGAAGAAAGAGCTGTAGCTTTTGTAGATATTCTAGGTTTCAAGGCATTAATTGAATCTACTATTGATAATAATGGAAATGAAATTGAACAAAAAAGTATTATATTAAATGCTTTTTTTGAAGAAATTGAAAGAGAATTTTGCAGTGAAGAACGATGGCCAGAAGATGATAATGTTTTTACAAGAATAGTAACACATTTTTCAGATTCAATTGTTTTTTCTGTAAAAGGCTCAGAGAAAGATGCAGTTATTCGTTTATTAGATTATATCCATTACCTTTTAATAACAGGAATAAAATATGAAATTCTATTTAGGGGCGGAATTACATATGGAAAAGTAGTTCATAATGAAAAAAGAATTTTTGGACCCGCTATGAATTCTGCACATTATTTAGAAAATACAAATGCAATAACGCCTAGAATTATTATTGACAACGAAGTAATTAGGCAAACCTTCATTAACAGAGGGCCGCAAGCTGATATAGATGATGTTGAAAAATATTTAACAACTTTTATTAATGAAGATAATGATGGATATTATTACATTGATTATTTTAATAACATTCTTAATGAACTTGAATGGCCATGTGATATGCAGGCTTATTCTGAAGATCTAAAAAACATCATTATTAAAAATGAAAATATAATTAAAAATATTAGAGATAGAAAATCAAAAAATAATTTAAAACAAAAAAATATTTGGCTAAAAAAGAAATTTAATGCAATGATAAAAGAACAAAGAAGTAATATCCCTAATTATCCAGAATATATAGATGATGAAGGATGGTATGATTTAGGGAATTATTGGAAATCTTGTAAATTATTTCATATTTGATGGAGTATAGATATGATAGACTTTTTCCAAACATTAAATGTTAAAAGATTTATTTTTGCTGATGGTGATAATGTAAATAACCCAAAAGTCTTTATCGATTTTCTAAATGAACAAAAATACTTAGAACTTGATACTCAAATAATATGTTTCATAGGTGCAAATACAAATCAAAATACTTGGTATAATAATGCTGTAAAATATATTCAGACATTAAATAAAAAATCATCATTTAATCTTACTCCTATAAGAATTATTACAGAAGGTTCTAATGCTTTGGATATGGTATTATCCTCTTATGTAGGTTTAGCAATGGGTCAGAATCCTCGAGCAGAATTCATTATTGTTTCTAATGATAAAGGGTATGATTCTGTAATTAATCATTTTGGTAGCCTTGGCTTAAAGATTTCAAGAAAAAGTATAATTCATGTAAAAGCAACAAATGCAGGGAATAAAAATCAAAAACAAAATGAATTAATTAAAGACGATACTAATGAAATTATTGATAGCCTGTTAAAGACCAAAATTATAAAAAGACCACAAAAAATTAATACCTTAAAAAACTATCTTAAAAATAGTTTAGGACAAAAAAACATAAGTGAAAAAGATGAAACTTTGTTTAATGAGATATTAAAAGAACTCAAGAATCGAAAAATATTAACTCAACAAAATCAATCCTTAAACTGGAAAAAATAGTTACTATGTTTTACTTAATCGGCACCATAAACCAAGTTGAATATTCTCTAAGCTACACCAAAAGTAAACTTTCCGGCGACCCAGAAGCTATAAGAAAGGCCCAGGAGGAAAATCTAAAAGATCATGGAGACCTAGGTCTGATGCCGGAAAGCGTTACTTCTAATTATCTTAATAATGAACTTGCAGCATATAACCTTATTAAAAACTATGTCTTTGATGAAGTAACAAGAAGCAACAAAGACTGGAGAGTTAATAAAGACTCTATTTACTAACTCTTTCCCAAAAGTTAATAAATTTTAACCATCAGGAAACCCACCTCCATCTTATAATTCACCTATGAACATTCAAGGCAGAGACTGCACACTGACTGTGGCAAGAGACGGTGAATTTATTCTATTACCATACAGCGAGGAAACTGTAAGATTAGCGTCCAAAGGCTATTCTTTGCCAGGATGTATTGGCGAAAGAAACAGGGAAAAAACTATAGTAACGCACAGGGAAATAGAAGGTTGCTTTGTTACGCGGCTTGAATACCTGAACGTGCTGCCCCTGTTTCTTTTGTTTTTTAACAGCAGTGAAAAGTTTGACCTTTATGCAGACAGAGGCTTTGAAAAGACAGTTTATAAAAACGTGCTGCCGCAAAGCTTTGAGCTGAGGGCGGATAATAAGGATGCGTTTAAGATAAGGGTGAATGTAAAATCAAGCAGGGATTCTTATGTGACGGAGTGGCCGATTAATACTCCGAATCTTTTCTGGAAAGAGATTGCCGGAT
>JAEEGH010019288.1_pt1 | contig 14315 bp, 9 predicted proteins | sample 9134181 | NCBI WGS metagenome assembly JAEEGH01 (sample SAMN16246544, study PRJNA631951) | gut metagenome | biome: gut microbiome; feature: rumen; material: DP-attached | host: Bos | place: Iran: Karaj | collected 2018-10 | reverse complement strand
CATCATCCGCAACGAGAAGCGCATGCTCCAGGAGGCCGTTGACGCGGTGTTCGACAACGGCCGCCACGGCCGCGCCGTGACTGGCCCCGGCAACCGTCCGCTCAAGTCTCTCTCCGAGATCCTGAAGGGCAAGACGGGCCGCTTCCGCCAGAACCTCCTCGGCAAGCGCGTCGACTACTCCGGCCGTTCCGTGATTTGCGTCGGCCCGGACCTCAAGTTCCCGCAGTGCGGCATCCCGAAGGAAATGGCGCTCCGCCTCTTCGAGCCGTTCATCATCCGCCGTCTCAAGGAGCTCGGCATCTGCCACACGGTTCGCACCGCCCGCAAGATGATCGAGCGCCACGACGAGCAGGTCTGGGACATCCTCGAGGAAGTCACCAAGGACAAGACCGTATTCCTCAACCGCGCGCCGACGCTGCACCGCCTTTCGATCCAGGCGTTCGAGCCGGTGCTCGTCGAGGGCAAGGCGATCCGCCTGCACCCGATGGTCTGCACTCCGTTCAACGCCGACTTCGACGGCGACCAGATGGCCGTCCACGTGCCGCTTTCGATCGAGGCGCAGATGGAGTCGAAGCTGATGATGCTCGCCTCCACGTCGATCTTCTCGCCGGCGTCGGGCAAGTCCGTCATGACGCCTACGCAGGACGTCTGCCTCGGCCTCTACTTCCTTACCGTCCCGTCGCAGCAGGACAAGCTCGCGGGCAAGATCGCGGGCAAGACCGACATGTCTGACGAGCACATGCCGCTCATGAACGACATCGCCGACGTCGAGTTCGCGATTGCCGAGGGTTGCATCTCGTACCACACGCGCATCCGCCTGCGCAACCCCGACTACGGCACGACCGGCAGGCCTCACGGCAACCCGGCCCTGCGCACGATCGAGACGACGGCAGGGCGCGTGATCTTCAACAACGTGTGGCCGAAGGAGATGGGCTTCTGGAACGACAAGTGCTCCAAGTCCACGATCGGCAAGCTGATTCTCGACTGCCACAAGGTCGCCGGCCACGATGTCACGGTCGCGGCGATCGACAAGCTCAAGAGCCTCGGCTACCAGTTCGCGACCATTTCCGGCGCTTCGATGGGACTCAAGGACATGATCCGCCCCGTCGAGAAGGAGGCCGAGGTCGCCAAGGCGCGCAAGGCCACCGAGGAGGTCCAGAAGCAGTTCCAGCAGGGCATCATCACCGACGGCGAGCGCCACAACAAGATCGTCGACATCTGGTCGACGACGACCGAGAAGGTCGGCGACGAGCTGTACAAGACGATCGACAGGAACATCAGCCCCGAGAACAGCAACCCGACCGAGCTCAACCCGGTCTACATGTTCGTCGACTCGAAGGCCCGCGGCTCGAAGCTGCAGATCCGCCAGCTCGCCGGCATGCGCGGCCTCATGGCCGCTCCTAACGGCGACATCATCGAGCGCCCGATCACCGCGTCGTTCCGCGAGGGCCTGTCGGTTCTCGAGTACTTCATTTCGTCGCACGGCGCCCGCAAGGGCCTGGCCGACACGGCGCTCAAGACCGCCGACGCCGGCTACCTCACGCGCAAGCTCGTGGACGTCTCGCAGGACGTCATCATCACGCAGGAGGACTGCAACACCGTCAACGGCATCGAGGTCGAGGCCATCGTCGAGGGCGACGAGGTCAAGGTGACGCTCGGCGACCGTGTGCTCGGCAGGACGGCCCTCTACGCGATCAACGACCCGAAGACCGGCGACGAGATCGTGCCGGCGAACGAGATCGTCGACGAGAACGCCGCCGCCCGCATCAACGCCTGCGGCATCGAGAAGGTGTGGATCCGCTCGGGCCTCACCTGCGACGCGGAGCACGGCATGTGCGCCAAGTGCTACGGCCGCGACCTCTCGACGGGCAGGCAGGTGGAGATCGGCACGGCGGTCGGCATCATCGCCGCGCAGTCCATCGGCGAGCCCGGTACGCAGCTGACGATGCGTACGTTCCACATCGGCGGCACCGCGTCCGCGACCGCGACCAAGCCCGAGATCATCCTCAAGAACGACGGCTTCGCGAAGTTCGTCGACGTCAGGAAGGTGCGCAACGACGAAGGCAGGGAAGTCGTCCTCAACAAGAACGGCTCTCTTGAGATCTACGCGAAGAACGGCAACAAGCTCGACACCTACCAGCTCCAGATGGGCACGATGCTGCTCGTCGAGGACGGTGCTGAGGTCAAGAAGGGCCAGAAGGCGGCAGAGTGGGACCCCCACTCGGTGCCTGTTCTTTCGGAGGCCGCGGGCCAGATCGTGTTCGCGGACTTCGAGGAGGACGTCAGCGTCAAGACCGAGACGGACCGCACAACCGGCGCGAAGACTCTCGTGGTGCTGCCGACGTCCGAGTCCAACCTCCACCCGCGCATCGAGATCCGCGACGCGGACGGCAAGATGCTCGACTCTCACGACGTGCCTACGGGCGCCATCGTCATGGTGCGCGACGGCATGAAGGCCACGGCCGGCATGCTTCTCGCGAAGACGCCCCGCGAAGCCGCGAAGACCCGCGACATCACGGGCGGCCTTCCGCGCGTCGCGGAGCTGTTCGAGGCCCGCCAGCCGAAGGACGCCGCCGAGATTGCGAAGATCGAGGGCGTCATCGACTTCGGCGAGAACGTGCGCGGCAAGCGCTGCGTGAAGGTGGTGGACGACATCACCGGCATCGTCGAGGAGCACCTCATTCCGATGGGCAAGCAGATCGTCGTGTTCAGGGGCGACCGCGTCAAGAAGGGGCAGCAGCTCACCGAAGGCCCGGTCATTCCGCAGGAGATCCTCGAGGTCTCCGGTCCGCAGGAGCTCGAGAAGTACCTGGTCAACGAGGTCCAGCAGGTCTACCGTCTCCAGGGCGTCGAGATCAACGACAAGCACATCGAGATCATCGTCAGGCAGATGCTCCGCAAGGTGTGCATCACCAACCCCGGCGACACGGACTTCCTCTGGGGCGAGCAGATCACGCGTCAGACGTTCCTCAGGGTCAACGAGGAGATGATGAACGAAGGCCGCCGCCCTGCGGAGGCCCAGCCCGCGCTCCTCGGCATCACCAAGGCCGCCCTCGAGACCGACTCGTTCATCTCCGCCGCGTCCTTCCAGGACACGACGCGCGTGCTCACCGAAGCCGCGACGATGGGCAAGGTCGACGAGCTCCGCGGCTTCAAGGAGAACGTCATCCTCGGCCACCTCATCCCCGGCGGAACCGGCTTCCCGATGCACCGCTACCTCAAGCTTGTCCCTCTCGGGGACTCCATCACCGACGAGGAGATGGACTCGCTGCGCGAAGAGCAGCGCAAGAAGAACGAGGAGCTCTACGGCATTCCCGCTTCGGGTCTCCCGGGCGAGGAGGGCGACGACGAGTCCGATCTCGTCGAACCCCAGCTCGTGCCCGACAACGGCGACACGTCGGCCGACGGAGCCGACCTTCAGCTGGCCGACGAGGCCGTTGACGGCGACTCCATGGACGGCGGCGTGGACCTGCTGTCATGAAGAGGATCATAGCAGAAGAACAACCGTAAGGAATCGCACGATGGAAAAGAACGACGACTTCATGGTTTTCTCGGGTACCGCGAATCTCTCGCTGGCCGAGAAGGTGTCCAAGTACCTTGGCCGCCCCCTGAATAGGATCGACATCAGGCACTTTCCGGACGGCGAGACTTTCTGCCAGGTCATCGACGGGGTGCGAGGCAAGGACGTGTTCGTCATCCAGTCGGGCTCTCCGAGCCCCAACGATGCGTACATGGAGCTCTTCATCATCATGGACGCGCTCAAGCGCGGCTCCGCTGCCCGCATAACGGCGGTCGTGCCCTACTACGGGTACGCCCGCCAGGACCGCAAGGACCAGCCGCGCGTGCCGATTACCGCAAGGCTTGTCGCGAACCTCATTCAGAGGGCCGGCGCCGACCGCGTCATCGCGATGGATCTCCACGCCAACCAGATACAGGGGTTCTTCGACATTCCCCTCGACCATCTGAAGGCCGAGCCCGTCATCCTCAAGTACATACGCGACCAGCACTGGGCGAATCCGATCGTCGTTGCGCCTGACACTGGCGGGGCGAAGACCGCGTACGGCTACAGCCGCAAGCTAAAGTGCGGGCTGGCGATCGTGGCGAAGCAGCGCACCGGCGACGCGACCGTCGACGCGTTCTCCGTCGTCGGCGACGTCAAGGACCACGACGTGATCATGGTCGACGACATGACGGCGACCGGGGGGACGCTCTCCGCGGCGGCGAAGATGTGCCGCGACAACGGCGCGAAGTCGGTTCATGCGTTCGTCTCGCACTTCCCGCTCACTGAAAAGGGCGTGGAGCGCCTCATGGGCGAGACCCAGCTCGACGAGCTCGTCGTGACTGACACGATACCTCTGCGCGCAGGGTTCGACCCCTCGAAGCTTCCGTTCAAGCTGACGCAGCTTTCGGTGGCGCCTCTTATCGGAGAGGCGATACGGCGCACGCACAACAACGAGTCGATAAACGACCTGTTCAACCACGAATGACGACGCGGGGAAGGCCCCTGTGAAGATCATCGTCGGTCTTGGCAACCCCGGCGCGCAGTATGCCGGCACGCCGCATTCGGTAGGCTTTGACGTCGTGGACGCCATCGCCGTCGGGTGTGGCGCGTCATGGGAGGAGAAGCGCCAGTTCAAGTGCCTGATGGCCAGGGCCAGCATCGGCGGCGTGCCGCTTATGCTGGTCAAGCCGCAGACGTACATGAACCTTTCGGGAGAGTGCGTCGCTCCGGTCGTCAGGTACCATAACGCAACCCCCGCCGATCTCGTGGTCGTTCAGGACGACATCGACCTCGCTCTCGGACGCCTGCGCATACGCAAGAACGGCTCTTGCGGCGGGCACAACGGCGTCAGAAACATAATCGAACGCCTCGGCACATCGTCTTTTGTGCGCGTCAAGGTCGGCGTCGGCAGAGGTTCGCGCGACGTGATCGGGCACGTTCTCGGCAAGTTCGACCCAGAGTCCCGCAAAGTCGCGGACCTTGTCGTTGCGGAGGCGGCGAAGGCGGTCGTAGCCGTCGTGACGGAGGGCCCGGACCGCGCAATGAGCGCCTTCAACGGGTTCGACGCCTCGGCAGGCGGCGAACAAGGCCAGCAGTAGGGCGGACCGGGCGCGGCGCCCAGGCCGTCATGCCATTCTGAACACCCGCGCAGGCGTCGTCGCGTCGCCGGGATAGAACTCCATTTCCACTTTCGAGTCGGAGACGTTGAGGCGGCAGTGGCCGGCGGCGTTGTTGTGGAAGTATTCCCTGAGGCCCGGGGAGAAGAACTCCAGCTCCTTTTTGAAGTCCTCCAGCTTCGGGCCGGTCAGCTTGGCGAGACCGCTTTTGCCGTACTCCTCCGGAAGGCTGCACACCGGCTTGGCCGTGGCAAGGCTCTCGTTCTTCCAAACCGAATTGGCCGTGAACTCCGTGAAGCCCCCGTACCTGTTCTCGTGCCTGTAGTAGTCAGTCGTGTGCGTGTGGCCCGATAGCACGATTGCGTGCCGCCGGGACAGAGTCTCGTACAGCCTGCCTCTCGTCGGCTCGCAATGCTGCCTGCCGCCGAGCCGCCATCTGTAGGAGCCCTCGCCGCCGGACATGGTGAAGGGGCCGTGGGTCACAACGAAAACGTGCCGCGCGTCCGGCGCAGAGTCCACGGCGTCGCTGACAGGCGTAAGGTCGCGGATCTCGAAGTCGCAGAACACCCACAGATCGCCGCCTGCGCGGAACGAGAACACGGGATACGACACCTCCTTCCGCAGCTCCCTTGAAAGGAACGGCTCGGCGAACTCAAGGTACGCCTTTCTCGCGCCCTTGCCGCGGAAGTCGTGGTTGCCGATGACGGTCAGGAAGGGGATGCCGGCGGGATACGGCGCGCGCAGAATCCTTATGCAGTCGTCCAGCATCCTCTTGTGCGTCTCGACGTCGTCGCAGTCGCCCTGTATGATGTCGCCGAGCTGAAGGATGAACTTCGTCGGCTTGTCGCTTGCAACCCTGGCGCTGGCGTTGAGGAGCCTCGGGCACCGCTCGCGCCACATCTCGCCGTTGCGCCTGAACTCCGCGTGCTGGACCTTGGCCCACTTGTTTGATTCGTCGTAGTGCGAGTGGTAGACGCTCTCGGGCTCCGCGTCGTAGTGGGTGTCGCCCAGTATCGCGACGGAATAGGCCGCGCCCTTTTCGGAATCGCCTGGCGCGGCGCCCGCAGCCATGCACAGCGCTGCGCACGAGCCTGCGACGAAACTCCGTCTTGTCATGCCTTCCCCGTCTCTCATCTTGCGTTCTCCTTGTCTTGTTTGCCGACTCCATTATGATACCGAATTTCCGTTCTATGCGCAAGTGCCGGCGAGAATTATGGTATAATGCTCGGAAACGTCCGCATTGCGCAATCCGAATGGCGGGCGGCAGAAGAGAACAACGAGGAGAAAGCAGGAGTCAGGAAAGATGAAGACGGCGGTAGTGAACGGCGTTGAGGTTGGCGAGGAGGCGGTCCGGTTTGAGCTGGACAGGCTGCTGAGGTTCTACACTAGCCACGGCATGACGGCGCAGGAGGCCAAGAAGAACCTCCCCAAGCTGCAGGAGAAGGCGCTTGAGCAGGCGATTGGCGCGAGGCTTCTGCTGGAGCGCGCCATGCAGCTTGACGTTCCGGTCGCGCCGGCCGACATCGACGCCGAGGTCTCGAAGATCGTCACGCAGCTTGGCGGCCCCGAGAACTACAGGAAGGCGCTGGCGGCGCAGGGCCTGGACGAGGAGAGGTTCCGCAGGGAGCTTGAGAAGGGCGCCAAGGTCAACAAGCTCGTGGAACAGGCGTGCTCGTCCGTCGCGGAGCCTTCCGAAGCGGATGTCGAGGCGTTCTACGAGGCGCACCGCGACGAGTACGTGGAGCCCGAGCAGGTCCTCTGCCAGCACATTCTCGTCAAGGGGCAGGGCGCCGACTCGCTCGAAAAGATAAAGGCCATCAGGGATCGCATCGTCTCGGGCGGATCCGACTTCTCGGAGGAGGCGCGCAAGCACTCCGACTGCCCGTCCGGAGGCCAGGGCGGCTCGCTTGGCTGGTTCGGCCGCGGAATGATGGTGCCCGAGTTCGACAAGTGCGCCTTCGAGATGAAGAAGGGCGAGGTCAGCGACGTCGTCACGACGCAGTTCGGCTACCACATCATCTACAAGGCTGACCAGAAGGGCGGCGAGAAGCAGACGTTCGTCGATGTCCGCGACCAGATCAGGGACCTTCTCCGCCACGAGGCCCGCGGCCGCGCCATGGACGCTTTTGTGAACGAGCTTCGGCAGAGCGCGAAGATAGAGTACAAATAGCCATGGAAATCACGTCACCGAGCAATCCGAAGCTGAAGTACGTCGTAAAGCTTCGCAGCTGTTCGACGCGCGAGGAGTCCGGCGAGATGATCGTCGAGGGCTACCGCGAGTGCCGGCGCGCGCTGGACAACGGGTATCGCCCGAGGGCGATCTTCCACTGTCCCGACTTCTACCTGAAGAACGAGAACGAGCCTGCGCTTGTGGAGGAATGCGCGCGGCTCGGGGCCGAGACGTACAGCTGCTCGACGACGTGCTTCTCCAAGATAGCGTACAAGGAGCGTCCGGACGGCCTGCTCATGGTCGGGCCGCACGTGACCGTGCGCCTGGACGACCTGAAGCTGCCCGAGAACGCGCTGGTGATAGTGACTGAGGCGATCGAGAAGCCCGGCAACCTCGGCACGATACTCAGGAGCGCGGACGCGGCGAAGGTGGCGGCCGTCATCGTCTGCGACCGCGCGACCGACATACACAATCCCAACGTCGTCCGCGCGTCAACGGGGACGATGTTCTCGGTCCCCATCGCGGAGGCCTCCTCCGACGAGGCTCTGGCGTGGCTGAAGTCCAGGGGCTTCAAGATATTGGCGGCGACGCCCCACGCCGAGCGGATGCACTTCGAAGTCGACCTCACAGGCAACGTGGCGATAGCGCTTGGCGCGGAGCAGTACGGCCTGACGGAGAAGTGGATGAACGGCGCCGAGCTGCGCGTGCGAATACCGATGCTCGGCCTGGCGGACTCGCTGAACGTCTCCGCCGCCGCGACAATCCTTGTGTACGAAGCCGTCCGCCAGCGCCTGGCGGCGGGCATCGACGCGGTTCCGGGCTGGGTTCCCTGGCACGGAGAGGGGGCGCACGACCACTGATCGTGGCCCGCTTCGGACCGCCGCGAGGGTCGCTCCGCTATTGCGTTCGAAAAGATTTTTAGGTATAATGGGAAAAATGAAGTTGAAGTACATTTCCAAGGACGGGTACTGCAAAGAGTACATGCGCTATCTGGGGGTTGCCAAGACCGAGCGGCGCAGCTTTTCTGAAAGCGTGCGCCTGCTCGAGTCCAACGGGTTCAGGGAGATTTCGAAGTTCAAGACCCTGAAGCCAGGCGACCGGGTGTACCGCGGCCGCGAGGATCGCACGGTAATGGCCGCAGTCATCGGGCGCAAGGCCATTTCCGAGGCCGGCCTCAAGGTCGTTGGCGGCCATACCGACGCGCCGCGCCTCGACCTCAAGCCGAGGCCGCTTTACGGCAAGGGCGGCGTCGTCTACTTCGACTGCCACATCTACGGCGGCATCAAGAAGTACCAGTGGCTCACGCTGCCGCTCGCGCTCTACGGAACTGTGGTGCGCAGGGACGGGTCGAAGGTCCAGATCGCGGTCGGCGACGGCGAGGGCGACCCGATATTCATGATTACCGACATCCTTCCGCATCTCGGCAAGGACCAGGCGAAGAAGACTCGCGACGAGTTTTTCGAGGCCGAGGACCTCGACCCGGTCTGCTGGTCCACGCCCGGCGAGAGGGAGAACGGCGACGGCGCTCCGAAGGCCGACCGCGGCGGGCTCAAGGCCTTTCTCAAGAAGGCATACGGGATTGAGGAGGAAGACCTTCTCAGCGCGGAGCTTGAGATTGTGCCGGCGGGAATGCCGCGTGAGGTCGGCTTCGACCGCGAGCTGATCGCGGGCTACGGCCATGACGACCGCGTGTGCTCGTTTGCGGGGCTGATGGCGCTCGTGGACGCGGCGGAGAAGGTGCCAGAGACCACTGCGGCGATACTCATGTGCGACAAGGAGGAGATTGGCTCCATGGGCTCGACTGGAATGCAGTCGAGCTTCTTCGAGAACACCGTCGCCGAGCTTGTCGACCGTCAGGAGCGCAACGCCAGGGACATCATGGTCCGCCGCGCGCTCGAAAGGTCCACGATGCTTTCCGCGGACGTCACCGCCGCGGCGGATCCGCACTTCCCCGACGTCGACTCGACCGGCAACGAGGCGCGCGTCCACATGGGCGTCGCGGCGTCCAAGTACACTGGCGGCACGTCTAAGGGCGGCGCGAGCGACTGCGGCCCCGAGTTCGTGGCCGAGATACGCGACATAATGGCCAGGGGCGACGTGAAGTGGCAGATGGCCGAGCTCGGCCGCATGGAGAAGGGCGGCGGCGGAACGATCTCGCAGTACATGGCGCGCTTCGGCATGAAGGTCCTAGACATGGGCACGCCGATGTGGAACATGCACGCGCCCTGGGAGATCGTGTCCAAGGAGGACTGCTACCAGACGTACCGCGCGTACAGCGCCTATCTGAGGAGCTGACGCCTCGCGGCCGTTCTACGCTTTTGGGCAAACAACACACTAACTAAGGAAAGGCAAGCACAAGATGATTAACGCAAGCAGAAGGAACTTCCTGCGCGGACTGGCAGGGGCGGCGACGCTCGGAGCAGGCGGATGCTTCTCGATAACGCCGGGCGCCGACGGAAAGAAGATCCGTCTCGCGGCTGTCGGAATAATGGGCAAGGGATTTTCCGACTGGTTCCCGATGATCGCCTCCGGCAAGGCCGAGCTCGTCGCGCTTTGCGACGCCGACGCCGGGATGCTCAAGAAGGCCCAGGAGCAGCTGGCCAAGAAGAACTACTCGCTCGACCTCTCGAAGCTGCCGTTCTACACCGACTACCGCAAGCTTCTCGACAACTGCGGCGCCCTCGGCGTCCAGGCCATGACGATCTCGACGCCCGACCACGTGCACGCCGCCGTCGCCGTGCAGGCGATGAAGATGGGCATCCACGTGTACGTCCAGAAGCCTCTCGTGCGCACGCTCTGGGAGCTCGACTACTTCAACAAGACCGCCAGGGAATACGGCGTCGTCGTGCAGATGGGCAACCAGGGCTCGTCTCTCAACTCCATGCGCCGCTGCACCGAGGTCATCCAGAGCGGCATCCTCGGAGACGTCAAGGAGGTCCACGTGTGGACCAACCGTCCCGTGTGGCCGCAGGGCAAGGCCGTCGCGGACTGGGTCAAGGGCCATCCCAAGGGCGACAGGATGCGCCCCGGCCTCGACTGGAACGCCTGGCTCGCGACCGCGAAGAACCGCCCGTTCCTGGACCAGTATCCGAAGGACGCGCCTGTCTACGACCCGTGGAACCTCGGCAAGAACGTCTACCACGCCTTCACGTGGCGCGGCTTCTTCGACTTCGGCTGCGGCGCGTTCGGCGACATGGCCTGCCACACGATGAACCTCGCCTTCCGCGGCCTTGAGCTTGCCGACGTCTCCGACGCGGAGCGCACGATGATCGAGAGCGAGAACGACGTGGCCTACCCGCTCAAGTCGGTCGTCAAGCTCACGTACAAGGCGCGCGCCTCGAAGGTCCGCCCCGGCGTCAAGCTTCCCGCCGTCACGCTCACGTGGTACGACGGCGACATGAAGCCGGACGCGGCGATCATGCCCAAGTGGGCCGCGACGCACGACGGCAAGGTTCCTAACACCGGCTGCTACATCATCGGCTCCAAGGGCGCCGTCCTCATGCAGGACGACTACGGCGCCAAGTGCGCGATCGCGCTCGAGGCCGACAAGAAGTTCGTCGACGTGTTCGAGCACGAGGCCGCCAAGGCCGTCGCGCGCTCGATCCCGTTCCGTTCCGACTCGGCCGCCGGCGACGGCAAGTCGTCTGTCGCGATGAGCGGCTTCGCCGAAGGCCACTACATCGAGTTCCTCGACGCGATCAACGGCATTGGCCCGAAGTACAGCCAGACGCACTCGCGCTGCTTCTCCGACATCGAGTACTGCATTCCGCAGATGGAGGGCATCCTCGTCGGCTGCATCGCGCAGCAGGTTCCCGGAAAGCTCGTCTGGAACAGCGCCAGCCAGCGCTTCGAGGGCAGCGACGCCGCCAACGCGCTCGTCCAGCCGTACATCCGCGAGGGCTTCGCGTTCTGACGCGAGGCCCTGCGGCCGCATTTGTCGAAAGACACCAACAAAGGAGCAAACAACCAAATGAACATATCACGTAGGCAGTTTTTCACCGGCGCCGGCCTCGGCGCCGCCGCGCTCGCCTTGCCGGGCTGCGTCTGCGCGCCCCGCAAGTGCGGGCCCAAGAACGCGAAGCTCGCCCTTCAGCTCTACTCGCTGCGCAAGTACATCGGCGGCGAGAAGGACAAGGAAGGCAAGGAGATCGTCAAGGGCGTCGGCATCGAGCGCGCGTTCGACGACATCGCCGCGATCGGCTTCACAGGCGTGGAGTTCGCCGGCTACTATCAGTTCGCCAGCGATCCCAAGGGCCTCAGGAAGGCTCTCGCCAACTCCGGTCTCAAGGCGTGCGGAACGCACGTCTCCAACGACCAGTACGGGTTCGACACGAAGAAGTGGACGTACGACCCCGAGGTGCTCAAGAGGACGTGCGACTTCAACATGTCCTACGGCAACAACCTCGTGATCTGCCCCGGCGGCGGCAACTTCCCGCCCGGATGCAGCTGGTCGACCGGCCGCGGCGGCGAGCCGTGCAAGCCCTCGCAGGCGATCGACGACTTCACCAAGAAGCTTGTCGACCTCTACAACAAGGCCGCCGGCGACGCCGCGAAGTTCGGCTGCAGGATCGGCCTCCACAACCACACGTGGGAGCACGCGATCTTCCTGCAGGACGGCACTTCGTTCTGGGACTACTTCTTCTCGAACACCTGCTGCAGCGTCTGCATGGAGCAGGACGTCGGCTGGACCACCTGCGCTGGCGTCGACCCCAAGAAGCAGTACGTGAAGTACCCGCACCGCTCGCCGACCCTCCACGCGAAGGAGAACGGCATGGGCAAGAACGTCAAGAAGTTCGACGCGATCCTCGGCAGGCCCGGGTGCGACGAGAACGGCAAGCCCTGCGCGACGCCCGTCGACTGGGACGGACTCATCCCCGTCACGGAGAAGGACGGCGTGCAGTGGTACGTCGTGGAGTGCGAGCGCCACTTCGAGGACCTCTCGGCGGTGCTTCCCTCCTACAACTTCCTCAGGGCGAAAGGACTCGGCAGATGAACCTGAACCGCCGCAACTTCCTTCTCGGCAGCGCCGCCGCAGCGACGCTCGCCGGCTGCGCAACGGCCAAGACCGGCCTGCGCGACCTCAAGGGCGGCAAGCTCCGCGCCGCGATCATCGGCTACGGAATCCAGGCGCGCACCGCGCTCATCCCGCAGTTCCTCGGCCAGGGCAAGGCCGCCGGCGTCGAGAAGATGCTCGACATCGTCGTTGTCTGCGACTGCGACCGGGTTCGCGCCCAGGCCGGAGCCAAGCAGGTCAACGACGCGCGCGGCAACAGCGCCTGCAAGGCGGTGTACGACTTCCGCGAGGTCCTCAAGGACCCGACCATCGACGTCGTCTGCATCGGCACGCCGGACCACTGGCACGCCTACATGTCGGTCGAGGCGATGAAGCACGGCAAGGACGTCTACTGCGAGAAGCCGCTCACGTTCTCCATCGACGAGGCGAAGAAGGTCATCGCCGCGCAGAAGAAGTACGGGCGCGTCTTCCAGACCGGCTCCATGCAGCGCAGCTGGAACAAGGTGTCCGAGTTCTACACCGCCGTGATGATCGTCCGCAACGGACTGATCGGCGACCTCAAGTACGTCGACGCCAACTACGGCATCGGCGGCAAGAAGCTCGGCGGCCCCTCGCATCCCGTGCGCTTCTTCGACGTTCCCGAGAACGCGGCGACCGAAGGCGCCCCGAACCCCGACGTCGACTGGAACATGTGGCTCGGCCCCGCTAAGTGGAGGCCCTACTCCGACCAGCTCGCGCCTCGCGGCGTCAACAAGTTCTATCCGATGTTCTGGCGCTTCGACGACGACATCGGCTCGGGCTACAACGGCGACTGGGGCGCCCACCACCTCGACATCGCGCAGTGGGGCATGGACATGGACGACTCCGGCCCCTACCGCATCATCCGCTCCGACGAGCCCTACTCGACGGACCTCTTCCACGGCGGCCGCCGCCAGTTCGGCATGAGGATGCTCTTCAAGTCGAAGAAGGACGGCTCCGACATCGAGCTCTACCACGGCCCGTTCGGCGTCATCAGCGGCAAGGGCGGCTGGGGCACCGTGTTCTACGGAACCGACGGCATCGTCGCGGTTAACCGCGGCAAGCTCGCGGTCTGGAAGGGCACTAGCCTCGTCAAGCCGACGCTCGAGATCCGCAAGCAGCTCGAGGACATGTCCTTTATGCCCGACAAGGTCGTTGCGGCCTCCGTCGGCAAGGACTACGGAACCGACGCCGCGGCGAAGAAGGACAACGCCCTCGAGTCGGCCATCAAGAAGCTCGTCGCGCATTTCGACCTCGACCACGCCAAGGTCAAGCTCTACAAGAGCGACAACCAGGTGCTGAACTTCGTCGAGTGCGTCCTGTCGCGCAAGCCGACGATCTCGCCTGCTGAGGTCGGCGGACGCAGCTGCACCCTGTGCCTGCTGTGCAACATGAGCTACCAGTACGACACCGGCTTCGACTGGGATCCCGTCAAGATGGAGATTGCGGGCGGCAACCCGAAGCGCATTTCCATCGAGCGCGCAGACTACCGCGGCTGGGACATCGTGGTCTGACGCCGCGATGCGCCCTCCGGCGCACAGGCCCCGCCGCGCAAGCGGCGGGGCTTTGTCGTTTCTGGGTTCCGGCACTACGGCGAAGCTCGCCGCCCCGGTTCTCTTCTGGTTGTCGCTCGTTTTTCCGTCAGTTGGCAAAAACATTTTTGACGGTTGATGGAAGATGTTTTGCCGGTTGACAAAATTCCGTTTGCCGATTGCTGCTTTGGGCTTTCAGCCGTCAAACGAATAATTGCCGCGCCACTTCCCCTGCCTGTTGGCAAGGGTCACCTGACCGTTAGACGAACGGTAGCGCTACCTTTGGTCGATTGGTAGTGAGACCTTCGCCCATACTGTCCGCAGCGGTTTCGGGGGGAGTGAACGGACCTTGCTCTGCCTGTGTACGAGGCGTTTCCTTACGGTGTACGCGGCATTCCCTAACTGTGTACGCGGCATCCCCTGCCTGTGTACGGAGGAGTTTTGACGTCACTTCAGTGGTGAA
>JAEEGH010019285.1_pt1 | contig 14316 bp, 10 predicted proteins | sample 9134181 | NCBI WGS metagenome assembly JAEEGH01 (sample SAMN16246544, study PRJNA631951) | gut metagenome | biome: gut microbiome; feature: rumen; material: DP-attached | host: Bos | place: Iran: Karaj | collected 2018-10 | reverse complement strand
GAGGCCGGTCTGGCCGCCGAGGTTGGGCAGGAGGGCGTCGGGGCGCTCCTTGGCGATGATGGCCTCAAGACGCTCCATGTTTAGCGGCTCGATGTAGGTGACGTCGGCCACGGCGGGGTCGGTCATGATTGTTGCCGGGTTGGAGTTCACCAGAACAATCTGGTAGCCAAGCTGGCGGAGGGCCTTGCAGGCCTGGGTGCCGGAGTAGTCGAACTCGCATGCCTGGCCGATGACGATTGGCCCGGAGCCGATGATGAGAACCTTTTTGATGTCGCTGCGTTGCATTGTTACCTCGGGGAAAGTTGTTAGTTGTTAGTCGCTAGTTGTTAGTTGTTAGTGGGGAGAGGAAGGTGTAGGCGTAGGGGGTAGGTGTAGGCGTAGGTGTAGGGAGTAGGTGTAGTGGTTAGTCGTTAGTGGTTAGTCGCTAGTTGTTAGTCGTTAGTCGTTAGGAGATGATGGGTTCGATGGTGAGGCCGGGGATGTCGGCCGCTGAGAGGGCGGACTCCGAGGCGGCCACACAGTAGGCGGCGTGCCTGAGACCGTCCTCGATTGCGGCGACGGTCGTTTCCTGCACTTCGCTGGCGCGAAGGGCGAGGATGCGGCGGTAGAGGGCGCCGCGTGTGGCGTCGTCGAAGCAGGAGAGGTGGCGCGAAAGGATGGTGGAGCAGGCGGCGGCCGGTCTCTGCGGCGCAACGAAGCCCCTGACTACGGTGAGGATGGCGTTGTCCACCGTCTCCTTTGTCCAGGCGCGCGACCTTGCGAAGACCGCCGCGCCGAGCATTGTGGCGTAGGTTTCGGCGATGTGCGGGTCGCGGTATGATGAGAAGCAGAGGGTGCCGAGGGATGCGTCGTAGGCCAGTCCCGCGCCGTAGGCGTTGCCCTTGAAGCGGATCTCGGGGAGCATGTAATCCGATGACACGATTGAGGCGCCTGCCATGAGCGGAGCGGCCTCCGGCGCATGGGTGCGTGGCGCCGGCGTGAAGAGCGCGGAGAAGGAGACCTGGAGCGCGGCGGATAGGCCCTCGTTGCGCGGGGCGAGGGAGAGCGCGTCCGCTGGCACGGCCGCCATGGTAGACGCAGACTGAAGATCTGCGCCGACAGAACGTGAGGATACGCCGGCAGGGCCGGTGGCGGAGAGCCAGGAGGTAAGGGCCGCTGCGACGCGCGGGGTGTCGGCGGCGGGGGCCACGAGGGAGGCGGTTACGCGGCGTGTGGCGATGAGCCAGTCGCGGATTTCTTCGATGCGCGAGGCGCATTCCTCGTAGGCTTCGGCCGCAGGCATTGCGGCGAGGCGTTCAGCCAGGCGCAGCGAGGGAAGGCCGGAGACGGCGTAGTCGCGTGCCGCGGCGGCCGAGAGCATGCGTGCGGCATGGCGGCGCGTGGTGGCGCGGGCGTCCTGCACGAAGTCGGAGCGGAGGAACGCGAGCGTCTGGGTGAGGATGTCGGCCATGCGTGCGGGGTCGCGCGGGTCGAGGTCGAAGATGGCCTCACGCAGGGCCTCCAAGGCGGCGTCGAGCGAGGACGACGTGGTCTTGACGCCGATGTCGATTGCCGGGAGGAACTCGCCGTCGGGTCCGTATTTGACGCGGGCGGAGTACTTGGCCGAGAAGGCGCCGGTGCAGCGGGCGCGTTTCTTGGCGGCGGCCACGTAGTCGAGGCCCTTTGTCCCGAAGTCTTCGATGGCTCCGGCATAGGACTGGATGAAGGGGATGAGGTGCTCAGGAAGGCCGCGGATGTCAAAGGAGAGGGTGAGGTAGTCAATGCCGTTTGTGGTGACGTCGCGGGCGGCGAGAAGCTCGCAGCCGCAGGGCAGGGGAAGGACGTCGTAGGGGACCGTTGGCGGGTCCGGCGGCATGTCGGAGGTGCGGAGGTTGGGGAGGCAGGCGAGGTCATCCGGCGTGTTGGGACGCGCGTTTGCGGCCTCCAGTTCTGCGGCCGCGTTGGCGATGGCGGTGGCGTCCTCATCCGACATCTTGGCGCGGGCGTCGGCCAGACGCTTGGCGAGGGCGGCTTCCTGTTCGGCCTCGACTTCGTGGCTTGGCACCATGACGATATCGAGGCGGTGGGGGTTGTCGAGGAAAAGCTCGCGCACCATGCGCGGGAGGAGCATGGGATCGGCCTCGATTTCGCGCCGCGCCTGCTCGAAGTGCGGCGCTTTCTCAAGAAGCGAGGCGGGGTCGAGGCCGGCGCACCAGGCGGTGGCGGCGTTCATGGCGTTGCTGAAGGCGTATTGGGCGTCGATCTCGTTGCAGGCATAGACTGTCTGCTGGAAGGCGGCCTCGACGTCCTCCTGCGGGAATGGGCTGGCGGCGAGTTTTTCAAGGGTGTCGAGGACAACCTTGCGGAAGGCCGGCATGCGGTCTGGCTCGGAGCCGTCGAGGGCGAGGTGCCATGTTTGCTCGAGACCGTTGGGGATGCCGCCGGAGATGATGAGGTTGGCGCCGATGTGGGAGTCGTCGATGGCCTTGGAAAGCGGCGAGGCGTCGTTTCCGCAGAGGAGGTATGAGAGGATGGCGAGTCGGGCGGAGAAGGCGAGGTTGGTGGCGTCGCCGACAAGCCAGTTGAGCATGAGATAGGTCTTGGAGGCCGTGTCCTCGCCGGCAGGCAGTGGGTAGCGGGAGGAGAAGGAGCGCGGGGCGTCCCAGCGCGGCTGGCGGGCGATTGGCGGCAGCGGCGGCTGGGGCTTGAATCCGGCCAGGCGCGGCGAGAGGAATTCGAGCCAGTCGTTGGTTGGTATGTCGCCGAAGAGGATGATGAAGGCGTTTGAGGGGTTGTAGCGCGATGAGTGGAAGGCGCGAAGGGCCGCGAGGGTGAGGTCGGGAATGTTTTCGGGATTGCCGCCGGATTCGCGGCCGTGGCAGGTGTCGGGGAGGAGGCGGCGGATTGAGTCGCGCTCAAGTATTCCCTCGGGGGAGGAGAAGACGCCCTTCATCTCGCTATACACGATGCCGTCGTAGCGGAGGTCGCCGGTGGGCGCGGCGGGGTCTGCGGGGGCGAGGTGATATGCCTCGCGGGCAAAGGTCTTGTCGGAGAGGAGCGGGTGGAATACGGCGTCGAAATAGACGTCGGCCAGGTTGAAGAGGTCGGCCTTGACGGTGGAGCAGACGGGGTAATATGTGATGTCGTTGCCAGTCAGGGCGTTGATGAAAGTGGCGACAGAGCGCTTGATCATCTCGAAGAATGGCTCCTTGCAGGGGAATTTCTCGGAGCCTGCGAGGGTCATGTGTTCGAGGATGTGGGGCATCCCGGTGTCATCCGGCGGCGGTGTGGGAACGGCGATGCAGAAGCAATTTTCGGCTTCCGGGCAGCGGATGTGGAGAATGCGCGCGCCGGAGGCGGTGTGGCGGAGTTGGACGGCCTCGCCCCTCATGGTCGGGAGCGGTCGGGAGGATACGGCCTCAAAGCCCTTTGCGATTTCAGACATAAGTTATAAGATTATACCAAGTTTTGATTTTGGCAGTATCGAAAAAAAAAGAGGCGGGGGAGGAGAAAATGATGTAAAATGGTTAGCACTCATTTTCGATAATTAGGAAAAAGGAAAAGCATACACCATGAACACCACTGGCAATGCAAAACAGGGTCGCGTTATCGCGATCGACGGCCCCTCCGGCGCCGGCAAATCCACCATCGCGCGCGGCATTGGCTCGCGCCTCGGCTTCTTGCATGTCGATTCTGGCGCGCTCTACCGCATCATGACCCTCGCCGCCCTCCGCGCCTCCATCGACTGCAACGACGCAGCGGCGGTGGCCGACTTCTGCACCCGCGTCGATGTCCGCTTTGTCGTGCGCAACGGCGCAGTCGCCTACCTCGTCAACGGCGAGGAGCCGGGCGACGCCATCAGGACGCCCGAAATCAATGCAAACGTCAGCCCCGTCTCGAAGGTGCCGGAAGTCCGCGCCAAGGTCAACGAGTGGCTGCACTCCATGCGCGCCCTTGGCGACCTTGTTGTCGAAGGCCGAGACATCGGCTCCGTCGTTTTCCCGGACGCCATCGCCCGCTTCTATCTGGACGCCTCCCCGGAGGCGCGCGCTCGCCGCCGCCACCTTGAGGAGGTCGCCAAGGGCATGGCCGCCCAGAGCGAGGAGGCCGTGAAGGCTTCTCTCCTGGCGCGTGACAAAATCGACTCCACCCGCAAGACCGCGCCGCTCAAGATCGCCGATGGCGCCGTGGTCATCGACTCGACGGCGCTCTCAATCGACGAGGTCCTCGCCATAGTCGAGGAACATTCCCGCGCCGCCCTCTAACCCGACCTCCGTTCCCCGTTCCCCGTTCCCCGTTCCCCGTTCCCCATTCCCCGTTCCCTACCTTAAGGTGATTACTATGAAAAAAGCATCCATGGCCGACTTCGAGGCGCTCCTTAACGCGCAGTTCGAGTCATTCCGCAAGGGCTTTGACCCCGGCGAGCGCGTCAGGGCGCGCATCGCCGCAATCACTCCAACCAATGTCATCCTCGACGTCAATGCCAAGAAGGAGGGCATCCTCCCCTTGACTTCCCTTGAAAAGGGGGCGGAAGGGCTGAAGGCCGGCGACTCCATCGACGTGGTCTTCGTTGGCCTAGTCGATGGCGCGCTGGTCTTCGCGACTGGCGCAGCCGACGCGACTGGTGGCGCTGACCGCTCCGTCCTCCAGGCGTTTGAGGCAAAGCTGCCAATCGACGGCAAGGTGCAGTCCGAGGTCAACGGCGGCTACGAGGTGATGGTCGGCAAGACGCGCGGGTTCTGCCCCTTTTCGCAAATCGCCCTCCACCGCGAGGAGGGTGCCTCCTACATCGGCAAGACCTTTGCCTTCCTCGTCGAGGAATATGACCCCGAAGAGAAGAACCTCATCGTCAGCCGTCGCGCCCTGCTGGAGCGACAGGCGGCGGAGCGCCGCGAGGCTCTCAAGGCCACGCTGGTCGAGGGCGAGACGCGCACCGGCAAGGTGACGCGCATCGCAGACTTCGGCTTCTTCGTCGATCTCGGCGGCGCAGAGGGGCTGGTTCCGCTCCGCGCGCTCTCATGGGATCGCGGCGTGACACCGGCCGACATCGCCAAGCCGGGCGACGAGGTGGAAGTCCTCGTCCGCACGATTGACTGGGAGGCCAACCGCATTTCGCTCAGCCTGCGCGCCCTCCAGGCCAACCCGATGGACGCCTTCATCGCGGCGGCCCAGGTTGGCGCCCAGATGACCGGCAAGATCACGCGCATCGAGCAGTTCGGCGCCTTCGTGCAACTTGAACCTGGCGTAGAAGGGCTGCTGCCGACTGGCGCGATCGCACGCGGTCGCCGCATCGGCCATCCGTCGCAGCTCGTTTCCGTCGGGCAGTCTGTCGAGGTCCGCATCGACTCCATCGAGCCGGACCGCAAGCGCATTTCCCTGCGGCTCGTCCCGACGGCCGAAGAGATCGCCGCCGCCGAAAAGGAGCGCGCGGAGCGTGAGGCGCGCAGGCGCAAGGCCATGGGCGTTTCCGCTGAAGAGGCGGAGGCCGAGGAGCCTTTCGACCTTGGCGCCGCGTTGGACGACTTCCGCAAGGAGCAGGGTGACGGCGGTTCTTTCGGAAGCCTCGGCGATGCCTTTTCGGGAATTGGAATTTAGGGCCTCGCGCCAAGGCGGCGAAACTCGCTGCCGCATCCTCTACCATGGCCGGGCGATGGCCGGCCTCGTTGGCGCCTTGCGCACGACGCCAGCTCACATTGCGGGGAACGTGGCGGCCATCCACAATGTCCGGCGGGGTCGCCCCGCCGACATCGTCTGGCCGACCACCCTCGCGTCGGCATGGGTTCAGGGCGGGGGATCTCCGGCGCTGGTGCGCGTAGGCGCGGCGGCCTTCCGTGCCGCGCCCTCGTTCCCGGCGCTGCTGGAGTTCCGTCGCGGCTGCTGCGCACTGGCCATCCGTGACGATGACGGCGAAACTTATCTGGTCGCCGCAGGCTCTCCGGCGGCGGCGCTGGCCATTGACGAGGCCGTGGCCGCCGCATTGCCTGAAAAGGTCCGCGCCTCGATAGGGCGGGGAACCGCCCAAATGAGGCTTGCCTTTGCCGAGTCGCTCGTAGGGGTGGCCCCGTCTCCCGGCGCCGCCGCCGCGCTTGTCGCCATGCGCACGGGATGCGGCGAGTGCGTCTTCGGGCGTGGCGAGTTTGGCGACTGCGCCGTCTGGTCATTTTCCGACAGGGTACAGGGGCGCTTTTCCGTCGTGGGGTTTTCGGCCGCCGGCGCCACCCTGACAATCCAGTTCCCGTTCATTGGCGCTGATGTGCGGCTGCGCGCCGAATGGCATGATGACGCCCTCGACTACTATGTCCGCGACGGATTGGAGATAAGGCCATCCGTTGTCACCGCAGCCACGAAGGCCGTCGTCAAGCTTAGCCGCTGCGGCGGTTTCATGACGCTTTTGGATAAAGTCTGATATACTGTTTGCGCTTTCCGGCGAACCACGGCGGGAAGAGCGATTGAAAGTGAGGTTCTAATATCATGTTCGACTTCAACGGCAAGGTTGCAATCATCACTGGCGGCGGCACTGGCATAGGGCGTGCCACGGCTCTGGAACTGGCGCGGGGCGGATGCGCGGTTGCGCTGTGCGCGCGCCGCGTTGAGCCGCTTGCCGAAACCGCAGCCGCCATAGAGGCCCTTGGCGGCCGCTGCATGACTGCTTCGGTGGATGTCGCCGACGGCGCGGCCGTTTCCGCCTTCGTCGCCGACGTCATCGCGAAATTCGGCCGGCTTGACTTTCTTGTGAACAACGCCGGCGTGACCCGCGACAACCTCCTGATGCGAATGGGCGATGATGAGTGGGACACTGTTATGGCCACCAACCTCAAGGGGGCCTTCAACTTTTCAAAGGCCGCGGTGCGGCCGATGATGAAGCAGCGGTCCGGAGTCATCGTCTGCATTTCGTCAATAGTGGGGCAGGTGGGGAATGCGGGGCAGTGCAACTACGCGGCCTCGAAGGCAGGGCTAATCGCTTTCGCGAAGTCGCTGGCAAAGGAAGTCGCGGCGCGCGGAGTGCGCGTGAACGCCGTCGCCCCCGGATTCATCAAGTCGGCGATGACCGATGCCCTGCCTGAGGATTTGCGGACGAAGATGCTGGCGGGGATTCCCCTTGCGCGGCTAGGCGAACCTGAGGACGTAGCCGGAACGGTGGCTTTCCTTTGCTCCGACGCGGCGTCCTACATCACCGGCCAGGTGATTGGCGTGAACGGCGGCATGGCCTAGTTGTCCGCCATCGTCCTTCTCTCTTTTGCCGGGATTCGTCTTTGCGGTATCAGGGAACATGAAGTGGCTGTTGGCAAGCCTGTTGATGGTTGCGGTGGCGCAGGCCGCCACCCCGCAGCTGCGCCTCTCCTCCTCGCGCTCCATGCCGAGGCCAGAGGCGCAGCGCGCCGAGGTTTCGACTTGCGGCACCATCTCGTGCCTGTCAGGCACGCTTGACATTGCCAGGGTGCGCGAACCTTCGCCCGAAGCCCTCTACTGCGGCGACTTCATACGCCCCAGCGAGGGGTTTTCATGGTTCTGCTCGCGCCACTACGCGGTGAAGACCGACCTGCCCGAATCCGGTGCCACGCAGGTCCTCGAACTCCTCGAACTCGCCTGGCCACAGTATAGGGCGATCTTCGGCGCGGCGCCTCCGGCACCCAGGCGCATGGCGCTAGTAGTCGCCTCCAGCCGCAACGCCCTCAAGCGCGCGATGATCGATGACGGCATGTTCGCCTTCACGCTTGGCGGCGTCACGCAGGAGGGTTACGGCTGCTCCTACCTCTACGCCGGAACACCGTATCAGACCCGCTACATCGTCCTCCACGAGGCGACGCACCTCTTCCAGTATTGCCTCTCCGGCAACACGCGCGGCTCCTATGGCTTCTTCCTCGAAGGCGTGGCGGACTACCTCTCCAGCCATGTCTTTGACCCGGCGGCGCACAGGCTCGAAGTGAACGTGCTTGACCGTGCCCCAATCCACAACCATCTAGCGGATGGCCTCTGCAAGTGGCGCTCGCTTGGCCAGCCATCCTTCACGACCCTCTACTCCGACCCAGACCCTTCCCGCGGCTTGGCGGTGCTGCTTACGGCCTTTCTTCAATCTACCCCGGACTACGCGGCGAAATGGCGCGAATACTGCCGCCGCATCGTCGTGCGCCCGGGCATGGGCGCTGACGGCGCAAAGGCGGCCTCCGACGCCCTGCTCGACGAACTCTACGGCGGCCCGACTGTCTTGGACGCCCCATTCCGCAAGTGGGTTTCCTGCCTGTCGCCATCATACTCGCTCCTTCGGCGCGATTTCGACCAGGAGGGCGGAAATGTCTTCGTCTCATGCGAACCGGCATCGCCCGATGCTCCGGCCGAGTTGGAGTGGCGCGGTGGCGCGGCCTCGGCCGTCGCAGTCTGCAACGGGCCATTCCGTTTGCGCTGGCGCGAGGCTCCGGAGAAGGGCGCTTTTGCCAGAATTGAGCTGTTCCCGGCCAATGGGGCAGGGGAGGGCGTTTCGTGCGTCATCTCAAACGCGCCGCTAGGTCGCATGGCCTTCTTCGAGGTGGATGGTGCCCGCGCGGCGGATATTGGCGGGCGCCGCCTCTGGCCGCTGCTGGAATCAGGCTTGGAGATTCGGCTGGAAGGCGGGGCTGTGGCGCTGCTCTCCGGCGGCGCACAACTGGCGAGGCTTCCGGTAAAGTCCGGCTTCACTGGCGAGGCAGGACGCTGGCGCATCTCCGCTTCGCAGCCGGGGGTCGTTTTTGAGATGGGCGATGCCGTGTCCGACAAGGGCAAGTTCCGCGACGTCGTAGAGACTGCGGCCTCGGCCTCTGGCGCGGTGAAAAAAGACGCGGAGGGCGTCGCCATTTTTGACTGGTATTTGCTTGGTCCATTCGCCCTGCCTGGCGGCGATTTCGGCAGGCCTGGAACCGATGTGCCGCGCTCGCCGGTGGACATGAAGGCCGTCCACAGCCTCGACGACGGGACTTTCTCGTGCTGGCGGCCAGCATTGTTGCGGGCAAATGCCGCATTTTCTGCGGCGCCGATAGCCAATCTCACCGCCACATTCGGCCGCCAGGCGAACAACTCATTCGCCTACGCGGTCGCAAATATCGAGAGCGCGGGCGGCGGCGAAGTGGAGATTTCGCTAGGCGTCTCCGATGGCGTGGAGGCATTCCTCAACGGCGAGAAAGTCTTTGACGACGTCCGCCGCCGCGAGTGGCAGGAGGGCAACGCGCGATTCCGCGCAACCCTCCGCCCAGGCGCCAACGAACTGCTCCTGCGCCTCACCCACGGCTGCGGCGTCTGGCTGCTTTCTGGAAACCAGCGGAAAGTCGCAATGCCGTAAAAAAGGCGCTAGCCAAGGCAAGACGAGCGCTCCGCGCGAGCCTTCGCAAGGTGATGCTATGGCACGAGCAATGACGATGGGATGATTCGAATTATTGCAGGCCCAATAACGGCAAGTAATCCCGTCGCTTATAAAGGATTCTGTCAACAAAAATATGGCCCGCTGTCACACGATAGAACACTAGATAGTTGTGGATGCCGATAACCCGGTATTCTCCTATCTCCGCAGGAAGCCCTTCTACGAGGCTTCCAATGAATGGGAACTCTTCAAGGTTCTCCGCACCGTCAAGGATGTCTGAAACAATCTTTTTCGCGGATTCCAAATTGTGCAGTGTTTGCGAGATATAACGGAATATTCCATCCAAATCTTGCTGGGACAGCGGGGAGTAGAAAAGCGTCCGTTCAGCCATTCAAAGCCTCCGAGAACCTGGCGCGCATTGCGTCCTTGCCAATCCAACCTTCCGACTCGCCAGACGATCTTCCCCGCATTAATTCGGTTGCCAGTTTGCCAGCCGCTTCAATGGTGGCATAATCGGCTATGTCCAGAATGACATATCGGCCAGTTCCATTTTTCGTTAGGAAAATGGGATTGCCAATTGCGACATCCTTGAGAATTTCAGGATAGTTCCTCAACTCGGAAACCGGCTTTATTATAGGCATAATGTTCTCCAAAAATTACGAAAAAATTATATCAATATTTGTCGAACGCCGCAACTGCAGTTGTTCATAATAAAAGACACCGAAATAGGGAAAGAAGGAACCTTTTGAACAACGGGGTCAACCATTGAAGTGCTTCGGTCTTTTCTATTAGACCAAATACACAAGCACTCCGCTGCCGCGAGGGGCTGGCGGAGTGCTTGTGGTGGGCAATGATGCGTCTGAGCCGCTAGGCCTTGGCTACCCAGCCGTTGCGGTAAACGGCGCGCTTGAGCCAGGCGGGGTCGCCGGTGCCGTTCGCAAAGGTGTTCTTCTTGGGATCCCAGTCGAAGCCGCAGTCATAGACGTAGCTGATGTTGCAGAGGCCGCAGAGAATCGAGGAGCGGGCGCCAGTCTCGGCAGGCGAGATCGTCGGCTTGCGGGTCTTGCAGCACTCGACGAAGTTGTGGACCTGCGAGAGCGACTTGTAGAGCTGCACTTTCGCCTTGTCAAGGGCGAAGACCTTGTCGAGCGTGTCAAGCGCGATGCCGAGCCCTTCGCCAGCCTGGACGTTGGTGTCCTTGCCCCAGTCCTGGCCGTAGAAGGCGGCGACCTGCTTCATGCCCTTGTAGGTGTTGTCGGCGAGCTCCTTGCGGATCTTGTCGTTCGGCTTCACGCCACGGCCCTTCCAGACGGCGATCTTGCCGCGGTTGACGGCCACGATGCCCTTCGTCCCGTAGAAGACGGTGCCCCAAGTGCTGAAGGGGTTGTGGAAGATGACGGCACCGTTGGCGAAGACGAACTTCATGCCGCTCTGGCGGCGGCCGCCGTGCAGCGGGTTGGTGGAGTAGGGGGCGTCGGAGCGGACGATTTTAACCGGGCCGGACTTGTCGAGGTCAAGGCCCCACTGGGCGATGTCGAGGTGGTGTGCGCCCCAGTCGCCGTTGTAGCCGGTGCCGTAGTTGTCGTCGAAGCGCCAGAACATCGGGTAGAACTTGTTGACGCCACGCGGCGCGCACTGGTCGGAGTAGGGCGACCATGGCGCCGGCCCGAGCCACATGTCCCAATCGACGTCCTTGTTCGGCGCGGACTCCGTGGCGATGTCCTGGACTGCCCTCTTCGCGTCGTCCCACTGGCAGAAGAAGCCGTGCGGGTGCGAGGGGCCGCCGAGATTGTCGTGGAACTTGGAGATGTCGGTGTTGTTCTGCGCTGCGGCGTTGCCGTAGTTGCAATCGACGAACTTGACATCGCCGATAAGGCCGTTGCGGACGATCATCGCGGCGGTGCGGAACTCGCGGCGGGAGCGCTGCCAGGAGCCGGTCTGGAAGACGGCCTTCGTCTTGCGCTGCGCCTTGATGATTTCCAGCGCCTCTTCGATGCTGTAGGTGAGGGGCTTTTCGCAATAGACATCCTTGCCGGCCTGCATCGCCTTGATGGCCATGTAGGAGTGCCAGTGGTCGGGCGTGACGATGACGACCATGTCGATGGACTTGTCGGCGATGACCTTGCGGAAGTCGGCTTCCGGCTTGCAGATGCCGGCGAACTCGGGGCGGTTCGCCTTGTACCAGTCGTTCGCCTGCTTGGCGCCGGCCTCGCGACGGGCCTTGTCGCAGTCGCAGATTGTCGCCACGACTGGTTCCTCCTTGAGGAATTGCGGGAGCATCATCGTGCGAGACTGGATGCCCATGCCGATAATCGCGACGCGCTTCGGCGCCGGAGAAGTTTTCTTTGCAGCTTTAGCCATAGTAGTATTCCTTAATAAAGTAGTTCAAATTCTACCAAATCGTTCCCCATCCCCGCAACAACTAGTAATGGTTTCGTTACATGCGCGCCCCGTGCTTGCGACACACGAGGCTTGCCCATTATAGGCAGAGGTGGTAGATGGAGGCGACGTCGGCTTCGGTGAGGGGGCGGAAGGCGCCGAGGGTGTTGGAGCCGAGGTTCAGGGTCTTGAGGAGAAGGGGAATGTCTTCCTCCTTCGCGCCTAGCTCCGCAAAGGTGAGGGGAAGTCCGAGCGACTTCAGCCAGCGGCGGAAGGCGGCTATGCCCTCCCGCGCCGCTTCGTCATCGGAAAGGCCGTGGCCGACGTCAAAGACGTTTTTGGCAAAGCGGGCGAAGCGGGCGGAATCGGCCTTGTAAACAAAGGCCATCCAGGCGGGCATGACCACTGCTAGGCCGGCGCCATGCGCGCAGTCGTAGAGCGCGGAGAGCTCGTGTTCGATCCCGTGGCTCGCCCAGTCCTGGACGCGCCCCGCGCCGCAGATGTCGTTGTGAGCCAGCGTCCCGGCCCACATGACATTCGCCCGCGCCTGGTAGTCGCTGGGGTTGGCCATCACCTTGGCGCCCTCCAGGACTATCGTGCGCATCACGGCTTCGCAGAGGTTGTCGGTGAGGGCGACGTCGGCGGTAGGGGAGAAGTAGCGCTCGCAGAGGTGGGCGAACATGTCGGCCAGGCCGCAGGCAGTCTGGAAGGGCGGCAGGCTCATGGTCAGTTCGGGGTTCATGACGGCGAACTTCGGCCGCAGGATGTTGCCGCCCGCGCCGCGCTTCAGGTTCTCGGGTTCCAGGTTGATGACGCTGTTCGTCGAACCTTCGCTGCCGGCGGCGGCAATCGTAAGCACGACGCCCACCGGCAGCGCGGCGGGAATGACCGGGCGCACCTTGACTTCGCGTCCGACATAATACTTGCGCCATTCCCCGCCATTCGCCGCGCCAATCGCGATTGCCTTGGAGGAGTCGATGACGCTGCCGCCGCCCACCGCGAGGAGGAAATCGACCTTCTCCGCCAGCGCGAGGCGCACGCCCTCCTCAACGAGGGAACTGCGGGGGTTGGGCTTTACTCCGCCTAGTTCGACGAAGTGGATTCCGGCTGCGGAGAGGGAAGCCTTCACGCGGTCGAGCAGTCCGCTCCTGATGGCGCTGCCGCCGCCGTAGTGGAGTAGTGCGCGGTTCCCGCCGAACTGGCGCACGAGTTCGCCGGTGCAAGATTCCTTGCCCTTGCCAAATGCGATGTAGGTCGGAGACCAATAGTCAAAGTCAATCATGGTAATATAATAGCATAATGGGGAACGGGGAACGGGGAACGGGGAACGGGGCGGATCCCGAATCCCGAATCCCGCTGCGGCTCCCGAAACCCGGCTCCCGGCTCCCGCTGCTGAAAAACTTGCAAAAAACGGGAAATATGGTAGAATAATTACATCCTCTTGCAAAAGAGGCGGAAGCGACGGGATGGCCAAAGGAGCCGCCCGGAGCGGATTAACCAGGGCTTTCCCCGGTTCAGATGCAACGTTTTGGCGCGGTTGCGCCAGGGCGTCGGCAAGGCGGCTGTTATCGCGCGATGCGCCTCCGCCACCGTGGCACCAGTCCAGGGAATTTCTGGTTAAGCAATGACTGGAGAACACGGAAAAATGGATACACTTACTGAAGCTACGGCGGCCGCGCCTGAAGCGGCAGCGGATGCGACCGAGGCGGCCAAGCCTGCGGTGGAGTTTGTCGAGGGAGCGGCGCCTGTCGCCGACGAGGACATCACTGGCCTCTCCATTAAAGATTTGATCGACGCCGGCCTGCACTTTGGCCACCAGACGCGTCGCTGGAACCCGAAGATGCGCCAGTACATCTTCGACAAGCGCAACGGCATCCACATCATCGACCTCACCCAGACCATCGGGAAGATCGAAGAAGCCGCGAAGTTCCTCCGCAACACCGTCATCGACGGTCGCAAGATCCTCTTCGTCGCCACCAAGAAGCAGGCGAAGGAAGTCGTGAAGGGCGCAGCCGAAGCCTGCGGCCAATACTACATGACGGAGCGCTGGCTGGGCGGCACGCTCACCAACAACCAGACGATCCGCCGCAGCATCCGCAGGATGCGCCTGCTCCAGAAGTACGCCAGCGAGAACAGCGGCGAGCTCTCCAAGTTCAAGAAAGAGGCTTCGTCCCTGCGCCGTGAGCTGAACAAGCTCGAGCAGAACCTCTCCGGCATCGCCGACATGACGGCCATGCCCGGCGCGGTCGTCGTGATCGACGTCTGCCGCGAGAAGATCGCCGTCGCCGAGGCCAGGCGCCTGGGCATCCCGGTGGTCGCGGTTGTCGATACCAACGCCGACCCGGACGGCATTGACTACATCATCCCCGGCAACGACGACGCCATCCGCGCCATCAAGCTGGTGGTCGAGACCTTCGCGAAGGTGCTGAAGGACGCCAACGAGCAGTGGGCGCGCATCAGCATCGAGCGCGAGAAGGCCGACGCCGCCCGCCGCCAGGCCGAGATCGAGGCCGGCCGTGGAGAAGGCGAAGAAGGCGAGCGCCGCGAGCGCCGTGACCGTCGTGGCCCGCGCGGCGAACGCCGTGGCGACCGTGGCGGATACCGTGGCGACCGCGCCCCGCGCCGCGCCC
>JAEEGH010019281.1_pt1 | contig 14319 bp, 9 predicted proteins | sample 9134181 | NCBI WGS metagenome assembly JAEEGH01 (sample SAMN16246544, study PRJNA631951) | gut metagenome | biome: gut microbiome; feature: rumen; material: DP-attached | host: Bos | place: Iran: Karaj | collected 2018-10 | reverse complement strand
GAAGTCTTCGGTTTGGGCGGGGATGACTTTTCCCCGCCAGAACGTATTTGCGCGTCACCGCGCATGTTGGCCGACTCAATAAGCTTCTGTATCCATTCGTGTGGAACCTCGTCTTCGTCCAGCTGCGTCAGTTCAGCGAGCCGCGCGCCAAGGTCCTCCAGTCGGTGGTTGCGCCGCTCGAGTTCGCGCAGCTTGGCGTTGAGGCGCCCCCAGACTTTGCGGGCCGACTCGCCGACGCGTGCCATGAGGCCGACGAGCTTCCCGCCCGCGCCGTAGAAGTCCTCGGCATCTGCCAGCAGGAGCGCGGCGTCTGGGATCTTCACGGAGGCGATGTGGCGGAAGCGAGACGCCTCCTCCTCAAGCTTTTTGGCGCAGGCGCGCCAGCGGGCCGCGTGGCAGTCGCGTCGCAGCTCGACGATGTCGCGGAGGATGTCCTCGCGCATCGCGTTGAAACGCCGGCCAAACCGCTCGAGGAAGAGCCCCAGTTCCTGCACAACGGGCTTCGCCTCCTCGATGCCGAACTCCGCCACGCCGAAGGAGAGGAGCCTCAGATTGAGTTCCTGAAGCGTCTTGGCCGTCGCCGCGACGTTTCGCGCCATGCGGTCCACGCGGAAGAGGATGTCGCCCGCCGTGTCGTAATCGACGCCGCCGGGGCTGGCCTTGCGCAGCATGCGGCGAAGCTCCGCGAGAAGCGAACGTTGGATGTCGAGGAGGTTGCCCGTCTCGTCGCCGCCGGATGGGTTGAGGTCGTATTCGCGCCGCTCCTTCAGCCATTCCACGAAGGCCGCCGCATCGTCGCAGAGACGGTAGCGGAACTTTGTGCGGCGCGAGTCGCGGTAGCCGCGCAGGCGCTCCTTTTCGATGCGCTCCCCGACAAGCCCCCACTCCTTCAGTTGGCGGACGTCGGCCTTGAAGGCGGCTCGCGCGGTGGGCGATGCGTCCTCGCCGCAGACCTTCTCCTCCAAATCCTCGTGGAGCGGTTCCGGCTCGTGGCTGTCGCGGAAGGCGACGAAGGCACGGAGACAGGCGACGTATTCGACGGCGCGTTCACTTGCGAGCAGGTTGCCAAGCGTCATCGCGCGGCCTGAGAGCAGTTCGCGCGTCTCATCGACAAGCGGAGAAGCAATCAGGGGTTGGACGCGCATCGTCGCGTCCGCCTCCGTGAACAAATCCGGCATTTCGCTTTCGGTGCGTCGCTTCATTTCGTCGCCCCTTTCCTGCCCAAAAGCGATTCGAACGACTCCTGCTCGATCCACCTGCCCCATTCGAGCATCTGGCGGATTTCCCTGGCGCAGAAGCAATGTGGATTGCAGTCGAGAAAAGATTTTGCCCGCAATCGCTGTTCATCCGTCAGAGGTATTCCAACGGGCGTGCCGCATTCCTTCGCGTCCGCCAAAACTTCGGACGCCACAACGCGCTTGACGTCTATGAACATGGAGACTTCATGGGCGATATTGAATCCGTCAAGGTCGGCATCCCCCTCATGGACGCATTTCACGCCTGCCGTGCTCAACACGGTTAGAAGGCGTTTCACACAATAGTTGGGATACCCTTCGGTATAGATGCACGGGATGCGTTTTTCCACCATGTGTGCGAACGGTGCCGCGTTTTCGCATGTCGTCACAGTCATGGACACACTTCTGTCCCATCCCACGCCCGCAATGTTCTGGATTGTCTCCAGCGGCAATTGAAATGCCAGCCCCTCATCGTAAAGCTTACGAGGAAACTCAAACTGCACACAGGAATTCGTTATGAACACAATCGGGATGAATGCGGTGACAAACGTCGTATAAGGGTTGTCGACAATCCCGAAATGGCCGAACACCATGCGCTCATCATTCGGGTCGTGGTCTGCGAAAATGCTCAACATGTGGACGAGTTGACGGCGTAACGGCCCCGTTCTGAGTTTCTTGCTGTCATTGAAACAAACAGATCCGAGTTGCGAAAGCGTGATGGCGCTGCAGTCGTCGCGGAGTATCCTCTTTTGTAGCATGTACTTGAAAAGTCGCATCCAGTCTTTTCCATTCTGACTGTCGGCCACGAATCGCGAAACCTCATCGCGCTTAGATAGAATTTCCAACGCCTCCTCTGCCTCTGGCACGAGAAGCTTCAGACGCTGGAAAACATTCTCGCCGTCAGTTGCCGCATCGCGGCTCAACCCAAAATACGCCACAGCCTCCTGCCAGGCCGACGGCTCGCGCAATTCGTCTGGAAGCGGGAAGGACACGCGCCCTGTCGATGTTCGGTTGCCGACAACGCCCAGCAATCCTTCCAGCTCCCGCTGCGCGGCGTAGCCGAGTTCGCCGACGCTGAAACGCGCTGGCAGCGCAATGCTCCGCGACACCTTGTCCGCGAGCTTCCGCAGCACCGGTCTCACATTCGGTGCCCGTTCAATCGCGGTGGATATCCGCTCATGGACAAGCGTCATCTCGTCTCCTCCAGAACCGTCATGCCGACGGAGGGGGCGACGTCGCCGAGGAGGGTATCCTGCGTCGCAATGTTGCGCCAGACGACGGGACTGAGGTGGACGTCCAGGTTTTCGTCCTTGATGACGATAAGCGAGACGGAATGCCTGATTTCACGCTTCACGCCGTCCTGGTCGGGCGACGAGACAAAGAGCTGGAGCCCTAGGTCGTCCGCGAAGGCGAGCAGCTGGTCGCGCCGCGCGGCGTCGATGCCGTAGAAGGCCTCGTCGAAGAGAATCGGCGCGGCCTTGGGCGGCTCAATCCCGTCCCCGCCATGGTAGAGGAATTCGGCGACAGTGAGGATGAGCAGATAGTTCGGCACGGCCTGTTCCCCGCCAGACCCCATGCTCTTGACACGCCTGTCGATGACGCGACCCTCCTCGTTCTCCGTCAGGACCTTCAGCTCAAAGCGGAACCAGTTCCGGTAGTCGAAGATCGGTGGCACGGCGCCGATGTCCGCATTGAGGATTGCGTCGCGGTGGCGTTCGAGACAGTCGCGGAGTTCGTCCTTCTCCTCGCCTGCGCCGAGCGAGGCGCCGCGCCGCACCAGCCCGACAAAGACCTCGTACTCCGGTTCCGGCGCCAGCGAAAAGTCATAGCGGTTCGATCCGAAGCGGCGTCCCGCGAGCTTGCGCTGAATCCGTTTGGCAAGATCGGTGATTCGCATTAGATCCTCGTAGAGCCTTCGCATGACATCGCCCATGAAGATGCGCTCGAAAACTTCCCGGTTCTTCTGGCTGATGACCTCGTTCAGCTCCGCAAGGCGACGCGACTCGTCCGCCAGGACTTCGTCCAGTTCCACGCCGCGCCGGTCGGAGATCCTGTTCCGCATTCTGTCGAAGGAAAAAAGATACGCCTCGCCGGCGGCGGCACGTATCTTCTGCTCGATCTTCGTCTCCGACGCGCTGGTATCGACAATGGCCTTTTCGCGCGCCTCCTGAAGCGAGAACCCTTCCTGCCCGCGCTCGGGCAGAAGTCTGGCGACAAACGATTCGACCGCTTCGCCCTGCGCCATTCTGCCGGCGAAGGCCTCGGCGGCCCTTGCGGCGTCGCCCTCCACGGCCGACGCCTCGCTCTGCCATCTCTCAAGAGCCTTTGCAAGGCCTTCCAGGCGGCTTGCGGCGACGCCCACCTGCCGCGTCAGCGCTTCGTATTCGGCCTCCTTCTTCCGCTTCGCTTTCTCCGCCGCCTCGATACGCCTCTCCAATGATCCGTCGATACCCGCCGCGCGCATCTTGAGGCGGATGTCCTCCAGCTCGTCCTTCGCCTCCTGATATTCGCGGAGACGCTCCTCGGCCACAAGGGACGCGCGTGTCTTCAGCTCTTCCGCATGTTCGAGCGCCGTGGCCGCCGCTCGCCTCGCTTCGGCGGCAAGTCGCGCCGAGCGTTCGGATTCGTCAAGCGTCGCTGCAAAGGCCTTGAGCGCATCAAGCGCCGTTCTGGCCGTTGCCAGGGCCTTGTCCGCGGCCTTCGACTCTTTCTCCGCCGCGGAGAGCCGCGCCTCAAGCTCGCGCTCCCGCCGCGCCTGCTCCGCCGCGCGGAACTTTCTGCCGATCAGTCGCGGCTTCGCGTCCGCAAGCAAACCTTCCCGCAAACGGAAGGTCTGCATCTTCGTCCCGAGGAAGTCTCCATCCTCCGGCCCCGTCTTCGCGGCGAGGTGGAGCGCGAGCAGTTTCACCGCCTCGACGTCAGACTCCTCGAAGGAAATGTATTTGCCGAGCCACGGGGCGACGTTGTTGACGTTCACGTCCTCAAGCGTCCCGCGCACGGCGACGGACAACGATGGGGTGGAAGGGACGCGCTCGCGCGCGTCCGCGGCCGGGACAAAGCCCGGCCCCCCCGGTGTGGACATGGGAGGGACGCGCTTCGTCGCGTCCGTGCGCCAGGCGACGCGGCGCACCGCGTCGGCGTCCTGGGGCGCGACAAGCCAGGTCGCAAGAAACTCCTCTCCCGCAAGCCGCTCAATGAGCGCAACATGCCGCGTGTCGCAGCCGGGCGCCGGCTCCAGAAGTTCGTAAAGGCTCGTGGCGCGAAGCATGTTACTTCTGATTTCCTCGCGCACGTTCGCAAAACCCCCGATGTCGGGCAGAACCTCGCCACGCCTCTTCGACTCGTCCAGTTCTGCTCGGAGCGCCTCCGCACATTCGGAAGCCCTTTCGGCGTTCTGCGCCAACTGGCGTACCTCGTCGGCCTTTGCCTCACGGGTGGTGGATACCATAGTCCGCGCGGACGAGAACTCTTCGGAAAAATCCTTTGCGGTCGCGCGGAAGCGCGACCCTCCCTGGTTGACGGGAGGGACGGGCGTTGTCCCGTCCGCCACCGTCGCAAACAATTCATCGACGAGGCCGCCAACCGTGATGCCGCACGTCTTGCCGCCGCGCTGAATCGCCTCGCCCGCCTTGCGCAGATTGGAGGCCCTTTCCGCGCGGGCCGCGCCTTCGCGCTTCGCGAGTTCCGAGACTTTGCGTTCCTCCTCCGCCAGCGCGGCCTTGGCGTCCGCCGCCTTGCGGCCGGACTGCTCGCTGCGGACGACTGCGGACTTCTCCCGAGCGATGAGGCCTGAGTTATCCTTCGCGCGGAGTTCCTGCAGACGGACGCCCAGCGCATCGACTTCGTCCTTCGCGCCTCTCGCCCGGCCTTCAAGCTCGGTCTTCTCGCGCTCGCCCGCCTCGATGGCGTCGGCGCAGCGCGCGACCTCGGTTTCGGCGGCACGTCGTTTGCCGTCCGCCTCCGCCCAGTCGATCGCATGGCGTTTCAGGCGAAGTGTCTGAAGCCTCTGGCGTTCGCCCTGAAGTTCACGCAGGTACTTCGCCCGTTCGTCGATCTGCTCAAGACGCCCCTTGCTCTCCTCAAGTTCGCGCAGCCCCTTCAGAAGCGGCTCAAAGGTGTCACGTCGCGGTTCTTCGAGAAGCTGGCGGAAGAGATCGTTGTAGTTCGCCGCCCGTGCCGCGATCTCGCGGTAGGCCTTGCCTGTGCGGAGGAGCTTGCAGACATCCGCGTACTTCTGCTCGCCGCCGAAAAGGCGGTCGCCAACGGCATCCGCGTAGTCGCCGATGTTGGTGTAGTAGCGCCCGCCCGGAAGATCGGAGATCGCTCGCTTGAACTCGCCCTGCGTCGCCGGACGCTCGCGGCCGTCCTCGCCCCTGATGGTGAGCGGAAGGTCGGCGACCCGCGTGGCGGCGATGCCGCCCCAGCGTTCGTAGGCCACGTCCAGGCCCGTCGCGGAAATGCCGACGGCGAGGGAGCAGAACTTGCCCGTGGCCGAAGTCAGCTCCAGCGCGGCGTAGGTGATTCCCGACTCCTTCTCGGCGCGCCCCGTGACGGCGTTGTAGCGCAGGACGACGCCCTGGAAGGTGCGTCCGCCGGAATCCTTCGCGCCCGTGACGCGCGCCGCCGCGTTGAATTCCATCTCGCGTCCCGCGCTCAGGACGAGGTGGATCGCGTCGAGAATCGTCGTCTTGCCGGAGCCGTTGTCGCCCAGCAGGAAAAGATGCCCGCCCTCGGGAACTTCGATGGTCGTTGTCCCGAGGTTGTGGAACTCCACCACCCTCACGGTGGTAATCTTATATGCTTCGCGAGGTTTCATGATTTTGTTTCGTCCATAATTGTCATGGGCAGTCGGTGTACCGGCAAAGATTTCTAAATCTGTCCCAAGGGGAACTCAATGCAGCACCTCCGCGTTCTGGCGCAAGATGTGGTTGAGCCCTTCATTGGTCAAGTGATATTTTTGCAAACGAGAATTTGGCTTTTCTGGTATTGTATAGGAAATTAAACCCAACTTCAGTAAATTGGCTAAAGCTAATTTCAGCGAGTTGGATTCGACGGAAATCTTGATGTTTCTCGCTAAATCTTTCTTTGCTAGATCATGGAAAAACAGAAGCGACAACACTTTGTTTTCCGTTGACTCTGGCCACGACTCTGGCCACGACTCTGGCCACGACTCTGGCCATGACTGGGGCCACGACTGGGGCCTAACCCCTCCATTTTTGTTTGTACCTTGGGTAACACTTTGGGTATCATAACGATTGTTCGGGGCAAAAGCGTATTTTGGGCGCATGGCTGTCACACGCACCCCTCCGCCCACGCTCTCGAAAACTGGAACAGCCAATCCGGCCTGTGTGAATCCCTCGCAAATCTTGCCAATACCCCGTCCCCATGCTTCAATGAACCCGGCACGATAGAATGTGGCGGCGATGTTCTTGTTTCGCGGACGCGAAGCGTGTTCTCCAAGGAGGTAATCAACGGAGTATCCTTCCGGCAGCGAGCCCTCATTCCATAGAACGAGTCTGTCATTATAGACCTTCAGCTGGATGTGGACGCCCGTGTAGTCCTTGTGGACGATGCTGTTGAAGATCATCTCACGTAAGGCGTCTTCCGGTATTTCCAGAGGTTCGATACGCTGGAGTCCCTCATAGTGGATTGGGGAGTAGAGATATTTTGACTTTAGAACCTCCATTACTCTGTCCGTCATCTGTATCAGATTTCCGTCAATGGAATCCTGGATGATCAGATCGGATTCACTTTGGCCGAACCGCCCGATGCGGAACTCCACGCATGGGAAGAACTTCAGCGGACGCTTGCCAAATAGCAGTACCGCGGCGTTCTTGAGCTGGCTGTCCTCGTTCGCGAGTCCAAGGTTCTGGAGAATCGTCAATGACGCAGCGTTGATGGATAGGGGTGCAATCCGTCTCGCCTCCGTGGCCTTGCGCAGAAAATACCGAATGGCGTTCTCGTCTATGTCCTCCATTGTCGCCCCCTCGCAGACGATGTCGTCCCATGTACGACCCATCTTGCGGAGGATGAATTGCTGGAGAGCCGTGCCCGTAAGCTCCTGTTTCGTCGCGCCGCTGCGGTAGTGGTAAACGCCCCGCAGCGAGATCGGCACGTTGCTCGGCGCGACATCGATCTCAACCGTGTCATGTCCGTGAAGCCTCACGAGATTGACATTCGCGACGATGCCGAGAAGCGACACGATCTTGTTGGGAATGTCCTCCAGCAGTCTCTTCGCGTTCGCCACCCCAACGGCGTTTCCGGCATCGTCGACGCCGATGACAAGCTTGCCGCCCTGCGCGTTGGCAAAGCCGCAAATCCACTTCAAATACTCGTCGTGCCATGACTGCTTAAATTCGATGTTCTGCGTTTCTTGATGCATGAATTACCTCGCCATTAAGGGTAGCTTCTTCGTTCACTAATACTTATCGCCTTTTAGCAATTTGTCACTCATCGTCAATTCTTCTCCCTTTGACAAAGACATACTATTCTACACCATAACACGGCGGTGATGCGGTATGCTTTGCGCGGTTTCAAGGTTTTGTTTCCCCCATAGTTGTCATGGGCCTTACCTCAATATCATTCGTTTACACCATTCTTCAGTGACTTTGCTTTCCTTAAGACCAAGTTCTTGCCAAATGCCTGAGTAGTAAATACAGGCAGGGTCGCGGCTGCTGTTCTTCCGACCTTTGGCAACAACGACGTTATCAGGAGCGTAAACTTCGTTGTATGTCCAGTAGGCTTTGCTTTTCCCCTCTTGGGTTAGAACACGATCCGGTGCGAATGGTAATAGCCCATATCCGGGCTTTGACGGCGCGAACGAAAGTGTGTTGCGGGGAACAATTAAAACATTTCCCCCAGCATGAGGGTGCCAAGGATAGCTTCGCAACGTCTTTTCGGGGTCAAGGATTATATCGCCAACTTGCAGATATCCCCAGATTAAGTGCAAATCTGAATCGTGGTAGAAATCCCCTGTTCTTGATGAGAATACAAACTGATCAAACATGTTTTTGGTCAGGAAGTGGAATGTGCCGAAGAATAGGAAAATGTCATTCTTCCCGATTCCAACCGTTTCATTCAGATAGTGCCAAACATCCCATGACGGCCCAAATGCAGGTTGCCAGTTGGCGGGAGGGTTCTTCCATCGCGCTCTGTCCAAATCGGGGTCAACATGACATTGACTTAAAGGGCATTCCCTGTAACCGGATTTTAAGGAAAGATCGTCGAGGATCCGTTTATATGAAATCTGTCCATATCGTAAATCGCTAAAAGAGGCCTTGTCATCGGATGGTATCGGGAAAGAAACCACATCCCCGTTCGGCATGATGGCACTGGGAATACCACCGTTTTCGCTGTCAAATCCTTTCCGGCTCAAAATGACTTTCATGTTACGCGTCCTCCACAAAACTGCTGACCTTCATGCTGTTTTCCCTTCTACGGGCGTCAACCATTCTACACCCCTTCGTCCGTCTCGCGCATCCTAATCGGTTCGGCGAGCTGGGCGGCCTGGTAGTGCCAGAGGGCGGGGAGGCACTCGAAGATCGTGTCGGCTTCGCTGGCGCCGTCTCCGTCCGAGGGCTTCACCTTGCGGAGGAAACGGTATCGGATGAGCGTCGGCACGATGTCGCGGAGAATCTGCCGCACACGTTCGTCGCCATAGTTCTCCTTCTTGTCGGGGAAGAGGGCGCGGAACCGTCCGGCCGCGTATTCCAGAAGGTCGCCGTAGCGGAATCGGAGGTTTTCCGCGTCATCGACGCCGACGCCCTGCTCGCGCGCCTCGCCCTCGAAGAATTCGAGGAGGACGAGAAAGGCCACGCACTCGTCGCGCTTGGTGAAGGTGAACATGTCGCGGTTCGGCGGCGTGATGCACTCGTTGTACCACTTGGGCTTGTAGAGGCGCGCGCACTTCTCGTCCATCACGAGCGTCCAGCCATAGAACTTCTCGAAAAAGGCCGCAAACGCCTTCTTGTACCGCATGAGCGTCAGAAAAAGGCGTTCGTCGTCCGTCTTGTAGAAGTACGGCGACTCCATCAGCACGTTGAGCAATGCACGTATGGTCTGCGCCGACTGTTCGCCGCCGTCGATGAGTTCTTCGATTTTCAATGCCATTGGATTCCCTGCAATGAATCTATGATAGCATAAGCCGCTATCCCCGTGTTCCAGTGTGTGGTCGCGCGTCGCGGACGACAATCTGGATTTCGGTGTCGCCGTGGTATTCGTTTTCTGCGAGTTCGCCTACGATGTCCCAGCGTCCGCCTTCGCTGAAGAGCGGGGCGTAGTCCGCCGCGCTGAACCACACGCCGCCTAGGTCGAGGCCGTCTTCGCGCAGAAGGCGCAGGCGCAGGTGCTTCTTGTCCTGGCCGATGACGTCCGCCCTGACTTCGACGTCCTCCAGCATCCAGCATGGCTTATCATTGCCGTTGCCGCAGGGTTCAAGGCGGGCGAGCGCACCCATGAAGGCGTCGTCCAGGTCATCTGCCGCAAGGATGCCATCCACTGCCAGTTCGGAGCGTATGTGCGTCGCGCCAGCTTGCCGGATGCACTCGGCGGAAAAAGCCTTTCGGAAGTCGTCTAGGTTCTCCTCGCGAAGCGAGAGTCCCGCCGCGCTTGCGTGGCCGCCGAAGCGGGTGAGAAGCGACGAACATGCCGAGAGCGCGTCGTAGAGGTTGTAGTACTTCTCCGGCGCGCGGGACGAACCATGGCATTCACCCTCGTCGTCGATGGAAATCACCACCGAGGGACGCGTGAAGCGTTCGGCCACCCTGCCCGCCGCAAGGCCGACAATTCCGGGATGCCATCCCCTGCCCGCGATTACCACCGCGCCGTCCTTGTCCTCGTCGAAAACCGCTGGATCCGACAGCTTCTCGTCGATTTCCTTCAGGACAAGCTGCTCCGTGTTCTTGCGGGTTGTGTTTAAGGTGGCAAGGCGCAAGGCCTGCGCGTTGGCCTCGTCATCATCCGCGGCGAGGAGGAGACGTAGAGCAGACTCGGCGGTCTCCATGCGGCCGGCCGCGTTGATATGCGGACCGAGAACATAGCCGAGGTGATAGGCTGTGATCTGCGTTTGCGTCCGCTCGAAGGCCCTTCGGATAAGGGCCTTGAGTCCGATGCCGGGACGGCGGTTGAGGACGACAAGTCCTTCGCGGACATAGATGCGGTTTTCACCGGTGAGCGGGACAACGTCCGCGACGGTCGCGATGGCGAGCGCCCCCATCCACTGGTGCAGCTCCGCGCGCCCTGTTTTATCGGGCTGCGGGTAGCGCATGGTGATGACGCCGCAGGCGATTTTGTAGGCGAGCCCCGCGCCGCAAAGATAGCGGCAGCCCAGCGGCATTGCCGGGTCGAAGTTCGATATCACGGTGCAGGCGCCAGGAAGCGGTGAACCAGGCGTGTGGTGGTCGGAGACAATGACTCTGTACCCGGCGTCGAGAAAGCGCTGGAGCGAGTCGCCCGCCCCCATGCCGCAGTCGACCGTGACGAGCAGGCGGCGCGGGGCGTCGGGTCGGGCCGTCTGCGCCGCGTCGAGACAGCGCGTGACAGCCTCATCCGTGAGCCCGTACCCTTCGGCGCGCTCCGGAATAAACGGCAGGACATCCGCGCCTACGAAGCGAAGCAGCGAGGTGAGAAGCGCAGTGGCCGTTATGCCGTCACAGTCGAAGTCGCCGAAGATGACAATCTGACCGCGGGCATCGATGTTGTCAAGGATTGCGCGAGAAGCTTGGTCCACCCTCGGCACTTCTCCTGGTTTTGCAAGAGTTTGGAGAGGTGCGTCTAGAAAAGCGGCAAAGGAATCGGGGTCCTCTACATTGGCCAAGCCACGTTGAAGAAGCAGCCTCGCTATCGGTAGCGGGATTCCTGGCGGACATACGGAAGCGTCAGGAAAATCGGCTGACGTGGCGACACGCCAGTCGGTGAGCGGGAGTTGTCGTGTTTTGGATGTCATGTGTCACCTCTGGTTATCATGGTTAAAAATGTCCATTTGCATTGTCCATAGCCTCTTTTAAGCAATTTACATGCCATGCAGCGCGATTCCCAAGTATTATATGCGCACTTGCAAAACGACCAGCAATGTGATTTAATATCAACAATCACATTTCGCATGCCCACGCATGCGCGGAGGAACACCAATGACAATCAAGCAGATATCCCTCTTCATGGAGAACAAGCCCGGCCGACTTGCGGCCGCTTGCAAGACGCTTCGCGACGCGAAGATCAACATCGTCACGCTGTCGCTCGCGGACACGCAGCAGTTCGGCATCGTTCGCCTCATCGTCGAGGACTGGGAGCGCGCGAAGGACGCCCTTGAAAAGGCGCACTTCGCCGTCAACGTCCACGACGTCATCGCGGCCTCCGTCCGCGACGAACCCGGCGGCATGGCGGAAATCCTAGACGTCGTCGAAGCGGCCGGCGTCAACATCGAGTACATGTACGCCTTTGCCGCGCGCCACGGCGAGGAGGCTATACTCGTCTTCCGATTCGACGACCTCGCCAAGGCCGAAAAGGCACTCACAGCCGCCGGACGCGACGTGATCAGCCCGCTCGAACTCTTCTCCCACAAGTAGCGGAACGCCTTCGGTTCCCCCACCCCACCTATCTTGAGGCGCCACGCGTGCCTCGCCTTTCCGTTTTTTGATCTGCCATGGACTTCAAACCTCTCATCGACGCCATCAAGGCCGCCCGCGTCCCGGTTTTCTTCACCGGGGCCGGCGTCTCTACACTATGCGGCATACCCGACTTCCGCGGCCCCAAGGGCATCTACCGCGACCCCAACGCGGCGCGGATGTTCGACATCGACCTCTTCGACGAGGATCCTTCCTTCTTCTACCGCGAGGCAGACAGCCTTGTCTACGGCAATGACGAGACCAGGCCCGGCCCAGTCCACGAAGCGCTTGTGGCCCTGCAGAAGGCCGGACACTGCGCCGGCGTGATCACCCAGAACATCGACGGCCTACACGAGCGTGCCGGCTCGTCGCCAGTTTTCGCCGTCCACGGCACGGCGGCCCTGCACCACTGCCGCAAGTGCGGCGACGAGAAGACCTTCGAGGAGATCCGGGCCATTCGCGGCGGCGTTCCGGGGGCCGTGCCGCACTGCGCGAAGTGCGGCGGCGTCTACAAGCCGGACATCACCTTCTTCGGCGAAATGCTCCCCGAAGCGGCCTTCAACGGCGCCATCAACCTCGCCTCACGCGCCGACCTCATCGTCGCGCTCGGGTCGTCGCTGACAGTCCATCCGGCGGCCACCATCCCGCACTACACGATACGGAACGGCGGACGCATGGCGATTGTCAACCGCGGTGAAACCCCGTCAGACGGCCTGGCCTTCTTCCGCGCGGACGACCTCGCCGAATTCGCCGCGCAAGTTCTGGCCGCCCTCGGCTAGGCGGGAGACACCATGCGCGGTCGCGGACTTTTCGGGCTGGTCCTCGCCACCTTCGTGATTCTTGTCTGGGGCGTCACATTCGTCGCGACAAAGGCGCTTCTCGGTGCGGGCTTCTCCGCGCTGGAGATTCTCTTCATCCGCTTTGCGATGGCCTATGCGACCCTTTGGGCGCTCTGCCCGCATGCCCTGCGCACCGCTTCCGCGCAGGAGGAGCTCGACTTCGCCGTCGCGGGCTTTTCAGGCGTCACGGTCTACCAGTTCCTCGAGAACGCCGCCATACACTACACCAACGCCTCGAACGTCAGCATCATCGTGTCTGTCTGCCCGCTCTTCACCGCCCTGCTGGCCCGCCTGCTCTTCCGCGAACGGACGCTTTCGCCTTTGTTCTTCGTCGGTTTCGCGCTGGCCATCGGCGGCATCGTGCTCGTGGCGACGGGCGGGGTCTCGGAACTCCACCTCAATCCGGTTGGCGACCTGATGGCCCTCGGCGCGGCCGTATGCTGGGCCGTCTACTCGATGGCCGTCACACGGCTCAACGCGCATGGCCGCCCCCTGCTCGCCGCCACGCGCCGCATCTTCTTCTGGGCCCTCGTCTTCATGGTGCCGCTTCTCACGCTGGGATCCCGCGTCAATCCGGAACTGGCCGGCGGCTCCTTCCTCGTCGATTTCTCCGCCAGCGTCAACGCGGCGCGCTTTTCCGCGCCGATGAACTGGGTCAACCTCTCCTTCCTGGGCATCTTGGCGAGCGCGCTCTGCTTTGCGGCCTGGAGCCGGGCCTGCGACCTTCTTGGAACCGTCCGGGCGACAGTCGGCATCTACGCGATCCCCGTCGTCACCTTCGTTTTCGCATACGCCTGTCTCGGCGAACGGCTGTCGGCTGTCGGCGCGATAGGCGCGGTCTGCACCCTCGCCGGGGTCGTCATCTCGTCACATACCCGCCATGAATGACGCCTCCACAAACTGGAATGACTGGCGCTGGCAGCTCGCCAACGCCATCACGGACATCCGCACGCTCAATCTGCCCGACGCGGAGGCCCGCGCCGTTGTGCAGGCGCGGTATCCGTTTTTCATCACGCCCTACTGGCTGCGGCTCATGGAGCGGACGGGGCTCGCTGACGGTCCCATCGCCCGGCAGACACTTCCCGACCCGCGCGAATTGACGCCCCCCGTCCCTGGCGAGTGCGACGATCCCTTCTGCGAAACAAATGCCCCGCCAGTCCCCGGGCTCGTCCACCGCTTCCCGGACCGCGTCCTCGTCGTCGCCGCACACGCCTGCGCCATGCGCTGCCGCCACTGCACGCGCAAGAACCTGCTGGCGGCGCATTCGGTGCCTGACACCAATGGCCTGCTGCGCATTCGCGACTACATCGTCGCCCACCCCGCCGTCCGCGAGGTGCTCCTCTCCGGCGGCGACCCGCTCCTGCTCGAAGACGACGCCATCGCTTCCCGTGTCGACCTCTTCGCCGCGCTGCCGCAGATTGACGCCGTCCGCATCGGCACGCGCGTCCCCTGCACGCTCCCCATGCGCGTGACGGACGCCCTCGCCTCGCGCCTCGGCGCCTCGCGCAAAGTCTGGGTCAACACGCAGTTCAACCACGTCTCGGAAATCACGGACGAGGCGGCGGCGGCCTGCGCGCGCCTCGTCGACGCCGGCATCCCGGTCTCGAACCAGGCCGTGCTGCTGAAGGGCGTCAACGACGCGGC
>JAEEGH010019279.1_pt1 | contig 14319 bp, 10 predicted proteins | sample 9134181 | NCBI WGS metagenome assembly JAEEGH01 (sample SAMN16246544, study PRJNA631951) | gut metagenome | biome: gut microbiome; feature: rumen; material: DP-attached | host: Bos | place: Iran: Karaj | collected 2018-10 | reverse complement strand
CTCGGCACGCGACCGCAAGCTCACCATTATGCTCACGCCCTTCATGTCGTGTACGGCCAAATATGCCATCTACGGATGGTTCTGCATGAAGTTCTTCCCTTCCAATGGCAGTTGGATTGTCATCTCGCTCTATTTCCTGGGTATCCTCACGGGCATTCTCGTGGCTGCCATCCTGGGGCGTTTTGTCTTCAAGGGAGAACCAGTGCCCTTCGTGATGGAATTGCCCAACTATCGTCTGCCCGGGGCACGCAACACGCTGCGTCTGATGTGGGAGAAGGCCAAGGATTTCATCCAGCGAGCCTTCACCGTCATCTTCCTCGCTGCGCTTGTCATCTGGTTCCTCCGCAACTTCAACTGGCATCTGTCGATGGTCGATGAGACCGAGAGCATGTTGGCCGACATTGCCGGTGCCATAGCCCCGCTCTTCGCGCCCCTCGGTTTGGGCGACTGGCGATGGGTGACTGCGCTCGTCTCGGGCTTCATGGCCAAGGAAAGTGTCGTGGGCACCATCGGTGTTCTCTTCCCCGGTGATGCTGGACTCTATGAGATCATGACGCCCGCCCTTGCCTTCGTCTTCCTCGTCTTCAGCCTGCTCTACACGCCCTGTGTCGCAGCCATTGCTGCCGTTCGTCGCGAACTGGGAGGCAAGTGGGCATTGAATGTTGTAATCCTGCAGTGTGTCGTCGCTTGGCTTGTTGCTTTCCTCGCACACCTCCTGCTTTCCGCTTTTTAATCACCGAAATATGAACCTGGCCACCATCATAGTTCTCCTCATTGTAGGCGCCGGCGCCTATTGGTCCATTGCAACGCTGCGCCGTACGGGCGGTCGTCGGTGCGACGGCTGTTGCGGAGGCTGTTCCGATAGCCACTGCTCGGTGCATCACGATCACGCCAAGCCAACGGCAGGCAAGGACTCGTGTCCCCATTGTCACAGCGATAAACAATCCTCCTGAATATAAGAGCAGTCGTATGTTTCAAGTCATACGACTGCTCCTGTCATTAGATCAAAGTGCTTGAAGAGGGGAGGAGTGGGTGAGAGGTCAAAGTAATCCATTTCTGCTATCGGCAGACGAAAGTATTCCATAGCGTCATAACTGGGGTAGAGGCGTGGCAGTACTGGATTATGTTCGAAAATCCAGCGCTTCGTCTCGTCATCGACGTCAAAGTTTACCATTCCCGCACAGCGCACCGATATATTGTCTGCATAAGCCAGTATCTCCACATTCGGATTTTCTTTCAGTTCCCTGTAAACCGCTTTCCTGGCCGAAGTGGCGAAGTATAGCACGTTTCCTTCCTGCCGCATTATTTGGAATATGCGCAATTTAGGAAGGTGGCCATCGCTTGTAGCGAAAGCCACCTCATTGTGGTCGCGCAGAAATTCAAGTGCTTTCTGCATCATCGTCGTTTACCAGTTGAGCGGTTCCTGAAGGATATTGCCATCAGTCATGGGGCTGTCTGCTTCTGTGAAGGCATTGGCCTTGTACTGGATGCAGAGCATTGTCAGATTCTCGCTGCCGGTGTTCTTCAGTGCACGCTTGCCATCGGGTGACACACGGATGATCGTGCCTTCGCTGACGGGGAAAATCTCACCATCTACCTGGTACTGACCTTCGCCCTTCAGGATGAAGTAAAGTTCCTCGTGAGTCTTGTGGGTGTGCAGGAATCCGCTGTCCTGACCGGGAACGAGTGTCTGGAATGAGAACTCGCTACCTGTTGCACCTACTGCCTGACCTCCAAATACCTTGCCCTGAATGGTCACATTTGGTCCCATTGGAAGTACGTGTTCGATAATCTCACTCATCTTGCCTACGCTTACTGCACTGTAGTTCTTGCCAGTCTTGATTGTCTCAATTTGTTTCATAATTTTATTTGTTTAAAGGGTTATTTGTTCGTTTTGACGGTGCAAAGATAGGGCAAAAAATTGGTTCCCGCAAGAAGGCACTTTTTCGTTCCATAGTTACCAAAAAGTTAGAATTGCTGATTCACAGCAATCCCCACGTAGTAACTTTAATATACTTTAACACTCACTATTCGAAACCATATTACTCACTATTCGAAACCATAATACTCACTTTTAGTAACCATTTTGTCACATCGACTCTACAGAAGACAGTTTTCCACTCGTCATCGTGAATAAATCATCATCAAAATAGCATCAAATACCGAAAATTTCCGTATTTTTGCACACGGTAATTCATATATTATCGAACCCTCAAACCCTCGAACCCTCAAACTTTCGAACTTTTAAACATTTATAACACGCTATGGCAGACTTCAAGGCAGAGTATTTGGCATGTCCCATCCGGCAGGTGATTAGCCGTTTCGGCGACAAGTGGTCCATGCTGGTGCTGTTCATGCTCCATAAGAGCGATACGGGCACGTTGCGATTCAACGAGATTCACAAACTGATGTCCGACTGCTCGCAGAAGATGTTGTCGCAGACACTCAAGAACCTCGAGCATTACAACCTCGTCCATCGCGAGGTTTTTCCACAGGTGCCGCCCAAGGTGGAGTATTCGCTCACCGAAACGGGCAAGTCACTTATGCCCTCGCTCCTTTCTCTGGTCGATTGGGCACTCCAGCATTTCGACGACGTTGTCGTAAAGGATATTGTTCGTGAGTGATATCCTTGACGAGCAGCATGCGTATTGCAATGCCTTTTGCTGCGAGGAACGGCACCATTCTCACTGCTCGAAAGATCATTCTCGAGCGGGGTCGAGCAGTCCTAAGCTAGAATAACCTGTTTCTTATCGTGGCATGTCCTTTCAGGAACCTTGGGGGACATGCCACGATTCTTATATATCCTTTAAGGTACGCGAGCGGACATGCGACGATTGCAGCATATCCTCCAAGGAACGCGAGCGGACATGCGACGACCGCGACATATCCTCCAAGGAACGCGAGCGGACATGCGACGACCGCGACATATCCTCCAAAGAACGCGAGCGGACATGCGACGACCGCAGCATATCCTTCAAGGAACGCAAGCGGACATGCGGCGACCGCGGCATATCCTCCAAGGAACGCGAGCGGACATGCGACAACAGCGGCATATCCTCCACGGAACGTGAGCGGACATGCGACGATTGAATCATGTCCTCTTCGGTTTCTTGGCGGACATGCTGTTACTTTTCTTCGCGAATTGGTAGCAAATATGCTCGAGGGAACGAGATATTTGTAACAATTATGGCTGTGAAATGCATTTTTTTCGAAAATAATAGCTTTTTTTTTCGGAAATAATTTGGAAAATAGTTTTATTACACCTATCTTTGCCGAGATTTTTCGCCATTTTTTGTTGCTTTGATTAGCAAGTTACACATCTTAACACACTGGAGACGCAATTATTTTCATTGCGTGTTCGTGTTAGGTATGTGACAAATTATGACCTAAATGACCTGACCATTCGAAGTGTATTATTTTATTTACCTAAATACTTTATTGTAACTAAACAACATTATGATGAAAAGACAAACGTTCAAATTTGTGAGTGCGGCCTTGCTTGGTGTCGCAGTCTTTGCTTCGTGCCAGGACTATACACCAAGCGATGAATTGACGATTCGACAGAAGACCACATCCGTCAACTATGAGCAGGCCTTCCACCATGCATTCCCCGTCATTGACCCCGAGCAGAACTGGGGCTTCGACCCTATGCCCATTAGTGGAACCGAGATCGAAGCTGTCACCCGAGGCATGAACACCAACTCGAACGAGTGGGTGTCCGAGTATCATTATGAGGTGCCCGGTGGACTGTCGTCCGATGACAGCGCTCCCTGGGGATGGTCACCAGGCGACATCACCAACTACGAGCGTGCCTACGTATATTGGTGGTTCTCCACTCACCGGTGGCCCAAACCTCTCGAGGTGCGCTGGTCGGAATTCTTCGTCGAGAATGTCTGGGGACAGCCTGAGCATTCTGAGCAGGTGGGCGACAAGCAGTCGACACCCTACTACGGTCAGATCCATTCTGGTATGGACAACCTCCACATCCTCGACTATGGCTATATCCCCGCCAACTCGCCCTACGACCACAATATCACCAACGTAGACGAGGCCCTCGAGCATGGCGTGGGCACTCTCCCCGAAGGCTACGAGCATATCAATGACTTCAACTCCTCGGGCGGTGCCAAAGAGCAGGTGATGTACGCGTTCGGTGTGTCCAGCGAAGATTGGTACTATCGTGAGAGCCGTGGTGGCTTTCTGCCCGACCACAACAACTGGACTGTGCAGTACATCAACGGCAATTATTACCTTGGCTTCGACTATTGGTGCGAAAAGAAGACCGATGCCGGCTATTCGCAGGATGAGTATAGTCTTATCAAGCCCGACGGCTTCTACAACGACTGGATCATCAAGCTTCAGAGCGGTGTCCATCTCGTCAACTCCTACACGCGCCGCGTTATGTGCGAAGACCTTGGTGATACCTTCGACTGGGACTTCAACGACCTCGTGTTCGACGTCGCCTTGTTCCACGGCGATTACGGCAACGGCCAGAATGGTTACTATGCCCAGATCACGCTGCAGGCCGCTGGCGGTACTCTACCCATTTACATCGGCGAGAAGAACCAGGCACACGAGGCCCACTTCCTCTTCGGTGTTGATAGTACCGTGCCCGTCAACTGCGATGCTGTGGGCGGCGTGAAGCGCCCCGCTGTGGTTTTCCACCTCCCCATCGACCAGAGTTTAGTCGATGTAACGGACAACGTCTTAGTCTTCAACCCCATCAATATCCCCATCTACGTCACACGTGCCGACATGACCGACCCTGCCCAAGCCATTGAGCTGACAGCCAATAAGGGCATGGCACCTCAGAAGTTCGCATGCCCCATCGACACCTATTGGATGAAGGAGTTCCAGAACATCGAGGGCATCGAGGGCAAGCAGGCCGCAGGCCATCCCAACTTCGTCAAATGGGTGGCTGGCACCATCACCAAGGAGGCTAAGGTGGATGCCAACGACACCGATGAGGTCGCTTTCGTCACCGAGCGCTCGCCGCAGGCCGATAAGAACTTCACCGTGCTCTATGCCGACCACGGCGACAGTCCTTATTCCGTCTCGTGGTGGGAGTCTGGCGAGGATCATGCTGTCATCCAGCCTTGGAAGGACCTTTGGAATAACCGCGTCAACGACCCGCTCCACGTCGAATACACCACTGTGCGCTCCTATCCGAAGGTAGTAAAGACCGATGGCACTGACAATACCGACAACAACGGCTACACTACCTATTCCACTACCTTCGAAGCCCAAGCACCCTATATTTACGAGACGATAGGGGCTGACGACGACCCCATTGCCTATAGCGGCAAGCTCATGAAGCCCATCTTTGATGGCAACCATGTCAGTCAGGAGGAGGTCTGGGGACCCTATGCAAAGACCGTTACGCTCGAAACCAACGACGGCTCCAAGGGCTATGTGCTCGGCTCGGGTTACTATACGGGCGGCTCCAACGTTACTATCACTGCCGTACCGCGTCGGTACATGGAGTTCATCAAGTGGATCGACCTCGACAATGGCGAAGCCATCGTCTCTACCGATGCCGCCTACACCATCGTCAACCTGCAGGATGCCAAGCATTATCGAGCCGTTTTCGATAACAAGCAGGGCAAGCATGTCTATTTCAAGTCCGACCCCGTGGGTGCTGGCTTTATCAAGAACTTCCCCGAGAGCGGCCAGGCCGATGAATGGTATGATCTGGGTACTTACATGGGCGTGTACGACTTCGAAGCTGAGCGAAGAGAGGGCTACGTCTTCGACTACTGGAATGACGATGAAGACGAGTATTTCCCGATGTTCGAGGTCGATGTGGAGAACGAGGATGTCTATCTCACTGCGCACTTCCGCGAAGCCCAGCAGTTCACACTCACGCTTGCGGTCGATGATCCCTCCCATGGTACGGTTAAGGCCCGCGTAACCAATGGTCCGGAGTATCAGGGCACTGGTACCCACACCTTCTGGGAAGGCACTGAGCTCCGTATAGAAGCCACTCCCGCACCAGGATGGAAGTTCACAGGTTGGTACAATGAGGTCTGGGGGATGCGTGAGAGCGGTGCCGCGTCTTACACCATCGAAATGGATGACAACAAGAGCTACACGGCACATTTTGCCGAGATTCCAGCGCCCGTAGTGTCCTATGTCCAGGGTAGTGCTACGCCACCTTCGGCCGATGCCAATAGCACCTTCCCGGGCGGCAGCGTCGCTGAGTTCTCGAAGTTCCTCGCCACCATCACAGCAGAGTCGTTCTTCCAGGGCTATAGCCTGTATCAGAATGTCACTGGTCTGAGCGGCTACACCGAGTGCTGTCTGGAGATAGAATACCTCGCTGGCGGTCAGGTGCAGATTGTGAACCATACGTACGACTATATGTCTATTCAGGAATATGACACACATGTGAGCACCGTGACGCAGTACGCCAAGATTCCATTCAACGGAGCACTCTCGCTTGGTACGGGTGCGGATCGTGTCCGCAAGATCACCATTTGGGTGAAGCCTTAACCCATTAGTTATTTATTATAAATCTCCCCGACAGCAATCAGTGCTGCCGGGGAGATTTATTTTCCGGGATGAAGTTTCCGCAAGAGCCTACGCCTCGTATTCCGTGGGATCGAAACCTTCGAGGGCTTCCTTGCGCTCGATGCAGGTGCCGCAGGTGCCGCAGTGGCGGTCGTGTCCCTTGTAGCAGGAGTAGGTGTGCGAATAATCGACGCCCAACTCGCGGCCACGCAGGGCTATTTCACGCTTCGTGAGGGGAGTGTAGGGGGCGAAGAGCGTAACGCCGTTGGTGGTGCCTTCTTCGATGGCGTGGCTCATGGCAACGACAAAGTCGGGGCGGCAGTCGGGATAGACGAAATGGTCGCCCGAGTGGTTGGCCATGAGCACGTGCTGCAAGCCCTGGCTTTCGGCGATACCGGCGGCGATGCTGAGCATGACACCGTTGCGGAAGGGAACGACGGTCGATTTCATCGTCGTTTCGTCGTATTGTCCGTCGGGTATCTCTTCGTAGCCATTCTTGAGGAGACTGGAGCGGAAGTACTGCTCCATGAAGTCGATATTGATGACGAGATGGGGTATGCCGAGTTTGTGACACTGCCAGCGCGCGCAGGCTATCTCGTGCTCGGCGTGGCGTGAATGATAGTCGAAGGTGACGGCCAGGGCGATGCGCTCCTGGAATTCATGGAGCAGTGTCACGCTGTCCATGCCACCGCTGAGGATAATGATACTGTCTTTCATATTGACGCTTTTAATCCATATATCGCTGCAAAATTACGGCTTTTTTGGCATTTTTCCAAGTATTTCAGTTTTTTTTAGACGAAAAATTTGCTTTCTACGGATTTGTTGCGTAAATTTGCCCCCAAATTTGATAAAAATATCTATTACTTAACCCAAATAAATATGAAGAAGACACTCTTGATGGCCTTTGCCATTGTTGCAGCTGTCGCAATGACTGGCTGCAAAAGTTCTAAAACCCTTTCCGACGCTGCTACCGTAGCATCTCCTACCGAGGAAGTGAAGGAGGTGGAGCCAATCACCTACACTACTCCTACCCGCACTACGACCCGTACCACACCAGTGGCCCAGGCCGGTGACCGCCAGGAGAAGGTTTCGGTGGTGAATAGCGGCGATGCTGGACTCCTGAAGGACTACAATGTTGTGGTAGGCGCATTCAGCAACAAGACCAATGCCGACAACTTCAAGGCCAAGATGGTGAGCCGTGGCTACAATGCCTTCCTCGTACAGAATGAGGCTGGTCTCTATCGTGTAGTAGCTGGCGGCTATGACACCCGTGCACAGGCTGTGAGCGTGCGTGACAACATCCGTTCGACCTACGCCAACGATGACCCAGGTACATGTCCTGCTGCCTGGCTGCTCATCCCCGCCTATTGATCGGACGCTTCTTTTACGATTCATAAAGCCAGATACTTGGGGAAATGCTCCAAGTGTTTGGCTTTTGCTCATTTATACTAATTATCAGTCGAATTTCTTTTGCCGTGTTGGAAAAACGGACAAAATCGACCGATTTTATGTTGGAAAAACGGACAAAGCTCTTCTTGGCAAGCCTTGCGCTTGGTGTGCTGCCAGCGACTGCCTCGGCTGACGTTCTCGGTTCGAATGAATCGGGACACCTCGTCATCAACGAGATCATGCAGTCGAACATCGACCAGCTGATGGTGGAGCATGACTTTCCCGATTCTTGGGTGGAGCTGTATAACCCCACAGACAAAGCTGTCAACATCAGTGGGTATAGGATTGGAAAGGAACCCGATCTCGAATCATCGTATCTTTTCCCCCATAGCCATAACGTACCAGCTCATGGATACCGACTAATCTATTGCGACAAGAAAGGGAATGATACCCATCCAGACTTTCGTTTGGAATCGACTTCATCGGGAAGCATTTACTTGTTCAGTCCAGATGGAGAGGTTATCGACAGCCTTCGTTATCCCGAGATGCCTGCTCCGAACATCGCATACGGTCGCCGAGCGGATAGCGACGCAGATTGGCAATATGAACTAATAGCCACGCCTGGAGCGGCCAACGAAGGCGGCGGTTCGTCCACGTTGTTACCATCGCCCGTCTTCAGTCTGTCGGGTCGCATCATGTCAGAATCAGCAGAACTGCAAATCACGATGCCTGAAGGATTCGATCTGCCCTCAGACACCCGCATTTATTTGACCAACAATGGAGAGGAACCTACCTTCGAATCTCCTTCTGCCACCGAATTCCGTCTGACGATCGATCATACCCTCACTGTCCGTGCCAAACTGCTTTCGGCACACGCTCTGCCTTCGCGTGCTGCCACACATTCCTACATCTTCCATCCGCGCGAATTGCATTTGCCGATTGTGAGTCTGGTGACCGACAGTGCATATCTTTATAGTGAGGACAACGGCATACTATTAGGTGGTCTGCCTCTGGGAACGGGTAACTGCTACAAGGACTGGCGTCGTCCCGTCAACATCGAGTATTTCGAACAGGAGGACGATGATGCCACCATTAATCAGCTTGGCGAAACCGAAGTGGGCGGCTTGGGTTCGCGTATCTATTCGCAAAAGTCGCTCAAGCTGTATGCCCACAAACGTTTCGGCAAGAAGCAATTCAAAGCACAGTTTTGGCCCGAAGACAAACCCGACATTACTGCTGTCGAGAAATTCCGTCTGCGCAATGGCGGTAATCGATGTATCGACACGCGGTTTGAGGATGCACTGGCTCAGCGAATCTTTGCCCGATGGAAGGATTCGCTCGAATGGATTGCCTATTCGCCCGTCATTGGCTATATCAATGGTGAATACAAGGGCATCTTTGGACTAAGGGAAAAATGCGACGAGGATTATCTGGAGTCGAACTACGGCATCTCCGAGGAGGTGGACATTGTGGAAAGTTTCTACACTGATGCGCCGGAATATGCTGAGATAATGCAGCTCATTGATGACGAATCAGCGACATTTGCCGACTTCGAGGCCATCATGGAGATGAGCCAGTTCATCGACTATCTTTGCTGCGAGACATACGCGACGAACGAGGACTTCCCGCATAATAATGTATATATGTGGAAGACGAAGGGAGGCAAGTGGCATTTCGTGCTGAAAGACCTCGACTATTTCTCCAATTCCCAATTGGGCTTCAACTATCTCAACTGGCTTATGGCGACTGGTGACGAGGGAAAATGGGCATTGCAGCCCATCAAACACCGGCTGATACAGAAGCTGATGATGATGGAAGAGTTCCGTGAGGCTTTCATCGACCGCATGGGCATCTATCTTGGCGACTTTCTTCGCCCCGATGTGACGTTGCCACTCATTCGTCAGATGCGCGACGAAATCGATAGTGAGGTAGCCGCAACATTTGCAGAGATGAGCGAAGAGGTGAGCTATGCAGACTTCGACAGAACCATTAATCAACGGTTGATACCATACTGCGAGCTGCGCCCCCTTCGGGCTTACAATCAATTCGCACAATACTACTCGTTGGGTGATGTCATTCCGATGACCATCTATCCGCAGGGCAATCCGATTCTGGTCAACAATGTCGGGCTCACCCAAAGTCAATTTGAAGGCTGCACTTGGCTGGGGCGCAAGTTGAGACTCGACAGCCGAAACCCTGCTGCAGGCTGGGCAATGACTGTGACCTACTTGAATGGCAGCATGAAGACCTTCCGATATGAGCAGCCATCGGTCAGCATACATTTGGCCGAAACTGTGGGCGCATGCGAATCGGTCGCCTTCACAACCATTTCAATTGACCCGGGCGAAGGCATAGAATGTGTTGTGAACGATGAGACCAAAACCCCTGTAGGCTTCTTTACCATCTATGGAATGCCTTGCAGCAATGCGGGGGGGAACGTACGATTGGTACGCGACCCCGATGGAACATTTCGAAAGATTATCAGATACTAAAGGGATATGGATAGACCATTATTACATAAACGCTTGACTGTGGCTTGTCTGTCGCTGCTTGTCAGTTTAGGAGGTCACCTTGTTGCCCAGACGCATCAGGTGATGATCAACGAACTGATGCAAAGTAATGTCGATGCCCTTTTCTATCGAAAGGATTTCCCCGACTCCTGGTTCGAAGTCTATAATACTACTGGAAAGAAAATCAACATGAGGGGCTGGCGTATTGGGGTCACCAATGATTATGCCAAGTCGTACGATCTTTTCCATTTTCGTGAGCTGCCGGCCTACGGACATATCCTCTACTATTGTGACAAGAAGGACGATGGATGGGAACATACCGACTTCCGGTTGGAGTCAACCAAGGCCGGAGCCCTCTATCTTTGGAATGCTGATGGCGTGTTGGTTGATAGTGTGGCATACAACGAGATGCCTGCTCCCAATATCGCTTGGGGCAGGATTACGGATGGGGCAGACGAATGGCAATATGAAGTCACCCCTACGCCTGGTGAGCCAAACGAAAGCCGTGGCTCAGACTTTATCATGCCTGATCCTGTATTCAGTCATACTGGGCGACTGCTCCCTGTGGGTGAGTCACTCTCGGTCACGATTACATTTCCTGACGTCCTTCTTCCTTCCGACACACGTCTGTATGTCACCCTCGATGGCTCGGCTCCCACCAAAGCGTCTGCAAGCTACGCCAAGGATGAACCTTGCACGATGCTGATAACGGAGACATCGGTGGTTCGTGCCCGGTTGATTTCTAACTTCGCACTGACTTCCCTGCCTGTGACGCATTCCTATATCATCCATCCACGCACGACTCAACTGCCAGTGTTCTCGCTTTCGACCGACAGCAGATATCTTTACGACGAGGAGATAGGCATGATGGTGGGCGATGACTTCGACGATAATTGCTTCAAGGGTTGGCGTCGCCCGTTCAATATCGAGTTCTTCGAACAAACGGAGCCAGACACGGCGCTCATCAATCAGATTGGCGAGGCGGGAATGCATGGGGCAGGGTCGCTGCGAAGACATCAGAAGGCGATGAACCTCTATACCAACAAGCGATGGCAGAAGAAACGCTTCAAGTCGGCAACATTCTTTCCGCACAAGCCCTTCATCAAGAAGACCAAGACCTTCTGCCTTCGCAACAGTGGTACGCGATGCCTCGACTCACGTATCGACGACGCCTTTGTACAACTGCTTTTTGCCAATCATCTCGACAGCTTGCAGTATCTCGACTATCGACCCTGCATTGTCTATATCGACGGCAAGTATAACGGTATCATGGATATTCGTGAACGTGCCAACAACACTTGGGCATCGAACAATCTGGGGCTTGAGGAAGATTCGATTTCCGAAATTGAGGCATTCTATACCAACGTGGCAGAATATGATGATATTCGTCAGCTGATTGATGATCCGAATTCCAAATATGAGGACTTTGACAAACTGTTCGATATGTCGCTTTTCCTAAATTATCTATGCTGTGAAGCATATTCCTCCAATCGCACTTTCGCCCATACCAATGTCTATCTGTGGTACGACAGGAGCGAATGTCAGAAGATTCTCCACCCATTGTTGAAGGATCTGGACGATTTCTCGGGAGGAGGAGACAATTGGAGTTGGATGAATTTTATCACGCTGACTGGAAACGAAAGTAATTACGATGAAAAACCTGAGCATAGGCGTATCTTTGCGCGACTGTTCGATATGCCTGAGTTCCGCAATCCGTTCATCGACCGCATGATGGTCTATCTTGGCGACTTTTGCAAGCCTTCGGTCACCGTTCCGAGGATCAACGACATGCGTGCTGCGATTGAGGATGAGATTGAAGCGACATTTGCCTTTATGAACGAAGGTGCCACCTATCAGGATTTCGCCAACCGTATCGAGAACAAGCTCATCCCATTCTGTCAGCAGCGCCCGTTGATTTTAAGCCAGCAGCTTGCCTCTCGGTTCGATTTGGGGAATGTCATTCCCCTCACTGTCTCCACAAAGGTGTATCATGACGGCTCGGTTTATGATGTTCCGGCAAGTATGAACGACATTTGTCTTACAGAGGGCAATTTCGATGGCTATTGTTTCAGCGGTCGGGCTTTTCGTGTGAACAGTGGCAACAGCAATTTCCATTGGCAACTGGTAATCGGTTACTCCAACGGTGGTTTCGAACCCCGTACCTTTCATCAGTCCGACATCTCAATCCGACCAGATCTGTTGGGCAACAATATCGTCTCATTGACGCTTTTACCTGTTGTTGCTTCTGGTGCTGGCATAGAGGAAACAATGGGTGACGTGGATGAAGAAATGCCCGTTTATGACTTGTTCGGTCAACGTCATCAGCGTTTATCCGATGGGCAGGTAATGATTTACAGAGGCAAGAAGATCCTCAGAGTTCGTCAGTGAACAGGCAAACATAAAGGTAAAAAGATTATCGTGAAAGGGGTTCAAAGATGAGATACATATTGATAATACTGCTCAGTAGTCTATCCCTGTTGGCTGCCTGCCATGAGCCGGAGATCCAGCTTAATGATAATCCAAATGATGAAGGCTCGGACATTGACTACACCCTTTCACCCAACTTCGGGAAGAGTCTTGGCATCTTTGGCGGGTCGTTCAGCAATATTGAGGAGTCGGACAGCTGCAAGTTTTATTGGCAGGAGCTGCTGCAACTCACGCTGTTCGGACATGGCATCAATGGAGCGGGCTACAGCAACCTCACGCAGGAGAGGGGCGTGCTGCAGTATGCCGTCGATCGCTGCTGCCAACGCGATGAGCCGCACGACATCTACTTGCTTTGGTCGCCCAGCAACGACTTCTCAAAGGGACGCGCCACCATCGGCACGCTCAGCGACTACACCGAGGCCGACGGCTTCGACACCGCGAAGCTCACGACCATGCTGGGCGGAATGAACTACAGCTATCAGAAACTGAAACAGAAGAACCCCGATGCCGAGATTCTTCTGTTCACCACGCTCCCTATCTTCAACAAGGGTGCAGCGGGCTACGATACGCTCTACGCCGACAGCATCGGCCTGCGTCACTACGTCGATGCCCAGATCGAATGGGCCAAGGCGCACGATGTCCCTTACCTCGACCTCTTCCGTCGCTCAGGTTTCACCCACAGTAACTATGGCCCGTATTACCAGAAGGACAAGCTGCATCCGAACGTCGAAGGGTACAAGCACCTTGTTGATATCACCTTGCCTTTCCTTGCATATCCTCACTGATGGCAGGTCTTTTGTCTCACAGATTCTGCATCTGCTTTTTTCGCACAGAGAATATTTAAGTCACACAGATTCCACAGATTTACACAGATTTCGATATGCGGTATGTTTTGGACGAGCATTGACGCGCCTAACGAAAAATTTGTGTTTATCTGAGAAATCTGTGTGACCTTCCACCAATAACTGTGTGCCCTTCTCACTCGTCGGAGTTGTCCAGCAGCTGGATGCCATCGGCGAGGAGGGAGATGCGTTGCTGCTTGTAGAGGGCGCCGATGGCCTTCTTGAAGGTCTTTTTCGACATCTGAAGCTCGGAGGCGATGAGTTCGGGCGTGGAATGATCAGTGAGCGGCAGGAAGCCGTTGCGGCGATGCAGTGCCTTGAGGATGGAAGCCTCGGCGGGATCGATCATCTGGCGATAGCCGATGGGCTGAAGCGAGAGGTCGATCTTATCGTCCTCGCGAACCCCTTTGACCCAGGCACGCAGACGTTCGCCGATGCGTATCTCCTGGAAGATCTGGTTATGATAGAGCAGGCCGGCATGTTGTTGGTTGATGATGACCTTGTAGCCGAGGTTCGTTTGCTTCCAGACGAGGACTTCGACTTCCTGACCTTCCTCGTAGGCGGGTGGCACGTTGCCCAAATGCTTGTCGATCTTGCCAGTGCCTACGATGCGGCCCGACAGCTGATCTATATAAATATATATA
>JAEEGH010019278.1_pt1 | contig 14320 bp, 10 predicted proteins | sample 9134181 | NCBI WGS metagenome assembly JAEEGH01 (sample SAMN16246544, study PRJNA631951) | gut metagenome | biome: gut microbiome; feature: rumen; material: DP-attached | host: Bos | place: Iran: Karaj | collected 2018-10 | reverse complement strand
CCTCGGCATCGAATCTTCCTGTGACGACACCTCGGCGGCCGTCCTGCGCGACGGCGTCCTGCTATCCAACGTCATCGCCTCGCAGCAGGTCCACAAGGACTTCGGCGGGGTGGTGCCGGAGCTTGCGTCCCGCGCCCATGAGCAGAACATCGTCCCGGTCGTCTCCGAGGCGCTGCGGAAGGCGGGCGTCGGTCCGGCGGACCTCACCGCTATCGCCTTCACCCGCGGCCCCGGCCTGCTGGGATCCCTCCTGGTGGGCACGTCCTTCGCCAAGGCGCTGTCCCTGTCGCTGGACATCCCGATGGTGATGGTGAACCACCTGCAGGGCCATATCCTGGCGAATTTCGTCCGCCAGCCGGACAAGCCCGTGGACGAGCCCTCCTTCCCCTACCTGTGCCTGCTGGTCTCCGGCGGCAACTCGCAGATCGTCAAGGTGAACAGCCCGCTCGAGTACGAGATCCTGGGCCAGACGATCGACGACGCGGTGGGCGAAGCCTTCGACAAGTGCTCCAAGATGCTGGGCCTGGGCTACCCCGGCGGCCCGGTCATCGACCGCCTCGCCAAGCTCGGGAACCCGGACCGCTTCCATTTCGCGAAACCCAACATTCCGGGCCTGGACTACAGCTTCAGCGGCATCAAGACCTCGCTCCTGTACTTCGTCCGGGACGAGATGGCGAAGGATCCGGACTTCCTCGAGAAGAACAAGGAAGACCTCTGCGCGAGCTTCCAGAAAACGCTCATCGACATCCTGATGGGCAAGCTCATCCGGGCGGCGAAGGAAACGAAGATCAAGCAGATCACCATCGGCGGAGGCGTTTCCGCGAACAGCGGCCTCCGCGAGCGGATCGTCGCCGAAGGCAGGAAACGCGGCTGGAAGACCTTCCTCCCCGAGTTCAAGTTCACGACCGACAACGCGGCGATGATCGCCGTCGCCGGCTGGTTCCGCTACAAGGCCGGCGAGCGCACTCCCCTGGACGTCGCCCCCGTCTCCAGGATGGCGGACTACTAGTATGAAAGAATTCGAGATAGCCAAGAAGATCGGCAAGGAACTGACGGAATCCGAACTGAAAGAAGCGGCCGCCAAGGCCTTGGGCGTCAAGCCCGAGAAGGTGGGCGCCGCCGTCATCGTCCGCCGTTCCGTCGACGCCCGGCAGGATATCCTGTACCGCTACCGCGTGCAGGCCTACCGCGAAGGAGAGGCCTGCGAACCTTACAAACTCCCTGATTATCAGGATGTCCACGCCGCCGAACCGGTCGTCGTCATCGGCGCCGGCCCGGCCGGCCTGTTCGCCGCCCTGAAGCTCCTGACACGCGGCCTGAAGCCCGTGATCCTGGAGCGCGGCAAGGACGTCCACCGCCGCAAGGCCGACATGGCCAAGCTGTCGGTGGAAGGCGTCGTCGACCCGGACTCCAACTACTGCTACGGCGAAGGCGGCGCCGGGGCTTTCTCCGACGGAAAGCTCTTCACCCGGTCCTCCAAGCGCGGCGACATCCGCGAAGTCCTGCACCAGTTCGTGCGCTTCGGGGCCGACCCGTCCATCCTCATCGACGCGCATCCGCACCTGGGGACGGACAAGCTGCCCGCCATCGTGGAGAACATCCGCCTGTGCATCGAGGAGCACGGGGGCGAATACCATTTCGACAGCCGGGTGACGGACATCGTCCCGGTCGCCGGCGGCTTCGAGGTCCATGTCGGGGAAACCGTGTACAAGGCGGCGAAAGTCATCCTCGCGTCGGGCCATTCCGCCCGCGACATCTACGAGATCTTCGCGCGCCGGGGCTGGGCGCTGGAGGCCAAGGGCTTCGCCCTGGGCGTCCGCGTCGAGCACCCGCAGTGGCTCATCAACCAGATCCGCTACCACGGCAAGTACCAGCCCTTCATGCCCACGGCCGAATACTCCTTCGTCCAGCAGGTGGAGGACCGCGGCGTCTTCTCGTTCTGCATGTGCCCCGGCGGCATCCTGGTTCCCTCCTCCACGGAGGACGGCACCGTGGTCCTGAACGGCATGTCCAACTCCGCGCGCAACTCCAAGTGGGCCAACGCGGGCGTGGTCGTGCAGATCGAACCGGGAGACCAACCTGCTGAATATCAGGGACCTTTCGCACTGATGGACTACCAGCACGACATTGAGAAAAAGATGTACGAGTACGTGTCCACGCACGGCGGAAAGCATCCCCTCGCCGCGCCCGCGCAGCGGATGAAAGACTTCTGCCGCGGCATCGTCTCGAAGGACCTGCCCAAGACGTCCTACCACCCGGGCGCGTGGTCGTCGCCGCTGCACGAGCTCCTGCCGGAGCACGTGTCGCTGCGGCTCCGCCGCGCCTTCCCGCAGGTGGACCGCCAGATGCACGGCTATTACACGAATGACGCCCTCCTCCTGGGCGTGGAATCCCGCACTTCCTCGCCGGTCCGCCTGCCGCGCGACCCCGAGACGCTCGAGCACGTGGACGTTCCCGGCCTGTACCCCTGCGGGGAAGGCGCCGGTTACGCCGGCGGCATCGTCTCTTCCGCCCTGGACGGCATCAATTGCGCGGAGAAGATATGATCCATACCAGCGAAGTCAAGACGACCGCTCCCGAGGCGTTCGCCAATGAAACGCAGCGGAAGGTCTATGCCGCCCTGGAGCGGCTGGAAATCCCCTTCGGACGCATCGACAACGACCCGGCCGTGACGATGGAAGACTGCATCGCCATCGACGAGGCCCTGGGCGTTCCCACCGTGAAGACGCTGCTCCTCTGCAACCGGCAGCAGACGGTGTTCTACCTGTATGTGATGCCGGGCGACAAACCTTTCAGTACCAAGGACTTCGGCGCCGCGCTGCAGATTTCCCGCGTGTCGTTCGCCCCGGCGGCGATGCTGCAGGAATTCCTGGGCACGGAGGTGGGCGCGACGACGCCCCTGAGCCTCGTCGCCGACCCGGAGAAGCGGGTCCGGCTCATCATCGACCGGGCGGCCGTCGCGCCGGAATCCATCGGCTGTCCCGACGGTACGACCACCTGCTACATGCGCCTGAAGACGGCGGACCTGCTGGGGAAATTCATCCCGGAGACGGGGCACGAGCCCACGTTCATCTAAAAAGATTCCTTCGCTTCGCTCGGAATGACAAAGGATTGAAAATCCATAAGGATTTTCTTATCTTTGTAGATTGTGAAGAAGGGCCTTCGCATAACGGCATGGATTCTGGCGGCACTCGTGATTCTGCTGCTGGCGCTCGTCGTGGCCGTCCAGTCGCCGGCGGTGCAGACCGCCCTCGCCCGGAAGGCCGTCGACAAGCTCTCCGAGAACATCGACGGCGACATCAGCATCGGCCACATCGCCGTCCGCCCGTTCGACGCCGTCACCCTCGAGGACGTCGTCCTGACCGACCGCCATCCCTATGACGGCGGGGAGTTCCCCCGCCAGGACACGCTGGCCCGCATCGGCAGCCTGTCCGCCCGCTTCTCCCTGAAGGGCCTCCTCCACAAGGAGCGCATCTCCGTGAGCCGCCTCCGGCTGGAGGACGGCGAGCTGAACCTGGTCCTGGAGCCCGGGACGGGAGGCAAGGCCGTCCTGGACAACATCTCCCGCATCTTCCGCCTCCAGAAGGACCCGGACAAGCCCGACAAGGACTTCGGCGACCTGCTGGAAGCCCGCAAGGTGGATGTCGAGGACTTCACCTTCCGGATGTACAATCCCGTCGCCGCCGCCCGCCGCGCCGAGCGGGGCGGCAAGCCCCTCCCCGCCGACGTCATCGACTGGAACGACCTGGAAATCAAGGCCGACATCCACGCCTCGGACATCCTGGTCAAGGACGGCGTCATCAGCGGCGACGCGGACCATCTCTCCATCACGGACAAGACCGGCTGGAACGTGCGCGACCTCTCCGGCAAGGTGAAGGTCGGCCACGGGAAGGTCCTGCTGGACAACCTCCACATCGACGACGGGGATTCCGACCTGCATTTCCGCTATTTCCGCCTCCTGGGCACGCTGGACGACGACTACAAGGACTTCATCGGCCGGGTCCGGCTCGAGGGCGAATTCGTGGAACCGACCGTCTTCTCCATGCAGACCATCCGCCATTTCGCCCCGAACCTGGAGCGCTTCACGTTCAAGTCGGACCTCGCCGGCAAGGTGGAAGGCACCGTGGCGGACTTCGCCGTCAAGGGACTCGCCCTCAAGGAGCACGGCAGCGGGATCACGGGCCGCGTGGACGGGACGATGAAGGGACTGCCCGAGATCGAAACCGCGCAGCTGGACTACCGCGTCAAGGATTTCCGCTTCGGCCTCGGCGGCCTCGGAACCTTCATCCAGGAATGGGCCCCGGATACGAAGCTGGACCTCGGCAAGATGGGCAGGGGCACGGACTTCAGCCTGAACGCCACGGCCAAGGGTCCGCTGGACCGCCTCGCGGTGAAGGGGAACCTCACCTCCAACGCCGGGGCGGCGGACGTGGACCTTACCCTCCGGAACGTCCTCGACCGCAAGCGGCCCATCTCCATCGGCGGCCACCTCCGGACGCGGGACCTGGACGCCGGACGGATCGCCGGCATCAAGGAACTGGGCCCCGTCACCCTGACGACCGGCCTGAACGCCACGCTGGCGCCCCGCAACCTGCAGGTCCGCATCGACTCCCTGAACGTGGGACGCCTCAGCGCCCTGGGCTATGACTATACCGGCATCGCGGCCGTGGGCACCTATTCCGACGCGTCCTTCGACGGCCGCATCGTGTGCGACGACCCGAACCTGAACGCCCTCGTCCAGGGCAAGTTCGACCTGTCCTCCCGCACGCGGAACGCCGCCTACCAGTTCTACGCCAATGTCGGCTATGCCGACCTCAACGCCCTGCACATCGACAAGCGGGGCACCTCCAAGGTCTCCCTCCAGGCCGATGCGAATTTCATCCGCACCCGTGACCGGGACCTCCTGGGCGAGGTCAACCTCCGGGACGTCCTGCTGGAGAACGCGAACGGCCGCCACCGCATCGGCGACATCACGGCCAGCGCGCACGCGAACGACGACATCCACCGGATGCGGTTCGAGTCCGGCTTCGCGGAAGGCACCTTCGTCGGGGACCGGTCGCTCGTGTCGATGGTCTCGGACCTCAAGGACCTGGTGGTCCGGAAGGAGCTTCCGTCGCTGCTGGAGAAGGCGGGAAAGCCTTGGGACGGAACGCCTTACGAGATGAACTTCAAGTTCTTCGACACCCGCGAGGTGCTCGGATTCCTCGTGCCCGGCCTGTACATCGAGAAGAATTCCTCCCTGCGGCTCAAGGTGGACGAAGACGGCATCGTCGACGGGAACGTCACCTCCGGACGGCTCGCCCTCGGCACCCGCTTCCTGAAGGATTTCCGGCTGGATTTCGACAACCGGAACAACGCGCTCCACGCCGACGTGACCGGCTCGGCCATCAACCTGGGCGGCTTCGAACTCAAGGACAACCACATCGACGCGATGGTCGACGACGACCGCGTCAGCCTCACCTACACCTTCGACAACAAGACCGAGGACGCCAACAAGGCGGAGCTCCGGCTCTCGGCCGACCTCGCCCGCGGCGCCGACGGCCTCGCCGTCGTCGCCTCCGTGCTCCCCTCCTCCGTCTACTACCACGGCGACCGCTGGCAGGTGGACTCCGACGACCTCACGCTCCAGGGCGGCGACCTCCGGGTGGACCGTTTCCGCCTCCGCAACGGGCAGCAGTCGCTGGTCGTCGACGGCGGCCTGTCCCCCGACAAGAACGACACCCTGGCCGTGCGGATGGACCAGTTCGACATCTCCCTGCTGAACTCCCTCGTGATGAAGGGGAAGATGGACATCAAGGGACAGGCGACGGGCCGCGCGAGCCTCGTCTCCCCGTCCAAGCCGTCGCCGGCCCTGCTCGCCAGCATCGCCTGCGACTCCACGTTCCTGGCCGGCCGGCCGATGGGCTCCGTGGAGGTGGGCAGCGTCTGGAACGAACCCGAGAAGCGGTTCGACATCCAGCTGCGGAACCTCCAGGACGGGGTCCGGAACTTCGACGTGGACGGTTACCTGCGTCCGAAGGACAAGGCCATCCGGGCCGCCGCGCAGCTCAACCGCCTGGACATGGGCTATGCCGCCCCGCTCCTCGCCGGGATCTTCGACCGCTTCGAGGGCGCCCTGGACGGGAAGGTGAACGTGGACGGCACCCTGGACAAGCTCCGGATCGGCAGCGAAGGGATGCAGATCGTGGACGGCATCCTGGGCGTCGATTTCACGCGGGTTCCCTACCAGGTGTCCGGACCGGTTTCCGTGGATACGGAAGGCCTTCATTTCCAGGACGTCAGCATCGCGGACGGACTCGAAGGGAAAGGCACCGTCACCGGCAGCCTCCGCTTCGGCGGCTTCAAGGACATGCGGCTCGACACGCACATCCAGTTCGAGCGGATGAAGGTGCTGGGCATCACCGACCGCAACGGTCCCATCTACGGCGACGTGTACGGGACCGGCCGCGTGGACATCACGGGCCCGTTCGACGCCCTCGCCCTCAACATCGACGCCCGGACGGTCAAAAGCGGCAACATCCACATCCCGCTGCGGTCGGGCGGCGCCAAGGCCACCGGCAACCTGCTGGTGTTCAAGGAGCCGTACGTCGAGGTCGAGGAAGACCCGTACGAGCAGATGATGCGCGTCAACCGCACCGGCAAGAAGAAGACGCAGAGCGACCTGGACGTCCGGGTCCGCGTCCGGGCGACGCCCTCCGTGACCGCCTTCGTGGACATCGGCGAGAATACCCTCCAGGGCGTCGGGAACGGCCTGATCGACCTCCGCATCCGGACCGGCCTGAGCGACCAGTTCAACATCAACGGCGACTACACGCTCCGGAGCGGCGAGTTCAAGTTCTCCGCCCTGGACGTCGTCACGCGGGAATTCACCATCCGCGAAGGCAGCAGCATCCGTTTCAACGGCGACGTGATGGATTCCGACCTGAACGTGACCGGCGTCTATTCGACCAAGGCCGCGATCTCCACCCTCCTGTCCAGCATGGCATCGGCCGAAGCGGCCCGCCGGCAGGTGGACTGCCTCATCGACATCACCGGCAAGCTGCGGAACCCGCAGATCAAGTTCGACATCGAGATCCCGCAGCTGGACCCGGGCACGGAAGGCCTGGTGACCAGCGCCCTGAACACCGAGGACAAGAAGATGAAGCAGTTCCTGTACCTGCTCATCGCGAACAGCTTCCTCCCCAACGAAGAATCCGGCATCATCACCACCGGCGGCTCCAACATGCTGTATTCCAACATGACCGGCATCATGGCCGGCCAGCTGAACAGCATCTTCGAGCGGCTGAACATCCCGTTGGACCTGGGCCTGAACTACCAGCAGAACGCCTCCGGGCAGAACCTCTTCGACGTCGCCCTCTCCACCCAGCTGTTCAACAACCGGGTGATCGTGAACGGCACGATCGGCAACCGGCGGATCCTCGGGACCACCACCGACGAGGTGGCGGGCGACCTGGACATCGACATCAAGCTGAACCCGCCGGGCACCCTCCGGCTGAACCTGTTCTCCCACTCCGCCGACCAGTACACCAGCTTCCTGGACAACAGCCAGCGCAACGGCGTCGGCTTCGCCTACCAGCGGGAGTTCAACAACCTCAAGCAGTTCTTCAGCGACTTCTTCACCCCTCGCCGGGAACGGGAGGCGCGGGAAGCGCTGCAGCCCGTCGAGCGGACCTCCCTGCAGATCGATTCCACCGGCAAGGCCCATCCCTTGACCGAAACCCCTGCGCATGAATAAAGGAAAGCTATATCTGATTCCGTCCCCGCTCGGGGACAACGACCCGGCCGAAGTGCTTCCGGCCCCGGTCCTGGAACTCCTGCCCACGCTGGACTGCTTCGTGGTCGAGGAAGTCCGGACCGCCCGGCGCTTCCTGTCCCGCGCGGGCCTCAAGGGCCATATCGAGGGACTGGAATTCCATGAACTGAACGAGCATACGGCCCCGGCGGAGATCGCGCCCCTCGGGCGCCTGTTCGACGGCGGACGCAACGTGGGCCTCATTTCCGAGGCCGGCCTTCCCGCCGTGGCGGACCCCGGCGCCCAGCTGGTGGCCCTGTGCCACCGGGAAGGGATCGAGGTCGTGCCCCTGGTGGGGCCTTCGTCCCTGATGCTGGCCCTGATGGCCTCCGGACTCAACGGCCAGTCCTTCGCCTTCGCGGGCTACATCCCCGCGAAGACCGAGGAGCGCCGCGCGGCCATCCGCCGGCTGGAGAAGCGGTCGGCCGCGGAGCACCAGACGCAGATCCTCATCGAGACGCCCTACCGGAACGACGCCCTCCTCGCGGACCTGGCGGCCACCTGCTCCGGCAAGACACTCATCACCGTCGCGGCGAACCTGATGCAGCCCGACGCCTTCATCCGCACCCTCCCGGCCGCCCGTTGGAAGGAGCATCCCGTCACCATCGGCAAAAGGCCGTGCGTATTCCTGATCCTCGCATGAAAGTCGCCCTCACCACCCTCGGCTGCAAACTGAACTACGCGGAAACGTCCACCTATGAGCGCGGATTCGTCGCCCACGGGCTGGAGGTGGTCCCCTGGAGCGCCGTGGCCGATGTCTACGTGATCAACACCTGCGCGGTGACGGAAACCGCGGAAAAGAAGTCCCGCAACCTGATGCGCCGGGCGCACAAGACGAACCCCGACGCCCTCGTCATCGTCACCGGCTGCTACGCCGAGCTCAAGAAGGAGAAACTCTATGACATCGAAGGTGTCTCCCGCGTCTTCGCAGCCGCGGAAAAGCCGCAGCTGGTGAACGAGACGCTCGCGATGCTCCACGTCATGCCCGGCCCCGACCGGGCATCTGTCGAAACGCTGCCGGCGTACTCGTCCGGCGAGCGGACGCGCTCGTTCCTGAAGGTCCAGGACGGGTGCAACAACTTCTGCGCGTACTGCACCGTGCCGTACGCCCGCGGCCGCAGCCGGAACATTCCCATCTGCGAGCTCGTGAAGCAGGCGGAGCAGATTGCGGCGAAGGGCATCCGCGAGGTGGTGCTGACGGGCGTGAACACGGGCGATTTCGGCCGCACGACAGGCGAATCCTTCCTGGACCTGCTGAAGGCCCTGGACGCGGTGGACGGCATCGACCGCTACCGGATCTCGTCCATCGAACCGAACCTCATCACGGAGGAAATCGTGGACTGGATCGCCTCCGGGACCAAGTTCCAGCGGCATTTCCACATCCCGCTCCAGTCCGGCAGCGACACCCTGCTGAAGAAGGTGGGCCGCCGGTACGACACGGCCCTGTTCGCCTCCCGCATCGACTATATCCGCCAGGCGATGGAACGCCCGGGCGAGCCGAAGGTGTTCTTCGGCATCGACGTCATCGTGGGCCTTCCCGGCGAGACGGAAGAACTGTTCCTGGAGACCTACAACTTCCTGAAGGACCGGATCAAACCCGCGTTCCTGCACGTGTTCCCCTACTCCAAGCGCCCCGGCACCCGCGCCGCCGTGATGCCGGACCAGGTCCAGGACAGTGTGAAAACGGACCGCGTCGCGCGGCTCGAAGCCCTCTCGGACGACCTCCACGCCGCCTTCGTCGCGGCCAACAAAGGCCTCCCCGAGCGCGTCCTCTGGGAATCCTCCGTCAAGGGCGGCCTGATGTTCGGCTACACCGGCAACTACATCCGCGTCGAAAAGCCCTACGACCCTGCGCTGGTGAACCAGTTGGAGGATATCGTGTTATGAGTGAAGTAAAGCTCACATTCTTGGGGACGGGGACGTCGCAGGGGATTCCGATCATCGGGTGCCAGTGCGCGGTGTGCCGGTCGAAGGATCCGCATGACAAGCGGTTCCGGGCGGCGGCGTTCGTGGAGTACGAGGGGTTCCAGGTGCTCATCGACGCAGGGCCGGACTTCCGGATGCAGATGCTTGCGAAAGGGATCCGCCACCTGGACGCCATCCTGCTGACACACAAGCACAAGGACCATACGGGCGGCCTGGACGACGTGCGGTCGTTCAACTATATCGACAAGAAGGCCGTGGAGATCTATTGCGAGCCCGAAGTGCTGAAGTCGCTCCGGAACGACTACGCCTATGCCTTCGCCGAACACAAGTACCCCGGAGCCCCCGAATGGCACGTGCATCTCATCGACGAGAAGCCTTTCCGCATCACCTCCCTGGAGAACACCGGCGACCTGGAATGGGTCCATGACATCGGCTATTTCTACCGGCAGCCGGACGGGTCGCTCATCCCTTCTGACAATGCCGTCGTGCCCGCCTTGCCGGCCCTTCCCGGCCCGGACAGCGGTTTCGTCGACGGGTCCAAGTATCTGAATATCATTCCCATCCGGGGATTCCACGACCAGATGCCCGTGCTGGGATTCCGGTTCGGGAAGATCGCGTATATCACGGATATGAGTTCCCTGCCGGAGAGCGAGCTGGAGAAACTGCAGGGGCTGGAGCACGTATCGCTGAACACGGTGGGATACCATCCCCACCATTCGCATTTCTCGCTGGACCAGGCCCTGGCGCTGGCGGACCGCATCGGCGCGAAACATACCTGGCTGACGCACTTGAGCCACGCCTTCCCTACCTACGCCGCCTTCTGCGACGATCTCCGGCGCCTTTGCGCCGAGCGCGGCATCCGGTCCGACGTGCAGCCCGCCTTCGACGGCCTGACAGTCACGGCTCGGTAGCGAGCGTATCTTCCTGTCCGTCCCGGATGTATTCGATGGCACTGTCCAGCAGGAGCCAGATGGCGAAGGCCGCAAGGCCCAGGGTGACGACGATCTCGAACATGGCGCTTTCGTTTTTGGTTTCCAAGGGCAAAGGTAGCGCTATATTGTGCCAAATCACAGCACAATCATCCCTTTTTCCCCATTTCCACAAGTCGGAAAAAAAGCGTATATTTGAAAAATTTAACGACTGACCATGAAAATTTTCAAGCATCTGATCCTCGGACTCGCCGCCCTCCTTCTCCTGGCGGCCTGCGGTCCTTCCCGTTACACGAATTCCAGCGTCAACCTGGCTTCCGTCCCGGAATACGCCTTCATCGAACCCTACTCCTACATCATCCTCTACGGCGACGACGGGAAAGGTTATTATAACGAAGAGTCTTCCGCCACGGCGACGAAAACGATCTCGAACATCATCAATTCCGAGCGGTTCCCCTTCTCCGACATGATCCCCGCCGACTACGACGGCGAGAACGCGGACATCAAGAACTGGATGCGGACCTTCCCGGATTTGGATCCGTCCAAGGCGGACCGTCTCCGCGTCCCCAAGTCCCTCCGCAAGATGCTGGACAAGAGCGGCCTCCGCTACGGCATCGTCATCTACTCCTACGGCTATGTCCAGACCAAGGCGGGCTATCAGCGGGAAAAGGTGGAGAAAGCGGCTTCCAAAGTCATCGACAAGGCGATCGAGAGCCTGACCGGCATCACCGGCCTGACCAATCCGTCCCAGAATTATTCTGTCAGCGACCCGTACGGCAACGTCCTCTACTGCGCCGTCATCGACGGAGAGACGGACCGCGTCGTCCATTTCGTGAACGAGACCCCGACCTTCTCCTCCCACCCCACAGAAAACTCCTACGTCAGCGAACTCCTTCACAAACTCCTGAAAGAATTCGTGCGCTAAATCCTCGGCATAACGACAAAAAAACCTCCTGGCTCTGTACCAGGAGGTTTTTTAGTGCGATGCCGCGCCGGTTACCGGCCGTCCGCGAGGAAGGAGGCCTGCACCGGGCCGAGGCGGCGGTAGCCGTCCTCGTTCATGTGGAGCTTGTCGCCCAGATAGTAGAGGTCCACGTTGAACTCGTTGATTCCCTGCAGGTTGAACTGGTCCAGCACCGGGATGCCGTAGTAGGCGCAGCAGGCCTTCTGGGCCTCGATGTAGTCCGCGAAGGTCTTGCCGGTCTTGTTGGGCGCCGCGGAGTACGGATTGTGGCCGGCGTCGGCCCCGAAGAAACGGAGGGAGGTGAAGAAGTAGATCTCCGCCTTCGGATTCTTCTCCAGCAGGGTCTTGATGCAGTAGTTGATGCCGCCGCACTGGGTGGTCAGCTTCCGCGGGTCGTAGTTGTCATAGACGGTGTAATCCTGCCAGGTACCGCACTCGCGGCTGTTGTTGTAGTCGTTAGTCGATGCCCAGAGCACATACACGTCATACACGCCGGCGTCCTCCACCTGCTTCTGGAGGGTGTAGCCCTGCTTGTTGGAGAAACCGGCTCCTCCCACGCCATAGGTGGTAACCTCGGCGTTCAGGAGATCCGCCCAGCACTGCTTCGCGGCGTCGGACTCGTTGTTCACGGAGAGGGAGCCGCCGAAGACGGCGATGCTCTTTCCGTAGTTCTTGTGGCCCTTGTACGGACTGTCCTTGGCGATTTTGCGGTTCGGCACCAGATGGTGCTTCTCCGGCTCGGGGCGCCGGTTGCGGAGCCACGCCTGCCCGGCTTCGGCATCGGCCTCCGCCAGGGCCTTGAGCTCCTCGCGGGCCGCGGCCACGTCCTCGCGATACGTCTCGTTGGAGTGCATCGCGGCGAAGGTGGCCGATGCCAGAAGCTTGGACGCATCGACATCGCTCTGCCAGTGGTAGCCTGCGATCACGCGGCTCTGGCCCCACTCATAACCGGCCTTGAGCAGCGTGTCCTGCCGCTCGGGATTCAGTTCCGCGAGGACCAGGGCCATGCCCCAGCCACGGACCGTGTGCCCGGACGGATAGGATCCGCTCCGGCGGGAACCCTCCTCGCTCTTGGGCATCAGCGTCCCTTCCCGATAGAAGACATACGGGCGCAGGCGCATGTACGCGGCCTTGGGGCCGCTGGCCCCGAGGCGGAAGGTGCGGATGCTCCGGTCCAGCAGATGCATCGTTTTCGGCGTGGTCTGGCGGGACAGCTTGCGGCCGAAGGCGCCGCTGAACAGCGCCGCCATCGAATCCACGTTGGTCGTCTCCTCCTTGATGGCGCGGAGGGCGCGGGCGCCGACCCGCTGGGTCTTGCCCCACTGGTACTGCGCCTCGTCATAGGCGAACTGAGGCGTCCCCTCTTCCGGGGGCGGCGGGAGGAACACGACCGCATTGGGAATCTCTTTCTCGTTCAGGTACGGTTCCACCCGGGCGAACGGGAACTGCTGGGCGGCGGCGTTCCACGCAAGGGCCAGTTCCGCTGCGAGGACGGCCGCTGATTTCAGGATACTGCTTCGCATATTACTTTCTCTTGTCGATGATGGTGGCGCTGGGGTAATCGGCCTTGTTGAACGTTACGTCCTTCTCGGAGACGTTGAACTGGAGGTTGCGCATCGTGACGGTGACCAGATCCACCTTGGCGCTCAGGCTCATCGGGTAATACGTTTCCTTCGCGACGACGATTTCCATGTTCTTGGGATCGTCCTTGTTCGTGTTGGAACGGTTCTTCCGGCACTTGATCGTCCAGCTGTCGGCGTTTTCCTTTGCGATGGAGACGTCATAGCCCTCCGTGGCACTCTGGAACATCTTCATGTTCTCCTTCTCGTCGGACTTCTTGGTCTTGTCTTGATTCTCGATGGTGATGGTGTTTTCGTCGGCGTCATAGGTCCATTCCGTCTCGCCGTCCTGCCAGGTGACGAGATTCTTGCCCATCATGGCAGCCTCCATACGCATCTTGTCTCCCAGGGCCCACGCGTTGGTGGACAGGGTTCCCAGGAGAGGAATCTTCAAGTCCATGGTCATCCGGAAACCGTTTTCCTCTCCGACCTGGCTCATCACCTCGTCCATCTTGGCGATGATTTCCTCGGCAGTCTGCGCATAGGCCGCCATGGCGAGGACGCTGGCGGTCAGCAAAGCAAGGATTCTTTTCATAATCACCAGATTTATTAAGTCTCACAAATATAGCAATAAAAAACAAAAAAGGCCGACCGCAACGGGTCAGCCTTTCGTTCGTGCAGATTCCGGATCACGCCCGGAATCACAGTAGAGCCTAGAGCTTCGGACCAGCCTTGACGAGGGCCTTGCCGGCGCGATTGGACTCGTACTTATGGAAGTTCTTGATGAAGCGGCCGGCGAGATCCTTGGCCTTCTCCTCCCAGATGGCGGGATCGGCGTAGGTGTCGCGAGGATCGAGGATACCGGTGTCCACGCCTTCGAGCTGGGTAGGGACCTCGAAGTTGAAGTACGGGATCATCTTGGTCGGGGCCTTGTCGATGCTGCCGTTAAGGATGGCGTCGATGATGCCGCGGGTGTCACGGATGGAGATGCGCTTGCCGGTGCCGTTCCAGCCGGTGTTCACCAGGTAAGCCTTCGCGCCGGACTTCTTCATCTTCTTGACGAGCTCCTCGGCGTACTTGGTCGGATGGAGCTCCAGGAAGGCCTGGCCGAAGCAGGCGGAGAAGGTCGGGGTGGGCTCGGTGATGCCGC
>JAEEGH010019276.1_pt1 | contig 14323 bp, 10 predicted proteins | sample 9134181 | NCBI WGS metagenome assembly JAEEGH01 (sample SAMN16246544, study PRJNA631951) | gut metagenome | biome: gut microbiome; feature: rumen; material: DP-attached | host: Bos | place: Iran: Karaj | collected 2018-10 | reverse complement strand
TGCTAAGAATAGATCGCTTCTGCGGAACTGGTGGACAATGTGGCGGAAGGCACTGTCAACATTCTGGGCGAGTGCACGGGACCGGCCGGAAGGCAGGTCAAGAACTGGCACAATTTCACCAAGGCTACCCTGCTCGGCGCGGAAGAAGCTTATCTGGACGGCAGGAACGTGGTCGTAGGCACAATCGGCGGAATGGCCGAAGGAGCGCTCACCGTTGCCCAGAATGAGATGGGAGACGCGATGAAGGGAATGGGCGGAGGCCCAATCAAGCAGACCGTGGCAACCGCAACAGGAACAGTCTGGTTTGAAGGAACAAAAACCGTAATACACGACCTGAGCCGCGGAAAAGACCTGGAAACATCCATAGAACATGCCCAGGAATCGATGGTCAAGAAGACTGGAGAAGTCGCTATGGGGCTGATAGTCGGTGGAATAACAGACTATGGAACCGGAGTTGTGGGCAAGAATTACGGTGGAAAGATGAGCGTAAACAGCGTCTTCAACATGTACAAGATCGCAAACGCCACCAAAGCCGCCTCCACTGAAATCTACAGCAGGGCCCACGACAATATGACCGTTGGCGGGGAAAATATGTCTCATCATATTACAAGTGATTTCAACGACTGGAAAAACTCCAAGGTCGAACAGATGTACACCAATTATTACAGCAAGAATAAAGGAGAATAACTATGGATAACAAAAACAAATGCACCCCAGAAGAGGCCAAGAAGGCTTATTTTACCGGACACTATCCCTATATGGTCCAGGCATTCGCGATTGCCTCGATGAAAGTTCCCGCCTGGAGGCTGGCCAGTGACGGCACTCCTGTCCAGATGTTCGATGTTCTGCGCTTTGCCCAGAAATGGGACGATGAGCATCCGAGAAAAGAAGGAGACCGCAGTTTCTTCTATGTAAGCCTGGAAGGAGCCATAGGCTATTCTGATACCGGACTGGAATACCACATCCAGTGGATATTTATCCCGATGGAAGCGGGAGAGGAACGCGACAAGCTGGTCAAGCAGACCGTAAAGGAGTTCGAGGAAGCGGAGAAGGAAGAGGAGCAGAAAGCCCAGACTACTTGAGGTCGAACCGCTTGGAAACCCACTCCCCGTCCGTTGTAACACCTTCCAGTGTAACAGTGTAGCCGCTCAGAAGGTCTGAAGTGTTGAAGCGGAAATTTATCTTTCCGTTTCCGTCTGCCTTGAGGGAAGGATTCCAGTACAGTGTGGAACGCCTGTCTGTTCCCTGAGGGAGTGAATTCTTTCCTGTAACCTCATATTTGGGAGCATAGAAATGCCTTGGCCTCTGCCATCCCAGAGGTTTTCCGTAGCTCAGATGCCAAAGCACATTCTTGTCTGTCTTGGTCTTTATCAGTACAACGCTTACGTTTGCGCTGGTTCCGTATCCCATGGAACCCATTGAAAAGGGAGCCGCCGCAATTCCCTTGAGATATACCACAGCCTCCACCTCATCCATCATCATTCCTTCAATCTCCATCCAGTCTGTAACCCTCATTCCGTTGAGGAACACCTGTATAGGAACCCAGTCATCGCTTACGTTCCAGTTGGAAGCGGTAGCCGGAACCCTGCACAGCAGCACCCTTGTGCCTTCCCCGGAACTCAGTCTCAATCCCTGGCAGGTTTCCGCCAGATAATTGATAAGGTCATAGCTCTTGTAAGGCTCCAGACGCTTGCCGTCCCTGATCTGGTCTCCCTGGAACTCCCAGTTTGTAAGAGGAGAAATGCCGGAAAGGGATTTTTTCTTGCCGTAAACCGTAATTGAATTCAGCTGATAAGAAAGGTCTCCACCGCTATTGTAATAGTTTGTTTTATAAATCTCAGCGACTTTCGGGGTGTAGGCAACCTTTTCCCTGTTATGTACAAACGTAGTCAACGGGGCAAACGAATCCTCAAAAATAACAGGGCGAAGGGAACGGTTGCCGTTGACATTGGTGGCACTGACGATAAAAGTGGTGCTGTCAGGGAAATTAAGGTCCTTGAGTTCAAAGAAACCCTCCTCGTCAATCTTTCCGGCAGCAGCAAAATTAATGGACGGGGCCAGGAAGAGCACCATAGAAGCCTTTTTCTTTTTGAGAAGCCCCTTTTCTACCTGTCCGGAAATGGACTGCACATATTCCCTTCCGTATTTTGGCATCGGGAAATGCCCCGAAAGGATAGCAGGAAGGTCGTAATACTCCCATCCCTGAGTCATAAGCATCAGGTCCACATCGTTCATCCTCTTTTCAAAAGGGATGGTATCCGCAAAGAATCTCTGCGGGTTCTCCACATTGCCACGGATTTCAGATGACAGGAACATATAGGAAACTATGCTGTTCCCCTGGCTGTTGACAGGTGCCAGCAAATTGTCCGTAACGGAAACCGAGAAGTCTCCTCCGGCCATGCGTCCCAGGTCTAGGTCTACGGATATGTTGTCTCTCCTTCCGTAATCCTTTTTGTGTGAGGATATTGTTGGATTGGACAGAGTCTCCGGATAGACGAAGAACGGCCTCTTGGCATAAATGACGCCGGAAGCCGTGCACAGAACGGCATTGTTGATTCCGGGACTCATACCCCCAACAGGCAAATTGAATTTCACAGGCCCGGATACGGGCATCTCGTAATAGATTTCATCTCCGTTGCAGAGAATGAACCTGAGGTCAGAAGCCGGGATTCCTGAAACTGATACGGAGGCCTGGATCATTTCCTTGCCCGGTTTCAGCGATATTGCCGCGCCCTGGCTTTCAACTTCAGGCAGACGTATCCTGTCGCTGACACCCCTTACATCTTCAATTCTTGCATAATACCTCTCTCCATCGCTCACCGGGCTCAGATAGAAGCTTCCGAAACCGTACTCGTCTGTGGAGAAAGAGGCAACCTGCACGTCGTTATGGTCATACACCTTTCCTTCCGCCTGCTGCCCAAGCCCCAGCTCGTTGACTATCTTCACTCCCACACGGGAGTTGACTCCTATAAGCAGCCTTCCGCTCTCAGGGAGGAAACTGCAGTCGAACTTCGGGGCAAGCTTCCTTTGGTTAAAAGGATTCTCCACACCAATCTCCTCGTATGCGGAATTATCCCTCATTTCCTTCTCCTTCAGGCCTTCCACATAATTGTCCTTGACAGGGTTTATAAGAGTGAGTTCCTTGGAGAACATATAATCCGCATCCTTGTTAAGGTTCCAGTAGGAAAAGGCCCTCAGAGTGGCATATCCGGTATTGGCATCGTCCGGAACTGGAACATAGCCCTCAAGAATGCCGTGCCTCTGCTTAACCTTAATCCTCTGCATCACATAGGAAGCATCCGTATATTTTCCTGATGTAAAGTCCTTTGCATAGGTTACTCCTATAAGTTCAACATAAATGTAGCGGCTCTCCGGGTATTCGCTCTCCACGGAACGGTTGGCGCAGTAAGCCTTGAACCAGATGGTATCCCCTATCGCGTAAACATCCTTGTCTGTATGGAGATAAACTTTTTCTGGCGACAGATAGTTGACATAGGCGCCGAATCTCTCCCCAAGAGTCTCAGGAACTTTAAGACTGTCCTGGGCCTCAGCCTTCTGGAAAGACAGGCCTAATGCCCAAAACATCAACGAGTAAAAACAGAAATGCTTCATAACCGTTCTTTTGACTGCAAAAACTCTGCATTGTCAAAGATAAGCAATCTGTCTAACAGGAAGTATTATTTCAAGTTGAACTGCTTGGAGACATATTCCCCGTCGGATGTTACTCCTTCGAGGGTTACCGTGTATCCGCTCAGAAGGTCAGATGTATTGAAGCGGAAATTGATTTCTCCGTTTTCGTCTGCTTTAAGGGACGGGTTCCAGTACAGGGTGGAACGCCTGTCCTGCCCCTTAGGAACAATATCCTTGCCTTCCACCTCATATTTAGGCGCATAGAAATGCTTAGGCTTCTGCCATCCCAGAGGACGTCCGTAACTGACGTGCCACAGTGTGCGGAGAATCGGTTTTGTCTTGACCAGGACAACGTCCGGAACGGTGCTGTTGCCATACCCGAGAGGGCTATATAACGCAAACGGAGACGCATCCATCCCTTTCAGATAAACTACAGTCTCAACATCATCCACCATTAAATGTTCCAGCTCCCAGGCCTCGGAACTATGCATTCCGTCGATGAATACAATAATCCCAACCCATCCGTCTCCGACAGTCATGCCGGTAGCGGTAGCAGGAACACGGCAAAGCACAAAACGGCCGTTAATCCCGAAACCTTCCCTGGTACCGGGAACGGTCATCACAATATAGCTGACCATATCGAAATTGTTATAGGCCTCCAGTTTTCGGCCCTCCCTTATCTGGTCCTGGCGGAATTCCATGTTAGGGAAAGGAGATATCCCCTTAAGGCTCTTCTTCCTTCCATAAACCGTTATTGAATTAAGCTGATAAGCCATATCCCCTCCTGCATTGTAATAATTGTTGGTGACAATCTCGGCGACTTTAGGAGTATAAAGAACTTTCTGCTTGTTATGTACAAACTTGGTGAAAGGCGCAAAAGAGTCCTCATAGACGATAGGTTTCAGATGCCCCCTTCCATCAAATCTCTTGGAAGCGTTGACAATAAAAGTGGTGCTGTCCGGGAAATCAATGTCCTTCAGCTCGAAATAGCCTTCCGGATCCACCTTCCCGATAGCGGCAAAGTTTATCTTAGGTGCCAGAAATGCTACATAAGAGGCTTTTTTCTTTTTGAGAAAACCTTTGTTTACCTGCCCCGCAATAGACTGGATGTATTCCCTGCCGTACTTAGGCATAGGGAACTGGCCGGCTAGAACAGCCGGGAGGTCATAATATTCCCAGCCCTGAGTCATCAGCATCAGGTCCACATCCTCCATCCTCTTGGCAATGTCTACAGAATCGTTGAAAAATCGCTGGGGATTCTCCACATTGCCCCTGATTTCCGAGGACAGGAACATATATGATATGATATTGTTGTTCAGTCCATTGTGCGGCGCTAGAAAATCATCTGTGACAGAAACCGAGAAATCGCCTCCGGACCTTCCTCCCATATCCAGGTACAGGGAAACGTTTTCCCTCTTTCCGTAATCGCTTCCAAGCGTATCCATCTCCACGTTGACGGAAGTCTTAGGGAAGATGAAGAACGGACGCTTGGCAATCACTTTCCCTTCGGAAGTGCAGAGAATGGCGTTGTTTATTCCGGATGCCATTCCCGTGACGGGGAGATTTATGGAAACGGAGCCCGTAACCGGAGTCTCGTAATAAATTTCATCTCCGTTGCAAAGGACGAACTTCAGGTCATCGGCACTTATTCCTTTGATACTGACCGATGCGTGTATCATATCCTTATCCGGTTTGATGGCAATGGTTCCACCCTCATCCTCCACCTCAGGAAGCTTCACCTTGGCACTGACACCTCTTATATCCTCGATCTTTGCATAATATTTCTCTTTCTCTGCTATAGGGCTAAGATAAAAGCTCCCGAACCCGTACTCGTCTGTAGTGAATGACGCTACCTGGACATCGTTATGGTCAAATACTTTTCCCTCTGCCTGCTGCCCTAGGCCCTGCTCGTTTATAATCTTTACTCCTATCCGGCAGTTTACGCCTTTGAGCAGACGGCCGCTCTCCGGAAGGAAAGCGCAATCCATAGTCTCAACCCTCTTTATCGGGTGGAAAGGATTCTCCATACCAATATCCTGATAATGGCTGTCATCTCTCATCTTCTTCTCCTTCAGTTCTTCCACGAAACTGTCTTTCAGAGGATTGATTAAGGAAAGCTCCTTTTTGAAAACATATTCCGCATCCTTGTTCAGCATCCAGTAGGTAAAGGCTCTTAGTGTGGCATAGCCGGTATTAACGTCATCCGGTACTGGCACATATCCCTCAAGGACACCGTTCCACATCTTGACCTTAACCCTCTGAATGACATAAGAAATCTCCGTAGGACGGTTGGTTGAAACATCTTTTCCGACTGTAGTGCCCACAAGCTCCACATAAACGAATCTGCTTTCAGGATAATCGGACTGGACAGACCTGTTTGCGACATAGCATTTGAACCAGATTGTATCCCCTATCGCATAAACATCCTTGTCCGTGTGGAGATAAACCTTCTCCGGAGACAGATATTTGACAAATGCCTCGTACCTTTCTTCAACCGTCTTGGGAACTGTCAGGGAATCCTGAGACCATACCCAATCGCTGAAAAAGAGAATAGTTGAAAGCAACAGCAGCTGAAATCTAATTATCTTTAATATTTTCATTGGATTTAATTTCAATTTATGAAGAATTCCATGTTTATTTTTACAACTAGGCACCGCTTTATGCAAATATATGAAAAGATTAAACATTTTTCAAGTATCAGTCATACAATATTTTTTCAATTCATACATATATTTATCCTGATACGGATAGAATCCGTATTTTTTCATAAATTTGATGCCGTTTTCAAGTAGAGCATTTGAACCGGCGATTATGGTATTTTCAGACCTTCTGTTCATATTTCAGTTCCTGGCGGCATTCGCCTTGTGCTACCTCATTGCAGGTCTGATAGACCGCAACGGGGCCAAGATGACGCCTGACGGCCTGAAAAAGTCGTTCAAGGGCAGGAATCTTATCACCGTAATATTCTCCCTGATATTCTATGCCTGGGGAGAGCCGGTCTACGTGTTCCTGATGATTCTGTGCGTGTTTGTCAACTATCTGTGCGGCATCGCCATAGACACGAACGTCAAACACCGCAAGCTCGGGCTCGTACTCGGAATCGTTTTCAACCTGGCGGTTCTGGCAACCTTCAAGTATCTGGGATTCTTCGCAGACATTCTGGGCAGCCTGGGGCTTCACGTGGCGGTTCCTACACTTGCACTCCCTATCGGAATCAGCTTCTACACTTTCCAGTCGATGAGCTACCTGATAGATGTATACAGGAAGGACTCCCCTCCTCAGAAGCGTTTCCTTGACCTTCTGTTCTACATCTCGATGTTCCCTCAGCTGATTGCCGGCCCTATCGTCAGGTACGGAACCATCGCAAAGGAAATCGGCGACAGGAGAGTCACCTGGGACGACTTTGCGGAAGGCAGCTACAGGTTCTTGATAGGGCTGGGAAAGAAAGTCATCATAGCCAACCAGATATCCACCGTGGCAGACTATTTCCTGGCCGCCAATCCGGAGACCTTCTCCACCGCCGGCAGCTGGATCGGCCTTCTGGCCTTCACCTTCCAGATCTACTATGACTTCTCCGGCTACTCAGATATGGCAATAGGCCTTGGAAGATGCCTCGGATTCCATTTCAACGAGAACTTCGACCATCCTTATATAAGCAGATCCATCACCGAGTTCTGGAGAAGGTGGCACATTTCCCTGGGATCCTTCTTCCGCGACTATCTCTACATCCCTCTGGGAGGAAACCGCCGCCATCAGGCCCTTAACATACTTATAGTGTGGTTCCTGACAGGAATGTGGCACGGAGCCAGCTGGAATTTCATCATCTGGGGCCTGTACTTCGGCCTCATCGTGATGATAGAAAAATACACCCTTCTCAAGGTTTACGACAAGATACCTAAGATATTCCTCCACCTATACAGCATTTTCCTGTTCACCCTGGGATGGGGAATCTTCTATTTCGACGACCTGGGCAAGATGAAGACGCTGTTCTCCAGCCTGTTCGGAAACGCCGGAGCAGCTTCCGACTTTACCGTGGTCAGCGCCCTTACCAACAACTTCTGGCTGTGGATCGCCGCAATCATTTTCGCGATGCCTGTCAGAAAGCTTTTCGCCCGCTTCAAGTGGGTATGGTATCTCAGGGCGGCTGTTGCCGTAGTTATACTTGTTTTCAGCGTGGCCCTGCTTGTGGGAGCCACCAATAACCCGTTCCTTTATTTCAGATTCTGATTATGAAAAAGACACTTGCCATATTTGCAACCATTCTTCTGTGCGGCTCGTTTGCAGCGGCCCAGAATCCAGATTCTCTTGCCAAAGCGCAGAAGGATACAACTACTGTTCAGACTGTTGTAAAGACATATCCCGTCCCGACATCTGACGCCAACGACATCTACCCTAACCGCACGGTGGCAAGATATGTCAACCGCGTGAACCCTAACGCTCCGGTAAAGACTCTCAAGTCCGGTATCATGATAATCGGTGAGCCTGGAAAGGTCAGGGCTGCAGAGCCTTACGGAGGCAGAAGCGCCGGAGAGGTGGAATATGCCAACTCCGCCAACAAGTACAAGAGCGTATTCGGAGACAGTGTCAACGTTTATTGCATGGTAATCCCTAACGCCGGAGCTTTCTACACTCCGAACAAGGGCTCTGCCGGAAAGAACCAGGGCACGACCATCAACCGCATATTCTCCAACCTCAACGAGTCCGTAAAGGCAGTGGACATCTACTCCATCCTCGGAAGGCACGCCGGGGAAGCCATCTACTCCCGCACAGACCATCACTGGGCACCGCTGGGAGCCTTCTATGCAGCCAAGAAGTTCGCAGCCGTGGCCGGAGTTCCTTTCAAGGACCTTTCACACTACAAGAAGCACGTAATACACAATTATGTAGGAACGATGTATATGTTCACCAAGAGCCAGGATGTGAAGAACTCCCCTGAGGACTTCATCTACTGGACACCTGACTCCACCGTAACCTACAACACGACCTACATAAACTACAACACCAGAAACGGCGTGGCCCTTTCAGAGCGCGCGGCCCAGAAGGGAGACTACTTCCAGAAAGGCGTTTCCGGAGCCGGCTGCTATGTGGTGTTCATGGGCGGAGACGCCAAGATCACCCAGGTAAGGACATCCACCAAGAACGGCCGCAGGCTGATAATCTTCAAGGACAGCTACGGCAACGCCATCCCTGGCTACCTGTTCTTCTCCTTTGAAGAAATCCACGTGATTGACTGCCGCTTCTTCAAGCGTAACATCAAGAAATACGTAAAGGACAACAAGATTACGGACATACTGTTTGCAAACAACATTATGAGAGCCGTCCTGTCCACTACAAACAAGGCATACGCAAGATTCCTCACTCAATAAGGCAAAATGGGAAAGAAAATCTACATAATACTGGCTACCACGCTCTTTGCGGCTTTTGTGATCGTGTTCAACACGTTCCCTAGGAGCACTGTCAGCGAAGTGGAAAAGCGTGAGCTTGCCAAGTTCCCGGAGTTTTCTTTCCAGAGCCTCAAAGAAGGCAAATTCACCAAGGAGCTTTCCGCCTGGTTCAGCGACAGCGAGCCTTTCCGCGACCATTTCATCAACCTGTCGATGAATATAAAGGACTGGATGAGGATGAACTTCTCCAAGGAGAACGCCATCACTTTCCACGCTCCGGACGCCGCCCCTATAGACATAGAAGCCCCGGACATCCATCCGGATGATCTCCAGAACGATACCATTCCGGCCAAGACCAAGGACACCACAGAGAACCGCAAGATAGAAGAATACCGCAACAAGCTCACCGCCGAGGAAAACGCCAAGATAGCCCACGCGGGAATCGTGATTGTGGGAACCGGAGATAAGGTAAGGGCACTGATGGCCTATGCCGGAGATTCTACCGGAGGAGTGAAATTCGCCGAGGCGGCCAACCTGTACAAGAGAAAACTTGGAAAGAAGGTCAATGTCTATCTGATGGTAATCCCTACCTCCATCGAGTTCTACTGCCCGGATGCCGTAAAGAGCCGCACAAAGAGCCAGAGAGCTACCATAAACAACATATTCGCCCATCTGTCTGACTCTGTCAAGGCAGTGGACGTCTACACCACCCTGGGAAGGCACGCCGGAGAGAACATCTACCTCAGGACAGACCATCACTGGTCCCCTCTTGGAGCGTTCTATGCCGCCCAGAAGTTCGCCCAGGTGGCCGGGGTTCCTTTCAAGGACACGACATCCTACATCAGGAAAGTCGTAAAGCGCTATGTAGGAAGCATGTACGGCTACTCCAAAGACATAAGCGTAAAGAAAGCCCCTGAAGATTTCATTTTCTGGGAGCCGGATTCCACCGTCACCTACACTACCACGTACATCAACTACACCATTGACGAAAACTATAAGGTGACCGGCGAAAGCGGACCTTTCAAGGGCAAATACTTCTTCCACTACAAAGACGGCAGCGGAAGCGCCTACTGCACGTTCATGGGAGGAGACACCAAGCTCACCAAGGTTGAAACCTCAACCAAGAACAAGCGCAGGCTGATCATAATCAAGGACAGTTTCGGCAACGCCCTGCCTGGCTATCTGTTCTTCTCGTTTGAGGAAATCCACGTGATTGACTACCGCTACTTCACATTCAATATGGAGAAGTATGTAAAGGACAACAAGATTACGGACATCCTGTTCGCAAACAACATATTCTCAGCATATTCCAATAGCATCGCCAAGAGATACGGCAAGTTCCTGACTCAGGATCACGCCACATTCTATCCTCCTAAGCCTAAGAAACAAGAGGCGGAAACCACAGAAGTTCCCGCCCCTGAATCCAATCCTGAACCGGCTAACTAAACCAGGAACAGAGACGCTACGAAGAGCACCGCGGCAGAGGTGATTCCCAGAATGAAAGAGCATTTCGTCTGGGTACGGTAACCGTCTTTCACGTTCAGTCCGCCAAGCCTCGTCACAACCCAGAAATAGCTGTCGTTGGCGTGTGAAACCGTCATTGCGCCTGCACCTATTGCCATAACCACCAGCGCAGCGCTGAGAGGTGTTGTCATTCCCAGCGCGCTCATCAGCGATTCCGATGATGAGAACAGACCCATCAATCCCGCTGTAGTAGTCATTGCCACGGTAGAAGAACCTTGCGCTGTCTTCAATATGGCGGCAATTAGGAACGGGAACAGAATGCCAAGGGTCGTGAAGAAACTGGCGTTCGCCTTTATCAGCTCGACAAAGCCGGCATCGTAGATAACCTGCCCCAGCATAGCTCCGGCAGCTGTAATGAACACAATCGGACCTGCAGTCCTCAGCGAATTTTCCGTTATGTGGTGAAGCCTAGTTATCGGAGTCTTGCCGTCTTTGTGTGGTATGAACCTCAGCAGCGGAATGCAGCACAGTACGCCGCAAACCAGGGCAATCACAGGTTTGCCGAGGAAATAGAGCACATCTGCGGCAACTCCTTCCAGTTTAAGCACGGTCACTAGGGAACCAATTCCCATAAACAGAATAGGGATAATTATCGGCAGCAGAGAAAGAGTGGCGGAAGGCAGGTTCTTTCCTTCCAGTATCTCGGACACGTTCTCCTCATCCATTTCATCCGAAGAATGAATCTTCTTTCCGGCATGGTTGGCAAAAATGTATGCCGCAGCCAAAGGAAAGATACTGAGTGCAATACCAACAAGGATAACCAGTATCAGGTTATCTCCGAGGCCCACCAGTCCGGCGGCGGCTACAGGCCCCGGTGTAGGCGGAATGAATACGTGAGCAACATAAAGACCGGCTGCCAGTGCAATGGTCATCGTGACGGACGACACACCGCTCTGCCGGCTCATCCATTTGCGGATCGGGTTGACAATCACAAAGCCGCTGTCGCAGAATACTGGAATGGACAACACCCATCCTATCAGCATTATTGCCAGTTGAGGATGCTTTTTGCCAAGCAGCCTCAGCACAGTCTGGGCAAGCTTTATCGCCGCCCCGCTTTTCTCCAGGATAAGGCCGATAATCGTGCCCACTATGATAACCAGGCCGATACTGGCAAAGATTGTGGCAAATCCCTTCCCTATCACTTCTGCTATGCTCCTCAATGGAATGCCCATAACAAGGGCCAGCAGAAGGGCTGAACCCATAATCGAGAGGAAAGGATGGATTTTCCATCTGGAAATCGCGATTATCATAAGAACAATTACCACCACAAATATCAGCAGCGGTACAATCCAGCCAGAAGTCATCATATCTCGTCTTCGCTTGAAATAAGTCTAATCAATATCCTGAAATACCTGTTAGTGTCCCATTTGAACATTTCCTTCTGGCTTTCAGGCAGGAGTTCACCGACTTCCTTTCTCTTTTCCAGAAAGTTATTCCAGGCCTTAAGGAAAGATGAGGCATCCGTTTTTACTTCCGCCATCTCCTTTTTAAAAGTTGTCTGTACCTCAGACAGGTCTTCCTTGCCCAAAGCATAGACAGCTCCAGGATTCTCTGCTGAAAAAGCGTACAGGACGCTCAGCGAGGAATCCCTCACATTATCTGCATAATCCAGCATCCCGGCAATCTCAAGAGGAAGCAAAGAATAACCGATTCCGCCGTTGATATCTACCTTGTACTGATAGAACAGATGGCTGACGTTATTCCTTAACTTCAGCCAGGCTTCATTTTCAGCGTCAAGGGCTGCTTTCAGGTTTGAGCTCCTGAAACGCGATGAAACCAGATACTGCTTAAGCATCCCGAGGAACTGGCACATATCCCCGTCCATATTGGCATAACTGTTCATCTCCATCTGGCTGCCGTCACACATAGCATCCCTTACTGGTGCCATGAACCCTTCCACGCAGGCCTTGTATGCCTTGTAGTTATATGGATATGAGGCAGGAACTTTCTTGCCCTTTTGTCCCATATACCAGTCCAGCAGGGCCTTGCCAACAGCAACCGCATCCTTGCTGGCGTGCATGTCTTCAAAAGAGTCCTTGTCATAAACAAGATACTGCAGAAAAGCCAGACCCATCCTTTCGTTCTGATGTCCTTCCCAATGCGGAGCGAGCCACTCAAATTCAAAACCCAGCTCTTCATTGGCGTTGTAGTGAGATGACACATTGTCGAAAATCTCCTGCTGGCCCTTATCGTTGAATTTCAGTTGAGGAAGCGGCATCCTCTTGGAAATCTGCGCAAAGCACATAGATGCAACAAGAATTGTCACCGATGCGAGAAAAAGCTTTTTCATATTCCGGATCTAATTATTGATTCAAATTTAACAACAATCACAAAAACCAGCAACAGGATAGTCGAAGGAATAGTCCCTGAAAGCCCTCACAGCTTCCCTAAAACCAGGGCAAACATCCGTCACCCTCCCCTTTACTTCAACAAACGGATCGATGAAGCGTTTCTTGGCCTCGATCCTGTAAACGGGATAACCGTCTCCGCTCTCTTTCCTTTCTATTCGGCAGAGCTTGCGGAACTTCTCCCAGGCCAGACTTCCTTCCTTATCCGATGTCAAAGCCTTGATAACAACGTTTTCCGTCCGGTACAGCATATCTTCAGTCACGGTTCCTCTATGGATTGCATCTTTGACGATCGCTGCCAGGTACTGCATGAAATAGCGGTCCGCATCGCAGACATAAACCTTTCCGCACTCCAGAGCCTTGAGGGCAAACTCCTCGGCGGTTTTACTGTCGGTAAAGCAAAGCTCGACATCTCCTCTCTCATTCTTCCCCACAACCAAGTTGCCGTAATATCTTGCCACGTCTTCCAGACTGCCGAATCGGTAATTGAGGATATTTCCCATAGTGTACTCGAGCCGGTCAGCAGACAGTTGCGGGGTATCATTGTCAGCAACCGGATAAAGGTGATAGTCAGATACTTGAGATATGGATATCCCAAGCATTGCCAGAATCTCGCAAATCTGGGCGGAGGATGCTATCATAGACGATGTCCGCTCTTCGGTGGATTCCTGGACAAGATAATCCCCTTTCATAAAGTCAATCACGTGGGCAAAGGCGGGAGATGCCACATCGTGCAAAAGTCCGGCAATAGCCTGCTTGGGGTCACGGGTGAAATTCCAGACTATGGCCCCTACTCCCACGCTGTGGGTAAACCTGGAATAAGGTTCCAAATCCCTGAACAGCGGAAACGAAGTGTATTCGCAGCCGCAGTTCATCCCTATCCCCTTAAGCCTCTGCATCTGGGGAGAATCGGCAATCTCGTACAGGAACGCCGGAATCTCTTCCGAATAAATATCCAGTAAACTCTCTATCATTTCCACAAATATACTAAAGGTTGGCCTAAATACCGGAATAATTGAGTAACTTGCAGACTGAATCAAAAGAAACTCATTATGAAAAAGATTTTTGTCATCGCGATGGCGGTAGTATTTGCCTTTGCCGCTTGCAAGAATACCGAAGCTCCGGCTCCAGTCAAAAAAGTTGACGCCCAGAAGTTCTTCAAGGAGAATATCGAAAAGGTTGAAACCCTCTGTATGGAAGAAAGGGCCAGCGACGAAGCCGACCTGCTGGGAGCCTCATATACCTATGTAGATATCGACAATGACGGAGTGGACGAGCTTTACATAAGAGACGAAGCCTCTGACAGCGGCTGGCTGCTTTGCTGCGGTGCAGACTCCCTCCAGCTTGTTGCTGCAGAGAACTACAAGCTCCATTTCTCACAGCTTGGAAACATCATTATGCTCTCAGGTTCTGCCGGAACCGGAACCTTTTATTCCG